>ERZ1673736.45-NODE-45-length-175799-cov-10.986799_pt1 | contig 175799 bp, 170 predicted proteins | sample MGYA00580212_ERZ1673736 | MGnify/ENA primary metagenome ERZ1673736 (study PRJEB41218, sample SAMN15661752) | gut metagenome | host: Homo sapiens | place: Canada: London | collected 2015-08-20/2019-03-30 | study: EMG produced TPA metagenomics assembly of...
AGCAAGGAGGAAAATATAATGGGATGTAAGAAAAATCAGACTATAAGATGCACTGTAGATCAGTGCAAGCACCACGAAAAAACAGAGAATTTCTGCGCTTTGGATTCTATCACTGTGGGTACTCACGAAGCTAACCCTACGATGGATCAGTGTACAGACTGTTTGTCGTTTGAAAAATAGCCTAAGCATAAAGGCGCGCTGTACAAGCGCGCGAGATCTTGTGTAGAGGAACCTGCCCTTTCGGGCAGGTTCCTCTCATACTTTGGAAAACGCCGTCAAAAATTTCCGCAACCGTCCTGATTTTAAAAAGCACCGAGACTTTCATTGTAAAAGGCTTCATCCTGAAGCGTATAAAACCATCCGGCAGAATTAGACAATCTCTTTCAAATAGGTACTTGCACTTTTTGACGTTGCCAAGCACCGGACATCTTTCGCCCGCATATAGTTTAAATCTATAGAGGGGGTTTACATAAATGAGCACTTCTTTTCCAAATCCACTAACAGAGAAAGAAGAACAGCATTACGTAAAATTACTTGAGCAAAATGATCCCAAGGCACGCGCCGTACTAATAGAGCGAAATCTCAGGCTGGTGGCTCACATAGCTAAAAAATACGTAGGTCCGGGAAACAGCCAGGACGATATGATCTCCATAGGAACTATAGGTCTGATAAAAGCTGTCAATACATATTCAGGAAAAAAATCAACGAGGCTTGCCACATATGCCGCAAAATGTATCGAAAACGAGATCCTTATGAGCATAAGAGCTTCCAAACGCATAAAGCAGGAAATTTCCCTCAGCCTGCCTATAGGCGTAGATAAGGACGGAAATGAGATAAGCTTTAACGATATATTAGGCACAGATACTGATGAAATAGTTGACTCTATCGATCTGAAAATACAAGTGGGAAACCTGAGAAACGCACTCAAGGAAGCGCTTACAGAGCGGGAACAGACCGTCATAATATCCCGATACGGTCTTGACGGCAGCGAGCCCAGGCCGCAGCGAGAAATTGCAAAGGCCCTGAATATAAGCCGTTCCTATGTTTCACGCATAGAGAAAAAGGCTCTCGATAAGCTGCGCGAATATCTCCGCGACTACGTGGAAGAAGGAGTTTGAGAGCATTATGAACCTCCGGCAGAGGACAGTCCCCGGCTCTACTTCAAGCGGGCTGTCTCCTGCAGGAATTCTGTTATCTCTTTAAAGACAGGCATCGCAGTGGCCGACCCGGATGCGCCGTCCTCCGCAAGAACTGTTATGACGTAAGTCTTATCCTCAATGCGGCAGTAACCGGTAAACCAGCAGTTCTTGACAGGCAGCCCATCTTTTTCTGCTTCTGCCGTGCCTGTCTTTCCCCATACGGGTATGTCCCAGCCTATTGAACCGGTTCCTTCTGTCATGACATCTGCCAGCATCATCTCTATGGAAGCGGCTGTCTCCGGTGTTACGACCTGTTCGGCATCAGCCTCTTTTTTCTCTTTCTTCGTATCTTCCTCATCTAAAAATATAGTTGGACGAACGAGCTTTCCTCCTCCGGCTATGATAGAAGTCATCTGATTTATCTGCAGAGGGGTGGTGAGAATATCTCCCTGCCCTATGGACAAGTTAGACACATCCCAAGGTCCGACCTGATCTTCACTAGGTATATTTCCTCCAGTCTCCGAAGGAAAATCGTCTAAGACAGTCTGTCCGAATCCCATCTTCTCGGCCTGCGCGGCTATTGTCCCGCTTTCGATCATTTCTCCAAGCTGAGCAAAATAGCAGTTGCAGGAGCATGCCATAGCCTGAGACATATTAAGGCTCCCGTGTCCTCCCTCCGGGGCGTTGGAACACCCCAGCGTTACTCCTTCCACGGTAACTTCTCCCTTGCACTCAAACACCTGATCGCTGCCGCATACGTTATTTTCCAGAGCCGCAGCGGCAGTCACTATCTTAAAGACCGATCCCGGGGCGTAAGCCGCCTGACTCACCTTATTTATAAGGCAATCTCCGTCCTCGAGGTAACTTGCGATATCGTTGGGATCAAAAGTAGGCGAGGAAGCCCAAGCCAGTATCTCTCCCGTCTGGCAATCTGTTATAAGAGCTGCGCCGGATTTCGTATGAGATTCTAAAGCTTTCTCGCATACATACTGCAGTCTCCTGTCTATAGTCGTCACCACGCATCTTTCATCCATATTAGAAGTTCGGCTTCTGAGATCGTCCTCTTTCCCATATCCTTCTACCTCTTCCACAGACGGAGCGATCCCTCTCAGAAGGCTGCCTGCGGCATCGGCCCATATAGTAAGCCTGCTGCCTGCCGCAGCAAGTCTATCCTGACACATGAGTTCTATGCCCGAAACTCCTACCTTCTCATCCTCATTGAGATACCCAATCAGATGGCAGGCCAGCTGATCGTCCGAATATCTGGACGAAGTCTGAAAGACATATGCACCGTAATCTTTTTTAAGTATATCGTTTATATCCCTGTCAAAAGATTCTGTCCTGTAGACCAGATATGCAGAAGTCTTCTTGGCTATCTGCTGACCGTCTATGTCCTCAGTCAGGCTCTTTAGACGGCCGTCCTTAAGTTTTCTTGAGATTATATAATAATATTCTTTTACTCCTCCGGTGAGAGGCATAGAATTCCTATCCAAGATCACTCCTCTTGTATCGAGGCCTTCTACGGTTATTTCATATTGAGATACTGCCGCCGCTGTAAACTCATCATGGCAGAATATCTGTATATATGCCAGCCTTGCCGCCAGCAATACCGCCATAACTGCGAAGAACACTGCAAATCCTTTCACTCGTTTTTTGTTGATATGTTCCATAAAAAAACCTCCGAAGGGTAGTTTTCCCATCGGAGGCCCGTATTATGCCTTTTCAGAATTTTAAATCGAAACATATAGCTTTTCAGGGTTTTAACGGGAGATTTTCGCCGTTTTTTAAAACCTGGTCGCAGATATGTTTTACTGCCTCTTCTACAGTCATGTGAGTGGTGTCTAAAAGCTCGGCGTCGGGAGCTTTTTTCATCGGGCTTGCAGCTCTCGTGGAGTCGTTTAAGTCTCTCTGTCGTATCTGGGTCAGGACTTCTTCGTAACTTATTTTCTGGCCCTTGTCTATCAGTTCTTTATAACGCCTCTTGGCTCTCTCCTCAGGTTCGGCTGTTATAAAGTATTTGTACTTGGCATTGGGAAAGACTACCTCGCATATATCCCGTCCATCCATTATGACGCTCTTGCTTTCTCCCATTTTCTGCTGAACGTCCACCATCTTTTCTCTTACTATCGGAAAAGCGGAACAGCCCGAGGCAGCCATAGACACTTCCTGCGTTCTGATCAGCCGGCTGACTATCTCTCCGTCAAGTATTATATCTCCGTCTCTGAAATCTATAGATGTCTCATCGAGAAGTTTTCTAAGCTTTGGCCCGTCTTTCATCTCCATCCCCAGGCGAAGCATCTTCAGTCCCAGGGCTCTGTACATAGCCCCCGTGTCTATATATTCTATATTCAATTCTTTGGCGACAGCCTTGGCGACTGTAGATTTACCTGCGCCGCCCGGCCCGTCCACTGCGATTTGAAAAATTCGATCCATTATGTTTCTCCGATCTGATTGTGATCATTTCTTCTTAGTCTTTTTGCTCCGTCCTTTTTCCGGCGGAGGCGGAGCAGGACCTATGAGCTTTTCTATCTCCTTTACAAAAGTGCTGACATCGGTGAACTGTCTGTATACGGAAGCAAACCTGACATATGCCACCTCATCTATATCTTTCAGCTGAGTCATTATCAGTTCGCCTATATCATAGCTTTCGACCTCTTTTTCCATGGAATTGCTTATGACTCTCTCTATCTCGTCAACTATGCCTTCCATCTGAGCCATAGAAACAGGACGCTTCTCACATGCTTTTATTATGCCGTTGAGAATCTTAGATCTGTCAAAAGCTTCTCTCCTGCCGTCTTTCTTTACCACCATCAGGATAGTTTCCTCCACCTTTTCATAGGTGGTAAATCTGCGGCCGCAGTTGTCGCAGCCTCTCCTTCTTCTTATGGCATGTCCTTCTTCCGTAGGCCTTGAATCTATTACTTTAGTATCTGGTCTGTTGCAATACGGACACTTCATAGATATCCTCCTTCTGCAATGATTGTTATGATTATACCTGCATCTCGGCTTTTACCCCTGAGGTTCAAAAACCATCCATATCTACGAGTATGACATCGTCTCCCACAGTTCTCACCCGCTCCCATTTTATGACTGTATCTCCCTCTCCCTTGGAAAACAGTCCCATGAAACCGCGGCTTCCCGGTATAACAATTCCGTCTATGACGCCCTTGTCCAAGTCGACTTCAATGTCATATACGAATCCCAGGCTTCTGCCGTCGCCGATATTTATAACTTCTTTATTCTTTAGCTTGTCTGTACTTATCATCCTTTGTACCTCCCGTTTAGAAAAGTATATTCTCACAGGATGATAAATATTCCGGGCATATTATTCTTCGCTTTCAGAAGATCCGTCGTCAGAGCTTTCTTCAACTCCGGTTAATCTGTCGTAGATCTTATCAAGTTCTTTAGTCAGAAGCAGGTCTCTGTCAAGCTTATAAGTCTCCGCATACTTTTTCAGGGACATGCCGGTATACTCTTTAAAAGCCTTCTCATCTTCGAAGTTAGACGAGGCCAGCATATTCTCCAGATACTGATCGTACTCCTCGTCGGTGACGGACAGATCTTCTTTTTCAGCTATGGCGTAAATTATCATCTCCTGTTTTACCAGTTCCTTGGCATAGAGATCTATCTGCTCGTCATACTCTTCCTGATCAACCCCGAGAGTGTCTTTCATATATTCTTCCCATTCTTTGCCGCTGTTTTCGGCAAGCTGTTCGTAGCTCTTATTCAGTTCTTTTACCTGCTCTTTGACTTCTTTTTCCGGATATTTGGCTACTTCAGTTTCGCTGACTATCTGCGAATATAGCTCTGACTTAATCTCATACAGCTGCTCATCGTACTCGCTCTGTTCAAGCTCCCCGGCTACTGCCGCCCTATATTCTTCTACAGTCTCGTAATCACTGTTTTCCTTGACAAAGTCCTCATCGAATTCCGGCATCGTAGATACATTCTTGCTGAGCACCGTGACTTTAAAAGTCACATCTTTTCCGGAGAGTTCCTCATTGGCCGTATAAGGGTCAGGGAACGTCAGATCTAGAGTAACTTCCTCTCCGATAGCAGCTCCGTAGAGTCCTTCTTCAAATCCGTCTATCATGCTTCCCGATCCCAAAGTGAGATTATAACTGTCGGAACTCATGCCGTCTACTGATGTGCCGTCCGCCAGAGTTCCTTCAAACTTTATCGTTACCGCATCTCCTTCTGCCACAGCTCCCTCGGTCACTTTCTCAGTAGTGGCTGCTTTCTCAAGCCTGGACTGTATTTCCTTTTCTATATCGTCATCGGTGATAGCCACCTCCGGCTTTGAAGTTTCAAAGGAATTATAGTCGGGCAGTGTGATGTACTCTGAAAGATCATATTTGCTGTAAGGTTTTGAATTTCCGCATCCGGCCAGCGCAAGGCAGGCTCCTGTACACATCGTAAGAATAACTAATGTTGATATGAATTTTTTCATTGTCGTTTCCCCTTTTTATATATTATTTAACAGACGCCGAAAACCCTGCCCCTATAGGCGGCGGTGCCCTTTCAAAGTTTTGGCGACGATTGTTGTTCTTCTGCCAAAACCTCGAGGAGCGAAAGGCTCCCGGCGTTTGCTGCAATACTTTGTTCAATCGGCCTTACGGCCTTGCCGCCGGCGTTGCTCTTGCGGAGCAGAAAGGCAATGCAGGTCTTCCGGCATACTGCAAACTTAAGTACTTTCGCTTATCCTAAGCTGCTTCTGTGCTTTTTTCTTCTTCTTGTTCTTGCTGCTTACCACCACATAGACCAGCATCAAAATAGTGGCTATATAAGGAAGCGTGGACGTCAAATCCGACGGTATTCCTATGCTCTGGAGCCTGAGACCCAGGGCGTCTAAGAATCCGAACAAAAGCGCCGCAAGAAAGACTTTAGGCGGATTTGCCATGCCGAATATCACACAGGCAAAAGCTATGAATCCGCGGCTGTTGCTCATTCCCTCAGTGAACATGGTCAGATAGCCCAGCGAAAGGTGCGCTCCCGCAAAACCGCAGAAGATTCCGCACAATATGCTGGCCAGAAACTTCATTTTCTGCGGACTAACGCCTGCAGTCTCAAGAGACTCCGGATGCTCGCCGGCCGCTCTCATCCAGAATCCGTAGGGAGTCCTGTAGAGGAAGAGCCACGCCAGCAGCACTAAAATCCACGTTATGTATACGAATATAGAATTATCATTGAGAAGCGGCCCAATGAGCGGTATCCCATCGAGAAAATCTATGTGTACCGTCGGAAGGGCGACTATTCCCACGTTTGAGAAAGTGCCTTTTACCCCGAAGATCGAACGGAGCAGGTAGACAGTCAGGCCGCCTGCAAAGGTATTGAGGGCCATTCCTATTATGAATTCATCGCTTCTGAGCTTTACTACAAACAGGGCGAAAAAGAGTCCTATGAGTATGCCGCACAGCACCGCAAAGAGTACTCCCATAGCTGCGCTGCTCATGGTAAAGCTGAAAGCTACCGCCACAAATGCGCCGATAAGTATCATACCGTCCATACCGATATTCATTATTCCGGCCTGTTCAGTCATCAACCCGCCCATAGCCGCCAATATGACCGGCGTGGCAGTCCTCAGGGTATTCTGAAAAAGTCCTATATTGAAGACTTCTAAGAAGCTGTCCATCAGCGGGCCTCCTTTCTCAGTTTCTCTCTGACTTTTCGCTGAGAGGTTCTGTTTGTCAATATCTTCGTAATGCCGCTTTCGGCAGCCATCAAAAATATGATGACGGCGAATATGATATCAGATATCTCTCCCGAAACGCCGGTGGAAAATTCCATGGCTCCGGCTCCTATATCTATAACCGCAAAGAAAAAGCTCATTATTATGATGCCTACAGGGCTGTAATTCATGATCATAGCCACCAGCATGCCGTCATAATAAAACTCGTTGCTTATGGTATCCTGAAATCTGAACTGATATCCGTATACTTCGAACATTCCCACCAGGCCGCATATGGCTCCCGAGGCTATCATGGACCATATCATGATCTTTTCCCTGGGCAGACCTGAAAAATATGAGAATCTCTCATTTTCTCCCGTCACCTTCATCTCGAGGCCTATGCTGGTCTTCTGACACAGATACCAGCATAGGAACGCTATGGCGGCGCTGTATATTATGGCAGTGCTGAGATTTGATCTGGGAATTATCTGAGCAAATCTGAAGGCTTCCGGTATTGCGTCAGTGCCTCCCAGTACGCCGTGGTCGTCTGTGGCCAGAGGTCCGCTGCTGTTTATCAGATAAGTGCAGACATATATGGCGACTGAATTGAGCATTATAGTTGTTATGACTTCGCTGACCTTTAACTTCACTTTCAGTACTGCAGGTATCCATGCGTATATACCGCCTGCTGCGGCGGCCGAAAGAAAAGCTAAAGGCACCGCTATTAACGGTGAGGCTCCCTGCAGTCCTATGCCTGTCATAGTAGCCGCCAGTCCTCCCAGAAACAGCTGACCTTCTCCTCCTACGTTAAAGAGCCCCGCTTTAGCCGATACTGTCATCGCAAGCCCTGTCAGGCAGAGAGTGAGCATCTTCGCCAGAGTATTTCCGAATACACGAGACGATCCGAAAACGCCTTTAAGCATGGCTCCGTATCCTTCGAGGGGACTGAATCCCGTCACCGCCATGAGTATGCCGCCTATGATGAGGGCAGCCGTTATGCTGAGAAACAATGAGGTCAGATACATCTTGTTCTTTTGAAGTGAAGCGATCACTTTACTCATTTCTGTCACCTCCAGTCTCTCTGCTCTCCCGTGTCTTTCTTCTGTCACCGGTCATATAATAACTGATGTCCATCTTATCTATCTGATCAGGTTTGAATTCCCCTGTGACCCTGCCTTCGTACAGAGTGACGATCCTGTCCGAAAGCCTGAAGACTTCATCCAGATCTGCGCTTATGAGAAGTATAGCGCACCCGTCGTTTCTCTTTTCAATTATCTGTCTATGTATGAATTCTATGGCGCCTATGTCCACTCCTCTGGTGGGCTGGGAAATTATGAGCACCGGTGTATCCAGGGAAAACTCTCTGGCCACTACCACCTTCTGCATATTTCCGCCGGAAAGCGATCCCACTTCCGTATCTATTCCGGCTCCTCTGATGTCGAATTTCTTGAATAGCTCCTGAGCGTATCTATTGACGCTTGCGCGCCTGAGATGTATCCCTGCTGCGGAGAATTCTTTTCTCCGTTCCTTGCCTATTATCATGTTCTCTGCTATAGAGGACGGCATGGCTGCTCCGGTAGCTATCCTGTCCTCCGGAATATGCGCAAGGCCCAGTTTCCGCACTTCTCTGGGACCTTTTCCGGCCGCAGAGACTCCTCCTATGAAAAAGTTTCCCTTCTCCACAGGTCTCATTCCCGTCAAAGCTTCTGCCAGCTCGCTCTGTCCGTTTCCCTCGATAGCTGCAATGCCCAGTATCTCGCCCGCTCTGACTTTCAGGCTGATGCCGTTTACGGCCATCAGTCCCCTGTTATCTGCCACATACAGATCATCGGCTTCTATAAACACGTCTCCAGGGCTTCCCGTCTTTTCTATATTGTCAAACAAGACTTCTCTGCCTACCATCATGGAGGCCAGCATTTTCTCGTTTACATTCTCGGTTTCTTCTACTCCCACCAGCTTGCCGCGCCGCATTACTCCTACTCTGTCGGAGATGGACATGACTTCGTATAGCTTGTGAGTTATGATTATGACAGTCATATTTTTTTCTCTGACTATCCTTCTTATTACGGCAAACAATTCTTCTGTCTCCTGCGGAGTCAGAACTGCCGTAGGTTCATCCAATATGAGTATATCTGCTCCTCTGTAAAGCGTCTTGAGTATCTCCACTCTCTGCTGCAGGCCTACGCTGATCTCGCCCACTACGGCTTTGGGGTCTACAACGAGCCCGTAATCTTCCGAAAGTTCTCTGACCTCTCTGTCAGCCTTTTTAAGGTCATATATGAACTTCATCTTCTTAGGTTCTCTGCTCAGTACGATGTTCTGGGCCACGGTAAAAGATGGTACCAGCATAAAATGCTGATGGACCATTCCCACACCCTTTTCTATAGCCTCCATAGGCTTAAATTTCTCTATCTTCTCGCCTTTTACGTATATATTTCCGTCCGTAGGCCTGTGAAGGCCATACAGTATGTTCATCAGCGTGCTCTTTCCCGCGCCGTTTTCTCCCACGAGGGCGAAGACCTCTCCCCTCTTTATCTCCAAAGAGACGCTGTCATTTGCCAGCACGCCCGGAAACTGCATAGATATGTTTTCGAATTTAACTATAGTATCCTGCAAATCTTTTACCTCTTATAAAAAACGGCGTAGCGCATTTAACGCTACGCCTCATGTGCGGATTTATTTATTTTCTATTTGTTTGCGGTGTTATTTTCTTGCTGTTGAAACTGTGATCTCACCTGCGACTATCTTATTTTGAATATCATCTGTGGCCTTTTTGAGATCATCGCTGACCTGCTGAGTAGAATTCTCATCTCCGTAGGCCATAGATACATAACCCGTAGCCATATCGGCAGTCCATATTCTTCCGCCGTCCCAAGTATCATCTTCTATCAGAGCTTTCACCGTATCATATACTGAAGTTCCTACTTCTTTCTTCATGGAACAGATTATCTGCTCATCGTATTCAGGAGCCGAAAGTTTCTGATCCTGATCTACTCCTATGACATAGAAGCCTTTTTCTTTAGCTGCCGCAAACACTCCGTTGCCCGTGTTTCCCGCAACGGCAAAGACTACGTCTGCACCCTGACTGTTTAGGGCCAGCGCACATTCTTTTCCTTTTGCAGGATCCTCATAAGTATTGGCATAATTGGTAACGACTTTGATATCAGGGTTCGCATACTGCGCTCCTTCTTTATATCCGATCAGAAAGTCATTTATAGTATCGTTATCTTCTCCTCCTACTGCGCCCACAACGCCTGTCTCCGACATGCTGGCAGCTATATAACCTGCCAGGAAGGAGCCTTCATTCTGTGCGTACAAGATGCAGAGAACATTAGGGAGGTCTTCGATCCCCTCAGCCGGGTTGTCCACCCAAATAAACTTAGTATCAGGGTATTCTTTGGCGACATCAGAGATTTCGTAGAATTCCCAGCCTACAGGAACCACGACATCGGATTCTTCAGCAGCCTCCATCATGCGCTGCTTGAAGTTCTCCTGCTGACATTCTATCGTCTTTACGGTAACTCCGTAGTCCTCTTTCAGTTTGTCTGCACCTTCTTTAGCCGAGTCGTTGAACGACTTGTCCCCGAACGCAGAAGATACTACTACACAAACTGTAAGTCCCTCACCTTCGCCATCTGACTTATCTGAACAGCCGGCTAATGAAAATGCCGACAATATCAGCGTCAGGACGAGTAAAAGTGAAACAATCTTCTTCATTTTTTCCTCCGTTTTCCGTACTAGAAAATAAATTAATACGTTCCAATTTTAGCATTTTCGGCCATTAAAATCAAGTCTTCGTACGATTATGTTATGTGTTTTTTATGTGTTCTGCCGGCTGTATCTGCCTCAGCAGGCGTTTTGACTGCTTCTTCTGCAAGAAAAAAACACCGGAAAAACCGGTGTTTTAAGATGTATAGATTATAACCAAAGCAAGAGCGCTGCCGAAGGCGATGCCCGCTTCCCCGCAAAATCAAGCTATTTGCTCGACTCCTCTACTGCGACTGCCACCGCTACCGTAGCTCCTACCATAGGGTTATTGCCCATTCCCACGAAGCCCATCATCGCCACATGAGCCGGCACTGATGACGACCCTGCAAACTGAGCGTCAGAATGCATTCTTCCCATAGTATCGGTCATGCCGTAAGAAGCAGGTCCCGCAGCCATATTGTCGGGATGAAGCGTCCTTCCCGTGCCGCCTCCGGAGGCGACGGAGAAGTATCTTTTTCCCTGTTCTATGCACTCCTTCTTATAGGTTCCGGCTACCGGATGCTGAAATCTCGTAGGATTGGTAGAATTTCCGGTGATGGAAACATCCACCTTTTCAAGATGCATCACGGCCACGCCTTCTCTGACGTCGTCTGCCCCATAGCAGCGTACTTCTGAGCGTTCACCTTTGGAATAAGGAATCTCTCTTACCACTTTTACCTCGCCGGAAGAATAGTCGAACTGCGTCTGCACGTAAGTAAATCCGTTTATTCTGGAAATTATCTGAGCTGCGTCTTTTCCCAGTCCGTTGAGGATTACTCTGAGAGGTTTTCTGCGGACTTTATTGGCCGATTTGGCGATTCCTATGGCTCCTTCAGCTGCTGCGAAAGATTCATGGCCCGCCAGAAATGCGAAGCACTCCGTCTCTTCTCTGAGGAGCATAGCCGCCAGATTTCCGTGTCCCAGACCTACTCTTCTGTCCTCGGCTACAGAACCTGCAAGGCAAAATGCCTGTAGTCCCTCGCCTATGGCTTCCGCCGCGTCGGCAGCTTTATCACAGCCTTTCTTTAAGGCTATGGCGGCGCCGGCCGTATATGCCCAGCAAGCGTCTTCAAAGCATATTGGCTGAATACCCTTCACTATTTCATAAGGATCAAATCCGGCCTCTCTGCATATAGCCGCCGCTTCTGAGAGGTCCTTAATGGAATATTTCTCAAGGGCAGCCTGGATCTTATGGATTTTTCTGTCGTAATTTTCAAATGTGATCATCCCTGTCCCTCCTATTCCTTTCTCGGATCTATGGTCTTGACTGCTTCATCAAACCTTCCGTAAGTGCCGCCGGCCTTTTCCATGGCCTTTTGAACATCGTCCCCGGCTTTGATGGCGTCCATGAGCTTACCCATGTTGACGTATTTATATCCTATGATGTTGTCCTCCTCATCAAGGCCTATCTCCATTATGTAGCCTTCAGCCAGCTCCAGATATCTTGGCCCTTTGGCCTTGGTAGAATATATGGTTCCCACCTGGCTCCTGGTTCCTTTTCCCAGGTCTTCAAGACCGGCGCCTACAGCAAGTCCGCCCTCCGAAAAAGCCGATTGGCTTCGTCCATATGCTATCTGCAGGAAGAGTTCTCTCATAGCTGTATTTATGGCGTCGCATACCAGATCGGTGTTCAATGCTTCAAGGAGAGTCTTTCCTACCAGTATTTCTCCGGCCATGGCTGCCGAATGAGTCATGCCTGAGCATCCCAGCGTCTCCACCAGGGCTTCTTCTATGATCCCGTCTTTGACGTTTAAAGTAAGCTTGCATGCTCCCTGCTGAGGTGCGCACCAACCTACTCCGTGAGTAAGTCCGGATATGTCCGAAACTTCTTTCACCTGTACCCATTTGCCCTCCTGAGGAATTGGGCTGGGACCGTGATAAGCGCCTTTATGAACGGGACACATATTTTCTACTTCTTTTGTGTATATCATCTTGTCCTCCTAAAAAATCCAACGCAGCTCAATATATCTGCTCATTATATTTAAGCACAAAGGAGGTGATATTTCAAGTAAAAAGCGGATGCAGCAAACTGCATCCGCTTCTGATGATATCTCTTGTCCTCATATATTATCTTTTATTCTTCGCCGTCACGGCAGTTCCCGCAAGGCATGCCGAGGCCAAAAGCATAGCTATCATGTAAAGACCCATCTGGTTCTCATCGCCTGTCTTAGGAGTCTGAGCCTGATCTTCAGATACGGCAGCCTCTACCAGACCGCATCTTACACATTTACCGTCTTTATACTCGTGTCCCAGAGCTTTCACGGTCTCGCCCTTTATAACTTCTTTACATGTAGGGCAAGTTCTGTCGCCTGTGTAGCCGTCTTCTGTACAAGTCGCCGACACGGCTCCCGAGACTTCTGCCTCTTCTACGTCGTGACTGCACTTAGCTGTGATGCGGCCTTCTCCGTTTACATCAGCGTAAGGAGAATTCTCGGCTGTTATAGTAGGAAGTCCGCTGTCTGCATCTGCAGGGAAGGATTCGATATAATTAGCTAAAACCATGTAGTCCTCCATCACATAGTCCAGAACATTCACAGCTCCGTCGAACATGGCGAACCCGTCTCCCAGATCTCTCAGGGTATAGTTATATCCGGCCAGATTATATTTAGCGTTGACATCAAGAGGTTTATAGCTGTCAGTGTCCTTATCGTAGATCATGACGTTTCTGACTCTGTATTCTCCTGTAGGTCCTCCTGTCCACACTCCTTTTTCATCTTTCTGTACGGTAGATTCGATATAAGGATTTATCTCATATGTCATCCCTGATACGTGAAGGAATCCGCCGGACTCTCCCGGATAATCCTTTGCGCCCCATTCAAGAGCATCCAGAAGCTGCTGTCCCGTCACCGTCTGAAGACATGCGACATTGCCGAAGGTGTGTATATCCTTGCAGGCAAGATATGATATATCTCCCGTGATAGCTGTATTTCTTATTCCTCCGCCGTTCATCACAGCTACGTCTACGTCCAGATCCATATCGTCAAACAGGTAGTAGAGCGCGTCGGCGGCAAAGTCTCCCGTATTAGTCTCCTGCATACGAACGAGACGATTTCCGGCGGCGTCATAATTATTGAGAGTCACATCTGCATGTCCTATTACTACTCCCAGTTTAGTCTCGATCTCCGCAATCCACTTATCTTCTATGGAAGCCGTCGCTGCTTCTCTGTCCACTCCATCTGCATATTCTATGAGCTGGGTGCTTATGACTCCGTCTGCCGATATAGTCATCTTGCCTACGGCTCCGAAATAAGAACCGGTCTGAGTCAGGAGAACCTGGTTCCCATCTTTGTCTTTTATCATATCACTTTCGACGGTGCTGTGAGAATGACCGTCGATGAAAGCGTCAAGTCCGGAAGTATTAGCTATTACGTCTGTAGATCTCCATGGGGCTGATCCCGTATCTATACCCAAGTGTCCCAGCGCTATGACATAATCTGCTCCCGCAGCCTTCGCTTCATCTATGGATTTCTGTACGTCATCATAGAGGGCTTTTCCGTCAGAGCCTCCTGAAATACCATATATATAGTTGCCGTTCTCATCCTGGAAGTAAGACGGTGTGGATTTGGTAAAGGATTCCGGAGTCGTTATTCCCACAAATGCGATCTTTACTCCGTCTCTTTCAAAGATCTTATAGCTGTCGAGAACATTATCGCCCCTGATCCCGTCTTTTTCCTCATAGAAATTACATGAAACATAAGGGAATCCGCTGTTTTGAGCTACATCTAAAGCTCTCATCATACCGTAATCAAATTCATGGTTTCCCAGCGTAGCCAGATCATATCCGGCAGATTTCATCAATTCTATGATATTCTTTCCGTCATCCATTGATCCGTAAGCAGTTCCCTGAATGTGGTCTCCGCAGTCCACCAGAAGGGTATTTTCCCCCAGACTTTCTTTATAGGAAGCCAGCCTGGAATAGCTCCATGAATCGTGGGCCTGATCTCCGTCTCCTACTTGTCCGTTGTTGATATAAGTATGAATATCATTAGTATAGAGTATGGTTATATCCTCCGTCTGCGCCGCAGCATACATAGGCACTGCAAGAGTAAATATCATACATAATACTACCAGCATACTCAGCCAACGTTTAGCATGACCTTTCATTTTGTTTCTCCTTTCAAAATTCGGCATTTTGCTATGACTTACTTAGTATTATACATATCTTCAGGTCCATACTACAAGCAGTTATTTGTAAAATGCTCCTCAAATTTTGAAGTATACAATATCCATACCCTGCTCTTCCCCGGAGCTTGCGCTGGAGGCGGCCTTTTTTCGGAGAAGCGCCGGCTCTTTCAAAATCGAAAGACCGGCCCTCCGGCCGGTCCCATCTCTATCATATATTTAGCTAAGCTCCTTTTTCATGGCGGAAAGAGCATTTTTCTCCAGCCTGCTTACCTGAGCCTGAGATATGCCGATCTCTCTGGCAACTTCCATCTGGGTTTTTCCTTCAAAAAATCTTATATTCAGAATATGTCTTTCTCTCGGGCTGAGTTTGTCCATCGCTTCAGAAAGCGATATATTTTCTATCCATTTGGTATCGGTATTTTTAGTATCGGAGACTTGATCCATCACGTATATAGCGTCACCGTCATCGTGAAAGACAGGTTCAAAGAGGGAGACAGGTTCCTGAATAGATTCGAGGGCCGTAACCACGTCCTCTCTGTTTACCCCCATGGAAAGGGCTATCTCTGTCACCGTCGGTTCTCTCTGCATATCGCGGGAGAGAACTTCTTTTGCCTGCAGGGATTTGTATGCTAGGTCTCTGAGAGATCTGGAAACTCGTATGGAATTATTGTCTCTCAAATATCTGCGGACTTCTCCTATTATCATCGGCACCGCGTATGTGGAGAATTTGACTCCGTGGCTCATATCAAAATTGTCCAGAGCTTTGATCAGTCCTATACATCCGACCTGAAAAAGGTCGTCAGGGTTTTCTCCCCTGCTGGCAAATCTCTGTATGACGCTGAGGACCAGTCTGAGATTTCCTTTGATAAATTTGTCTCTGACCGAATCATCGCCGGCCTTGATCTTTTCGAGCATTTCGGTCATTTCTGCCTCTTTGTAAAGAGGCAGTCTTGCAGTATCTACACCGCAGATTTCAACTTTGTTAGCCATAAATACATACCAATCCTATCCACAAATATTTTAGTTTAGTTATGTACTGCGGCCACCAAAGTTATGTGTGCCAATGTGTGGGAATCAGGTGCTTTAGGCCTTCATCCCAGCTTTTTTATTTCCTTTTGAAGCCTTGAAATTATCCGCTTCTCCAGGCGTGATATGTATGACTGGGAGATTCCCAGTTTATCGGCGACTTCTTTCTGCGTCATCTCTTTTCCGCTCTTGAGTCCGAACCTCATCTCCATGAGTTCTTTTTCTCTGGGCTCCAGCTTTTTCATGGCTCCGTGCAGAAGCATCCTGTTCACTTCATCCTCCAGCCTGTGATATACTACGTCGTTTTCTGTCCCCAGAATATCTGACAACAGCAGTTCATTGCCGTCCCAGTCTACATTGAGCGGTTCGTCCAGACTCACTTCACTTTTCAGCTTTGTCGTCCTTCTCAGATACATCAGTATCTCATTTTCTATGCACCTGGATGCATAAGTAGCCAGTTTTATATTTTTCTCTAATTTGAACGTGTTTACAGCCTTTATGAGACCTATGGTTCCTATGGAAATCAGGTCTTCCACATTCACCCCGGCGTTTTCAAATTTTTTAGAGATATATACGACGAGTCTCAGGTTTCGTTCTATCAATATGCTCCTGGCCTCCTGACTTCCGCCCGCATATTCTTTTAGGAGCTTCGTCTCCTCGTCCCTGGCCAGCGGCGGAGGAAGCACATCGCTGCCACCTATATAAAACAAAGCCTTCTTCTTATTTCGGATTACCTCCTTAAGCCGTTTGATCATCAGGCTAAACTGTATTGTAGGCAAAAACCTGAATTCTTTATACATCTTTCAGCAATCCTCCCTCTAAAAAGTCTCTGTTCATAAGGACTTCGAAGCCTTCGAATCTGCCCTTATAGAACGCTATGTAAGCCCCTTCGGTCTTGTGATCCTCAAATATTATCTCATCTGTTCTGAGGGCTTCGAGACTGCCTGCTTCGACGCCTACGCCGTGATACGGTATTATCCTGTACCGGCTGGGCATATCTTTTGCGCCGAAGGGCAGTCTTGACGCTCCCCTGTTGTCTAAGAGCACCACCGGCTTGCCGGTCACAGGTTCTCTCAAACAGTTTCCCGAATCGACAAAAGCTTCGAAGAAATAGCTTTTGCCATCTATTATCAAACACACTCTCCCCTTCATGTTCATTTCTGCCTTGCGTCTTCTCACCAGTTTTACGAACCAGTATGTCAGTCCGAAGGCAAGTATTCCAAAGCACAGCAGTCTGAAATACGTGACTGCGTCCATGTATATTATCCCCTGGTGAGATACGGCAGGCTGCTGCCTCCACAGAAGCAGCGCCATCACCGCACCTCCTGAAAGGAAAGTCAGCGCTAAAAAAAGTCCGGTAGTCTTAACGATCTCCCTCAGCCCAAAGGCCGCGGCCGCACACAGCGTTCCGGCTAAAAGCCTGAGAACCGCTGACCAGCCGCCGTTTAAAGGAAGAAATATTATGAAGCCGCTCAGTCCGCATAAAACTGCGGCAAGTAATATCCGCATCTTCGCGGGCATACGGCCTGTAAGTTTTCCTGTCAGAAGTATCAGGAGCAGCCCCGCTATGAAGTTTTCTATAAACAGGTATTCTCCATAAATGACCATCTCATGCCTCGTTCGTTAATGATACAACAGAGCGTCCGAGAAGTATGTCGAATCCTGCTCAAATTGAAAAAATTTTAAAACAAGCCGCCTCCGTTGGAATCACTCCTTCGGGGCGGCTTTCGCATGTTCTTTCTATATTACTTTTATATAACTTTTTGTTCCTTTTCCTTCTCGTTTTATTTCGTAGACGCCTCTGACGCTTATCTGTCTCATTTCGAGTACAGACTCAGCTTCTCCTATGTCAGACGTCCTGAGGTAGACGCCTGTGCCGCATGATCTTACAAGTTCCTGGGGCAATCTCTTCAACTGCGCTTTTATGCCTGCTTCACTGAGCATATCCTGCGCATAAGCCGCCTTATAAAACGAAGAAAAGGCCATGATATATTCTTTTTCCACTTTCAAACAGCCTCCTATCGGTTCTTACGACTTAAATCGGAGCGTGGCTCCCGGCAAACTCACCTGCTATTCTGCAGCGAAAAGCTCTCAGGCGATCGGCTATCAAATACAGATAGCAGATTTTGGCTCCTCAGACTTTGGCGGAAAACCACAATTACTCGCCGCCGAAAGTCTGAAATCCCTCCGCAGAGGCGGGGATATCCGGCGTTCGTCGTTTATCTTCAGTATGTAAGACAGGCGGCTGCCGCTAAAATATTTTTTTAAAGAATCTTGATACCATTTGACGGAAAGAAGCTTTATTCACATCGCCTGCCGCTACCAGTGAATATTCTGCTATCTTCTCCTCGTTCTGATACACTTCCAATACTCCCATTTCATCCCCTTTTACGAGAGGAAGGGAGACTTTATCTTCTAATTTTACCTTGGTCGTGATATTACCTGCACCGCCTTTTTCTACCAGGGCCGTTATCCGTTCGTCCGCAACAGCTTCGACTTTCTGAGGATTTCCTCTCTCCACCGTGATCTTTTCCAGTGTCTCTCCTTTTTCTGCCACTATGTGAGTCTCATAGTTGGCAAAGCCGTAATCGAGAATCTTGCTCACTTCCTGATTTCTAATGTCTGAAGTCTCGCAGCCTAAAGCCACTGCTATGAGATGTGTGTCTCCTCTGGTGGCCGACGCCGAAAGGCAATAGCCTGCGTCGCTGGTAAATCCGGTCTTGATCCCGTCACATCCCTGATACTGTTTTATTAGCTTATTGGTGTTGGTGAGACCAAACTCCTTTTCCTCGTCCGGCAAACCTACGGTTATGGTGTCCTGCCATGTGGTAAACCATTTTCTGGTCTCTTCATATTTATACAGTTCTTTAGACATTATTGATATATCATATGCGCTGGAATAATGTTCTGCTACAGGGAGTCCGTTGGTATTTACGAAATGACTGTCTCTCATGCCCAGCTCTTTGGCCTTTTCGTTCATTCTTTCTACGAATATTTCCTCACTGCCCGCAACATATTCGGCCAGAGCAACACATCCGTCGTTGGCGCTGGCCATGGCCACTCCTTTCAGGAGTTCCTGTACCGTGTGGGTTTCTCCGACTTCCATGTACATCTGGCTTCCTCCCATGGAAGCCGCTCGCTCCGATATGGTGACCTCATCATCCAAGCTTATCTTCCCTGCGTCTACCGAATCCATCACCAGCAGCATGGTCATCACCTTGGTTACAGATGCAAGAGGCAGTTCTTCGTGAGCATTTTGCTGGAACAAAACCTTCCCTGTATCAGCGTCGATCAGTACAGCCCCTTTCGCCGCTACTTCAAAAGGCGCTTTATCTTCTTCGGCAGGTGCTTCGTCACTTACTGTCTCCAGTTCTATAGGGTCTTGTTTTGGCAGGTTTCGTCCTATTCCCACAAAGGCGCACAATATCACTGCACATCCTAAAACACTGATAAATATCTTTTTTCTCGCGCCGGAAAGTTTGGCTCTGATGTCGCCTGTCCCGGCCTGCGGATCTTTACTTTTGGCTTCTCTCTTGTTAATCCGGGCTTCCCTGACTTTTTTCTTTAACTTCATAAAAAAGCGCCGTCCTTTCTACATATATGGTCTCTAAAATATATGTGGCAGGACGAAGAATATGCTGTAAAAGAAACAGTTCTGAAGCGGCGCCTCGCCAGATTTAAAAAAGCGAGAATATTATCTTGCATGCTTCACTTTATAAAAAAGGATAAATCCCCCCTCGGCTGCTTTCAAAGCGCCCGGATGTCCGACAAATTAACGGCAATAAGCAGCGCTCATCCCAGGGCATGTTTTATTTTTGCACTGTCTCATCATAAAAATACAGCATCAGTCTGGATTTTTCCGCTATTTATAGAGGAAAAAAGCTGCTATGCTGTATTATTTTAAAAATTTTCAATTTTTTACAACAATTTTAAAAGAAAGTGTTGTAAAATCAGCAGTAAAAATTAGATTCTACAGCATAGCTTTCAGTCAGGCACATCGAATGAGCATTTTATTCGCATCATGTTGCAGAATTGGCAGTAAAGGCGAATAAAATGCAACTACGTAATCAAAACAACATAGAGCGGAGCAAACTGCTCCGCTCCACCGGCGATTCAAAGTATTCGGCAATTCCCTTCTAAGGAACAATTATGGCCCTCGTTATCTTTCTGTCTGCCGACAGCTGCAGGGCCTCGCCTATCTCATCCAGAGAAAATTTCCTCTCGGAAAATTCTTTGAACGGATATTTATCCTGATATTTCTCTAAAAACTCCAGCGATTTATGCAGATATTCAGGCAGATACCTGACTACTCCAAAGACCGTCAGAGCTTTTCTCGTTATATAGCCCGGAGAGATTTCGGCGCTTACAGCAGTTGAGTTTATGCCTATCACAATATACCTTCCCATAACTCCGAGGTGGCGTATCCCTTCGTCAAACGCTCCTGCAAAACCTGTGACCTCCAGGGCGACATCTGCGCCTCCTCCCGTAAGCTCCTTCACCAGTTCTTCCCTTTCGGAGAGTTCCCTGACTTCTGAAATATCTATAGTGTGATCGGCTCCGAATCTCCTTGCAAGATCCAGCCTCTCCTTTACTCCGTCGATCACTATGACTTTGGCTCCCTTTTCCTTAGCGATGGCAGAAGCGTAAAGCCCCAGCCCTCCGGCGCCCTGGATGACAAGCGTCTCTCCCGCCTCAAGGCCAGCTCTCTCCAGACCGTAATATACCTGAGAAAAGGCGCAGTTGACGCCTACGGCCAGCTCATTGGGAACGCTGTCCGGAACTTTATAGAACATCTGCTCCGGATATATATAATAATGAGAGGCAAAAGTTCCTCCGAAATGAGGCCATTCTGACGGATCTGTTCCAAGATGTATATAAGCGTTTTCGCAGAGGTCGTATCTTCCGGCGCGGCAGGCCTTGCACTCTCCGCACGTGATGAAGTACGGCGCTACGATCCTGTCACCTATCTTCACCGGCTGACCCATGCTGTCAGTCTCCACGCCTTTTCCAAGCTTAAAAATTTCTCCTACGAACTCGTGACCCTGACAAGACGGCTTGCTGCCGGCTGCCGCTGCGGACGATCCTTTCCAGTTTTTGACGTCAGAACCGCATATATTAGTACACAGTACTTTTACCAATACTGCGCCGTCCTCAACTTTGGGAATAGGCTCCTCTGCGAACCCGAATTTCTTCTCTCCTTCAAAAAAAACAATTTTACCTTTCATCTCTCTTCTCCTCGATCAGGGAAAGATCAATCGGAGACACTACCGCTGAAAATAAGCTTGTTCATCACATGTTCATACTTGTCTACATCAGTCGCGTAATCGAGAAAACATGTGCAGGCTCTTGTCTTATATTCGTTTTTCTTGGTAATGATACCGATCTCTCTGTATCCGATTTTTTCATTTAACTTGACACAGGTAAGTCCGGGACTGTTAAACTTGTTATATATATAATACGGGCAGAAGACCACTCCCATATTATTAGCCACCATATCCAATATAAAGTTCCACTGGGTGCTCACTAGGACTATGTTGGGGGCAAAGCCAAGTCTCTTTATCTCCATTTCAGTCTGGCTGCCTATTTCTTTTCCGGCATTGTACAGAATCAATCTCTGATCGTACATATCCTCATATCCCACATTGTGCTTTTGCGTTATGGGATTATCGACGCTGGCCACCAGCACGTTCTCTGAGTTAAGGATGCTGTAACTTTCAAAGTTTTCTTCATCTTCGGCTCCGTTAAGGTGGCGAAGGTCGATATACGCCAGGTCAAGATTCTTCTTAAGCAGTTCCTCTTTGAGAAGATTGGTCTCTTTTTCAAAGATTGAAAAGGTTATCTGAGGATAAGAGGCATTAAATCCCGGCACTATATGCGAAAACAAGGCTCCGCCTCCCGCCACCGAAAGACCTACCCTCAGATGTCCTTTATCTATCCCTTCCTCCGTATAGGTGGTCTGAATGAGATCGTTATAATTGTCTAAAAATCTGACAGCCTTTTCATAAAAGGCCTGTCCTGCATCTGTAAGCTTCTGTTTTCTCTGATAAGTGTAGAAGAAGGTAAATCCCATCTCTTCTTCCATATTTTTGATAACCTTGCTCAAAGCAGGCTGAGAAATATAGAGCTTTTGCGACGCAAGCGAGTAACTGCCGTATTTAGCGATCTGCACAAAGTAGTTCAGCTGTTTGACATCCATGTTCTTACCTTTTCCTTTACTTAAAATATAGCTTTCTTTTTTTCAAAAAACAAATTATAATAATTTATACTTAATGATAACTTTAATATATTTCAGCTTGAAAATCAATTATGTTATAGTTCTGTTAGGGCATAATTGTTTTTTTAGCGGCACAAGCACAAGGAGGAACAACAATATGATGACATCAGCAGAATATATAGAAAGCCTCAGGAAACTAAACACCCGAGTATATATGTTCGGAGAAAAGATAGACAACTGGGTGGATCACCCGATAATAAAGCCGTCCATCAGCTGCGTAGCCATGACCTACAGCCTGGCTCAGAATCCGGAGTACGAAGAGCTCATGACTGCAACTTCCCACCTTACGGGAAAGAAGATAAACCGCTTCACCCACATCCATCAGAGCACCGAAGACCTTAAGAACAAGGTCAAGATGCAAAGGCTTCTGGGACAGAAGACGGCCAGCTGCTTCCAAAGATGCGTAGGCATGGACGCCTTCAACGCAGTGTATTCCACCACCTACGAGATAGACGAGAAATACGGCACCCACTACCACGAAAACTTCAAGAAATTCCTCATATACGTACAGGACAACGACCTGACGGTAGACGGAGCCATGACAGACCCTAAGGGAGACCGCTCAAAGGCGCCTCACGACCAGAGAGATAAGGACATGTTTGTCAGAATCAAGGAGAGAAGAGAAGACGGAATCGTCGTCAGAGGAGCAAAAGTACACCAGACCGGTTCCATCAATTCTCACTGGCACATAGTGATGCCTACTCAGGCCATGGGCGAAGCAGACAAGGACTTTGCAGTATCCTTCGCATGTCCAAGCGACGCGGAAGGCCTGTTCATGATATACGGAAGACAGTCCTGCGACACCAGAAAGCTGGAAGATGGCGCAGACGTAGACTTGGGCAACAAGAAATTCGGAGGCCAGGAAGCTCTGGTAGTATTCGATGATGTGTTCATTCCAAACGAATACATATTCATGGATGGAGAATACGACTTTGCGGGAATGATGGTAGAGAGATTCGCAGGCTTCCATCGCCAGTCATACGGAGGCTGCAAGGTAGGAGTAGGCGACGTAGTGATAGGAGCTGCTGCCCTTGCGGCGGAGTACAACGGAGTCGAGAAGGCTTCGGCAGTTAAGGACAAGCTGATAGAGATGACACACCTCAACGAAACCCTCTACGGCTGCGGAATAGCATGTTCTTCCGAAGGCTGCCCTACCAAGTGCGGTTCATACATGATAGACTTGCTTTTGGCCAACGTGTGCAAGCAGAACGTAACCAGATTCCCGTACGAGATAGTGAGGCTGGCAGAGGACATCGCAGGAGGACTCATGGTAACCATGCCGAGCGAGAAGGACTTTAAGTCCGACGAGGTTGTGGGAAGAAACGGCGAGACCATAGGGGAGATATGCGACAAGTATTTTGCTGCTACCGATATATGTTCCACCGAGGACAGGATGAGAGTGCTGAGGTTCCTTGAGAACATATGCCTGGGTTCGTCTGCCGTAGGTTACAGAACCGAGTCCATGCACGGGGCAGGTTCGCCTCAGGCTCAGAGGATAATGATACAAAGGCAGGGCGACATTCAGGGCAAGAAGCAGCTTGCTAAGGACATCGCCGGCATTAAGAAATAGCCACTCCTTTTTTTCATATCGATATATCACCATAATAAAGGCCGGTCATTGCGACCGGCCTTATGCCTTAAACCTGTTTCTTTCCGGTACGGAATTCCGCAGGTTTTCTATTGTCCCAACTTGATTGACACAGGCAGTTAAATAAGGGTATAATATTTTTAATGAGGAGGTGGCAGAATTGAAATACACTTTAATGCATAAGCAAATAGCCGTTGCCGGTATTGATATTGACAATGCCACCGGCTCCATACAAAAAATCAACAAGCTGTATTCGCCTGAGCATCTTCCTGTCGGGGTACTCGTCCGGCAAGGTAGCGCTGACCGCGCGGCCTTGAATCAGTGGTGGACGACCCGCTCAATTCCGGCAAGCCGTTTAGGTATCGGCGAGGCGCTGGAATCTATGAATATTTCCAGCCCGAAGCTGCTTCTCGTGCTTTGTCATGGATTAAGTCTGTCCGATCAATATTGGATATTGCCTGATGGTTCAAATTTGACTTGGGATAAGATAAACTTCTTTCAAAACGACTTTTCCGACGATATCGGCGACATCTTGTTTGGAACTTGCAAAAATCTGAATGTCATGGACTTCAGTTCGCCTGACAACACTTCGGACGGCACCCTAAAAAAAAGATGGAAGATCATCAATGGCGCACGGTGCCTTATAAAGGGCGGTTCCAATCCGTTCCATCAACAGCCGTTTAACGAAGTCATTTCCGCAGGCATAATGGAACGCCTGGGTATCAGCCATGTGCCTTATACTCTGGCATGGAATCAGGGCGTCCCCTATAGCGTTTGTGAAGATTTCGTTACTGAAACTACCGAGCTAATTCCCGCGTGGCGCATAGTTCAGACTCAGAAAAAAAGCAACAACGCCTCGGCATATCTTCACTTTGTAAATTGCTGCGAAGCCCTCGGCATAGCGGGAGTTGTTCCTTTTCTCGACCGTATGATGGTTCTGGACTACATCATCGCAAACGAGGATCGTCACCTGAACAATTTCGGCTTGCTTCGCGATGCTAAAACTTTAGAGTGGATTGGGTTCGCCCCGATATATGACAGCGGTTCATCTCTCGGCTATGACAAGATGCCGTCCCAGATAAGGCGCGGCAAAGATATAAAATGTAAGCCTTTTAAGAGCCATCATGAAGAACAGCTCAAGCTGGTAACTGATTTTAGCTGGATTGATTTCGATAGCCTTAAGGATGTCGACCGGCTGATTGCAAATACACTGTCTTCGGACGGCGCCAATGAGTATATAGACGATAATCGCATCGACGCCATAATAGAATCCGTCTGTCAGCGGATAGATGATCTGTCAAAACTACAACTTAAGGGTGGATAAATTTCCACCCTTTTTCTTTAATATTTACTTAGGTTCATATGTCAGCAGCCTTGCTCCCGGAAAGAGATCTTTATACTTTTCCCAGTTGCGCAGGGCTCTGTCCCTGTATCCAAATCCGTCAACATATTGGCTGGGAAGATGATAGAAGTATATATCGTCACAACCCAAGTCTATAAGTGAGTTCCTCCACTTTCTGTGAAGCATCGCAAGATGATTTACGAATATGGATGAATGTGCCTTCATCGTAAACTTTTTCAGCAGCTCCATCTTGTTGAAGTCCATATCCGCCGTAAAAATTATATTTTCATCAGGGCCGACTATATTGATGCAATAGTGCTGAGGATAATCGAAGGTCAGATGGTCTACTTTCATATATTCGATCGTCATATCATCAAATTGAAAGGTCAGTATTTCCCCCTCTTCCCCTCGGATGATATGTCCTCGGGAACCTTTTGCTCTTATAAAATCTTCGGATATACCTCCGTTGGAGGGGATAAAGAGATCTATCCCCCGATTCTTTTCGAGGAATCTTCTGGTCTTGCTGTTGCTGAAATGATCTCCGTGGCAATGGGTGAAAAGTACGTATCTTAGGCCTTTAAACTCACCTTCTCCGTTCATCAGATCATGCTCCAGCCTGCCGTCCATCATATCAAAATTCTGTCTGTCTGAAATGATTCCGTCCACCAGCAGCTTCTTCTCTCCGTACTCTACCAGTACCGCGCTGTTCAGAAGATACTTTGCCTCGAACTCGCGGGAGTCTCTCATCCTACCAAATCCCAAGCCTGAATAATCTCAGGGATAACCTTCTTAAGGTCTCCCTCTATGGCGTAATCGGCAATCTTCATCATAGGACATTCAGGGTCCTTGTTGATGGCTATCACTATCTTCGAGCCCGACATTCCCGCCTGATGCTGTATGGCCCCCGATATGCCGCACGCAAAATATATCTCAGGCTTTACCGTGGTTCCTGTCTGTCCCACCTGATGGCTCTGGTCTATCCAGCCTGCGTCTACTGCCGCTCTCGAGGCTCCGACCACGCCTCCCACCTTATCGGCGAGTGCCTCTATCAGTTCAAACCCTTCAGGTCCCCCAAGGCCTCTTCCTCCCGAGCATATTATCTTCGCGTCCGTCAGGCTCACAGCCTCCTTGGCCGCCTTAATTACCTCCAGGACTTCCACTCTGATGTCTTTATCTTCAAGGCTCACTTTCACTCTTTCAAGCTCGCCCTTGGCTCCCTTTTTCCTCTCCGCCTTGGCCATGACTCCCGGTCTGACCGTCGCCATCTGCGGCCTCGTGTTTGGCGTCACTATGGTGGCCATAAGATTTCCTCCGAACGCAGGTCTGGTCTGCTTTAGCCCCTTGCTGTCGTCTTCTCTGTCAAGGCCCGTAAGGCTTGCCGTAGTGTTGGCCTTTAGATAGTCCATGTAGCTTGAGGTCTTTATGTCAAGCCTGGTGCAGTCTGCCGTAAGTCCCGTGTTAAGGCGAGCCGCTATCCTCGGCGCCAAGTCTCTTCCTATGTGGGTTGCGCCGAATAATACTATCTCAGGCTTGTATTCTTCTATGGCTTCTGTCATGACCTTGGCGTATCCGTCTGTGGTGTAGTGGGTAAGCAGCTTGTGGTCTAAAAGATATACCTTATCTGCTCCGCATTCGTAGAGTTCTTCGCTCAGGTATTCCACGTCGCTTCCTATCAGCACGGCGCATGTCTTGCACCCCTCGCCTATCTCTTCTGACAGCCTCTTTCCTTCTCCCACCAGCTCAAGGCTGACGTTCATAAGTTTCCCGTTCCTCTGTTCTGCAAATATCCATACGTTCTTGTATTCTTCAAAGTTTCCCATGTGTCTTCCCTCCTCAGATGATGTGTTTTTCTTTCAGCATTGAGATTAGGTTTTTCGCCTTCTCCTTCGGGCTGTCGCCCTCCACACTCTGTCCTTCTCCCTTAGGCTTTGGCGTGAAGGACTTGAACACGTTGGTCGGGGAGGCTTTCAGTCCTACTGTCTTGAGGTCCACTCCTATGTCCTCTGCGTTCCACACCTTTATCTCCTTTTGGCATGCCTTTAATATCCCCGGCACTGACATGTATCTGGGGCTGTTCAGCTCTTTTATGGCCGTAAGCACGCACGGCAGCTTCACTTTCAGCTTCTCGTATCCGTCTTCGAGGGCTCTGTGTACGTAGGCGCAGCCTTCGGAAAATTCTATGCTCTTTACGTATGTCACCTGCGGAAGGGAGAGCTTCTCTGCTATCTGCGGCCCCACCTGGGCGGTGTCTCCGTCTATGGCCTGTCTTCCCGCAAGTATCAGGTCATAGTCTCCTATCTTCTTGATTCCCGCCGCTATGGCGTTTGACGTGGCCCATGTATCTGAGCCTCCGAGGGCTCTGTCGGAAAGGAGGACGGCCTCGTCTGCTCCCATGGCTAAACATTCTGCCAGCATATCTTTCGCCTGAGGAGGTCCCATGGTTATCACGGTTATGTGGGCGTCCTTTTCTCTGTCCTTTATCTCGAGGGCTGCCTCAAGGGCGCTGGCGTCGTCAGGGTTTAATATGGAAGGTACTCCTTCTCTTATCAGGGTTCCTGTCTGAGGATTTATCTTTATCTCCGTAGTGTCGGGCACTTGTTTTACGCATACTACTATCTTCATCTCTTCTCTTCCTCCTACTTGAATATCTCTCCGCTCATTACCATCTTCATTACTTCCGATGTGCCCTCATATATCTCTGTTATCTTGGCGTCTCTGTACATCCTCTCCACAGGGTAGTCCTTGATGTAACCGTAGCCGCCGTGGAACTGGACTGCTTTGTTGGTCACGTAGCTTGCGGCTTCTGAGCATGCCAGTTTGGCTTCTGCCGCCGCCACTGTTGCCGGCAGACCCAGGTCTCTCCTGTTGCAGGCGTCGTACAAGAGGTATCTGGCTCCGTCTATCTTCACCTTCATGGAGGCCATCTCAAAGGAAAGGGCCTGGAACTTATCAAGTGTCTTTCCGAATTGTTTTCTCTGTTTCATGTATTTTACCGTCTCATCGAAGGCTCCCTGAGCTATCCCAAGGGCCTGAGCCGCGATTCCAAGTCTTCCCACGTCCAACGACGACATGGCTACCTTGAAGCCTTTTCCCTCTTGTGAAAGGAGTCTGTCTTTTGGTATTCTGCAGTCTTCAAATACCAGCTCTGCCGCTATGGAGCCTCTGATGCCCATCTTGTTTTCGTGTTTTGGCGCGGAAAAGCCTTTGTCTCCTTTTTCTACTATGAAGGCGCTTATGCCTTTCGTTCCTTTGCTCCTATCGGTCATGGCCATTATGATATATACTTCGGCTATACCGCCGCCTGAGATGAATATCTTTGAGCCGTTTAACACCCATTCGTCTCCATCAAGCACTGCCTTGGTCCGGGTCCCTGCGGCGTCTGTGCCTGCGTTTGGTTCTGTCAGCCCGAAGGCTCCAAGCTTCTTTCCCGACAGGAGGTCAGGCAGGTATTTTCTCTTCTGTTCTTCTGTGCCGTATGTATATATGGGCCAGCAGCACAGGGCGTTGTGGGTCTGGATTATTACTCCGTGGGAGGCGTCTGTCTTGGAGATTTCTTCTATGGCCATGATGTATGTCATGTAGTCTGTTCCCGCTCCTCCGTATTCCGCAGGAAACGGCATGCCCATAAGACCAAGCTTTGCCAGCTTGCCTATGGTCTCGTAGGGGTATATGGCTTTTTCGTCGATTTCGCTTGCTATGGGCGCTATCTCTTTTTCTGCGAATTCCCTCAGCATTTTCTTTACCATCTGTTGTTCTCTTGAGTATGTGAATTCCATCGTGTCCTCCTTGTGTTAGTTATCATTAAAGACTGGTTTTCTCTTTTCTAAAAATGCTTTCATGCCTTCTTTTTGGTCTTCCGTGGCAAAGCACATGGCAAAAAGCTCGTTTTCTATGGCTATTCCGGTGTCTATATCGGTCTGCATGCCTCTGTCTATACAGGCCTTGGCGTATCTGAGCGCCGCAGGGGCATTTTTTATACAGGACTCTGCTAAAGCTTTCGCCTCGTCCATGAGCTTGCCCGGCTCTGCTATCTTATTGATGAGGCCTATTCTGTCCGCCTCATAGGCGTCTATCATTCTTCCCGTGAATATCATCTCCTTGGCTTTAGCCGTTCCTATTCTTCTCGGCAGCCTCTGAGTGCCTGAAAATCCCGGCGTGATACCCAGCGATACTTCCGGCTGTCCGAACTTGGCCTTTTCGTCGGCCACTATCATATCGCATGAGAGGGCCAGCTCGCACCCTCCTCCCAAGGCGAATCCGCCGACTGCCGCTATGGTAGGTATCTGGAGGAGCTCAATCTCCCTGAATACAGCCGAGCCTCTTCTTCCCCACTGGCGGCCTTCTCTCACGTCGAAAACGCTCTGGACTCCTATGTCCGCTCCGGCGACAAAAGCTCTGCCGGCTCCCGTTATTATGAGAGCTCTTATGTCTTTGTCGGCTTTCACGACGTCTATAGCCTGAGAAAGCTCGTCTATCACCTGACTGTTGAGGGCGTTGAGAGCCTTCTCTCTGGATATGGTGATAATCGCCGTAGCCTTGTCTTTTTCTAAGATTATGTAGTCTGACATTCCTTTTCCTTTCTGCCGGGCCGCTTCTATCTGGCCGGCGGCATATTCAGCGTATTTCCGAATAAATCATTCGACGCTTCCTGTATCGTCTCTGCCACAGACGGATGGGCGTGAATAGTAGATATTATATCTTCTGCGGTAGCTCCCATCCTTATAGCCAGCGCGCCTTCTGCTATTAGCTCTGTGGCTTGAGGGCCGCAGATGTGAAGTCCTAAAACTTTGCCCGTACCTGCTTCGGCTATTATCTTCACCAATCCGGAAGTCTCGCCCTCTATCAGGGCCTTCCCGCTTGCCATCATCGGGAATTTTCCCGTTATGTAGTCTATTCCTCTTTCGGAGGCCCCTTTCTCGGTGAGTCCTACCCCCGCCAGCTCCGGAGAGGTGTAGACGCAGGAAGGTACTGTATCGAAATCTATATTAGGAGCCTTTCCCATGATGTGTTCCACAGCCGCTATTCCCTCTGCCGAGGCCACATGGGCGAGCATTATGCCTCCCGTGCAGTCGCCGATGGCATATATATCTTCAGATGTGGTCCTGAAGTTTTCGTCTGTTATGATTCTGCCTCTTTCAGTCTTTACTCCTGCCGCTTCAAGGCCTAAACCTTCAGTGGCCGGACGGCGTCCTACGCACATGAGGACCTTCTCGGCTTCGATCACGCTTTCCTCTCCCCGGTCATCGGTAACCTTTACCGACAGAGCTTCGCCGGCCTCTTCTATGCCGCCTACCTTCGTTCCTGTGAGGATGGATACTTTATTCTTTTTCATTATCTTTCTCATCACAGCCGTTATGTCTGAATCCATGTTCATCAGAATGTCCGGAAGCATTTCGACTATGGTCACTTTGCTTCCCAGACTGCTGTAGATGTGGGCCATCTCGATTCCTATGACTCCGCCTCCGATTATACACAGAGAGCCGGGAATCTCGTCAAAGGACAAAGCCCCCGTGCTGTCCACTACTCCCGCCAGCTCAGCACCTTCGATAGGCAATGCAGAAGGGATAGAACCCGACGCTATGACTGCCTTGTCAAAAGTCAGCTCCGAAACTTCTCCTTCCGAGCGTATTTCTATGGCTTTGTCCGAGGTGAATGCGGCAATTCCCTTTATCACTCTGATGCCGTTGGCTTTCATCAGAGAACCGACGCCTGTCACCAGCTGCTTAACTACCTGGGACTTTTTCTTTTGCATGGATTCAAAGTCGCAGGTCACATCTTGACCGACAATTATACCGTTTTTACCTGCCTCCGTCCTGATTTTTTTGTAAAGATCCGCCGAGTGTATCAGCGCCTTGGTAGGTATACATCCTACGTTGAGGCACGTTCCTCCCATGGAATCTTTTTCTATCAGCGTTACTTCCGCCCCCAGCTGGGCCGCTCTTATGGCGGCGGTATAGCCTCCCGGGCCTCCGCCTATGATGACTGTTCTCATATTTACCTCCGCAAGGTTTATTTCGTTTTTTACACATGTCAAAGCACTATATCTAAATAAAGTATAGCAGTTTTAAAAATCAAATAAAAATATATATAAGTTATCGGAATTGATAACCTGAACGAATCCGCTATTCGTAAAATCCTTCGGTGGATTTTATCAAACTCATGAATTGCTCCATATCATGGCCGAATATTACCGTCGCGTCATATTCTTCTTCATATTTCCTGATTACCTCTATGGCCTCGAAATATCCTTCGTCATCATATATGGCTCCCGAGCGTCTGGCCGGAGGGCCGTAATGCAGCGCCGAATAAGCGGCGTCCGATACCAAGAGGAATGTGCCGCACTTTAAATCTACCTTGAGCGCCAGCATGCCGAAGGAATGTCCGCTTTTGAGATCTATCACGGATACGCCGTCGCATATGCTGACAGGCTGGTCAGAATTCACCGTCTTCCATCTCACTCCGAAATCCATCCAGTTCTTTACGTCACATTCCATGTGAAAGATGTCAGGCTCGCCATTCTCATGGTCTTTCATGGTCTTCAAAAGCTCCTGTTCCTGAACATAAGTCACTGCCTGCGGAAACAGGTGAAGGCCTCCCGCATGATCGAGATGAAGGTGAGAGGCCACTACGTATCTTATTTCTGAAGGCTCTATGTTTAGCTGCTTCAGGCGGCTTAGCAACGTAGCTTCCCGGCCGAACACATAAGGGTTAGCGCACATGGCCTCAGGCCACGCTCCTTCCATAGCCTGAGGGTGGCATCCAGAGTCAAACAATATCTTTCCCTCCGGTGAATCTATCAGAAAAGCGCAGACGGGAATCGCCGCCTCGCCTCCTTCTTTTTCATCGGTTACGGGATTATCACCTTTCATCACGATTTTTCCCAGATCCAGCACATACAGTTTCATTCGTTTCTCCTTTTCTCCGCCAAAAGATGGCGATATAAAATCTAAAGCCCCGAAGAGTTCAAATCCGGGGCTTTCAAAATTCCTTAATCTAACAGAGAAGCCGGATCTTCCAGCAACTCCTTCATGCTGTTTATAAATTGCGCCAGCGGTACTCCCTGCAGTATGCGGTGATCGCCGCCGATGACCAGCTTCATCATCATCCTGACCGCTATAGTATCCTTTCCGTCATCCAGAACCACAGGCATCTTCTTCGCCGTGCATGCCGTCATTATGGCCGGCTCCGGAGGCATCGGAAGAGGCACGGAATCGAAAGAATTAAGTTTTCCTATATTGGTGATTCCAAATGTGCCGTCCGCATAATCGTCGGGACTTAGCTTTCCCTCGTTAGCTTTGTCTATCAGAACTTTCATTTCCTCCGACAGCTGGAAAATAGTCTTGTCCTGAGTCTCTTTGAGAACAGGAGCTACCAGTCCCTTCTTAGACGCCGTCATCACACTTATGTTACATGACTTGTACATCTGTATCTGGGTCATATCCTCGTTGAAGGATGAGTTCATGATTGGTACTCTCTGAAGCGATATGCTGGCGGCCTTTACGATGTAGTCGTTTACTGTCAGCTTTACATTTCTCTCCTGGTTTGTCTTTTTTCTGAAATCCAACAGGTCTGTGACATCCACATATATTCCCTGATAGGACATGGGATATGCGCCGCTTACTTCCATCCTCTTGCCTATGGATTTAATCATTCCTTTATAAGGAATGGTCTGTGAAATCTGTTTCATGCTTGCTCTGTTCCTCCTGTCTCTCTTAAAGAAGTCCCGAGATATCCTCGCCCTCTTCTCCTATGATACAGATAGGTGTTCCGCAGTCATAGTCTTCTTCACATTCTACCAGAATCTTGAGAAGAGTGCCCGACTGAGGGCATGGAAATTCCATGGTGGACTTGTCTGTCATGAGTTCAAACAGCGGTTCTCCCTTTTCCACCTTGTCGCCTTCTTCATACATCCAGGAAACGATTTGTCCCTCTTCCATAGCTTCGCCCATCTTAGGCATATTCACAACTTTTGCCATCTTAATTTCCTCCTGTTTTTATTTCTTATCTATCATCTTTTTAGCTCTGTCTGCTATCTTTGCCGGCGAAAGCATTACGAAGTCTTCCATCGTAGGCGCCGCAGGTATTATGGTGTCCGGCAGAGTACATCTTTCCACCGGAGACTTTAAAACGTCGAAACAATCTCTGGTTACCTGAAAGGCGATTTCTCCCGTGATGCCGAAAGTCTCGGTAAATTCATCTACCAGCAGCAGTTTTCCTGTACGCCTTACCGAGGCTATCACCGGATCCAGATCCAGAGGCCTGAGGCTTCTCAAGTCTATCAGTTCCACGTCGATGCCTTCTTCCCTGAGCATCTGGGCCGCCTTGGTGGCTTTGAGGACTGCTGTTCCAAATCCTGCTATCGTAAGCGCGTCTCCCTGGCACACAACTCTGCTCTTTCCTATCGGAACTATGAAGTCCGGATCTACCGGTACTTCGCCTTTTATTCTGTACGCGGCAGCCTCTTCGCAGAAGAATACAGGATCGTCGTCACGGATAGCCGCTTTGAGCAGACCCTTGGCGTCCTCCGGCGTGGAAGCGCATACCACCTTAAGTCCCGGGAAAGCCGCAAACAGGCCGTATACGGACTGGCTGTGATGAGGGCCGGATCTCGTTCCTCCTCCGATGGCAGTCCTTACCACCCCCGGCATTTTTTCTATCTGTCCTCCGGACATATATCTGTATTTGGCAAGATGGTTTACTATAGGGTCTAACGAGCACATGCTGAAGTCCATCTTCATTATCTCCATGATAGGCCTCCAGCCGGTCATGGCGGCGCCTATTCCGAATCCCACTATAGCGTTCTCTGCCAGAGGAGAGTCGATGATCCTATCCGGGCCGTACTTGTGATAGAGGTCTCCTGTGACTCCGTAGGCCCCTCCGAGAATACCTACGTCCTGCCCCAAAAGTATAACTTTTTCATCGCGGGCCATTTCCTCGTCCATCGCCAGACGCAGAGCCTGCATATATGTCATTTTTTTAGTTTCCATATATCTCCTTACCTCCTTAGCATCCGGCGTATATGTGCTTCAGCGCTACTTCAGGCTGACTGTAAGGGGCGCTTTCGGCATATTCCCACGCGTCAGTCAGCTGCTCTTCGACTCTGTCATCTATGGCCTTGAGCTCTTCATCGGTCACGCCGTACTGGTCCTTAAGCTTTGCTGTAAGCATATTGATTGGATCTTTTTCGAGCCACGCTTTCTGCTCTGCGGGATCCTTATACTTAGTTCCTGCCTCGTTAGGCGCATGGCCCATCTTTCTCCATGTCATTATCTCCAGTATCATAGGACCGTTGCCTTCTCTCACATATTCGGCGGCCTTCATCGTCGCTTCATAGACTTCTTCCACGTCGTTTCCGTTTTCCACCGTCACTCCCGGTATGCCGAAGCCTGCGGCTCGTGTTGATAGTCTGTTAAGCCCCGTCATCTTTCTGAAGTCTTCTGAAATTGCGAAGAAGTTGTTCTGTATTATGAAAAGCACCGGAAGCTTAAAAGCAGCCGCCATATTTACGCCTTCATAAAAAGGTCCCTCGCAGGTGGAGCCGTCTCCCGAATAGGCCACGGCTATATTTCCCTTACCCTCGTGTTTGAAGTTGTAGGCGAATCCCACCGGTACCGTGTAACATGGTCCCAGTGTGCCGCCCAGCACATAAAGATTCTTTGACGCGTCTACAAAGTGAGCTTCTCCGGCCTTACCTTTGCATGTACCGGTAGATTTAAGCAGCGTCTCTGAAAGCATGGATCTCATATCGCAGCCTCTCATCAATATATGAGCGTGGCTCCTGTGATGAGGACAAACTATATCCGTGTCTCTGAACGCTTTCATCGTTGCAGTTCCTACAGCCTCTTCCCCGATACCCAGATGAGTCATTCCGAGAGGTTTGCCGTTTACATAGGCGTCCCAAAGCATCTCGTCGAATCTTCGGCTCTTTACGAGGTTCTCATAAAATTCAAGCAATAAAGATAAATCTGCCATCTTGATCTATATCCTCCGTTTTCGTGATTTTTCGTCAAACATATCCGGCCTGCAAGGCCGATATCTTTCTTTCTCCATCTTTAATGTTACTTGTTTTTCTCGAATTTTGCCAATACACAAAATTCATAGAGCTTTATTACAAGGATTTATACTGAATCCGATGGGCCGTTAGGCTCAAATATCACCTTGACGGTTTCTTCATCGTTTCGCATCATATCCATCCCTTCAAAAAATTTCTCGAGAGGGAGAACCGCTGTGACTGCCATGCACGGATCCACCTGACCTGTCTCCATGGCTCTGAGGGCCTGATCTATCCTGTAATGTGAAAACGTCGAACCGATGTAGCTGAGCTGCCTTGTGGCAAACATCTTAGTGTCTATCTCCACCTTCTTCGACTCCCGGACATTATTCTGAAACGCATAGTTGACAAAAGTTCCGCCCTTTTTCAGCAGCTCCAAGCTTTCAGTTATCAGTTCTGAATCGGCCGTTGTATCTATTATGTAGTCCAGCCCGTGAGGAAAGCGCTCTCTTAAGGCCGACCAGCAGCCTTGTCGATTCTCTCTGTCCACAAGAACGGTTTCTGCTCCGATTTTCTCTATATTCTTCAGCTTGCTGCTGACGCTGTCCATGACCGTCACAGAAGACACCTGCGCGCTTGCAGTCATCTGCGCAATTATGGTTCCGCTGGCTCCGCAGCCCAATATGAGTACATCTGCTCCGTATTTGAAATTACATCTCTCCATGCAGTTAAATGCACACGCCACCAGCTCGCTCATGGCAGCCTGCTTCATGGATACGCTGTCCGGTACTATGTGAACGAGACTTTCATCTACTGCCACAAGCTGGGCGAAGCCACCGTTCATGGTCTGTCCGTATGCTTCATTTTTGTCACAGAACTGAACTTCTCCTCTGCGGCAGAAATAACAATTTCCGCAAGGTTTATTAGCATCCGTCGTCACTCTGTCTCCTTTCCTGACACGGATCACCTTTTCTCCTGTCGCCTCCACTATGCCGGAATATTCGTGTCCCGGTATCAGCGGATACCTGCCGAAGACGGAGTATCCGCCGTCGTGAGCAAAATCGGCCGGCTTGCAGATGGCCGACGCGTATACTCTTATCAGCACGTCCTCCGGGCCGCATACAGGGTCAGGTACCTCTGTAAACAGGGCGTTATCCCTTCCTCCTTTTTTATATAAAACTGCTTTCATCATCGTCTCCCATTTATTTCACCAAGTTCGCTGCCGTAGGTAGTCAATTTTTCTATCTCTTCTTCTGTCATAGCGGCTCTGGGGCCTACCACCCTCATACCGTATTCTACTATTATTCCCAGTTCCTTTCTCAGGTCATAGTAAGTGCAGTGTCTTCCGAGATGATACAGGTCGTAGAGCGGAATCTTTCCCAATTCGTTTTTTAAGTAATCTATTCCCTCCTGTCTGTTGACCATCCGTATGTTGAGATGGTGCACGCCGGGTCCGTTTTCTCTCAAAAAGTCTGTAAAAGGGTTTACCTCATCTTCATAGCCTTTAAGAGGAGCAAACATTTCTATATCCATTCCGCCCATGAAAAAGTTGTACTGTTCATAGTGGAATTCCCCTTCTGCGCCGTTATACTTGACTTCTTTCAGCCTGCCTTCTCTATAGGCGTCTGTGGAATCAGAATAGGAAAGAGAGTCCTCGTCTATTCCGAAAAGTCTTCTGAAGGACTCCAGACCCTTTTTAAGGTCGGGAACTACTACGGCTACCTGGCAAACCAGATCCATATTGAGTTTAGTCATCTTATTCCTCCGTTCCATAAGCCTTCTTCAAGGCTTCTACATCCCGGCGTGCTGCGTCTATATAGTCGGCTGCGCCTTTCATCATGGACGGATGGTAATACATATTTTCAGACACTATCCATCCTCTGAATCCAATTTCCTTGACCGCCCGGGCCGATTCTTCAAAAAATGTGATTCCCGTTCCGAAAGGAACCAGCGGAGACTCTACATTGACATATCCGTCCCTGTTGCCGCCGTTATCCTTGATGTGAAAATGATCCATTCTGTCTTTTCCCAGCGCTCTTATCATGTCAGGCGGATATCCGGTTCCGTACATACACGGGTTATGGGTGTCGAAGCATAATTTGAGCTTTCCGCCGTATCTGTCGATATAAGTAAAATGATCCTCAAGGGTCATATCAGTCTCAACCGCTATGTTTATTCCATATTCTTCTCCCAAGGCTACCGCATAATCGGTAGCGGTTATGGCATAGGCTTTCTTCGCCGGATCGTTGAGCCTCATGGCGTCTATGGTCACGCAAGGTACTCCCATCTCCGACGCGGCTATGATGCCTTGCTTGATGCTCTCTGTGCATATGCGGCCTTCTCTGCTCTCCGGCCTGTTTCTGTAATATCCCTGATGTCCTAAAGTATAGAGATGTATTTGAGGATAGCTCATGCCGTATTTGGCGGCAATATTCAGATAATAGTCCTGTACTCTCTTGTTTCGTAGCGGGAAGCCCTGCATGGAGCCGCCTCCGTCGCCCAGCTGTACTCCCGTAAACCCTGCTTCATGAGCCATCTTTACTGCCAAGTCTCCCCAGCACGGAAAGGCCCACTCGCAGGCTGCAAATTGAAATCTCTTCATCATAGTCCTCCGCCAAAAACTGTCTTCAGTAAATTTACATCTCTTGACGCCGCTTCGCAGAAGTCACCGCCTACCTTGTTTATCTGCCCGCTGTAATACGGAGTCTCAGATACCACCCAGCCGCTGATACCGCTTTTCTTTATCGCCTCGGCGCTCTGCAGGAAGCCGGCGTCTCCTGTGCCTAATGTTGTATTTTTGCCTCCCTGGCGGGTTACGAATCCATCGGTGCCGGCTTTCAGGTCTCTTGCCCTGATCTGTCTTATGTATTCCTTTCCCAGCTCCTTTATCATCTCGGGAGCTTTCCCTGCGGCGCAGACCACAGGGTCCAGAGTATTAAAAGAGAGCTTAGCCTTTCCCTCTGTCCTGTCTGCTATCTCCTTCTGCCACCGGGCCGCTCCGTCGCTGACTATCAGCAGCTGTACTCCATTTTCCTCTGCGATAGTCTGAGCGTATTTTATCTTCTGAAAGGCATATTCATGCTGAAAAACTCCGAATAGCCCTCTCACAGGCAGAGTCACCTGCGGTATCCCCATAACGGCTGCCGATTCTATGGCTTTTTTTATCGTTTCACGGCAATGCTGCCCCTGCTTTGAGTCGTCGGAATTTTTAATAAACCCCTGATTCTCCAGCAGATATAAATATATACCCATGAGCTTTATCCCATGTTTGGCTGCGGCCTCCATATAGTCGTCCTGAATAAAAGGATCCGTCAGTGGAAAATTGTCCTTTCTGCTGAGATCAAGGCCCAGCCTCTCATATTCCACAAATCCGTTGTTGTCGGGATGTGGCTGCAAATATCCTCCGCCGTCTGTGATTTCTATTCCGTCAAAGCCTGCCTCGGCGGCCATCTCCACCGCCAGAGACCCCCATACGGGAAAGCAGTATTCGCAGGATGCAAATTTAAATTTCTTCATTTTGTCTCCCTTCGTCCTTCCGTCTCATCTTCCCTCGGATGGACCGTTTGGCTCTATGATTATCTTGATAGCCTCGCTGTCGCTCATATTCTTATCCAACGCTTCAAAGTAGCGTTCGAGAGGATATACGTCAGATATGATAAATTCCGGATCCACTCTGCCGGTCTCCATGGAACGCAGCACCTGCTCAAAATTATGATGCTGAAAAGTAGTTCCCATATAGCTGAGTTCTTTTCGGGCTATGAGAGACATGTTGAGTGTAATATCTTTTTTGTCTGTAGAGGCAAAGGAATAATTCAAGAATTTGCCCTGAGCCTTGAGAAGTTCAAAGCTGCTTTCTATGAGCTGCGCGTTACCGCACGCGTCTATTATCACATCAAAGCCTTTTGGGAACTGCCTCTTTAATTCAGCTTCGTGGATAGCGTAATCGCTCCTGTCCACCAGCACCGTGTTGACGCCCTTCGTCTCTATCTTCTTTAGCTTGCTCTTTACAGAGTCTATTATGGTAACCGTTCCGGCCTGAGTGTTTTTAGCCAGCATGGCCAAAAGCATACCGCTGGCCCCGCTTCCCAGAATAAGTACGTCTGCCGCCTGCGGTATCTGACATCTGTCTATGCAGTGATACGCGCAGCCCACCAGCTCGCTCAGCGCCGCCGCTCTCATTGACACTTTGCCGGGTACGGCGTATACATGGCTTTCGGGCGAGACCACCAGCTCCGCAAAGCCTCCGTCTATGCTCTGACCAAGTGCTTTGTAATTTTCACAGAAAGCGAACTGCCCTCTCTGGCAGTAATAACAGGTCATACATGGGGCGCCGTTATCTACCGCCACCCTGTCTCCCGGTTTGAATCTCGTCACTTTTTTTCCTACGGCTTCAACTATGCCGGCAAACTCGTGTCCCGGTATTACAGGATATTCTCCCAACATGGACGTCCCGTTGTCGTGGCTTGAATCCGCAGGTTTGCATATTCCGCAGGCCATTACTCTTATCAATACTTGGGTATCTTTGCAGACGGGATCCGGAACCTGACAGATTTCCGCGTTGTCCCGTCCGCCGCTCTTATACAATAGCGCCTTCATTTTTTCCTCCTATATCAGACTCCTGACGTCCTCCTCATACTCTGGCGCAGGGTCCTGTGATTTCGTCATGCAGTGCGACGCAAAGACCTGTATCCTGTTCAAAATCATATATCAGATACGCGCCTTCCCCGCTCTCCTCTATCAGAGAAGGTTTCAGACCTTCCTCCTCATATCTTTCTATCAGTTCTTCCCGGTTCTCTGGATATACCATCAGATGATGAAACCCCGGACCTCTCTTTGATAATGCGTCGGAATAAGGGTCGCCGCCCGATTTATTTTCCGGCTCTATCAGTCTGACTCTGACTCCTCCCATATCGAAATCCGTATATTTGTACCGGCACGTTATCTCTTTGCCCCGGTATATATGCTTAACGTTTTCGGCGCTCTTTCCTGTCCTGACAGAGCCCGGGTCAAACTCCACCATGGTTCTCCAGTTCTCTGTGGCTTCTTTCAAATCCTCTACCACACATACTATGCCGAAGATCTGCTTTATCTGTTGTCTTTCCATCATCTTCATCCTTCAAAAAATCTCTTAGGGTTGTCTATGGTTAAGTTCCACAAGTATTCAGGGTCAACTCCCATATCCGCCAGTTTTCCGAATACTCTTTTCTTTATGAAGAGGAAGCCTTCCGGGCATATGCCTCCTATGTATTCGAGTATATCCTCCGGCTGATAGTCGAACAGCGTTGACATGCTGAATATATCGTGGGAAAACAACATTCTGTCGCCCATTCCTTCGTCCAGCATGGCTTTGATGAACTTAATTCTTGTTTCCGTTCCTACTGCATACTCTCCGGGAAGTGTTATTATCGGCATTCTGTCTATTCCCAGCCAGACTCCTTGGTCATATATCCATTTGACAAAATCCATATCTGTCGTTTCAGGTATATGTCCTACGGAAACATTATTCATGTCGACTCCCACTTCTTTAAGCAAATTCAGCTGATGTCTCGGCGTCTCCGTAGGGCAGTAGGTGTGAAGCATAATCTTTTTCCCCGTCGCAACCTGCGCCATACCTACGGCATGATGAGTCTTTATGTTCCACGGCGTAGGGCCTTCCTTATCCATGGCCGCTTTTAATATTCCGGCTTTTATGTCCGTGCCGTCGCAGCCCTTGTTAATATCGTCTTCAAAAGCCTGCGCCCACTTTTCCTCCGGTATATTGCCTGCATAAGGCGGTTCCATTCCCCACCAGCCGGTGGTGGCTACTATATTTACTCCAGTCTTCTGGCTGGCTCGTTTCAGCCCTCTCACATCTCTGCCAAGGCCTACAGGCGTCGCGTCTACTACTGTTTCTATCCCGTTGGCTTTCATTTCTTTAAGGTCTTTCTCTATCTTCTCTTCGGTGCCTTCTTTATAAAGCTGAGGATAGCTGAGGGCAACGCCCATGCTGGAGCTGTATATGTGCTCGTGCATAAGAACCGATCCCAGTTTATTCGTATCCACATTTCCTATCACTGTTTGAACTGTTTTCATTTTTATTCCTCCATGGATTTGTTCGTTATCTGCAAAACCGGGCGAATACGGTACGCTTGCTGTGTCTTACAGAGGAGCTGACCGATAACGCCCGGTTCATATTGTCTGTTTCTTGATCTTGTTGAATCGGAGCGTATATAACTCCTGTTGATTTTTAAATCAGTTTATATTCCTTACTTCCATTCTTCAGTCCATTTGGCCAGAGCTTCTACGATTTCCGTTCCCGGCAGTCCTTTGCTGTCAAGCTCGGCTGCTTTTTCCAGATTGGCTTTCTGCACAAGTTCCATAAATGCAGTATGCTCTTCATCGGTCAAAACGATTTCTTTTGTTCCGTAAGTTTCTTCTGCCCATTCCATGGCGCCTTCTTCTGCTGCCTTGAAGCCTTCCACATTAGCTTTTTCTACAACGCTTCTAATCTCTTCACTGTCGATAATTTCCTTAATATCATCAAGAAGGCTGTTCCATGTGTCCATATTCATCAGATGTCCCGGAGCGCTGGCATAGCAGAGATTCAGCTTTACACAGTATTTGCAGACCTCGGCGAAGTTGCAGGACTGAAGCGTTTCTGTAGGTATGAGCATTCCGTCATACATGTTCTTCTGCAATGACGAATACACTTCTGAGAAAGGCGTGTTTACAGGAGTTGCGCCGCATTCTTCCACAAAGCCGTTCCAGTCGGCCTCACACCAGATGGTGAGCCCTGCCATATCGGATGGCTTGGTAACTTCTTTATCAACGGTCAGCAGCTGGTACATGGTACCGCCGTTGAATCCCTGCGCCAAAACCTTTACATCTTTGAACTCGTCGGATATGGCGTCGAATTCTTCATAAAGTCTATATGAAAAATCAACTACCGCATCTTCCGGAATTCCTGAAGTCAAGCTCTTCCAAACTTCTGAGATATTGAAGCCGTCGTTGGCATATCTATGTACATCTGCGATGTCGGCGACTCCTGAAAGCAGCTGCTGATATTCAGCGTTGGCGTCTATCAGAGTATCGTCGTAGTAGAAAGAAAACGTAACTCTTCCGTCTGTTGCTTCTGTTACGGCGTCTGCCCAAGTGCGCCAGCTTTCTGCCTGGAAGTTAGACTCAGAAACGGCCAAGCTAAACTTCAGATTGTAAGTTTCTTCTTCTCCTGACGACTTTCCGCAGGATGCAAAGGTAAACACCATTAAAGCTATGAGCATCACGGTTAAAATCTTCTTTTTCATAATAATATCCTTTCTTCAACTCATCTTGCCAAGAAACAGATATTCAAAGGTTCTTCTTCCGGTATCATCTAACGTTCTCTGTAATTTTTCGGATTGCCCGCTCTCGGGTCGCAGGCCATAGGCCCTACCACTACGCTTCCTATCTCCAGGATTACTCCCAGTTGATCCAGCAGATCGTAGAAATAGCAATCCTTGACAAAGCCGTTCTCGTCAGGTTTTCCCAAGACGGCCTTCTGCATAGGCGCTATACCCATATCGCTCATGGTCTTCTTGAAGCCTTCTCTGTCTGCCATTCTGACGGCTATATGCTGTATTCCGCTCTTCCCTCCGTTCCTTATGAGAAAGTCCGAATAAGGATTCCCCGGGGTCTTGTCGAGAGGTTCTATTATTTCGATGTCCATGTTCCCAAGGTCAAAGCGGCAGTATTTTATGAAAAACTGACACGGTCTGCCGTAGTAGTTGGCGCCGTCAAATTCACCTTTATCGAACAAATCTTTAGTGCAGCGTTTTATGACGGCGGAATCGTCTATATTGAACAGGTTTTTCCAGTTATTCAATAAACCTTCCATGTCAAAAGTAGCTATAGCTATCTGAAACACAAAATGCACATCAGCCTTTTTCTCAGCCTCAGGCAGTGCCTTTACCTCTTGTATCTTTTTCATCGCCGAATCCTCCTTGTTCGTCTTCGGACAGCTTTATAATCTCATGTAATACGGCTACTCTTCAGCCCACTCGGCAACGGCTTCTACCATCTGTGTTCCCGGCAGTCCCTGTGAATCGAGTTTCTCGGCCAGAGTGCCCTTAGCTTCTGTAAGCAGTTCCAAGAACTCAGCTTCTGCCTCCCGGGTAGGAGTCACTACAGTTACGCCGTAAGTGTCCTCAGCCCATTTTATAGAAGATTCTTCAAGTCCGAATCCATCTTCTCTGTTGGCGTCCTCAAGTTTTTTGATGAGCTCTTCATCGTTGATGATGGCTTTAAGATCATCAGGCAGACTGTTGTATACGTCCATGTTCATCAGATGTCCCGGCCCGCTCATATAACAGAAGTTTATCATAGTCACATAGTTGCAGACTTCAGCAAAGTTACATGACTGAAGAGTCTCGGCGGCGATCATCAGTCCGTCGTACATGTTCTTCTGAAGTGAAGAATACACTTCTGAGAACGGTGTATTTACAGGCGTGGCTCCGCAGGCCTTTATGAACTCATTCCAGTCTGCCTCGCACCATATAGTCATTCCCTTAAGATCGGCAGGAGTCTTGACTTCTTTATCAACAGTCAGGATATCATAGGCTCCGCCTCCGGAATATGTATGAGCGAGTATCTTCACATCTTTGAACTCGTCAGCTACTTCAGGAAATTCCTCCAGGAACTTATATGACAGAGAAGTCTGCTGATCTACAGGTATACCTGCCGTCAAGAGCTTCCAGTTCTCTGTAATGACGAATCCGTCTGAAGCATAGCGGTGTACGTCGGCGATATCGGCTACTCCCGATACAAGCTGCTGATACTGAGCATTGGCGTCTACCAGGGTATTATCGTAATAGAAAGTAAACTGCAATCTGCCATCGGAAGCTTCTGTGACAGCGTCGGCCCACTCTCTCCAGTTTTCCGCCATAAAGTTACTTTCTGAAGGCTCCAGGCTTATTTTAAGATTATAAACCTTATCGTCTCCGCTTGCTCCGCCTCCACAGGCTGTCATCGCAAAAATCATCACGAATATCAGCAATACTGCTAAAATCTTTTTCCCTTTCATTTGTCTACCTCGTCTAAGTTTTTTAGCTGACAATAATTTGTCAGTCTTCTTGACATAAATTTTAACAAGATCTATTCAAAAAATCCAAGTTTTAAAAGTAATATGGAGATATCACTTTTAATTATATAAAACTTATATCATACTTAGCTACTCTTTCCTCCGCACCGGAAGAAGTTACCATAAATATGTTTGAGCAGGGTCTCTTTTCTCCTGTCCTTATGAAAAACTTGGCGTCCTTTACCTTTTCTCTGAAATCCGCAAAAGAAAGATAGCCCACCTCCTGATTGTGTACCATGTGCAGTATCTGATCGTGGAGATATTCGTTAGACGATACGACGCCCTCCATCAATACCATTTCCTGAACTGCTACTTCATTCAGGCAAGCCTTCAGAACCGGCAGGAACTCCGGCATGCCTGCTACCACTGACAGATCTATCCTCTTTGCGTCTTTGGGAATGGGAAAGCCCATGTCGCAGATCACGAAGCTGTCCATATGCCCCAGGTCTGCCAGAGCATAAGCTAAATCCGGATTTATAATTCCTCTTTTCTTCATAATATTATCCTCCCCAGCGCCGTTTTCTTTTCGGCAGCTTTAAAAAAATCCGGGCGCATGTCTTAACGCACCCGGATAAAAGATATATTTTTTGCTTAAGTTATAGCGTATCCTAACACTGAAGGCAGCCATTCGCATATGGCCGGGAATGCCACCAGCAGTCCCAGTCCCACAAAGTCGGCAATCAGGAACGGTATGACGCCTTTGAATACATCTACCAGAGGTTCTTTTGCCAGGCCTTTCAGGAAGAATGCGGTCATTCCCATAGGAGGAGTCAATCCGCCGATGTCTCCCATCCTTACTAAGATTACTCCGAACCAGATGGCCGAGAATCCGCAGTCCTGAACGATAGGCAGGAAGATTCCCACGGTCAGTAAAACCATGGACATGCAGTCTACGAACATGCCTAAGATTATATAGACGATCAGTATTACGAGGATCAGAAGTATATTAGGCAGGTGCATATTCATTACAGCGTGAGAGATAGTGAACGGCAGGCCGGACAGGGCTATCATCTGTTTCATTATCATAGCAGAGGCTATTATGATATATATCATACCTATCATGCTTCCACCTGATATGAGTATCTGTTTGAATATCTTAAAGCTCATCTTCTTCTGGAAGCATGCGATTATGAATGCAAGAGCAGCGCCGAGAGCGCCGGCCTCTGTAGGCGTACAAAGTCCCAACAGTATTCCGCCCATTACGAAGAGGATGACTACGAGCAGAGCCCCCACATCCTTGAGGGCTATCAGCTTTTCTTTAGCTGAAGTCTTAGTGCTTCGAGGTCCTGCGTTGGGTTTTACTTTGCACCAGATCAGAATCACTATGACATACAGTCCTGCCATCAGTAATCCCGGCATGATTCCGGATATGAGAAGTGTTCCTATGGATGTGCCTGTCATCATGCCGTATACGATGAACATGGACGAAGGAGGAATCAGGTCTCCCAACTCCGAACCTGCGGCAATAGAGCCTAATGCCATCTTTTTATCATATTTATAACGAGCCATTTCAGGCAGGGCTATAGCTCCCACCGCCATGATAGAAGCCCAAGGGAAAGCTGTTACAGCTGCAAATACAGCGCATGCTATTATAGTGGCGATACAAAGTCCTCCCGGAAGTTGTCCCAGCCACGTTCTGCAAGATGAGTACAGAGACGTTCCCATGCCTGTCTCTGTTATAATGGTGGCCATCAATATGAACATGGGCAGTACGGCATAGTCGTAACTCGATACCATGGAAAACAGCGCCGTGCTGGTAACCGATATGGCTCCATTTATGCCGTTTATAAATATGAGTCCTGCGACGCCGCTGGCCAGCATGGCATAGCAGATCTTTACTCCCATCAGCGCCAGGATAAAGAAGAGAACGATGGCTCCAAGGCCTATCCAACAAGCAGTAGTCATCATTGTTCCTCACCTCCGTCAACGTCTTTATCTGCTTCAGCCTTTTTCAGATCTTCTTCGAGAGCTTTTTCGGCCGCTTCTTCTGCTCCCTGAGTTACGAAAGCAGCGACAAAACCTTCTCCTGCTCCTTCTGTGCCCTCAAGAGCGTTCTTCTCCTCAAGGCTGCGCACTACTTCTTTGCCTGCTGCTATCCTGAAACAATCAATCATTTCCAGCGCAGCTGCTATAGTAGTTATCAACATTCCTACTGCAAACAGCCATCTGAATATCCACGTAGGAAGTCCTGCAGTAGTGGTGGTTTCCATGACCAGAGTTCTCTGATACGCATATACCACCAATACATACACGGTGAATAACATTATTACCATCGTAAATATACCGGAGATTCCCTCGGATACAGCCCTTTTCTTAGGCTTCAGATGACTTGTTATTATATCCATCTGTGAATGTGCCGATTTAAACGTGGCAAATGGTATGGCAAAGGACGCCGTTCCTGCCGCGCACAGTCCGCAGAGTTCGTAGACGAACCTTATATTGAAATCTGCTACTGTTCTGGTCAGCATATTCGTAAACATGAATATAGTAGAGATACACAGGAAAATTCCTGCCAGGATCGCCAATATTTCGCTGCTTTTTTCAACAAAGGCAATCTTTTTCTTGTCATAATTGCTCATGATTTTACCTTTCCTAAAATGTCTTATTCATACTGTTTACTCAGCTCTATCATCGCATTCAAAATCTCGGTTCCAGGAAGTCCCTCAGAATCGAAGGTTGCCGCAATGCTCTTCTTCGACTCGTTGAGCACATCTATGAATTTCTGCTGTTCTTCAGCGGACAATTCTATCACTTTAGTTCCGTGATTATCTATAGCCCACTGAATTCCTTCCTGTTCAGCTTCGTGGGCGCTCTTCTCCATATTGCTCTCGATGAAGTTGACTACTTCCTCATCGTTGAACACCGCCTTTATATCATCAGGCAAGCTGTTCCATACGTCCAGATTCATAAAGTGTCCGGGCTGCGTAAGATAATTGAGGTTCACCATGGTGCAGTACTGACATACTTCCGCAAAGTTTACTGACTCCAGCGTCTCTGCAGCTATCAGCAATCCGTCGTACATATTTTTCTGAAGTGAAGAATATACTTCCGACCAAGGAGTGTTTACAGGAGTTGCTCCCATTCCCTTTACGAAATCGTTGAAGTCTGCCTCGCACCAGATTACCAGTCCCTTCATATCGTCTACTGAGTCCACTTCTTTATTTACTGTTAGAAGCTGATATGTACCGCCGTCAAAAGCGTAAGCCAAAGGGTGTATACCTGATGTTTCCTCTTGAAGTTCAGGAAATTCTTCAAAAAGTGCTTTTGTTATGGCTACTTGTCCTCCTATCGGAGTTCCCATTGTGAATCCTTTCCATTTCTCCAGCATAGTGAATCCGTCTGACGCATATCTGTGGATATCCGCTATGTCCGCTACTCCGGCCGTAAGCTGCGCATATTCACTGTTGGCGTCTATAAGAGTACTGTCGTAATAGAATGTGAAAGTGACTCTTCCGTCAGTTTTCTCGGTTATCATATCCGCCCACTCTTTCCAGAGCTGGCTCATACGGATATTCTCACTGCCGGCGATACTGAATTTTAAGTTCCATGTTTCCTGGTCGCCGCTGCCTCCACTCTTTCCGCAGGCTGTCATCGCCAGGACCATGATGAAGATCATACCTAACACTAAGATTTTCTTTTTCATGACTTTACCTCTCCCTTATAAAATAGATAAACGAACTTGATAATGGCGTATTAAGTGACAAATAATTGTCACTTTTATGTTTAAATAGTAACAATTCTATATCTATTAAGCAAATTGAAAAAAGGAATATAAAAACATAACTTAGTTTTATATAGATGTCAGATGTTGCCGCCAGCGCTGCGACCATCCTCTTTAAAACTTTTTTTCATGGTCTCAAGGTCGCAAGAGGCCAAAGCGATGAAATCCGCCTCGCCATCGTTCATAGGAGGAAGATAATAATAGTTTTCCGTCATCAGCCATCCCTCAAAGCCCATGTCATTTATGATCTTTACAGACTGTTCGTACTTTCCGTCTCCTGTTCCCAGAAGCACGCAGCCTCTCTGGCCGGGAACGAACAGTTCCTTTTTACTGTCCTTCAGGTGAAAGTGGCTTATCATGTCTTTCCCGAAAGATGTCATCTGGCCGCAGGGATCTCCGCTTCCGAACCTGAGAGGGTTAAGTATGTCCATGCATATCTTTATCCTGCTTCTGTCTTCAAAAGCCCCGGAAAAATCTAAAAGTTTATATATCTCCTCTATGGGAATAGCCGATTCTACAGCTATCTCTATTCCGGCTTCTTCTGCCATCCTTGAAGCCAGCCTAAGATGCGCCGCTGAATTCTTCAGCTGTTCCTCGTTCCTTGGATCTGCGGTTATCACTACGGTCCTTATATTCATCTTTTCGCAGGCTTCAAATCCCTTTGTCAAACTCTCTATGGCATGACGGCCGCAAGACGAGTCCGGCAGATAATTGAGAGTTCCTTCTGACAAAAGCGCGCCTAAGTTCAAAGAATGCAGCTTAATTCCGTATTTCAGAGCGGCCTGATTGTAGCTTTCCTGTACTTTTTGATTATTAAGCGGAAAAGCAGCCAGTCTCCCTCCTGCTTCTCCGATCTGCATCCCCTCGAAGCCGGCTTCTGCCGCTATCTCTATGGCAGTCGCCCCGGAGACGGGCAGCGACCATTCGCATATTCCCAATTTTCTTTTCATGATATCCTCCCGGATCCTCCCTCGGCCTAATCGCTAATTTTAAAATGACGCGGCGTTCATCGTGAAAATACATTGTCCGGGAACCATACCCGGACAATGTACAAGGAGTAAAGTTATTTGAGCCGGATCATGCCGGCATTTTCCGTATGTAATCACTTCACCTGCATTGAAGCGTCCTGGTGAGCCTGCATAGCGCGAGTTCCCGAATAGCCTCCGTCGATAGGAAGAACCTGGGCTGTTATCTGCCTTGCCTCATCTGACACCAGGAAGAGGTATCCGTTAGCTATATCCTGAGCTACGTTGATCCTCTTGGTCGGCGTTATGCTGAGGAAATTATCGTCTATGCTTCCCGGGATATGGCTGTTATTATTAGTCCTAGTGAATCCCGGCGCAACGCAGTTTATATTTATTCCGTATTCTCCCATTTCGAGAGCTATCGCTCTTGAAAAAGCTATGATACCTGCCTTGGTGGCAGCATAGATCGAACCGTTGCGTTCTCCCTGAAAAGCCGCCGTGGAGGACGTGCTGACGATTCTTCCGCCGCTGCCCTGCTTGATCATCTGCTTGCAGGCCAGCTGTATCATATAATATGTAGCCTTCATGTTCAGATTTACCGATCTGTCAAAGGAGGCGAAGTCTGTCTCAAGAAACGGCAGCTTGCATCCCCATCCCGCGTTGTTGATGAGTATGTCGACTTTACCGAACTCTTCTACTGCTTTTTCAAATATGTTTTCTCTGTCCTTCTGTTCGGTCAGATCGGCGACTACAGCCACTGCTCTTCCGCCCTCTTTGCAGATTTCCTGAGCGGCTTTTTCTGCTGCTTCTTTATCCATATCGACTATGACGATAGCAGCGCCCTCCTTGCTGAACGTCTTTGATGTAACGTAACCGATACCTTTGGCTCCACCTGTGATGACAGCCACTTTTTCCTCTAATCTTCCCATGTTAGAGTCTCCTTTCGTCTTCTTCTATTTTTCATTTTTGTTTTTTTCTTCGTAATACGTTTTGGCCATAGGGCCGACTACCATATCTCCAAGTTCTGCTATAAACCCGAAAAGGTCTCTGAAATCGTATGTCTCAAGTTTTAGATCGCCTGTCCTGCTGAAGACATGGGGAGGAATACCCTTCTCTGCCATGATACTGTCTATGACGCTGCGGTCTTCAAGCTTCATATTTATATGATGTATCCCCTGCCCGTGTATATTCAGCCAATCCGAATAAGGGTCTCCTCCCTCTTTGCAGAGGGGTTCTATATATTCGAAATCTATACCGCCGAAGTTCAGTCTGGCAGTCTTTATGTAGAATTCGACCGGCACACCGTTATACTTGTTTTCTGTGACGATGCCCTGCTGAGCCTTTTCTTTCGTTGATTTTATGACTATGCTCTCTTCGTCCAGTTCAAAATAAGTCTTCAGATTTTCTATGGTCTTTTCGACATCTTGCACTACCATCCCTACCTGAAACACGATCTCTGCTTTTGTCTTATTCATTTACACGCCTTCTCTCTTGTCTTCCGCCGCCTTTTCAGCGCAGCAATTTCTGCATATCCTCAGGCGTCATGCCTCTTATATAGCTTCCTATATCTATCCTTTTAGCGATATGAAAAGCAAGATTTTCATCTATCCGTATTCCCTCAAGGGCTTTCTCCACGTCGGCGATTTCTCCGGCGCCGAAAAAGTCTCCGCTTATGGAAATCTCCTGTATGACGCCATCCTTAACCTGCGCATTTGCCTCCACTGATCCGAACGGATATCTATGATGATTGTAATAATTGTAGTTGCCTGATTTTCCGTAGTTCCACTGCCATGTAGAATATTTCTCTTGGGCCAGCCTTCGGATCTCCCTCAGATCTTCTTCGGTCAAGCTGTAATTCTCTTTCTCTTCTTTTCCCATGACCTGCCTGATCAGAGCTTTTTTGAATCCTTCCACAGTAACGGGAAACGAACTTTGAGCGCTTATGGTAGTCACTCTCGACCTGACTGACTTGGCGCTCTTGGATTCGAACTTTGCTTCTTTAGGTTTCAGCGCGTCGGCTACGTCTATCAGATTGCTGTCGATCATGATGCAGCCGTGATGCATGATCCTGTTTTGTTTCAGGTATTGAGAATTTCCTGAGAATTTTTTTCCATCTATGACAAGATCATTTCTGCCGGTAAACTCCGCTCTTATTCCCATGAAATCAAGGGCCTCTACCACAGGCATGGCAAACCTTCTGAAATTAAAATCAAATCCCTTTTTCTGATCTACTATGAAAGTGAAGTTCAGGTTTCCTCTGTCATGATAGACGGCGCCTCCTCCGGAAAGCCGTCTTACTACGCGTATACCGTTGTCATCGACAAATTTTTGATTTATCTCCTGCGCCGTATTCTGGTATTTTCCAACCACTATCGTGTTGTCGTTCTGCCAGAGCATGAAATATTCCTGTCCCCTGTCCATCTTCTCAAAGACATATTCTTCGAGAGCCAGATTAAAATAAGGGTCTTTGCTGTCCGACTCTATATAGATCATATTCTGCCTCCCCGGATGCCCGTCCACGCGAGGACCTCGCCAAGAATGGGATCAGTAATCTTTGAATGCTTCCTTCAATGTTTCCACGTCTCTTTTAGCAAGAGAAACGTAATTTTCGCCGTCTCGATTGAGATTAGGCCTCGTATAAAAAGTCTCGGAGATTATCCAGCCTTCATATCCTATATCCTTTATGGCCTGAACCGATTCTTTAAAGTAAGTACCGCCCTGGTCAAGCAATACTATAGGAGCAGTCTCCTTTGTGATAAATCCTTCGCTGTCAGGCATGGACTCCTTCATATGGAAATGATCTATCCTGTCTTTTCCCAGCGCTCTTATCATGTCGGGCGGATATCCGGTGCCGTACATGCACGGATTATGGGTGTCAAAGCATAGTTTCAGCTTACCGTCGAAAGCGTCGAGAAATTTAAAATGTTCTTCCATGGTTATATCGGTTTCCATAGCTATCTGAATGCCGTAGGCGTCGGCAACTTCCACCGCATACTTGTACATATCCAATACGTGGCGGCGCTGGGCTGCGCCGTACATTCTCATTCCCTCTATCATGACGACGGGTATGTTCATCTGTGAAGCCGCTATTATACCTTTTTTTATGCTCTCCATTCCCTCTTTTCCGTCTCTGCTTGTGAGACTGCTTCGTATAAAGCCCTGCCTCACCAGAGTGTAGAGGTGGATAGACTGTAAATGTACGCCGTATTTGGCTGCGGATTCAAGGTAACCGTCCTGTATCCACTTATCGTTCAGCGGATAGGAGTACATGGATCCGCCGCCATCAGCAAGCTGTATACCGCTGTAACCGGCTTCACTTGCCATCTTGACGGCCCATGGGCCCCAATAAGGAAAACTGAATTCACAGACTCCGAATTTTATTCTATCCATTTTCAGATTATCTCCTTTTTAACATTGTTCTTTGTTAGATTATATAAGCAAAAAAACGGAAAGTACAATTCTTGTTTTTTTACGTTGCTTATTCCTTTTTGTTATAGATAAAAAGGCCGGTCGCTGAGACCGGCCTCGGACTGCTGACGGAGGCTTCAGCCTCTGCCGGGAAATTTAAGTTTGAAGTATCTGTGGGTGTAAGTCAAACTCCCGCAAACGCTCTGTAATCCAAGTCGCCCGGGACTTGCCAATAAAAAATTCCCGGAAAAGAGCCAAAAGGCCTCGATACCGGGAATAATGACCAGCTTAAACAACTTCTTCTTATATTGTCATTTTTCATTTAAAGCGTAGGATGTCAGACTCCTGCTGCACCCGTTCTTTTCGTAAAACGTCTCCAGCCCCGGCTGAGCTCCGAAGTAAAGCATGGTAGGCGTATTTTCACCTGCCAGTTTAAGAAGCCTGCTGCCGATACCCTGTCCTTGATACTCCGGAAGAACCAGCATCTCCGTTATGGTTCCGAAATAATATCCATCAGAAAGTACCCTCAGACAACCCACGAGTTTTCCGCCGTCCCAGGCAGTGATATTCATAGTCTTAGACAGGGCCGACCCGGTCTTCATCTCATCATAATCCCCCGGCCATATCTCATTGACAAAACGAATAAAGATGCCTGCGTCCAATTCTTTATAGTCTATCTCATATTCTATCATCTTATTCTCCTCTCTGTTCATTATCCTCTCGGTCTGAGAAAGATCTCCTCAAGTAGATCATATCTTTAAGGCGCACGCCGGCCTCATATATGGGATGGTCATAATTGTCGATAAAAAAGTCTTTTATTTCATGAGACCTTACGAACCCGCACTTTTCATAAAAGGGCACCGTCATGGGGCTGTCGCCGGTTCCTACCTGCAGCGTTGTATATTTTTCCTCGTAACGGCTGATGATAAAGTCTATCAAAACCCTTCCATATCCCTTTCTTCTGTATTCTGTCAAAACAGCGATATTCTTTATTTCCAGAACGCCGTTTCCCTCATCGGTAATTACACATTCGCCTTTGGCGCCATCGTCCCACAAGACAAACATCCTGCCTCTTTCTATATATCTGTCTATCATATCCTCCTGCTCGTCGGCCGACATGAGCAGCGCAAGATACTGCTTCTTATCTTTGTTCACTTCTCTTATTTCCACTGCGCTCGATATTCTCCTTTTTAAAAATGCCATCGGAGATTTCAGATCCGATGGCATTTTAAATTATCTCTTAAATTTTCATCTCCTTGCAGATCATCATCTTTCGTCTCTTGAAATATAATCACGCTTAACTACCAGGCTCTTATATGCAGGTCTGATGATCTTACTGTCAGTTATGAGTTCTTCCATTCTATGAGCGCTCCAACCGGATATTCTGGCCACAGCAAACAGAGGCGTGTACAGCTCTCTTGGAATGTCCAGCATGTCATATACAAAACCGCTGTAAAAGTCCACATTGGGACTGACGCCTTTAAAGATCTTTCTCTCTCCGGCTATGACCTTCGGAGCCATTTCTTCTATATTGTTGTATAGTGTCATGTCTTCGTCGCGGCCTTTGGCCTTTGCAAGTTTTTCCACGAAGGACTTAAACACCTTTTCTCTCGGGTCTGAAAGCGAATACACTGCGTGTCCCATTCCGTATATCAGCCCTTTTCTGTCAAAAGCTTCTTTGTTTAGAATCTTATCAAGATAAGCGGCTACCTCCTCCTTGTCGGAATAGTCCGATACGTGTTCTCTTATATCGTCCATCATGTTCATAACCATGAGATTTGCTCCGCCATGTTTCTTTCCCTTAAGGGATGACATGGCGGCTGCGATGGCCGAATATGTGTCAGAGCCGGCAGAGGTTACTACTCTCGTCGTGAAAGTGGAGTTGTTTCCGCCGCCGTGTTCCATATGCAGAAGTAGCGCTATATCCAGCACCTGCGCCTCCAGATCTGTAAATTTCATGTCCGGCCTGAGCATTTGCAGCAAATTTTCTGCCAGAGAAAGGTTAGGCTTAGGGCGGTGTATATACATGCTGCCGTCGTTATCATAGTGATTATATGCGTGGTATCCGTAAACGGCCAGCATCGGAAAGAGTCCTATGAGCTGAAGACACTGCCTCAGCACATTGTCAAGATCAAGATTGTCTCTCTGAGAATCATAAGAAGCAAGAGTAAGTATGCTTCTCGTCATGGAATTCATTATATCAGAGCTGGAAGCTTTCATTATCACCTCTCTGGTGAAATTCTTAGGAAGAGTCATGCACTGATACAGGACATTTTCAAATTCGGAAAGCTGCTCCTTAGTCGGCAGCTGGCCGAACAGCAAAAGATACGCTCCCTCTTCGAAGATATATCTGTTTCCCATACATCCCTTTACAAGTTCCGTAACATCATATCCCCTGTACAGGAGTTCTCCGTCACACGGCACCTGTTTGCCGTCTACCGTCTTAAATCCCATTACATGAGATATGTTAGTAAGCCCGGTCAAAACCCCGTGACCATCTAGGTCTCTCAAACCCTTTTTTACTCCGTATTCCTCAAATAGTTCGGATTTTATACGGTCGTTCTGCACGCATAAATCTCTTTGTATCTTAGCGTATTCAGTAACTGTGCTCATCTATGTACCCCCTCATATTCCTATTATTTCTTTTATCAAAGCCGGCGGCTCTGCCGCAGACTCACCTATGGAAAAAGCTTTGGACGCTTCTTTCATGGCATTTGTCAGCTTATTCTCATCATTTCCGTAAAATTCAGCCAGAACGTCTCCCGGCTCTACCTTGTCTCCGATCTTCCGGCATACGTATATTCCGGCGGAAAGATCTATATCGTCCTCCTTAGTCGCTCTGCCTGCTCCTGTATGCTGTGAAGCCAGCCCTATCCTCTTGGCTTCTATCTTCTGCACATATCCCCCTTCGCCGGCTCTCAGCTGTTTCGTCAGTGAATGTTGAGGAAAGACGCTGTAATCTTCGGTAACCTTAGGATCTCCTCCCTGAGCCCTGACGAATTCTCTGAATTTAGCCAGACCTCTGCCGTCTCTGAGAGCTGCGGCCGTCATCTCCATACCTTCCTCTGGAGTTTTTGCCTTGCCTCCGAGATATACCATTATGCCGCTCAATTTCTCAGCCAAATGAGTTATATCTGAAGGTCCTTTCCCCTTGAGAGTCTCTATGGCCTCTATGACTTCTATGCTGTTGCCCACCGCTTTTCCAAGAGGCTGCCCCATCTCGGTAATGGCCGCCGCCGTGCGCCGGCCTGCATTGTTGCCTATCTTAACCATTAGATTGGCGAGAACAGACGCGTCCTCATGATTTTCCATGAAAGCCCCGTCTCCCACTTTGACGTCCAATACGATGGCGTCGCTGCCTGCTGCCAGTTTTTTGCTCATGATGCTTGAGGCTATCAGTCCGAAGCTGTCCACGGTAGCAGTCACGTCTCTGAGGGCATAGAGCTTCTTATCTGCCGGCGTGATATGAGCAGTCTGTCCTATCACCGAAATACCTATATCGTTGACCTGAGACAAAAATTCTTCAGGAGAAAGAGATGTTCTGAATCCCGGTATGGATTCCATCTTATCTACCGTACCCCCAGTAAAACCAAGTCCCCTTCCGCTCATCTTAGCTATGGGAACTCCGCATGCCGCAGCCAGAGGAGCTACCACCAGCGTCGTCTTATCTCCTACTCCTCCCGTAGAATGTTTGTCAACTTTTATGCCTTTTATAGGTGACAAGTCTATCGTGTCTCCCGAATACCTCATGGCGTCTGTCAGACAGAAGGTTTCCTTTTCGTTCATTCCCTTAAAACATATCGCCATCAGCAGGGCGGAAATCTGATAATCGGGAATCTCTCCGCCTACATATCCGTCTATGAACCACTTTATTTCTTCAGCGGATAGCTCCGTTCCATCTTTCTTTTTCTGGATGATGTCAACCATATTCATCATAGAATCACCTCTTTGAAGCTTTCTCCTATCTTAGTCGGCTCTGCCGAAAGTATATCAGCCACAGTGGCTCCTATATCGGCAAAAGTCTTTCTTATTCCAAGATCTGCGCCTGCCTTTACTTTTTTGCCGAAGACCAGCACAGGCACATATTCTCTCGTATGGTCAAAACCGCTGTGTACCGGATCGTTGCCATGATCGGCGCATATGATCATTATATCGTCCTCTCCCATGGCTGATATGATCTGCGGTATGCGAGCGTCGAACTCTTCTATGCATCTGCCGTATCCGAGAGGGTCCCTGCGGTGACCGTACTGTGAGTCAAAGTCCACGAGATTGGTAAATATCAATCCGTCAAAATCCATTCCAATGGCCTGTATAGTCTTATCTACGCCGTCCATGTTGCCGCTGGTATGAACTGCCTCTGTCACGCCTTTTCCGTTGAATATATCGCTGATCTTTCCTACTGCGTATACAGTCTTCCCTGCGGCTTTAACTTTGTCAAGAACTGTGTCCTCCGGCGGAGATACCGCGTAATCTCTGCGGTCTGAAGTTCTCACCCGCTCCCCGTCCTTTATCACATAAGGTCTTGCTATCACTCTTCCGCAAGCCACATCACCTATCAGCAATTTGCGAGCTTTTTCGCATATATCGTAAAGCTTCTCCAAAGGTATGACTTCTGTATTGGCTGCGATCTGGAAAACACTGTCTGCCGAAGTATATACTATAGGTTTGCCTGTGGCCTCGTGCTCAGGTCCAAGCTGCTGTATTATCTCGGTTCCGGAAGCCGGATAGTTGCCGAGAACTTCTGTGCCGATCTCCTTTTCAAATTCTCTTATGAATTTTTCCGGAAATCCGTCCGGGTAAGTCTTAAAAGGAGTATCTGTATATATCCCTGCGATTTCCCAGTGCCCCGTTATAGTATCTTTTCCCTTGGAGATTTCCGCCATTTTTCCGAAAGCTCCCATAGGATTAGGACAGGCCATCCTCTCCCAGGCAACTCCCTGTATATTGCCTATCCCCAGTCTCCTCAGATTAGGGATGTTCATCTCTTTTTTTCTCTCTAAAATATGTCCGAAAGTATCGGCCCCCCTATCGCCGTAATCGGCCGCGTCAGGCAGTTCCCCAACTCCCATGCTGTCTGTCACTATCAATATAACTTTACTCATATAATTACCTCCTTTGGATGGGCGTCAAGATAATCCAGAGAAACAAGTTCATATCTGACCCCGTTAAATGTGCCCTTCGGGCCGTTTTTAAAAGCATCGCTTCCGTGAAGATGTCCGTAGACGCAGGTCTTTACCCCGTATTGGCTCAGCAGATGTGTGAATCCCGAAGCCTGCTGTTTATCGTTGGTTGGCGGAAAATGAAGCGCGCCGATAATCTCGTCGGCCTTGAGTTCTTTTCCTTCTTTAAGGGACATTTCCAGTCTGAGAAGCTCCCTTCTGTACAGCCTGTCGTCTTCGGCGGTAAATCCTTCGCTTCCGGGGCATATCCATCCCCTGCTGCCGCATACGGCTATCTTTTTTCCGCCGTCCCCTTCAATAAGCGCCGCATCATTTTGAAGAAAGATCATCTTCTCGTCTCCGTAAAGCTTGTTCAGTTTTCCGGCAGAGGACCACCACAGATCATGATTTCCCTTGAACAGAAGTTTTTTTCCCGGCAGCGCCCTTATCCACTCAAAATCAGCGGCGGCTTCCTCAAGCCTAAGGCCCCACGAAATGTCCCCGCATATGATGACAGTGTCATCTTCGCTTACCGATTCGACCCAGTTATCTTTGAGACGCCGAGCATGATCAGCCCACTGTTCGCCGAATATATCCATAGGTTTTTCTACTCTTTTGTCAAAGGACAGATGCAAATCTCCTATCGCAAATATCTTCATAAGTCTTTCCCGATCTCAGATTCAAGTTCATATATATTCTGACGGCTCTACTCGTCATTTTCAGCTGTTTTATACTGCCCGCCGTCTGTCTCTGCCATATCCAGTATCTGCTCCGAAGCGGCCTCCGGCAGCTCCGTGACTTTCTTAAGCTGAGTCATTATCTTGTTGGTTCTGGTGCCTATAAGTTTATCCAGCTCGTCGCCGGCCTGCGTTATCTTCTTCTGCGTAGCTGACAGCACGTCTCCGAACTTGTTGAACTCTGTCTTGACTGCTCCCAGTATGTTCCATACCTGACTTGAATGTTTCTGTATGGCCAGCGTCCTAAATCCCATCTGAAGGCTGTTCAAAAGAGCCGCCATGGTGGTGGGCCCTGCTATATTCACTTTGTACTCCCTCTGAAGTTCCTCCAGGAGGCCTCTGCGGACCACTTCGGCGTACAGACCTTCAAAAGGCAGGAACATTATCCCGAAATCAGTCGTCTTAGGCGGTTCTATATATTTGTTTTTTATGTCTTTCGCTTCGCTCTTTATGACCTTTTCCAGATTTTTTCCGGCTTCTTCTATCATTGCCGTATCGCCGCTGTCATATGCGTCCATCAATCTGCCGTAAGCATCTCCCGGGAACTTGGCGTCTATAGGAAGCCATACTTCTCCCTCGCCTGAGCCCGGAAGCTTGACCGCAAATTCCACTCTCTCGCCTCCGCTGCCCTTGACGTTGACGTTTTCTGCATATTGATCGGGAGTCAGTATCTGCTCCAGTATGGCTCCAAGCTGAACTTCACCCAGTATGCCTCTGGTCTTGACATTGGAAAGCACTTTTTTAAGGTCTCCGACTCCTGCCGCCAGATTCTGCATCTCTCCCAGCCCTTTGTACACGGCCTCCAGTCTTTCGCTCACAAGCTTGAAGGACTGGCTTATTCTGTCCTCCAGAGTCTTCTGAAGTTTTTCGTCTACCGTCTGGCGCATCTGCGTAAGTTGCTTGTTATTGTCGGCAGTAAGATCCGAAAGTCTCTGCTCCATGGTCTTTCGGATGTTTTCAAGCTTCTGCTCGTTCTCTACCGCCATATTGGAAAATCTGTGGTTGAGGTCCAAGAGCCGCCTATCCATAGCCGCGGCGCTGTCTCTCTGATTCTGAGAAATCATGTCTCCAAAAGTCTTGAAAGAATTCTGCAGCGTCTGAACGGTTCCCTGGTCGCTCTTATCCATATCCTCTATCTTCTTGATGAGATTTTTATTGCTTATCATCAGAAAAATGATACATGCGGCCAGAACGCCGGTAACTGCTGTAAGTATGTATATCAATGTGGTCTCTGTCATCTTTGTCCTCTTTTTTATATTCTTTCGGCGGCAAAGTCTCTATATAGTCTCATGTCTCGCCTATCGCCTTCTCCTTGTGCCTGATCACGGCTGAGGAAATAAATCCGCCATATATTAATAGGTATATTTTAGCACAGCTTTCGGATTTTCACAACTGTTTAGGTTTGCTCCATCGCCGCCCTCTTGCTTGAAGCTGACGCAACATCTTTATTTTAATCTGAAAAGCAAAAACACATCTTGCGAACCTGCGGATCCTGTGATATATTATTATGGTCATGGAGAAGTATCGAAGTGGTCATAACGAGCCGCACTCGAAATGCGGTTGTCCGCAAGGGCACGTGGGTTCGAATCCCACCTTCTCCGCCAAAACAAGACTCACAGGTAGATATATTGCTTGTGAGTTTTGTTATTTATTGGCTCGCTTAATACGTATTTTGTTAAAGACGCGTCGTTTATTATCTCTTAAGATTAAAAAAGCCAAGGCATTTTCAGCAGTGAAAATCCCTCGGCTGTGTAAATACATTTGTATGACTCTATGATTTTTTTGTTTTCATATTTTTCTATCATCGTTCTTGAATTTATTATGCCTGTTCATCTTTAAACATATAATACTTCCTAAGAGAACACCGAATAGTATATTAAAATACATCTCCTTTCCTAAAATCCAAGCAGGTATAATTCCTTTTGACCAAAAGTATATTGGTTTTAAAAATGCGACTAAGCCTAACATAATTAAAATAAAAATTATTATATTCCGGTTAAATACTGTCTCATTTGGAATAAATTCTCCAATTATGCTACCTAATAGAATGCCACATAAAAGGTATGCTAATATTTCAAAATATACAACTATTGGTACATTTAAAATGTAACTTTCTATTACATAGTTATATGGAGGTAGCAAAAAATCTATTACAAAAAATATATATAATAAAAATATAATTATTTTAATAAAAATTTTTGCAGATTTGTTCACTCTAAATCCCTCCTATTTGCTATATCTCATTTATTAGATGCCATTTAAAGCAAATGAAGGGTAGTCATATGACTACCCTTAAGTATAATAATCTCCCCAGTCAAAGGCCATATAGCCTGTAGTTGTATATGACGAAACTGTTCTTTTAAGAGTATAATGTAACCTACCTGCATTATTTCCTGGAGGAACTTCAACATATCCTTGCTGATTTGTAATGTACGTATTTGCTGCACCTTTAGTTGGAGAATTAACCGTTTTGTCTGGGGTGGTTATTCCTGTACCAATATATGTTCCTGCACTATTAAATACTAACCCCTGTGCTTTAGATGTAAATCTTAATTTACTACATGTCATTTGAGGATCATTATTTTGTACATATTTCCCTATGTATTTAATTACTTTAACACGTTCTGCGCCACCAACAGTAATTATCTCATAATGAGCTGAATAAGACAATTTCACATCACAATCAGTCTTATTTTTAGTATCATCGTGTGAGGTAACTGGGCCAGTAGCATTAGTTTCATATTTGTTGTCAACAATTATTGTAGCTAAATATTCATTTTTTTCTTCATCTAACAAAATAACATCTAATTCACTATTTTGCTCTACAAGCTTTGTTTCTTCTTCTGTGGATGTAGAAGAAGCCGTTATTGATGCTGTCGATACTAAGGGGTCTGCTTTCTCTACTTCGCTAAGTGCAATACTTACATTTCCATTAAAATCTTCCTTTACAGGCTCGACATCACCGTTTAGTAAATCATTAATATGATTCTCGATATAATTTTCTTTTTCGATTTCTTCAATATCATTTACTGTGGCATAAGTCGGCATGAAAGAAACTGTAAGAAGCATAACAACTATAGTTGCTAAACTTATAATCTTTCTCATACTAAGACCCCCTTCTTAATATTTATGCTACTCTATAATGTATTAAGCTACTATCCTCCTTTCCATATATTTGGTAAGATTTTATCAATTATTCCATCAATTGTCAAGATTTTATCAAATATTTATTTTTTGAACTTACTATAAATAATGGTTTATGTAAATTTTCATATTATTATATGTAAAAGCGGCATAAGTTTCATACAAATGCCGCAAAATGCTAAAGTATATTCAATTTCTTGAGGTATCCAACACAGTCCATACACCCCTTGAAATAAGCCTCTTGCATCTCTATACCTGACATTTCATTTTTGTATTTAAGAATATTTACCAAAACATCGCAATCTTCAGCAGATAATTCACATGGCTTATCTAAATCAACTATGTCTCTAACATTGGAATTTTGATTATATAATGCTTCTATATTCTTTCTTAATTCATCGTATCTTTTTTCAGATTTCCATGCAGCTCTTGGCCTTACAAAATAATCAAAAAAGTCAGCACTATATTCTTCAAGGAATGTTTCAAAAACCAGTTTCATAACCGTTTAATACCTCCAACATTATTTTCATAGCTGGATTATATATCTTTTAAAAGAATTGAACAAATGTGCAAAGTAAAATATTTTTATCTATTCATTCATAATCAATACAAGTAGGTGAATCTTCTTATTTGCTTCTGTATTTTATAACATATCGCCTATGCTTAAAATTATTATCGCTCATGCTCCTTGTTTTTAAATTTTAATATTTCATAATCATTATCAGGCATACCATCCACAAGCTCATTTTCCCGTTTATCCACGTTAAGCAACCCATTTAAGATATTGAGCCGATTTGTTTTTTCAGTTAGTTCTTCTTCCTTGTAAATGCCGTAAACCGCACCCGCAAGGGAAGCGTCGCCCTGTGCCGTTCCTGTTTCCACATCGGATTTCGTCACGGTTACATTGAATTTTTTAAGAATGTTCGTAAAGCTGCGGCTTGTGACCTTTTCCCATTCAATCGGGGCGGTCTGACTTTCGGGAACGACATAGCGGATTGCCGTATCCACTTCCTCAACCACATACGGGGTATCGCCGCTGATAAGGACATTCTCAAATTTTGCTATGCCGTTTTTATCAGTCACGGCATATTCGTCAACGGGCAAGCCGCTAAGTGATGTGCCGTAAAGGTGGAACTTCACGCCCTCCGCCATATTGTCATCGGAGCTTTTGACGACTTCTAAACCTCCACTCTTCAGAACGTTATTAAATGTTACAGTTGAGGTTTTTCCACTTATAATAGTCACTCTCTGGACGCTTTGCGGCTCATATCTATCAATGGATTGCTCTGTAATGTTGTAAACTCCTGGCATTAGCCCAACATCTATCGTACCATCTGCGCCTGTGGTAACGGTTTTATTTACACCGTTCCCAGAAATATTGAACTTAATGCCAGATACAACACCATCTTCAGATGTCTTTTTTATATGAATTTCACCACTTATATCTACATTAAATTTTAGTGTTAAAAAAATCGGGTCAACAAATCCGTAAACACACATATCCTGTGCTTTTGGTGTTGAATATACATAATTACCTACTGCGTCTGTAGTATATTTAATTCCTCCGGCCTTAACTAAATCAGCTGATGTCATTGTAACTGTTTCTTTTGTACAATTCATATCCGCTTGAACTAACAACTCGTTGCTTTTTGCTTCGTGCGTTACTTTAATGCCGTCTTTATAGTAATAAAATGGCTCGTAATCTTCGAAAACACCTGAGTTATCAGTTACGACTTTCTTTTCTCCTGATTTTATTTCTATAGACTTTTGGCTATTACTATAATCAAATGAGGGCTTTTCATACCAAGTTTTAATTTTTACATCAATATCTTCTTTCCATGTCTTATATCTTTTGATGGTTTCTGCATTAGTAAAATTCACATTTTTCCCGTTAGAAGAATTTATATTTTCACACATTTTATGAATTTCTTGATTAAATATTTTGTGCTTAGCAGATTTAACAGCTATTCCAATAAAATACTTACTTACAAGAAAATCTAAAAGGTATTCTTTGGGTATTCTAAATCTCTGTTTAATGAGAAAACTTTTTAGCTCTTTTTTACCGCACCAGCGGCTAACAGAATTTTTGCAATATCCTGTAAACTGAGCAACTTGCCCAACTGTCATTATATCTGGTTCATTTTCTAATAGCGTTTCAAAATACTGACGCATATGAATTAAATCTTTTTTGGTAAACACTTTGTCAAAAGAAGGGGCTTTTTTGCATGAGCTCATTTTGTAAAAACCGTCTGGAGCCTTGTATAACTCAGGGTAATCGTCTCTATCTTTCAAATATTGAATGACGTCAGAAGTTTTAATTTTGAAACGAAATGTTTTCTTACCACTATCTATATTAGGTACAAGTCCACTTTCCAAGAGAAAAAGACAAGTTTTTTACTAATATGGCAGATTTGATACATCTGCTCTTTGCTTATGTATTCCGGATATTTGTTCAATATCTCATTGCAGTATTGTTCTGTAATCATTGTTTACACCTCTTTGCATTTTTTGTCAACAGCAAAAATGGTGTAATAATTCTCTTATTAAATATTTAAAAATGATAGATATTAAGATGAAGTAAGTTCTCGAGTTCTCTCAAAATTCTCTCCGTTCTCTCAAAGTTCTCTCTTTTTTGCCTTTTTTGAGGCATTTTTTGATATTTGACTGTGGGTTCGAGTTTTCCTCATAATTACAAGGACTTCAAGTCATAATCCATTGAATTTATTGTATTTTACGTAGTTTTTAACTTTCTATATAGTGCTTCAAAATCAGCGTTTTTCCACTAAAGTGTGTTTGCAGTAACGGACTCGAAATGCGGTTGTCCGCAAGGGCACGTGGGTTCGAATCCCACCTTCTCCGCCAAAACAAGACTCACAGGTAGATATATTGCTTGTGAGTTTTGTTATTTATTGGCTCGCTTAAGTAAGTATTCTGTTAAAGAGGCGTCAAAACGGACTGCCGGCCGTATCCATTTCTCAAAGGCCCCCTCGCAGAGGGGTCCTTTTATTCTCCCTCTTTTGGACCTTCTTTGTTACTTCTCTGGTCAGCAGACCAGTTCTATTGTAACAAACATAGGCCTTTTTTCCTTACCGCCGTAAGACCTTTTGAATCGCAGGCATAGCCCGTGGTTTTCATTTTTACGGCAAAACCTCCTTTGTATCACTATTATACAAAGGAGGCTTATATAAGTCGAATGTGCGATTTTAAAATTGCATATTCTTGTTACTGGAATCGGCATTGAAGAACATAATATAATAAATCGGAATATATGTTATTTTGCCGTTTTGTTTAACAGTTCTTTCGTTAGACATAACAAACGCTTTTTTTATATGATAATCTTCATTCTTAACAAATGTATTAAGTGCGCTGTGTACGGTGTAGTCTTTGCCCGACTTCACTTCAATCGGTACAGTGCAAAGACTGTCATAATCATCAATCAGATAATCTACTTCGCCTTTATTGCGATTATCATAGTAAAAGAGTTTAAATCCGTGTGCGGTCAACTCGCTTGCCACAACCGTCTCGTAAACCGAGCCGAGATTTATGCTTTTTTCATCATCTAAAACGGCACGAATATTATTGCCGTATAGTATATTGGTAAGGATACCGACATCATTGAGATATAATTTAAGCAGGTTCTTCCCAGTGGATTCAATCAGCGGAAATACGGGGTTTGAAATTGCCTGAACATTAAGAGCAATACCTGCGCTTATAAGATATTCAAACTCATCAACATAATCATTAAAGGTTTTGCCCTTTTTATCTTCAATACTTTTTGCCACAACACGTTTTTTCTTATTCTCCATATTAGACGGTAGAAGGTCATAAATTCTGCGTATTTTCAGCTTGTTTTTTTCGTCATATTTAGCTGCGTCTGCGGCATAGTAGCTATGTGTTTCGGTTTGAATTTCACGGACTGCTTTTATATTTTTGGTTTCAAGATACGCATTGACTGCGTCGGGCAGCCCACCGATAAGCAGATATTTGCGAAATAAATCCATCATCTTATTGTGCATTGGCTCATCGAGAGATTCAAGATGCTCAAACTTTTTTCGCATTGAGGAAAGGGCAAGTTCATTCAAACCGTTTGCATATAGAAATTCCTCAAAATCAAGCGGATACATTCTAACCTTTCTAATGCTGCCCATCGGGATAGATGTAGTTTGTGAAAGTGTAACGCCGAGGAGTGAACCGCTTGCAATATATGTGAATTTGTTATCCTGAGACAAAAATTTCAGCAGAGTCAGAAGATGGGGATAGGCTTGAATTTCATCAATGAAAATCAAAGTGTTCTCCTTTTCTTTCAATTTCTCACCTTTGAGCATACTAACCTGAAGATAAAAATCTTCAACCGTTTTAGTTTCGGCAAAAAGACGGTCGCCCAAGGAATCCTCAACCATATTTATTTCAATAAAATTTTCAAACAGCTTTTCTCCGACATAACGAATAATATATGTTTTGCCGACTTGACGAGCGCCGTCAATTAAAAGAATCTTTTTTGTATCTGATTTTAAATGCTCCTCAATGAGCGATTCTATCTTACGAAACAGCATAAGCACACCCCCAATCATACTTTTCAAATGAATTATAGCATAAATATTCTGACTTTTCAATATAATTTGTTCGATAAAATTCCGACTTTTCAGTTTTTGATAAATTTACAATACTTTTCCGACGACTAACAGAAATTTAATCCGATGATTAGCGAAAAAACAACCGGAGAGTTGGAGCAACATTATTCTGATAAAAAATATGTATAGTATTTTTATCAAAAACAAAAGCCTTAAAACGCCAAATTACAAAAATACAGCGAATATTCGGCTTACCGTTACACTTTTTACGACGAATAGTGATTTTTGCGTTATTCTTCCTTAACATCTCGTATCTTTTTCTAATGTGGGAAGACTTTCAAAACTTTGATATGTCACTCTGATTTTTTAACAATCGTACGAAAATACGGGGAACAGAAAAATTCTACAAGATAAACCTTCGGAATCATATTCATATTGTATTTCTTAAAGGATTTTAAATATTCTTTGCTGCACCCATCCGGCAGGGGGCGGAGCAGCTTTCAGCTAAAACCTTCCGGTCTTTCAAGTAATCGATAACATCTTCTTTTTTGATTTTATAGCACCGTGTTCTTTTACCTATGTATTTGCAGGGTACCTTTCCGCTTTGTAAAAGATACCTCGCTGTCGATTTGCTGATGTGGCAAATCTTATAAAACTGTTCTTTGTCGATTACATCGAAAATGTCATCCCACTTTATTAATTCGAACTCATTCCTTGATATAAGACGCTTTTCGTGCTGTAATAGCAAAAAAGCAAGTATTACGGCTCGGCGGTGCAGACAACACTCACAGGTACATATATTGCTTGTGAGTTTTGTTATTTATTGGCTCGCTTAATAAGTATTTTGTTAAAGACGCGTCGTTTATTATCTCTTAAGATTAAAAAAGCCGAGGCATTTTCAACAGTGAAAATCCCTCGGCTGTGTAAATACATTTGTATGACTCTATGATTTTTTTGTTTTCATATTTTTCTATCATCGTTCTTGAATTTATTATGCCTGTTCATCTTTAAACATATAATACTTCCTAAGAGAACACCGAATAGTATATTAAAATATATCTCCTTTCCTAAAATCCAAGCAGGTATAATTCCTTTTGACCAAAAGTATATAGGTTTTAAAAAGGTGATCAAGGCTAATAAAATTAGCAGGGAAATTATGATACTCCTCTTAAACAATATCTTATTTCTTTCGACATAGTCTGTGGACAACTATGACATGAAATGCAGCTTGCCCGCTTAGTTTTTAAATATACCCATATTGAATATATCTTTGATGTGTGCCTCCATTATGTAAACGTGTATTCTTTTTCGAACTTTTTTTCTCCTAAACAAAGTATAAATTTCTAATTATCTTTTTATATTTTCTTAAATGCTCGTAAAGCCTTATTCTATGTGCTTTCGAGTATTTTTACTGTAGGAAGATACTTCACGTTTCTTTGCATATTTCCTCATGTCTTAGCTGTCAGAAGTGGTAAATAAGTAGTAAATTCATTTGTACTACTAAGCAACAAGACGCTCCTGTTGCTTCTCTTTATTCAAGCGTTTCATTTCTGCCATTGCAGAATCGAATGTTGCATGTGCGTAATAGTTCAGCGTCATGGCTATATTAGCATGTCCCATAATGTACTGTAATGCCTTTGGATTCATTCCTGCATTTGCATAGTTGGTACAGAATGTATGTCGCAAACTATGTGGAGTGATGTGTGGCAATTTATCCTCGTTATACTTATTGTATTTCTTAACAAGACCTTTCATCATGCCGTTGTAATCACTTGCCACTTTTGGATAGTTCTTTCTATTAAGAAAGAGGAAATCACTATATCCATCAATCTCAACACGCTTATCATTCTTTCGATTCGCTAACACTCGCTTAAATGCTTGATAGGCTTCTTCAACCATAGGAACTTGACGTTCGCCACTTTTGGTCTTTGGTGTTTCAATGTAGTACCCAATTTCAGTATCTCTCAATAGCTGATGGTCTATATTGACAAGACGATTCTCAAAATCTAAATCTGGAAGTGTCAAACCACCAAACTCTGAAATACGAAGACCTGTTTTTAAGAGTATCAGAATTTCATCATAATTTTTGCTGTAGGTTTTATCAGCTTTTGCAAAGGCTAACAGTTTTTCTTCCTGTTCTTCTGTTAGTACGGTCTTAGGGACAGTATCATCATCAAGAACTGCTTTCAGTTGAAAGTCAAATGGATTCTTCCGAACACAATCATCTTGTATAGCAATATAGAATGAAGCCTTTAAAGAACGTTTGTAGTTATTGATGGTTTGATAAGCATAACCATTTTCACTCATTCTAATAGCCCATTCTTTAGCGTCTGATGGCTTAATACTGTCAATACTTCTTACACCTAACTTGTCTTTCTTCAAAATATCCATAAGATATTTGCGTCCAGTTTCAGTGTTTTTTCTAACCTTTGGTCTTTGAGCGTTCTGTTTTGCGTAAAGCTGGCAGAGTGTCATTTTCTTTCCTACAACATCAATACCATCATGAATGTCTTTCTGTAACTCTGCGATTTTCTCTCTAAGTGAGATACAATCACGCTTTCCTGCTGGTACTCGGTCTGTAGCCACAAGTTTCCACGAGTAAACAAATTGCGGTTCTCCAAATGAATCTATATATTTGTATAAGTATCTTCCGTCTTTTCGTTGGCTCTCTCCAGTCTTTAAGATTCGACCTTTATTGTCACGTCTTTTTTCTGACATGGCATTTGCTCCTTTCCTTTATGGAAAGAGCCTTGATACGACTTAATACTATTTTATCATATACAAGACCCTTTGGCGACGCTAGATTGCGTCCAATGTATCTATAATTTTTTCAAATTGTTTTCGTTTAATCTGAATACGATTGCCATTCATAATCAGCCAATTTGCATTTTTATTTTCCTCTGCCAAGCGTCGTAGCTTGTTTTCGCCAATACGAAAATATTTTGACGCTTCTTCAATGGTTAGGGTATAACGTTCCCAAATAGGAATGTCAGTCTGCTTCATAAAATCCTCCTTTCCAAATCACTTATTTGGATTTCATAAAAGTTGTTTTACCAGCAATCGAACAGCTTTAGCAAAGCTCACGGGAGTTCCACCCCTGCATGGTTCTCATGTAGCCATACTCATTGCCTGCGACGGTTTTATCACGCTCGGACTATTGACTGTATGGGAGTATCATTATCACGATAAGAATGTCGTTGCAGGCAATCCTGCTAAAGATTGCTTCTCGGATCACTAACATGAATCGCTCGCTATCTTTATAAGATAGGTCATGGCGGTTAGTTCCGTTGGCTCTTTTCTTATCGAAACGTATTCGATTACTTTTATTCAGTTTTCAAAGAACAATGGCTCGTTAGCCTATCAAAACACATTGAAAGCTCAATATGCTTTGGTGGAATAACAAACCTCCCTGTTCGGGAAGCGTGGAATGGTTTAGCACGCTTCCACGAAAGGAGAGAGGATATTACTTAATTTCAAATGACAAAATCTTTGTAATCAGTCTGGTTTCCATTCTTCCACGTAAGACTTCATCAACGACCATACTTTGATTGCCATATTCATCTTTCATAAGTCGTAGGGAACGCTTCGTTATGTACCCTCTGTAATGATGTAGAATCTGGTTAATCGCTTCGGTATCGCCATCTGTTGCCTTTACAATGAGAGGAAAGGGAATCATAGGATATTGTGTTTTCATTCTTCAAATTCCTCCATAAACTTTTTAATTAAGGCTAGTCCACTGGTTCTATGCCGATAGACAGTAGAACGGTTCAATTTCAACAGGTCTGCAATTTCTGAATCGCTCATGTCCATAAAGTAAAACAGCAGTAGAATTTCACGTTTCTTGTCTGGCAACTCACGTAATGCTTCACTCAACAAATCATTTTCAACGCCTACTGATAACCCATTGAGTGTAAAAATCTGAAAGTCAGTTGAATAGTTATCTGTTGTCGCAAACTGGCTAACAAGATAATCGCCAACATCCGAAAAGGACACCTCACGCTTTGCAATCCTTGAAAGATAAAGCATATAATTCTTTCGCTCGTCTTCCATAGCACGTTTACAGATATAGTCAAACTGATTTTCTATTGTGGTCTGAAAAGAAGATGGTTTCATGTTTCTCACCCCCTTTCTGTCTAGGAAAGGAAGTGAGCCTTGCTCGTTTATCTCCTTTCACTCTTAGTCCCAATGTGAAAGGGGGATTTGTTGCATTACTGATAAATAAACTTTGTAAAAAAGTTCTGAATAGCCAAAAAAGCATATAAACAGATTTATTTCTCTGTTTACATGCTTCTGTTATTCTATCTATATGATTTATAAAACCACATTGGTGGACGTACTTATCTATTGCAGATAGACGACTTTTTTTGACAAGAACCCAATGTAAGGAAATTTATTGTATATGATGTACTTCATGGCGACGTTGACCTCCAACAAACCGCCATTTGGAAGTAATATACAATATTTTAACAGCGTAAATAGCACTACCATATAACGGTTTTTTTTATTGGCGTTTAGTAGTGCTTTTTATTAAATATAAACCTATAAACCATATAACACGTTTTTCTATACCTGTTTTTAATTCAGTAGGAACAATAAAATGTATAGAGGTGGTCTACTATGCGTAAAAAAGAAGATAAATATGATTTTAGAGCCTTTGGTTTAGCCATTAAAGAAGCTCGATTGAAACGAGGTTTAACTCGTGAACAAGTGGGAGCATTGATTGAAATTGACCCACGGTACTTAACTAATATTGAAAATAAAGGGCAACACCCCAGCATACAAGTTCTTTATGACCTTGTATCGTTACTTCATGTTTCCGTTGATGAATTTTTCTTACCTGCTAATAACTTGGTAAAAAGCACCCGACGATTACAGATAGAGAAATACATGGATAGCTTTACAGACAAAGAACTATCCTTAATGGAATCTTTAGCCAGCGGTATCAACGAAGCAAGAAACATCGAAGACTAATTAAAAGAATCCATACATAACGGAAAGAGCCGATAAAATGAGATTGTATTAATCTCATTTTATCGGCTCTGCGTCTTTGCGTCTGGCTCTGTAATCACAGTTACTTTGAACTGCTTTATTTCAATTAAATTTTCTTGTCTGCATTTCGGACAATAGAGGGGGAATTTTTTTAATTCAGTATCTTCCCTTATCTTTAATCGTGTTTTATTTCCACATACAGGACACAATATCCACTTGTAGTTTATAATAACTATCTCCTCCTTTACACTTTAATTCAAATCTTTATTAAAAAATATTTCATCTTATTTAACAAGAAACCATATTTATATAACAACATAAAATACACTAAGTTATTTTATTGAACATATATCGTACTTTATCTATCCGACTATTTGGACGACGGGGCTGGCAAACAGGTTCACCGGTAGTAACATGGTACCCTTTTAACTCTGTTAAACAAACACTACGTCCATTTGTAAAGAAAGTTAAATCACTACGATATTCTTGAATACACCGAGCAGGGATTTCTCCACTAAGAATGACCTCATTATTTTTCAATTGAGTGTCTACGATGTTCGCACAATATTTAGGAGCATCGTTGTATGCTCGTGAAAGATATTCCTGTGGCGCATAAATTTTAAAACTAAGATATGGCTCTAACAATTCTGTTCCAGCTTTTTTTAAGACTTGTTCCAATACAATAGGAGCAAGCATCCGAAAATCTGCTGGGGTACTAACAGGGCTATAGTATAAGCCATACTTAAAACAGATTTTACAGTCCGTCACATTCCAACCATACAATCCTTGTTCACAGCCATAGCGTATCCCCTCCATAACTGCATTTTGAAACGATTGATTTAAGTATCCAAGAGAAACCGAGCTCTCATACTGTACTCCGCTCCCTAATGGAAGCGGTGCTACAGATAGACCAATGGAAGCCCAGAAAGGATTCGGTGGAACTTCGATGTGAATGGTATACTCTGCTTTTTTTAACGGTCTTTCCATATAAATGACTGTAGGCTCTTTTATTTCTATCTCCACATGATACTTTTCTTGCAGCAGAGCACAAGTCACTTCCATTTGTACTTTCCCTAAGAAAGAAAGTATGATTTCATGTGTCGCAGAATCCACATAATATCGCAGAAGCGGGTCACTGTCGGAGATTTCTAAAAGTGCATCAAGTAACATTTCCCTTTGTTGAGGTTTGCTCGGTTCAACAGTCGTTTGCAGCAGAGGGAGGGGATTTTCAATTCTCTCTCTCTGTGGCAATAGCTTTGTATCTCCAAGAACACTATTTAACTTCAAAAACTCATTCTGCAAAATAACAATTTCCCCGGAATAAGCCTTATCGATTTTACATAATTCACCATTTATTGAAGTATACATTTCTGTAATTTTTATTTTTTCCTTTTCCGATATTCTAACCGGATCTCGCAAATGCAGTACGCCACTATAAAGACGTATATATGCAAGACGCTGTCTTTTTTCCGAATACTCAATTTTGAAAACTTTTCCGCAAAGTTCAGACTGACCTCGATGTGTTGATGAATAAAATTTATTCGTAATCACTTCTATAAGGTTATCAATCCCTATATTGTTTTTTGCACTTCCGTGATAAACAGGGAACAGGGAACAATTATGAAATCTTATGCTTTCCTCTTGTTCGAGTTCTAATGCTTCCAATAATTTCCCAGACGTATATTTCTCCAAAAGGTAATCATTTCCTTCTATTACCATATCCCATTGTTCAGATTCGGTAAAGTTCATTACACGCATATTAGGATGCAGTTCTACCTTCTGTTTGATTACAATTTCCGCAGAAAGTTTCTCTTTAATATCCTGATAAACCGTTGATAAATCAATTCCATTTTGGTCAATCTTATTGATAAAAAAGATTGTGGGAATACCTATTTTCCTAAGTGCATGAAACAATATACGAGTTTGTGCTTGTACGCCATCTTTTGCAGAAATCAGTAGAATTGCCCCATCTAATACTGATAATGAACGATATACTTCTGCTAAAAAATCCATATGTCCTGGCGTGTCTATGATGTTCACCTTAGTATTTTTCCACTGAAAAGAGGTTATCGCCGTCTGAATTGTAATTCCTCTCTGACGTTCTAAAAGCGTATTATCCGTTTTCGTTGTACCTCTGTCCACGCTTCCTAATTCTGTAATCGCTCCACTGTTATATAATAAGCTTTCTGTTAAGGTAGTTTTTCCCGCATCAACATGAGCTAAAACTCCAATATTAATAATTTTCATGTGATTTTCCTCCATTCAAAAGCCCAAAAGGGCATAAAAATCCCAGTGATAAATACTCTTATCACTGGGATTTTTATGCATAACCATAGGCATACAAAGCATACAGATATTCTCCGGATACTTTAGAATCACATGATAAAGGTATTCTTAAACTGGGTACAAAAAACTAAGCCCTCCTAAAAAAGGACATCCAATTATTTGTTCCCACTATCAAATTGACAGTTTATTTAAGAATACCTTGCCGCATATTTATTAACTCCTTTTAAATAGATACTTAAATAATAGCACGTAAGAGCATATTTGTAAAGGAATCTCCAATTTTTTATCAAAGAGAGTACGTGATTACAAAATAGCTGTAATAATGTACCAATATTTGTTATTCTATAATCTTCCAATTACTCCCGTTCTTTTCAAGTACCAAATCAAATTGAGATACCTGCGTTGCTTTGGTCTGCTGGTCGATATACTCCACTGTCAGCGATACCGTGACTTGATTATCCTTACGATTGTGAATAGGATTTACCAGTTCTTGAAAGATGTACTCTTTTCCGATTGGTTTTAATATCCCGTCATTCACATAGTAGGAAAGTTCACTGGCTGTCGCTGTAGGATAGAGCTTGAAGAACGTCGTTAAAAACTCATTGATTTCATTGGTTGTAATGGAATCAACCGTCCCCTCACTTTCAATGGCTTTTGGTTTATAACTTGATTTCTTAGGTATGTTGGTAATGGTCGGATTCTTAACCAGTACCATATTTCCAGAACCATCTACATAGACACTCACTATATAAGCAGAGTGGACGGTCTTTGTATTTTCTCCCTCTGTAATGAGCTGGTCTACACTGTAGGTTACATTAAACTCATTGTCGCCAGTTGGCTCTACCGTCCATATCTGAAATCCTCTTACAGAAGACGATACAGGAATATCTTTGCGTACTGTATCAACATTGAGAGCTTGAAGTTCATCTGTCAGATAGCCTTTTAGACTTTCCATTCGATTATCAATGGACTTATCGGATTGCTCCCATGAATAGTAGACTTTCGCAAAGTTCTCTACAAAATTTTCTACATGATGAGTATCAACGTATTCCTTTTCTATGATAGTTGTTTCGTGAATAGTATGAGTATCTATAGCTGTAAAGTGCTTGAATATCGCAAAGCTGAAACTAAGCCCTAAAAGTACCCACAAGGCAATCACAACCTTTTTATGAGGATTGACCTTATAGTAGACACGAGGTTTCTTTTCCTTTGGTATCTGTTTTTCTTTATTCTGATTTTTTCTAAATTTCATCATTAAATCTTCCTTTCTCATTGTTTGATTCGTCCTGCTCCCACTAAATGCTGTTGCCAGTAGGGGCTTGTTAAGTCGGCATAACCGATTGGGTCGCCTGCATGAAACATACGGTTATTGCCAAGGTATATCCCAACATGAGTAATATAAGAGCCAGCGTTATAGGTAGAATGAAAGAAAACCAAATCGCCAGCTTGTGCTTCCGATAGTGGGATATGCTGGGTCACATCATATTGCTGTTGTGCGGTTCGTGGTAAGTTAATTCCAGCTTTTCCATACGTCCATTGTGTCAGTCCGCTACAATCAAAAGAAGTAGTCGGGGAAGCTCCACCGTAAACGTATCGCCAGCCCTCATATTTCAGTGCTTCGTCCATGATGGCTTGTACCGTATCATCATCAAACTCTGTTGTGACAAGATACTGCGTTACCAGTTGCACATAAAACATATTGCCATAGTTGTATCGCCAGCCCCCATTGATAGGTATGGCTATGGGATTGGGGTAAGACACTTTTTCGCCACCTGAATACTCTTTTGAGAAACTTTGAGCCAGTTCAAAGGTATATTTATTTCCACGATTAGCCACATACCCTAAGAAACCACCACCATAATTGTAGGACTGGATAACCGATTCTAAATCTACACTGAGCCTTTCGCTACTGGCTAATAATTCACTGAAATACTTCACACCTTGCTTAATGGATTCTTCTGTACTCAATGAATTAGGTGGAAGACCGAGGGATTCCGAGGACTGCATAACATCTTCCGCAGTACCGCCCGATTCCACCTGTATAATCGCAAGAAGTATGTTGACATATTCTTCAACGCCATATTCTTTGGCATATTTTTCTACCATAGGCTTATGAGCCAGCACTTCTGCGGAAACATTCACACCTCCATAATGAATATTGGAAATTCCGCTGTCCTGTTCATCTGAAAATAAAATGGCAACAAACAGAAGCAGTGAGAAGACCATCAAGAATAATCCAGAACCACCAATCACTAAAGTTTTCAACTTCATGGTTTCTTACCGACTTTCTTAATGGTGGCGGTTTTGATTGGTGGTCTACTTCTTGTATTTTGTAGTGGTACTCTTTGAACAGTAGACGGACGTTCTTTTGTGATTGGACGTTGTGAAGTTCTATCTGCTGTAGTGGTTGAAGTTGCTGGCTTTTGAACGGTTTTTTCTTGAACGGTATTGCCTTGGCGTTCCACTTTTGGACTTGAAAAATCGGACTTAACTGCTGGACGCTCTTGTTTGGCTTGTTGAGATTCCTTATATGAAGTCTGAATATTAGACTGTTTTGAGGTCTGTTCATCATGATATTGTTCTTGTCTTGTAGTCGGTCTTTCATGAACAGAAGAAGCAGGCTGTTTTTTCTGTTTGACCTGTTCCATTTCAGAGCGACGCTTCGCAATGGTTTTTCGCCTTTGTTCCTGCTGTTCCTTGCGTCCACTGGCTCTGTCCGCTTTGGTTTGAGAAATACTACTGGTTAAATCACGGACATTCTCTTTTACTTTGGATTTTCCTTGATATACTGCATATCTTGCATTGGTCGGCAAATCTTTAACCTGTTCTTTCAAACCACTAGCAGTGTCTACCATTCTGTCTTTGGTATCAGCTACTGTACCGATGGTTTGACCGATACGTTTTCCAAGTGTTGATTTTTCCTTTCCGTCTGGTCGGGAGTGATCTGCTTGTGTCCTTGCAGAACTCCCCGAACCCGACTGTCCTTTTTTACCTGTAACAATGGCAGACCCAGCCCCTAGAGTAGTCATGGAACGTCCAAGTTTCCGCTGTAGACGGTGCATGTGAGCGTGCATAAGCATACGAGGTTTTCTCATCACACGACTTCCCACACTTTGAGAATCGTTACTCTGTAGAGAAAACATACTCATTAAATCGCCCAGCTTGAAGTAGATTCCTGCAAAGGTCACAATCTGTAGAAAAGCAATCAAAAAGAACGGATAACCAGCCGATAAGGTATAGAGCATGGTTGAAATACTAAATGCTGTCGTAATAATCAATGTGATTCCAGCTCGTGTCAAAATGGTATTAAAGAGCTTTGTTATGGCTCGTTTTGACATACCATCAAATGATGGAATCATGCTTAAAATAAAGCTCACAGGCAGAAACATAGCATAGATGATAAAAAGTACCTGCGAGAAAATCATGATTCCTGTTAATAGGAATACAAATATGGAAATCCCAATATTGAAGACAAATAGGAAGAAGACTGTACCTAAACGGTTAATGGTCTTTGTAATGGTTAGATTGGTATTGCTTCTGTCTTCAATTTCTTCCGCAACAATTTTTTCTCTGTCTTCGCCATTGTTGGAATCTGGGCTGGTGGAGAGCAGGCTTTCCACACGGTCAATACCGATACTTTCAATGTCTGAACTGTTGTATTGAAGCAGTAGCCACGGTTGCTGAACCTGTATGGAAAACAGGCTATCTCTGATTAAGTCCACGCTGTCCTTGCCTTGACTATCGGAATGGGGCATGACAATCTTCGTGCCAAGTGATAAACTGGCATTACTGATGTCTGATGAAAAGTCATTGATTTTTTTAATGTAGTCGGGAGCGTAGGCAATAAAGGAAGCCGATAGGATAAACACCAGCACAAAATTCATAATGGCATGAATTGCCTTTGTGGTTTCTCTCTTTATCAGTCCCGTATAGGCAACATAAACCCCAAGAACCAAAATCAAGAGTAAGAGGAATCCAACATAGAAACCCTCTGTTGAAAATCCGTTTGCACTCACACCAGCTAAGGTCTGCATATTCTTACCAATGGAATCTGCTGTAGCGGAAATGAAGTCTAAGGAATAGGCTTCCTGTACTAAGTAACCTGTCGCATTGGAAACATACAAACTGATTGTCCAAATAAAATTGGTAATGGCATATAGTCCATACATGACCTGTTTTCCAATCCCGTCCGACCAGTTCCACGGAAGCCAGCCCCAGCTATTATCCACATAAAAATCCAGTTGATAGTTTTCAAGTGGGTATCGGCTGTATTCATTTGCCACATTGACCGTATCATCTACCAAGCCCGCAGCTTGAACCACCGTTCCCAGCATGGCTAAAAGAAAAATGGCAATCACAAGTGTGAAAGCCACTGTCATTGCCACTTTACCTAGACGTTTCAGCGTCCAGTTTGATTTTATTCTGTTTACTATTGATGGTTTCACATTTACACCTCTTTTCGCACAGGTGGTCTGGTATCAAAGGCATGGAGCAGTTCTTCAAATACAGGGTGGAACTGTATCACACCGACACGACCATATAAATCACTGATAAGGCATTGCCCGTTTTCCAAATCACGCAATCGCTTCTGATTGTTTTCGTCCTCTGGGTCTACACCAAAAAAGGCTAAGGTCTTTTTAATCTCGTTAAGGTCAGTGGAACGAAATGCAAATTTTAAGCCGAGGTTATTTTTCAGTTTTTCATCTAAGAGGTCGTCTGTATTTTGGGTCACGAAATATACCCCAGCGTTCATAGCACGACCAGCCCGAACCAGCTTCATAGATAGTGTTTTTCCTTGTGCTACCTGTAAAAAGCTCCATGCTTCGTCTAAATCTACAATCTTGAAAATGCTTCGGTCTGTATGGATAAAGTCTAAAGCAAAGGTACTAATGACAATCAGCATAGCAACGGATAAAAGCTCCATAGTGGTATATTCCTCAAAGGAAGTTTCCTTGTCGGGAAGTACCAAGTCCGCAACCTGTATAATGTTCAGTTGTTTTTCTAAGCTGATAGACTGCTCCACATAACCATTACTGAATAATAAATGTGCAAAGTCATAGTCTGTAAAACTTTCGATATGGTCGGCTATACTGGTACTTAGTGGCGTATTCTCAACCCGTAATTCCTCAATCACTTTCATCAACCCTCGTACTTCACTATTGGTTACTGCACGAATGGCTTTTCTAAGGATTGGGAAGCGTTCCCCATCACGAGAGGAAATCCCCGTAAGGAATGTCAGAATATCAATAGCCAGTGATTCAGAATCTTTGGGATTTTTCATAATCACATAAGGGTCAAGTAAGCCTTTGTTTTTCTCATCAGAAGTCAGAGTGACGATATTGATTTCATGGGAAATCTCTGGCAAGGTTTCTTTCCATCTGCCACGTTCTGCTTTTGGGTCTACAATCACTGCTTGTGCCCCATAAAGCACCGCATAATAGACGATAAGGTTATTCGCAAAGGATTTACCACCACCCAGCGAACCAACAAAAGCCGACGCTAACGCATTGGTTACTGAACCCTTAACCCCTTGACTGGCAAGAGCAGGTTTCAGATAGACATTGCGTCCAGTATCTAAGCTGTAGCCAACATAAATCCCCTCATTTTCCCCCAGCATTTGAGTAGCACCAAAACCTAAACCAGCGAGGAAATCAGAGGTCACGTATTGAATATAATCATTCATATAACGCTTGCTGGCAGGTAAAAATTCTTCATGTAAGCCGAGCATATCCCCAAATGGTCGTACCAGTTTTACGCTTAAATCGTCATAAAAATCTTTCACTTCATTACAACGACGTTTGAGTTCGTCAAGATCATTTGCTGATACCCTTACCACATAAGACAGCTTGTACATAGATTCCTTGCTTTGGTCTAAATTGGTTTCCAGCTCATTCACACTTTCCAGAGCTTCCGCCACATTGGAGCTGGTTTCATTATCACTTTGCCAAGCGTGGTTATCCAAGTCTTTCAGTTCTTTCTTTTTATTGCGGACAGTAGATAGGGCTTTACGATTCGCTACAATTTCCACATTCATTGACGTATCAATCGGGAATGTAAATTGCTGTTGCTGGTAGTAGAAGATTTCAGAGGACGGGAAGTCCAGTTCTCCGACAATGCTGTTAATGGTAAAGTAAGCTACATAGACGGTTTCATCTTCCTGCTGGATTTTCAAATATCGCTGTTTTTCTTCCACCAAACAGCGAGTAGGCTTAATCAAGTCATAGTATTTAATCAGCGTTTCATTATCCAGCTTTTTCTTTGATAGATGGTACTCATACTCTTCATAGGCAGTGCCTGTCTGTCCGTAAAGGTGTTCAATCAGATAGCCGAAGTCGTCCTTATCTAACCTGCGGATTTTGAAACGACGAGAGATTTTATTTTCTAAGAGCTTTTCCATCTTCTGAAAACGCAGGATTTCATCATTACTCATACTAACAAAATCGCCCATCAGCTTATGGTTCACATCATAGACAAAATCAGACAAAGCATTTTTTGCTTCAACGGTAAGACTTTTCATAGAAAACTCCTGATCGTTGAGAAGCAACTTAAAGCCGATAAAGAAACGGTAGTTCACTTGATTTTCGCCAATCATGGATATTAAAGCGTCTGTCTGTTGGTCGATTTTGTCATAGGCAACCGCTTTGAGCTTGCCAGTGACTTCATTTTTGGAACGCTCTTGTGCAGAACGTATGCTGGATTCTGTACTGATTTGTAAAGCATGAATTTTGCCATCACGATTTTGTGCGATAAGCTGTCTGAAAGAATCATGCACTTGTATTTTCTGTTCTGGACTTAGAAATGAGTAATTGTAAGGAACAAGCTCATAGTAAGCATAACATTCCCCGTCTTTATTCCAGACGAGATTGTTTTCAATGTATTTAATTGGATATGCCATAAAATTCACTCCTAACTGCTGTAATGGCTTCTTGTGGCTGGTTTCTGCCAAGCGTTACTTTTTTTCCTGCATAGGTCAGCTTTGGTCGCAGTGCATAAGCAATGACAGACTTCAAAAATCCATAAGGCTTTTTACCATCAAAAGTTTTTGTAGACATAAACCATGTGAAAGCCACAGGAATCCCAAAGTATTTGAGAAATGCTCCCTCTATCATGGAAAGAGGGGGCAAGTTGCCAAGTATCATCACTGCAAAGAGTGACACGACAAACCATGTCATTTGCGTAAAGGTTATGGGAAACGGAAGTCTAAAATCATTGATAGAATACAGTACCTTTTCCACAGACCAGATACTGGTATAGCTTCGTATTTTCTTCATGTAATCAATCCTTTCATAAAAAATAGGGGTAGCTGATTGAGCCACCCCGTAAAATAGAAAATCTGCCAGTAGTAATGTACCGACAGATTTAATAGACGATTTCAAAAATCCCATGATTGGTTGAGATAAACGTTCCTGAAAGGTCTAAATCCCGACCATAGGCTTGATAATCAATATAGTTTTGAAGACTAGCTGGTACTTCGCCTAAAGCACCCGTTTCTTCAATGTAGTAGCGTGCCACGTCATACATATCATCACAATCGGAATGAATGATAATATCCTCTTGATGTTCGCTTAGTTCTTCAATGCTTGAAAAATGAGTGAGCAGAGCAGATAGCTCCGATTGTAATTCTTCGGGTAATTCCGATACCATTTCCCATAGTCGATTGAGTTCGCCAATGGAAGTGTATTCGTCAACCGTAAAGGGTAACTCGTAGTCATGAATGGCGTATTCCTCATATTCATCATTCAAGCCGATTTTCTCTTTGACTTCCTCAAAGTCAATGGGAAAGGTAAACCACGCACCGACCAATTCGCCCTCATTGTATTTGCCTAAATTCGCAATATAGACTTGCATATCGTCCATATATTCACGTCCTTTCTTTGTAGAGATTCAAAAATCCCTACCGCACTTCGTTTGGTGTACCATTCCTTTGCGGAACATAAGAAAACCACTTATATTCCACAAAAGAACGGTTTTATTTAAGCACCAATAATGCGATTGAATAGCTCTAGTAAAATGTCTTTTACTCCAGCAGCGTTGAAGACTAAGCCAACCGCAATAATCGCAATAATTAAAAAGCCAATCAGTTTGCTAAACTCACGCTTGAAGCCAAGATACAAGCCAATCACAACGATTGCTAAAAGCACCAGTGATTGAGCGTTTGATAGAAACCAGTTATAAAGGTTTTGTCCAAAATTCATAAAAATGTTCTCCTCTCTATATTCAATGAATTTGTATTTGAGTTATTTTTTTGTTGTTATCACGTCCTGTTCTTTTACTGACTGTTGCTTCAAAATCTGCTTGTGTCGGTCTGTCAGTTTCGCATGGTCGAGAATGTCTTTTACAACCTGCGTCTGGTTGATTTCATCAAGTTTAATCGCAACCTTTAAGGTCGGGGCAACTTGATGAGATAGCCAGTTCAGCGTCCTTTGGAAGGAGTAAGGCTCTGGTTTTGTGGTTAGTTTTAATCGTTCACGATTGTTCCCAATAAACCAAGCCCATTCTTCATTCAGTTTCCAATCAGAACGAGGTTTGGAATCGTCTTTATCTACAAAACGGATATACCGATTGATAATTTTAAAGGCGGTATGCTCTGGATTGTCATAGACGAGTAAATCACGGACTGCATAATAGGCACGCTCATTTTTCAATCGAATCTCAAAACGGTTTTTTACTTCTGCGTCTTCAATGGGAATATCATTTTTCTTGTACTGCTCGTAGTCCTTTTCATAGATACAGAAATAAACTTCACTTTGTAATGAACCGATATAGAGGGTGTTTCCCATACATTCCTTTTCCTCTTTGCGTACCAGTTCGCCACTGCGATAGCTTTTAAAACTGCGGAAGACGGAGATACATTCTTCCTGTTGGCACTTTTCAGTGAGTACAGGGATATTCAAAATCCCTGTCTTATCGTTAATGGCAAGGTCAAGGCGTTTCATCACACCGCCAGCCACCAAAACGTCCATAAAGAACTCATACCAGCTTCTTTGTTGTGCCAGAAGATAGCTTTCAAATTGTCTGCACCCACGACCTTTCAATTCCACCAGAACTCCTTTGTCCAGTTCATGGGAGCAAAGGACGAATATGTCGCCTAAAGCATAATGCTCTGAATAAGAATAGAAACCATAGTCCTCATGAAGAAAATAGGACAGTTTCAGTTGTAAGATGTTTTCGACCACCTGCTGTACGTCTGTTGTCGGAAAGCGAATCCTTACATAATCAAACAGCATTTCAAGGGGAGCGTCGGGATTGAAGCGTTCCAGAGCTTCCCAAAGGGACTGCTGTAAATCCTCTGATGGCTTGACTTTTCCTGTTTCAATATCGCTTAGATACTGCCTTGTAATACCAGTCGCAACAGCTAAACGGTTTTGAGATAGTCCATAAGCCAAGCGTTTTTCTTTTAAATGCTGTAACCAAGTTTGTTCATTCAGTAAAAATCCCTCCAATCAAAAAGGCGTATGTCAACTTTTAAAGCCCATTTGACATACGCTGAAATTTTGTAAATCCCTTGTAACCAAAGGATTTTCTAATGTTTTTTTGACTGTTTCCTGTCGATTTGTACCCCCCTGTTAGATACGGGGGGTTAAGTGCTGGCGTGGCTATTGCCACACCAGCCAGCAAGATCAGTCCACACCTGCGACTTCCGCTTCGCACGTCGCCTGCGTGGACTGTCTGCTGTTGGATAACTTTTTAATTTCCTCCAAGAAATCATATCCTTTTGGTACAAGGGGAGTATAAAACTCTGATATGACACTTGTTCCTACATCAACATAGCCACGACCTTTGATTCGCTTTAAGAAGAAATCCTTTTGTACGTCACTGCCAAACATCATGCCATAGCCCATTTCAGACATACGACCTAAAGCCACTCTGAAATTAAACTGATCACGGATTCCGTCGCCTAAATATTTTGCGTCTGGACGTTGACAAGCCAGTATTAGAAAGAAGCCAGCTTGACGACCTAACATGACAATCTGTTTCAGCTTATTCATAACTGCGGTGTTTTCTTTTGTTCCCAGCATTTCCATGAAAGCGACGTATTCATCAAAGATTAAGAAGTGTGCCGGGAGACCTAAGTAAGCATAATTTTTGCCAGTCTTATAGTTCTTCATCTGCTTCATTTCCTCACTACGTTTCATCATTTCTTCATAGAATGTTTCAATGCAAGAAAGCAAGTCTTCTTTTCTATAGTAGACATTTGCCATCACAGAACCTAAGTCCGCAAGGTCAGCATTTTTCGGGTCAAGAATATACAGTTTTGAATCTGTATGAAGCAAGGCTTCAATCAGTGTCAGTATAAAGTAAGTTTTACCGCCACCTGTACCACCAGCAATCAACATATGAGGGAGCTTATCATATTCCCACCATACGTTTTTCATTAAGCGAAGTTTACCATCTTTAGCTTCTACTTCATCAATAGAAATACGACTGGCTATGGTGTCATAGAGCAAAGTATATTCCACATAGGAATCCTTTAACTCTTTATCCGTCAGCTCACAGTACAAGCCACTCTCTAATTTCTTTTCCAAGTGTAAGAGTTGGTCTTGATATTTTCCCAGCGTGATTTCCACCCGTATCTGTATCAAGCCATTTTTAAGTCGATAATACATTTTAGGGAAGTAGGTTATCTTTTCCTTTGTACGACCAGCACTATCTTTAAAGAAACCCTCTGTTTTGACCTGTTCAGATTCATACCACTTGTTTTCAAGTATCATCTTTGCCAGTTTTTGACGGTGGTAAAGTTGTTTAACCGTATCATAGCGAACCCGTTTGAATACAAACGCTACCAGCAAGCAGATAAGAATTGCGACACTGAAACTGATAATTAAATAGGGAATGTCAATCTTATCTGCTTGTGATAGGTTAAAATCCTGCCAGTTGATCTGCTGGATTGTCTTCACATGAAACAGTCCGACAACCAGCAGGAAAACAGGCAGGAGTGACGCTATCGTAAAATGAAAGACTAAATCTTTACCAGATGGGCGAATCCTTTTACCACGCTGTTTCATGCGAAAAAGTCTCCTTTCTACCTAGCGACTATTTGTCTTGTGTCGGTTCTTTCTTTGCTTGTGGTTGAGCTTTGAATGAACTAGAATCCTTTGTCAGCACAATATCGTCTGCCTTGATATACCAGTCAACATCTGCTCCTTGATAGGTGGCAGTAGCAACGGTGTCCGCAATGGGATTGATAAGTTCCACCCGTGCGTTATAATCAAACTCTTTCAAAGGCACGCTGGCAGGAATACTTACTTGAATCATGCGTCCTTGTCCTTTGGATTTTAAGTCATAGGTACGTTCCTTGATTTCATCTGAAACCGACCCGTCTTCATTTTGGATTCTCACTTCACGACGTAGAGCAGAGAATTTCAATTCTCCAAAAGTCGTGTCTTTATCTAATACAATGCCATTTGCTAATCTCATCATTTTTCCTCTCTTTCTTTATTCTTTTATCATGTCGTCAGCATGTAAAAGGTAATTTGTAAAACCACGAGTGCCGATTTTGTAGCCCTCTGCGGTAATACGTGGATTGACTAACTTCACACGTTCCTCAAAGCCGAAATGTTTTTCGCCAGCTTCAGCAGGAAGCACCACCACAATATCATCTGCTCTTTGAACATCAGAATAGAGATTATAGCTTCTTGATAAGACAGTTAGCCGTCCGTTGATTCTTCGCTGAACGACTTTATCCTCGCCAGCAAATTCTAAATTGCCGAATGTTTTTTCCATGTTGGGAATCACAAATTTAAGTTCCATATTTTTACCTATCCTTTCTTTTTTATTGGCTGAATGAATGTTTGATGGTCTTAAAGAGTGGGGAACGACCTTTTGATTCTTGATTTTTTGTTTTCATAAGTTCACTTCCTTTCAAAATCGGGTAAAAAAATAGACACCTCATTTTTTGAAGTGTCTACCTATTAAATATTCAAATTTTATTGGAAGTATCTTTATATCTTCACTTTTCAAGGATAAATCGTCGTATCAAAGCTCATTCATAAGTAGTAAATTAGTAGTAAATTGAGTGGTTTTGACCTTGATAAAGTGTGATAAGTCCAGTTTTTATGCGGATAACTAGATTTTTATGCTATTTTTATAATAAAAAAAATACTTTATTGTTTAAAAAAGTGATTATTTTGTTGACAATATGGTGTTAATATGATATTTTAATGATAGACAGAATATTTTATGCTTTAGAAGGTTAAATCTATTTAATAAGCAAGTAGCTTATTGCCTTTACAATTTATTTATTAGCATAAATATTAAACGACTGTATAATTGATTGAATGAATTAGTTAAACGCATAAGCTAAAAAAGCCTATGCGTTTTTTGCATATAAGTTTAAATGTTATTGTAATAGTTGCTCTGAAAAACTAACCTTATAAAGGAGGTATTGGAATGGTGTGTTAGTTTCCTTTGCAGCTACCATAAAAGTTGTTGTGTACTTAGAGGGAGACTGTGTACGGAAAGAGAGTGAATGATGAAAGAAAAGAAAAGCTCAACCAAATTTTTTATAGCAGGTTTGATTATAATTTTGTTAGCTCCATTTGTACCTGACTTTTTAATGGATATAATCAACTCAGATTATTCTATATTCAGCTACAAGTATGTCGACATAAGACTTCCAGAAATCATACCATCGGTTCGTATTTTAGGAATAGGATTGACTGTATGGGGCTTCATTTTAAAATTAAAGGAGGATTAGTCATGAAGAACAGAACTAAAAAATGTTTATCTCTTGCGATAATATTTTGCTTTATCTTTACATGTTTCACTATACCTACTTATGCAAGTACAGAAAAAGCAACTACTGAAATGCAAGGCGTAATTTCTTTAGCTGATTTAGCGCAAAATCCTGAAAAGGCAGAAGAAGAATTGATGACCTTCGATGAAATGGTAAACGATATTGCAGATAAACATGATATGACCTATAATGAGGCATTAGCAACCCTCCCAGAAAATATTAAAGTAGATCAGCAAAGAAGAGATGTGAAATACATTACAAGAACAGTAACTCTTGATGTAACAAGTTCATATAAACCTTATATTGAATTTTATTGCCAAGTTTATGCTGGCGGAAATTTCTTCAATATAAATTCGATATATAATGTGGAACTTGTTAGAAAAGCATACGGTTCGTCAATATCAAAACAGTTTAGAGGTGACTTAAAAGTATGGCTTCGCAGCACACAGAAAATAGAGTATGTTATAAACGGAGACTTTTATAATAACGGAACAACAACCTCAAGTGGAGGTATAGGTGTGAATGCAGGTATTAATCAATTAGTTTCAATCTCATTTACTGCAAGTTCAACTACATCAAGTAACCACTACAAATACTTTTATGAGCATGACTATTATTTTGCATAAATCGTTGATTAAATCCCCATCGGTAAATCCGATGGGGATTTCTTTTAAACTAACTTAATGCTTCTCCATAATTATCTTAATAAACACTTTTATAGATTTATTCACCTGTAAGCCCCTTGTCTTACTATGTTCTATTTCTACCCTCTTCGTATATCACAGTCCCATAACGCCAGGCTATCTTCGGCAGCTGCCGGCCCCGCAAAATCCTCTCATCCATATATCATCTTAAGAAGTCTTACCAATATGCCGGTAGGCAGTATTCTGAATAATAAACCCAGAAATTCATTGGAAAGCCCTACTATTTTATGAGGAGGCAGGTGTTTTCTCTTCAATATCTTTGCCACCGTCTCGGCTACCTGCTGCGGCGTCATCCCGCTCTGTTCGGATTTTTCCATCTTGGACACCGAGGCCTCTATCCTTCCTCCGTAGATATCGTCTCCTTTGGCAGTCTTTCTCCGGTTTTCGGTGAAGTCGGTCTTTACGTCATTGAGCATCACCGCCGAAGTCTCTATCCCAAAAGGCTTAAGTTCTATTCCCAGAGAATCGCTGAAAGCGTTGAGAGCCGCTTTGGTGGCCGAATAAAATCCCTGAAACGGCAGCGGAAATACGGCTGCAAGGGATGAAATAAATACGATCTTTCCTCTGCCTGCTCTTCTCATGGCCGGTACCGCTGCCTGGGCGCATCTCACCGCTCCGTTGAAATTGACGTCAGTCTGCATTTGATAATCATGTTCAGGAGCGAACTCCGCCGCTCCGGAGATGCCTATACCTGCGTTGCATACCAGTACGTCTATTCTGCCTCTCTCTTTAAGAATCTCTTCAAAGACTCGCAAAACGCTGGCGCTGTCTGTCACATCGCAGGGTTTCCAGCATACGTCGGTAAGAGAGCCCTCTGATCTTGCCAGGCCGTAGACTTTATATCCGTCTCTGAGCATAACTTTACATATTTCATATCCGATGCCTTTTGAAGCGCCGGTTACCACGGCCGTCTTCTCATATCTCTTTTCTGTCTCATTCATCAGCATATCCTCCGAAACTTTCCTCATCATCCAAATTCATAGAATATTCCCTATCTTCTGCACTGTCCACATATCTAAAGTCTTTATCCTTTGCCAGTATAGCCTGTACAGATATTTCTCTCACCGATCCGTCAGCCATCACCGCGCAAAGCGCAGGATATAAGAAATGTTCATCTGTTCTGTAGCAGTCGTCTTCAAAATCAGTAAAGGCAAAGACAGCCTCGAACACACCTCCAGGAGGTATGCTTGCCGGCAGATGTATCCTGGCAGGAAGCTCAGCCGACCTCCCGTTGCAATATCTCCACGGTGTACTTTCGAACGCGTCATACGGATACACCCGGTCTTTCATTTCATTTCTTTTTTTACCAGGTCTTCTCATATACACATCTTGTATCAGAATATACTTGCCGCCGGTATTCATAACTCTCAGATTTAAGAAGCAATGCACGGCTCTGCATACCTGCTGCGAATCTTCTTCGGGCTGAGCGCTTTCTATATATATAAAATTATTAAGCTGGTCAAACGTATCAAACCTCGCTTTACGTCTGCCGCCTATGAACTGAGCCGTTTCGATCAGCAAAGAAGCCACCCCTGTCACACACCCGATTACGGCGATCATCATCGTATAATCCATTTGCATATACCTCCTGATTTCATCCCTGCGGATGCTTCTTACCCTATCTGCCCGGTACTGCCACCTCCACCGCATCAGGTACTATCTCCATGTGAACCCTTTCCGCATCGGTTATCTCTCCGTCTGTGCAAAGTCTCATGGTACCGTCCAGAGGTGTTATCACCACGTCGCGGCACTGCCTGTAGTAAAGGATCTTATCTATATCAGGAAGCTGAAAATGCGTGCCTTTTGAGTATGCGGGAAACTTCCTGATAAACTCCCGTCTGGTGACGTTGTATATAATATTGGCGTCTATCAGCCCGTCATTCAAAGACGCTTTGGGAGAACTCTTCACACCTCCGCCGCAGAAACTGCCGTTGGCTATGGCTGTCAGAAGCAAAGGACCCTCATGCACTGTTTCTCCGTCTATTTCGATCTTTAAGTTGGCCCCTTTTTTCTTTATAAGAATCCCGGCTACTGCCGCAAGATATGCTATAGACCCTTTGAGCAGAGGGTAGGTCTTCAGCCGGGCGGTCAGATCGACTACGTTGCAGTCAAATCCGATATTGAACATATTGGCACAGTAACGCGTCTGCTCCCGGCCGCCGATTATTCCGGAGTATTTTATGACGTCGCATTTGACTGTATCTGCATTGATCTGAGCGCAGACGTCCAAAAAACTATCGGTATCGGAAAAATTTCTGACAAAATCATTTCCCGTACCTATAGGCATCACGCCTACAGACGCCGAATCAAAACCCATGACGCCGTTGAGCACCTCGTTCAGAGTCCCGTCTCCTCCGCACGCTATTAGCCTGACTTTCTCTCCTTTAGTTTCAGCCTCCAGGGAGGCCAGCCTTGCAAATTTCTCTGCGTCTCCTACTGACTTTGTAAGATAGGCGCCCGCTTCCGTATTGAGCTCCTGTGAAGCTCGGGCTACCGCTTCCTTTATCTTATCGAGTCCCCTGCCCTTTCCGGCCTTTGGATTGAGTAAAAATACAGTCTTCATAAAATCCTCTTATAATTTTAAAGTAATACATGCATATTCATTTTACATTTATTTTATTTTAAGCGCAACAACCTTTTAAATCCGTCGTCTGCATATTTACTTTTGCCTTTTAATTTCCTAATTTCTGGGTTATAATATAGTGTAATAATCGTATCGATCTTTGGGGCTTATTCCCTGTGCCGCTATGGCATGCCGGATTTTCGGTCCTCGGTCGATTTAATCATACATCAGATAAAAGAGGAGGTAATTATGGATACAAGAGTAAAAGAACTTTCAAGAGTGCTGACGTCATATTCCTGCGATCTTAAGAAGGGCGAAAAAGTACTCATCGACTATGAGGGGGAATGTGCAAGACCTCTGGTGAGGCAGCTGATCAAGGATGCTTATAAGCTTGGGGCCAGGCCTTATGTGAATCACAGAGACAGCTCTGTCCTGAGGGAGATACTTCTTTGTGCAGACGAGGAACAGATAGAATTTTTAAACGATTATCAACTTTATCAGATGAAGGGAATGGACGCATATATAGCAGTCAGGGCCGGCGAAAATACTTCGGAACTGGCCGACGTCCCGTCTGATAAGCTCAATATGTACTATAAGCTTACAAGCCCGACTCTCGATTACAGAGTAAACAAGACTAAATGGGTCGTCCTGAGATACCCTAACCCGTCAATGGCTCAGCTGGCCAACAAATCACAGGAAGCCTTTGAAGATTTTTACTTCGATGTCTGCACTCTCGATTACAAGAAGATGAGCAAGGCTATGGATCCGCTGGTAGATCTGATGAACCGCACAGACAGAGTCCACATCAAGGGTCCCGGAACAGACCTCAGATTCTCTATCAAAGATATTCCCGCCATCAAATGCGACGGCCTCAGAAATATTCCCGACGGCGAAGTCTATACTGCTCCTGTCAGAGAATCCATGAACGGAACTATAAGCTACAACACCTTCTCTGAGGAGCAGGGTTTCACCTACGAAAATATAAAGTTTGAAATAGAAAACGGTAAGATAGTCAAGGCTACTGCCAACGATACCGACAGGATAAACGCTTTGCTGGATACAGACGAAGGGGCTCGTTATTTCGGAGAATTCGCTATCGGAGTAAATCCTTACGTCCTCGCGCCTATGAAGGACACTCTCTTCGACGAGAAGATCTGCGGAAGCTTCCACCTCACTCCGGGAAAATGCTACGAAGACGCTTATAACGGAAACCATTCCGCAGTCCACTGGGATCTGGTCATGATCCAGAGGCCCGAATACGGCGGTGGAGAGATCTATTTTGACGACGTCCTCATAAGAAAAGACGGTCTTTTCGTAATAGAAGAGCTGGCAGGACTCAATCCCGAAAATCTCAAATAAAAAAAGAGACGGACAAGATATTCAAGAGCAACTAAAAAAGGAGCCTGAACATGGAAAAGAAAACAATCGCAGTGCTGTACGGAGGCTGTTCCAGCGAGTACGGGATTTCCCTCAATTCCGGGTATGCGGTCCTCACCAATATAGACAAAGATAAATACGATATCGTTCCCATAGGTATAACTAAGGACGGCAGATGGTTTCGCTATGACGGCAACGCTGAAAATATAAAAAGCGACAAATGGCATGAGGACAAAGAACACTGTATCCCTGCGTATATAGTTCCCGATACTGCCATTCACGGCATGATAGAGCTGAGAAAAGAAGGCACGGCTTTTACCCGACTCGACGGAGTATTCCCTGTCCTTCACGGTAAAAACGGAGAAGACGGTACCGTTCAGGGACTGATAGAGATGGCCGGTATTCCCGTGATGGGCTGCGGCACTCTGGCCTCCGCTCTGTGCATGGACAAGTATCGCGCCCACGTAGTAGCTGAAGAAGCAGGCATAGCGGTGCCTAAAGCCTGCAGTATAATCGGCCGTGTCACGGACCGGCAGCTCTTTGAAGCCGTTTCGGAACTCACCTATCCGCTGTTTGTAAAGCCCGTCAACGCAGGTTCTTCTTACGGCATAAGCGTGGCGGAAACTCCGGGCGAGCTCGTCAGCGCATTAGAGCTGGCGCTTCAATACGATAATGAAGTCATCATAGAAGAAAAGATAGACGGCTTTGAAGTAGGTTGTTCTGTCATAGGAGACGGCAAGGGCAATGAGATAGTCGGCAGAGTTGATGAAATTGAGCTGTTCAACGGATGTTTCTTTGATTACACTATGAAATATACAGGCGTAGACTCCAAGATACACAGTCCGGGAAGACTCGACCCTGAAACGGAGGAGAAAGTAAACCAAGCCGGAATAAAACTTTTCAGAGCATTGGGATGCAAAGGGTTTGCCCGTATAGACATGTTCCTCACTCCCGATAAAGAAATCGTATTCAGCGAAGCCAACACCATACCGGGATTCACTTCGGTCAGCCGTTTTCCTAAGATGATGGCCGGTATAGGCATGGAATACAAAGATGTGATCGATAAGATAATAGAATATTCTTTCAGATAGAAAAGATCGCTCTTAGAATTTGACGGCATATCAAAACCCCCGCCCTGTGAGGACGGGGGTTTTAGCATGAGTTCTATCTCATTTCGGTCAATTTACTCTTCGGCCGGCTTTTTTCTCTTGATCCGTACGGCAGGTTCCTGTGGCAGCTTAAACATAGGTATAAATCTGTCCAGCCCTGTAAACGTCAGGACAAGCAGCGATATTACCGCTATATATGCCATGAAGTTATATCTCAGGAAATCCAGAGGTACCAGCTCTACCAGAGGATATACTCCTACGGAGATTCCTACATAGTATGCAAGATACACGTGCCAAGGTATCAGCTGAGAGCCGAACACTCCCATGGCATCGCCGAAAGTTGCGTTTCTCAGATGCAGCTTGTACATATCCTCTTCGCTTCCCTCGACATTCTCGTCCAGTATATCTTTGATGACAGGTCCCATGGTGACGATCTGAGCCATTTCGTCGGCAAGCGTCATATTTCCCACCAAAGAAAGTAGTGCGTTCCATGTCATCAGATGTCTCACCTTTCTGGAACACTTTACTACGAACTTAGCTAAAGGCTCAAAGGCGTTCATCTCCTGCATAACGCCTCCGAAAGCCGCTACCCACATCATCATTACGACTACCCAGCTTCCCGCTTCAGCAAATCCGTCCATGCACTGGCTGAGGAAATCGTTGATGCTTCCTGTAGTTCCGGCAAATATTCCTAAGACATATGACGAAACGAGGCCTGCGCCTATACACACAAAAGTGTTGAGACCCAATATGGCCAGGAGTATTACGAGAACGAGAGGAATCACCATGTAGATAGGCACGCCGCCGGCTATCTGTTCCAGTAGAGGAATAGCCGCAGGTCTCTCCTGCGCCAGTACGTCCCAGACGTTGTCCGGTATCTGAGACACCACTGCCGCTCCGTCTACAGATTCTGTAGGAAGACCCATAGTGATACCGGCGATGTAGAAAGCCGCTGCTGCCAGAATGAGGCATCCCACGGACCAGACTCCCTGATGTCTTATTCTGTCTACTACCTGCACCCCCTGAATTCCGGAGGAAACTATGGTAGTATCGGAAATCAATCCGATATTATCTCCAAAGCATGCGCCTCCTGCTATGGCGCATACCGTGAGATACGGATTTCCGTCTACGATATGACTGAGCCACATGAATATCGGAGCGCATGCGGCAAACGTCCCCCACGAGGTTCCCGTAGCTACGGAGAGAATTCCCGTACACAGGATGCCCACTACAGCGACAGATTTGCCTGTCACACCCAAGGAAAGGGCAATATTTACTACAGAAGCTCCCACGCCTGAACTCATGAACATGCTTGCCATGGCATATGCGAACATGAGAATGAAAAGTGCTATGAGGATATTGTTTACGCTTTTCATTGCGGCGTTAAGAGAGTCCTGAAATTTTATCTTTTCAGTGATTCCCGCTACTATGAAAGCATAGATCGCCGCGATAGGCGCTGCGATGAGCGCGTCATATTGGGCGATCATGAGGCCTGCCAGCAGAAATACAGGCGAAAACTTTAAAAGTCCTTTTAAAAAATTCATTATGTCCTCCTAATATATTGGTGTTAAGACTTCGCATATTATTTAAAGCAATTATTATGCCAGATTTGACGAAGCTGTAAAACTTTAAAAACCACTTCATTTTAGGAGGACTACATTAAACAGTTTGATTCATTTTTGAGTAATATTCGACATTTTCGACTCGAAATCGACTCACTCCAACCTCCACTGAATAGGTTTTTGTCCCGTCAGTTCTAAAAATCTGTTAGCCTTACTGAAATATCCTCCCCCAAAAAAACCTTTCCATGCAGAAAGCGGACTCGGATGGGCTCCGGTTATTATCATATGCTCCTTATTTGTGATGATCTCCTGCTTAGACTTGGCATTGGCTCCCCACAATATGAACACTATAGGCTTTTCTCTTTCATTTAAAAGTTCTACTATCCTGTCGGTGAATATCTCCCATCCCCTGCCTCTATGAGAATTGGCCTGACCTTTTCTCACTGTAAGCACAGTATTCAAAAGTAGCACTCCCTGTTTTGCCCAGTCTGCCAGGTACCCATGTCCCGGCGGAGTTATTCCTAGGTCAGATTCTATTTCTTTATATATATTTACCAGAGACGGCGGAATCGTGATTCCTTTATTTACTGAAAAGGAAAGGCCGTGAGCTTGTCCCGGCTCGTGATAAGGATCCTGTCCCAGTATTACCACCTTAGTATCGCTGTAAGATGAGTATCTGAGCGCATTGAACAGATCTTCTGCCGGCGGATATATGGTATTCTCCTGATATTCCTTAGACAGAAACTCTCTCAGTTTTATATAATACTCTTTCTGGAATTCTTCTTGTATCATTTCGTCCCAGTCGTTACCAATCTTAACCATAAATATCTCCTTTTTTTATCAATAAAATTATTTTATCCCAGATCCCGCAAATTTCATTTGGCCAGCGGGCATAATGAAATGCCGGCAGCGCCCCTCAATTATAGTAATCGGTGGGTTCATTATATCGCAAACCGGCTTAATCACAGCGATTCAATGAACCCTTCCTCTCGGCGTTAGCCCTCGGTGATCGCTGCAAATTGCTGGTTCTGCTGTCTCAAATTGCTGGTTCTGCTGTCTCAGATTGCTGGTTCTGCTGTCTCAGAGCCGCATGCTGTATTTTCTTAGCCCTTTATACTGATTCTACAGCATTTTAGGGAAAAAAACAGCCTGAATGACGGTGCAAAAGCGGGTATGCTGTAAATTCCGATTTATTATTGCGATTCTACAACCATTTTAACAAATTCTGTTGTAAAATTTGTGCTTTTCTCTGTAGAACACAGCATTCGCTGTTTTTCGCTGCAACAAACGCCGCAGCGGCCGACCGCATGCTGTATTTTCTTAGCCCTTTATACTGATTCTACAGCATTTTAGGAAAAAAAACAGCCTGAATGACGCTGCAAAGGCGGGTATGCTGTAAATTCTGATTTATTATTACGATTCTACAACCATTTTAACAAATTCTGTTGTAGAATTTACGCTTTTCTCTGTAGAATACAGCATGCGCCGTTTTTCGCCGCAACAAGCGCGGTAGCGGGTGCGGCAACGTCGCCTCAATTATAGTGATCGGTGGGTTCATTATATCGCAAACCGGCTTAGTCACAGCGATTCAATGAACCCTTCCTCTCGGCAACGCCGCCTCAATTATAGTAATCGGTGGGTTCATTATATCACAATAAGATGAAATTTGTTGCTTTATAGAATAAAATCACTATAACTTTTGTAACTTTTAGTGTATAATATAGTCATGAGTTTGGTCTATATCAGCTCAAAAGCTAACACTATACTTAAAAAATACCTGCACGACGCAGGTCATAAGGTGAAAGAAGTCAAAGAAACGGTCAAAATGGATCCTACCATAGCCACACATCCGGATATATACATGTGTGCGCTCAGAGATTCGGTCTATCACGGCGAATTATTTATTCTCAATCCGCATTATCCCGCCCACGCCATTTTCAACGGATGCTCCACCGGTAAATACTTCATCCACAATCTGAAGTATACCGCTCCCGAATTGCTCAAAGCAGTACGCAAAGAAGGACAAATCGAGCTCAATGTAAAGCAGGGTTACGCAAAATGCAGCTGCGTAGTAGTTGACGAAGACTCCATAATAACTGCCGACAGAGGCATATGGAAAGTCGCCGCCAACGCAGGGATGAACGTACTTCTCATAGAGAGGAGCCAGGTTATCCTCGAGGGGCAGCCTTACGGGTTCTTAGGAGGAGCCTCGGGTAAAGTCGGAAATACCATAATATTCAACGGGGATATAACTCGCCACAGCGATTATGAGGCTATACGTGAATTTATCGAGAGCAGAGGTCTCGATATAGTATACTTTAAAGATTATCGCCTGACTGACATCGGTTCGATCATAGAGGAAAAGTAACGTGAAGAAACACGCTATAATTCCCATATTCATACCCCATAAGGGCTGCAACAACGACTGCGTTTTCTGCAATCAGCGGAAAATAACGGCGCATATAGCGCCTCTGACTCCGGCAGATGTTCACAAGACTGTGTCAAAATATATGTCTACACTGTCGAAGATGGATATCGAAGAGATAGAGCTATCGTTTTTCGGCGGTTCCTTTACCGGGATCCCTATGGATGAACAGAAGGCCTTCTTATCGGTGGCGAAGAGGTATAAAGATGAAGGAGTTATACAAAAAATCCACCTTTCAACCAGGCCCGACTATATTGACTGTGAGATCTTAGACAATTTGAAAGCATTTGGAGTCGATACCATAGAACTGGGCGTACAATCGTTTGCCGAGTCTGTTCTTACGGCTTCAAAGAGAGGTCACAGCGCTGAATGTGTCTACAGCAGCAGCCGTCTCATAAAAGAGTACGGTTTTATCCTCGGGATACAGCTTATGATCGGGCTGCCGGGGGATACCTGCGAGTTGGACCTATATTCGGCGAGGGAAACTGTGGCCATCTCCCCTTCTATCGCCAGACTATATCCTACTGTTGTGATACCGGATACTGAACTTCACAAAATGTTTTTACAGGGCCGGTATTGCCCTATGCAGCAAGAAGATGCTATAATACGTACTGCGGCTATGTACAGAATCCTCGACTCTGCAGGAATAAACATCATACGAGTAGGTTTAAAGTCCAGCGATATCATAAATGGGAAAAATATGCAGGCAGGTACCTTTCACCCCGCTTTCCGTCAACTGGTTGAGGGAAAGATCGCGCAAGAGGATTTGGACATTCAGCTCAGAGGATGCAAACCGAATACCTCTGTTTGCTGTGTCTCGCACCCTGACTCCTTCAATAACATGATAGGACATAAAGCCGTAAATAAGAAGTATTTCAGCAGTGCTTACCCTGATCTTCGTATAAGCTACAAGGCCGACGGAAACATGAGGAAAGGCACTTATTCAATAAAATTTTAAAAGGAGATTCAAAATGAAAGCAGTTGTAACGGTAATAGGCAAGGACATGGTAGGCATACTGGCCAAAGTTTCCACTGCCTGTGCAGAAAAAAACACCAATGTTTTAGAAGTCACTCAGTCTATTCTGGAAGGTTATTTTTGCATGGTGATGGTCATAGATATAAGTAAAATGTCCTGTCAGCTTTACGATCTCGAGGCGGCTCTCAAAGAATCCGTACCTGATATGGTCATACATGTGATGCACGAGGATATCTTTAATTCTATGCACAGGATTTAACAAAGGTTTGAATGAGCTGAAGCCTCCGGAGCTTATTGCAATCCTTCGCGTCGTCCATGACAAGCGAATTTGCCGGCGGCTTGCGCTCCGATTTTAAATTACGAACGGAGAATATGATGGTCAATTTTAACGATATCATGGAAACTATAACCATGATCCAAGAAGAAAATCTCGATATTCGAACCATAACCATGGGAATATCTCTCTTAGACTGCGCGGACAGCGATATAGACGTCTCCTGCCAGAAGATATACGATAAGATAACGGCCAAGGCCGCCAGGTTGGTGGAGGTTGGAGAATCCATAGAAAAAAAATACGGTATTCCCATCGTCAATAAACGCATCAGCGTGACTCCCATAGCCATGCTGGTTGCTGCCAGCGGCGGCGATCCCGTAAAATATGCTAAGACCCTCGATAAGGCTGCGAAAAAAGTCGGTGTAAACTTCATCGGAGGATTCAGCGCCTTAGTTCAAAAAGGGTTCAGCGCAGGAGACAGAGAGCTCATAGAGGCCATACCTCGGGCGCTGGCCGAAACGGAGTTCGTCTGCTCCTCAGTGAATATCGGTTCAACTAAAGCCGGTATAAACATGGACGCCGTAAAACTTATGGGGGAAGCCGTCAAGAAAACGGCTGAACTGACAAAAGACAATCAGTGTATAGGCGCCGCTAAACTGGTGGTATTCTGCAATGCTCCGGAAGATAATCCTTTTATGGCCGGCGCTTTCCATGGACCGGGAGAGCCGGACGTGGTTCTCAACGTTGGAGTCTCCGGGCCGGGCGTAGTGCGCTCAGCCCTGACAAAGCTGCCAGAGGACGCTCCTCTAAACGAAGTTGCCGAGCTCATCAAAAAAACTGCCTTTAAGATTACCAGAATGGGACAGCTGGTAGGCACCGAAGCCTCCAGAATGCTCGACGTTCCTTTTGGAATAATAGATCTCTCTCTCGCCCCTACTCCAGCGGTAGGAGATTCTGTAGCATATATATTGGAAGAAATCGGCCTCCAGCAGTGCGGTACCCATGGAACCACTGCGGCTCTGGCCATGCTCAATGACGCCGTAAAAAAAGGCGGCGTGATGGCCTCATCCAGCGTAGGCGGCCTGTCAGGCGCTTTTATACCGGTTACAGAAGACGCAGGTATGATCGACGCCGCCAGAAAAGGAGTTCTCTCTATCGAGAAACTGGAAGCCATGACCGCAGTATGTTCTGTAGGTCTGGATATGATAATAGTTCCCGGTGAGACTCAGAGTTCTACTATATCCGCGATAATCGCCGACGAAGCTGCTATAGGCATGGTTAATTCAAAGACAACTGCCGTCAGAGTCATTCCTGCCATAGGCCTTTCAGAAGGAGAGGAACTGGACTTCGGAGGTCTTTTGGGACAAGGTCCGGTGATGAAACTTCGTCCTGAATCTTCCGCCAAGATGATAGCAAGAGGCGGAAGGATCCCCGCTCCTATGCAGAGTTTGAAGAATTAGTAGATCAAACTGTGAAGTTTTCATGGTTTATTTTCAAACCCCATTGACAATGCCTTTCGGGAAGATTAAATTTAATATATAGACTTAATGGAGGCTTGAAAAATGGGTAATTTCAGATATAGGATGCTTCAGTTCATGATAGGAAGAAATGGGTTTGACGCTTTTTGCAGAGGGCTTCTTTTTCTTGCGATGATTCTGATCATAGCAGATATATTTATTCCCGGCAGAATAGTCAGATATATCGGCCTTGCTATCATGTTCTATTCATATTTCAGAGCTTTTTCCAGGAATATCGTAAGACGAAGCGCAGAAAACTCCTGGTATGTTTCCTGCGTGGAACTTCCGCTTCAATCTTATATGCGCCGGGACCGCAAGAATTATAAGTATTTTAAATGTCCCTCCTGCGGACAGGTGCTCCGGGCTCCTAAGGGAAGAGGACGCATAAGAGTCACTTGCAGCAGATGTCACGACGTGTTTGAAAGAAAAGTATAAAAAAGATGTGCCTTACGGCACATCTTTTTAAGTTACAATTGTGAATAGAAAGAAAAGGATGCGCCTCAGCGGCGCATCCTTTTCAGATTTCTAATTATTTCTTTTTCCTATTATTCCCGAACAGTACAGAACGTAAGTCAGGAGCAAGATCGCCACTATCATCCAGCAAATCAGAGTTACATTGCCCATAGGCGCAAACTTGTCGTAATATCCCTTCAGATATATGACCATTATTATGGCAGGTATACCGTAAGAGACGTATCCCTTGAGGCTCCTGCTGATTCCAAGTCCTCTGCCGGTATTTGCCTCATCGGTAAAATTATCCCAGCCCCATCCGTTGCTGCGGGTACAGAAGAGTATATATCCCAGGCTTCCCAGCGGCAGCAGGTTGTTAGACACGATGAAGTCCTCCAGATCCATTATCGTACTTCCCTGCCCCAGAGGCTGAATGTCTGAAAGCAGATTGAATCCAAGGACGCACGGCATACTCAGAATAACCATGAGGGGCGCTACTATGGCAACGCTCTTTCCTCTGCTCCAACCGAACAAGTCTTTGTTGAAGGCTAACAGGTTCTCAAATACGGCTATTATAGTAGTCAGCGCTGCAAAGGACATGAACAGGAAGAACAGGCCTCCCCAGATTCTGCCTCCGGCGATACCGGCAAATATGTTAGGCAGCGTCACAAATATCAGATTCGGTCCCGAATCCGGCTGTATACCGAAGGAAAAGCATGCAGGTATCACTATAAGACCTGCCGTCAGAGCCACAAATGTATCAAGCGAAGTTACGCTGACTGCTTCTCCGATCAGTTTTTGGTCTTTATCCAGGTAACTGCCGAATATCAGCATGGCTCCCACTCCCAGCGACAGAGTGAAGAACGCCTGGCTTAAGGCTGCAAACACCACGTTTCCTATGCCGTTTTCTATGATTTTATCTATATCAGGTACGAGATAAAACTTTATGCCTTCTCCCGATCCTGGCATGGTGATAGAATTTATGGCCAGAACTACCATTATGACAAGCAGAGCTATCATCATCAGCTTGCTGATTCTCTCTATGCCGCTTTTTAATCCGAAAAAGCAGACGGCAAATCCGATGACGCATATTATGACAGTCCAGAGAATCATCGTAGGCGCGTCTGCCAGCATACCGGAAAAAGCGTCTGAGATCATCTGGGGATCTGCTCCGTCAAAATCTCCCCTTACGCTGCGCAGGCAGTAATAAAGCATCCATCCGCCTACCATGGTATAAAACATCATGAGCATATAACATCCTATGATGCCTATGGCCTTGAGGCCATGCCACCTGGTCTTTCTGGGCTCAAGTTTTTCAAAAGCTCCGGCTACGCTTCTACGGCTTGCCCGTCCTACTGCAAACTCGCAGGTCAGTACCGGGATACCCAATATCACAAGAAATATCAAATAAATAAGAATAAATGCGGCGCCTCCGTATTGACCGCATATATACGGGAATTTCCATACGTTTCCAAGCCCTATGGCGCATCCCGCCGACACAAGAATGAATCCCATCCGGGATTTGAATGATTCTCTCTCCATATATCCTCCATCAGACAATTATTTTCCCCGTATTAAAAATCCTTTCTTCCCCTTCAAAAGATCTCCTGATCTTAAAACAGCCCTCCGATCCAGTCGAACATCGGTACCACAGCGATAGGCATAAATATGGCAGGGGTGAAATCCATCACCTTTATCTTAGCCACGCCTATCAGATTCAGCGCCAGTCCTATGAGAATCAGCGACCCTACGCAAGTCATCTCGGCTATGACTGCGTCGCTCAAGAACGGTTCGACAAACTGAGCCAGCAACACTATTGCACCCTGAAATATCAGTACGAAAAAGCTGGCTGCCAGAACGCCGAAGCCTAAAGACGCCGCAAAGAAAACCGCCCCTATTCCATCCATCGTCGCTTTCGTGAAGAGCATGGTGTTGTCTCCCGTAAGGCCCGCCTGAAGCGAGCCCAATATGGTCATAGCTCCAACGCAGAATATCATGCTGGCCGTTACAAAACCCTCCGTAAAAGACGCTCCGCCTTCTTGAGACGGTTTCTTTATAAAACGTTTTTCCAGCTTTGAAACGCCGCTGTTGACACGTTTATCTATGCCTATGGAAAGACCGATAACCGCCCCTACGGCCATAGATACCACCGCTACCAGAGTGTTTTGTCCCTCGAAGGATCCGCTTATTCCTATGTACATGGTGCAAAGACCCATACCGCATATTATAAAACTTGACCAGTCCTTGGGAATGATTTTTTTTGCTAAGAGGCCGATACTGCTGCCAACCAATACAGTAAGGGTATTTACTATGACTCCCAGCATTATTCTTCTTCCCTGCCGCCGAAAGTCTCGGACAAGTTATCTCCGCTTTGTCTTGCTTCCGCCTGCAGATCTTCAATGTTGGCAACGTGCTGGTCTATCTCGGCGCAAAAGGCTTTTATTCTGTCCATATCTATTTCTCCGGAAGAGCTGACGGCGTCATATACATAATCGCCCATGGCCTCCTTAACGTCCTTTATCTTTCCTTTTTCAAGAACTACCTTGCCTTTGGCTTTTCCGTAATCGAAAGTATCCCCCGCTACTTCGCCCACTTTATTGGCCATCTGTCCAAGTTTATCCATAAACGCCATGATGATTGCACTCCTTTCAAAAACAGAAAGTCCGATGAGATTTTATCGGCATACTTTCTACAGTGATAAAATACTTTTCCATTATAGCACGGTTGTGGTAAAATGAAAACAAATTAAAAGGAGGATTTGTCATGTTATTGAATTACGAAAAGGAAAATTTTCTACATCTTCCCACGCCTGTCGAATACCTGCCGAGCATCTCAAAAGATCTGGGTATAGAGCTCTATATAAAGCGTGATGATCTTACTCCCCTTGCTATGGGAGGAAATAAGCTGCGTAAGCTTGAATACCTTCTCAAAGACGCGCTGATGAAGGGAGCCCACCGGCTTCTGACTATAGGAGGAGTCCAGACTAATCACGGCCGCCTTACATGCGCCGTAGCCGCCAAATACGGGCTCTCGGGAGCTATCATCTGCGTAGGAGAATATCCCGGCGAATTGTCGGCAAACCTTCTCCTGGACGGTATCATGGGCTCGGACGTATGGATAAAGCCGCAGGAAGAGGGAAAGAGCGAAGATGAATTATATGACATAGCCGTAGAAGAAGTGACCGCCCACTACGAATCTCAAGGTGAAAAGGTCTATTTCATTCCTCTGGGCGGTTCCAACGAAATCGGCGCTCTGGGATATTATGAATGTGCCGTGGAAACAGCAGATCAAATCAGGGAAGCCGGTATTTCTGACTGCCGCATGGTCACGGCCGTAGGAAGCATGGGAACTTACATGGGTCTCTTCTCCGCAATAGTCAATGAAGATCTGCCGATGAACCTGACCGGCATATGTATATCTCCAAAGCAAGACGCGCCGGGCATGGCCCTGGACTACTACAACAGAATGTCCGGTCTCTTCGGTCTGAAATATGAAGCGAGCTTGTCGAATTTTGCTCCTTCTCAAGAAAGCTTCGGCCTCATCACAGATTACGACCGGGGAGCTTACAACAATCCATGCAAAGAAGTCCGAGACGCCATGTACTATATGGCCGAAAAGGAAGCTGTCATCCTCGATCCATGCTATACGGGAAAAGCTTTCGCAGGTCTTCTTGAAATGGTAAGAGAGGGCCGGATAAAACAAGGAGAGAAAGTCGTCTTTCTTCATACCGGCGGAGCTCCCGGCATAAATACGCCTCATCACAGGGTAGAAATCGAAAAAGAGCGGGAAAAGTACATACATACGTTGTAATCACCATACTTGCAGAATACGTTTCAAAAACCTCAAAGCCCCCGAATGATCGGGGGCTTTATCATGCCGATGGCCTGATGGTCATCAGCCGATGAGTTCTGCTGAGATTTAAATGTCGCCTATGCGTACTTTTTCAGCTCTTCTTCTTCAAGGATCCTGTAGGCTACTTTTCCTACGAGAGTCTTAGGCAGATTATCTCTGAACTCTATATACGCAGGCATAGCATATTTTGCGATGTGCTTGCTGCAATATTCCATAAGAATCTTTTCGGCTTCATCGTGAGAAATCTTAACGTCAGGTTTAAGCATCACAAAGGCCACCACTTTCTGCATCTTATACGGATCAGGCACTCCTATGACGCAGCTCATGTGTACCAGCTCATGAGCGTCCAGTACATTCTCTATCCTGGACGGATACACATTATATCCGCTGGTTATTATCATCCTCTTGATCCTCTGGCGGAAATATACGAACCCTTCTTCGTCCATCATACCAAGATCTCCGGTGTGTACCCAGGTCATACCGTCTTTATGACGTCTGAGAGTGTTGGCCGTCTCTTCCGGGTTGTTTATATATTCTATCATCACGGTAGGTCCCGCCAGACAGATTTCGCCTTCTTCTCCGTAAGGAACTTCTTCCTCTGTTCCCGGTCTGACTATCTTATAGAAAGTATCAGGGAACGGAAGTCCTATGCTTCCCTCTTTTTCTCTGTTTATAGGAGTAAGGCAGCTGGCGGTGACGCACTCTGTAGTGCCATAGCCCTCGCGCACCGGGATGCTGGCATTGTGTTCTTTAAGGAAAGCGTCAAATCTTTTCTTCAGCTCTATGGACAGCGAGTCGCCGCCGCTGAAAACGCCTTTCAGACACGACAGATCTACTCTGTCCAGGCTCTTTATTCTGAGAAGAGCCTCGTAGAGAGTAGGTACTCCTGCGATAAAATTAGGTTTATGTTTCTTAAGCAGCTTAGCGTAGCTTTCCGGGTTGAATCTAGGTATCAGCAGGCATCTTCCGCCGTTTGCCAGCATGGAATGTATGCATACTCCCAGTCCGAAGCCGTGGAAGATAGGCATGACTGCCAGCATCTTGTCTCCCGGTCTGAACATAGGATTTGTGGCCACTATCTGCTGAGACAAAGCGTTGAAATTCAGATTGGAAAGGAGAATTCCCTTCATGGTTCCCGTAGTTCCTCCGCTGTAAAGGATCACCGCAGGATCCTCCGCCTTACACACCGTATGAAACGGCCCGTGATATTTTCTTCCGTCCAGAAGGAATTTCTCCCACCATATTATTTCGGCATTGGCAGGCACCTTTTTGATCTTTCTACCCTCTACCAGGTAATAGCCCTTTCTCTTTATAGGGCTGAGAACGTCTTTAACACTGGTGAGTATGAGATTTCTCAGCTGCACATTCTTTCTGATGTTCTCGAATTTTCCGTAGAACTGATCTAAAGTCAGACATACTACGCTGGCAGACTCTTTAAGGCAAAACTCGATTTCCTTTTCGCTGGAAAGCGGATGTATCATGTTGGCTATGGCGCCTATCTTGTTTATCGCATAGAACATTATGACCGACTGAGGCGCGTTGGGCATGCAGATGGTGACGCTTTCGCCCGGCTTAACGCCTATGGCCGCCAAGGCTCTGGCGCACTTGTCCACCTTGGATATAAAGTCCTTGTACTTCACTTTTCCGCCCATGAAGTCGTAGGCGATATGATCGGGAAAATTCTCAGAAACTTCTGCCACTCTGTCGTACATAGATCCTTTGTAGTAGTCCAGATGCGCCGGTATCCCTCCTAAACTTTTGATCCACGGCGCTTTTACATTCATGTTGTTATCGTTTGTCATAATCTACTTCCTCCCCTGCCGGACGCTCAAGGAGCTCCGGATTGTTCAATAAATATTTCAGCAATTTTACTGTCTTGGAATAATAATACCCGTCGGCGATTCTTTCATCCAATGTAAGGCCAAGATCCATGGTCTCCTTCATTCTCATGTTGCCCTCATCGTCATAGACAGGCCTCAGCTTCTTTTCTCCGATAACTACGAAGATAGAATTTGTCCCCCAGTTTGAAAGATGATGATAGCCCGATCTTAAGCCTATGGATCCCAGGTTGGTTATAAAACATGTAGCGTGATTGGGATCAGTCTTGATCAGAGCTTCGGGCACCCTGCCGTAAAAGTCCAGCTTATGCAGCATCCATACTACAAAGCGCAGCAGAAATCTGGGCATCTTAGTCAGAAGATCCATGCCGGCGGTGGAGTTGTCCATCTTTTCTCCCCTGCACTGGTTGATCTCTGAGTAAAGCTTTCCCCTTATAGTTTCGATAGTGTCGTTTTCATCAAATTCCACAAAGGCCAGAGCTTCCTTTCCTTCGTCGGCAAATTTCTTTTTCACCACGAAGGCCAGCGTAAGAGTCTTTCTCTGATAGATTCTGTACCCCTTGATAAATCTATTCATCTTAGGTCTCAGAGTCAGAGTTTTTACTATAGCGGCAAGCAGGACATGAAACAATTTATACGGATCTTGCAGGCCGGCGCTGTTTTTTTCCTCTATGTAACGATTGATCTCCTCCAGGTCTATTCTCTCGCTTATGAAAGCCTCATTATCTGCTCTGTTGGGATATAAGTAAGGAACAAATGCATGCATCGGGTCCGTTTCTTTGATCCATACTCCGTCTCGTCTGTCGCCAAACTTATCTCTTTTTTTATTTCTCATATACATTTCCTCACAAAATTAAAACAAGGTGTGGTAAGCCACACCTTGCAATTTTAACATATTTTCGGTATCCAGCGCAATCCATATAGCAATATTAGCGGTTTCTTAATAAAATCGTAAGAATTATCACGCCGCTTTATACGTTTTCCAATAAGAACTATACATGTCGTCCACATCGCTGCCCAGATTTTTAAGAGTCTCACATCTTTCCAGTATTTCCTCTGAAGGATTGAGGACAGGGTCGTCCGTGAGATCTGCTATCTTTACATTTGGAATGGCATAAGTCAGATATTCAAAGTTTATTTCGGCTATTTCTCCGTCCAGCATAAAATTCATCCACGCTTCGGCTGCTTCCTTATTTTTAGCTGTAGAAGGGATAGCCCAGCAGTCGGTCCAGACTTCGGTGCCTTCCTTTGGAACAACGAATTCGAGGTTTTCATTGTATTCTTTAGAATAGAGAACTTCACCGGAAGTTATGACGGCCATAGCCGCCGAATCCCCTATCATTATCTCTCTGGCTCTGTCGTTGTCAAAGCTGTAAGCCAGCGGCTTCTGCTCTATGAGAGCGTCGGTCATAGCCTCGATCTGGCTCTCATCGGTAGTGTTTATGGAATATCCCAGTTTCTTGGCGGCCAGCATGAAACCTTCCCTCATGGAGTTTGGCATGACGATCTCGTCATCATATTTTTTATCCCACAGGACATCCCACGAATCTATTTCCTCATCCACCATGGTCTTATTATACATAATGCCGTAAGTTCCCCACGTATGAGGCAGCGAATGTTTCATTCCCGGATCGAAGCCTTCCATGAAAGGTTTGATATTGTCCGCTATATTCTCTGCATTGGGAACATTATCATAATTTATCTCTGCCAGAAGATCTTCGCCAAGGAGTTTCTCTATCATATAGTCGGACGCGCAGATCACGTCGTAATCGGCTGTATTATTCTTGATCACCGGATACATTTCTTCGTTGGTGTCAAAGAGGTCTACCACCACATCATAGCCCGTGGCCTCTTCGAATCTCTCCTCCAATTCCGGATCGAAATAATCTCCGAAGCAGTAGACATTCAGAGTACCTTTTTCACTTTCTGCATCTTTGCTTCCGCAGCCGACGACTAAAGTCGTCATCATCACCACCGTAAGTATTACTGCCGCAAATCTCTTCATATTCTCTTTTCCTCCTTTTTATTGCTTATTATGTTCACAACGATAAGTATGATCAGCACCGTCACGAAGATAACTGTAGAAAGAGCGTACAGAGTAGGTCTGATACCTACTTTCACCTGGCTGTATATCAAAGTAGACAAGGTATTTATTCCTACTCCTCTGGTGAAATGAGTTATCACGAAATCGTCTACCGACATGGTAAAGGAAAGTAAAAATCCCGATATTATGCCCGGCATTATGTCAGGCAGCACCACTTTGAAAAACGCATAAACGGGAGATGCTCCCAAATCCAAAGCTGCCTCGTAGGTGTGGTTCTGCAGCTGTCTGAATTTGGGCATGACCGACAGTATTACATACGGTATGCAAAAGGTTATATGCGCAAACAGTACCGTTCCGTAGTTCAGCGAAATACCGAACAGGAGAAACGACAGCATCAGGGAGATTCCCGTCACTATATCTGCATTTAAAAGAGGTATATTGTTGAGTCCCATCAGAAGCGACCTGCTCTTTTCCCTCATAGAATTAAGCCCTATACAGGCCGCCACACCTATCACTGTAGCTATGGTCGCAGCCCAGAACGCTATGGTAAGCGTATTCTTGAGGGCTTCCATTATCTGCTGGCTCTGAAACATCTCCTCGTACCAGTCCAGCGAGAAGCCGGTCCAAGCGTTCATGGTCTTGCCGCTGTTAAAGGATAATACCATGAGAGTGCCTATAGGCAAGTACAGAAACAGTACTATGAGAGTTAGATAAAGGCCTTTTAAAGCTTTTTTCATATGACGCTGCCCTCCCCGTTTCTGTCAAATTTCTCTATGAACGCCATGCTTATGACTATGAATATCATCATCACGAGGGAAAGTCCCGCTCCAAGGTTCCAGTTGGAACTGGCGGTAAACTCCTGCTCTATGATGTTACCGATCAGATTTACCTTTCCTCCTCCCAGCATATTAGAAACTGCAAATGTAGTCAGAGAAGGGACGAATACCATAGTCACTCCGCTGACTATCCCCGGAACACTGAGAGGTACTATGACCTTAGCCAGCACCTGAGCGTGGCTTGCGCCAAGGTCATAGGCCGCCTCGATGATATTCTTATCTATCTTTATAAGCGCATTGTAAATAGGCAATACCATGAAAGGCAGGTAATCGTAAACCATTCCTAAGACTACTGCCGCAGGGGTATTTATGATATTCAGCGCAGGTATGCCGAAAAATCCCAGAACCTGATTGATGATTCCGTTTCTTTCAAGGAGTACCTGCCACGCCATAGTCCTGAGCAGGAAATTCATCCACATAGGCAAGATGAAAATGAACACCATGAAGCCTTTCTTGCCCAGCCTGCTGTCTTTTAATATGAGCCCCAGCGGGAAAGCTATTACAAGGCATATTATAGTACTTATCAGGGCCAGGCCCAGAGCAAGCATGAGGGCCTGCCAATGTTCGCCGGTGGCTATAGCCGTTATGTTGTCTAATGTAAAGTTTCCGCTTCTGTCAGTCATGCCGTAAAAAGCTATGACCCCAAGGGGTATAATAGTGCCGCACAACATGAATACGAGAAACGGACCGCTGAAAATTCTTTTATTCATCCAGAGCCAGCGCCTCCTCATCTTCAGACTGAGGTTTATTCATTATCTGAATATTCTCCGGTATCACATCTATAGAGATGCGGCTGCCTACAGGATAGCTGACAGTGTTTTGAGCCAGCCATTCAAATCCGCCTGCTTCTATACACATCTCATAATGAACTCCGATAAACACGTTGGAAGTCACCACGCCGTCCATGATACCGCTTCCGGGTTTTCCTATGATTATATCTTCCGGACGAATCACCACGTCTACAGGCTTATTTTTTCCAAAACCCTCGTCTATACATGGAAATATCTTTCCGCAGATTCTGACCACTCTGTCCTCGAGCATAGTTCCGTCCACTATGTTGCTGTCGCCTATAAAGTCCGCGACGAAAGCGTTCTCCGGCTCGTTGTATATCTCCTCCGGAGTTCCCATCTGCTGAATATATCCCCGGTTCATGACCACCACCTTGTCTGACATAGTGAGGGCCTCCTCCTGGTCGTGAGTTACATAGAGGAAAGTTATTCCCAGCTCGTTTTTCAGTCTTATGAGCTCGTACTGCATCTCCTGTCTCAGTTTGAGATCGAGGGCTCCTAAAGGCTCGTCAAGCAGCAGCACCTTCGGTTCGTTTACTATGGCTCTTGCGATAGCGATACGCTGCTGTTGTCCGCCTGAGAGGGAATCTACCTTTCTCTTTTCGTATCCGCTCAAGTTCACCAGTTTGAGAGCGTACTCCACCTTATCTTTTATGTAGTCCCTGCTCTTGCCGCTGATCTTGAGGCCGAAAGCGATATTCTCGGCGATATTCATGTTGGGAAAGAGAGCATATTTCTGAAACACAGTGTTTATGTGCCGTTTATTGGGAGCCAGGCTCGTTATATCTTCGCCCTTAAACATGACTTTTCCCGTATCAGGAGTTTCAAATCCTCCTAAAATTCTCAGCGTAGTAGTCTTTCCGCATCCCGACGGCCCCAGAAGCGTTATAAATTCGTTTTCTTTTATGCTAAGATCGAACTCGTCCAGTACCAGCTCTTTGTCGAAGGATTTTGAAATATCTATCAGTTCTATAAGTGCCATCTATATTTTAGAAACTCGGCGGGGCGCTGACCCACAGAATCTCTGCTCCTTTCTTTGATGTTATATAATGCTTCTTATCGGGAGTATAATAGAAGGCCTCTCCGGCCTTTGCCCGATGTTTCTCTTTTCCTATGATTATGGTTATCTCTCCTCGAAGCACATACCCCAGTTCTTCACCTTCGTGAGGGTTGTCCGGATAAGTGCTGCCGCCTGCTTCAAGGGTCATCCTTATGGGTTCCATCATATTCTTCTGAGCATTGGGAATGATCCATTCAGTCTTGTTTCCCAGTTCTTCGTCTATCTTTTCAAAATAATCCTCTTCTCCGAAGACCACCTGCGCAGGCGCATCTTCCTGGGTGAAAAATTCATTTATAGTAACTCCCAGGCATTGGAGTATATCCTCCAGTGTGGAGATAGACGGCGACGTGAGATCGTTTTCCAGCTGGGATATGAACCCCTTGGAAAGCTCGCTCCTGTCCGCCAGCTCCTCCTGAGTAAGTCCGTTGAGTATTCTGAGTTCTCTGATCTTGACTCCTATGTCCATGTTCTCTTCCTTTTTTCATCTTATCTGTTTTATCATCGGGCCATCAAGCGGATAAAGCGCTTATTTTATTCGTATAATAGTTTCTCTTTGCCTTCTGCGGCTCGGCCCGTTTCGTTATAATAAACTCAAAGTTTAGGAATACTAAACTCCCGTGCAAACTAATTATATACGAAATGCCGCTGTTGTCAAGGGGAAGTGTTTAATTTATTTGTCCACCCGAAGTCAAAATTCATAACGAATTCTTAATGACAATTTCCACCGCCGGTGCTATAATGATTTCATGGTTATAATACTTTCGAAGATCACATCTATCTTTTTAATAATGGCGGCGGGATTTGCCGTGAACAGGGCCAAGATCATACCCAGCGGAGCTACTAAATTTTTTGTAGATCTGCTGTTGATGATAACTACTCCGTGTATGATACTCTCTTCTGTAACGTCAAAGGAGTTCAATTCAGACACCGCAAGATCCACTGCTGAGGTTTTGACCTGCGGCGTGCTGTTTTTCTCCGTCACTTTTATTGCAGGTTATTTTTTATGTAAAAAAATAATCCGCGTCAAACCTGCCGAGGACCTGGGCGTCTATGTGATGGCCTTCTCCACTGTAAACAGCGGTTTCATGGGCTTTCCGATCACCAACGCTATATTCGGAGGCGATATTCTCTACCTGATGATACTTCAGAATATCTGTCTCACTCTTTACATGTACTCAGCGGGCCCCTTCGTCTTTAACCTGAACGCAGGCAGCGGAAAGTTTGATCTTAAAAGGCTTTTCAAGACGTTCTGCAATCCGTCTACAATTATATCTATCGTCAGCATAGTCATGCTGTTTGCCGGGCTTCATCTGCCGTCGATGCTCTTTGACAGCGTCACATTGATAGGAGACGTTACCGTGCCGCTTTCGATGCTGGTAGTCGGCATGCAGCTTGGTGAAAGCAATATAGGCAGGATAATAAAGAACAAACATCTTGTCATAGTCAGCGCGTTAAAGATGTTCATACTGCCCCTCCTGCTGTTCCTAACAGTAAACTGGCTACCGATTTCAGACGATGTCAAAGTCACCACCATTTTTGCAGCTTCCTTTCCTACTGCCGTGGTAGTCTCCGCGCTGGCGGTGATGGAAAATAAAAACTCTCTGCTTGCGGCAGAGAGTATAGCTCTTACTACTTTGATATCCGTCGCCAGTATTCCTGTATGCGCATTGGTTCTGACGGGATTTTATGGAGTGTAGAAAAGTCAGACCATAATATTAGTCCTGCCTCACACCATTATTATAGCTCTAACGGGACAGGCGGCGGCGCAATATCCGCAGGTAAGGCAGATGTCTTCTCGTATCTGCGCAAGGCCTCTTTCATTATAAAATATGGCCTGAGACTGACATGCCTTCATGCAGCTGCCGCAGCCTTCGCAGTCGCTTTCCTCTATCCACATCCTCTTTGCGGACACATCCGGGTTATATTCTTTAGGCATGTTTCCCTCAAGATACTCTATCATATCGTCTATCTCCGATTCCGAAGAAAATCCTACCATTACAGAGTCTATCTGCTTCTTTGAAAACACATAGTCCAGCGCCTTCTGATAAGTCCCCGTGAGATTTCCTCCTCCGAATACTTTCATAGAGAATATGCCTTTTCCGGCGTCATGGCAGGCAGATATGGCTTCCATCATCTCATCTGCCGTACCGGGCCCTTCACCGTTTCGTATCCCCAGTCCGGCATAATTTACCAGCGGAAATACCACGTCACATTCATCTACAGACGCCATTTCTCTCACCACATCTACATTATGAGTCGACACTCCTATCGCTCTGACGAGGCCCTCTGTCTTAGCCTTGTTGAGATATTCCCATGCTCCAGCCCGCTCTGCAAACTGGCCGCTCCTCACTTCGTGAAGAAGAAATATATCTATGACATCTATATCCAGAGCATCTCTCGCCTCTTCCACAGCGTCCTTCATGGATTCATAATCGGCGCCCAGACATTTGGAACAGATGACAGGCCGTGACGCAAGGCTACTTTCGTCCTTTAGCTGTCTCATAGCTTCACGTATGTAAGGATATGTCCTGTAATATTGGGCAGTATCTATAAAGTTTATCCCCCTGCCGAGGGCATACTTTATTACCTGCGCGCCTTCTTTTAGCGGAAGATTACGCTGATTGGGCCCTATAGGCAAGGCCCCCATGCCCACAGGGCTCACCGATAATCCGGTATTCCCAAGTAATGTGTTTTTCATGTGAAAGCCCTTTCTTTTTAAATTATAATCTAGTATAATTGTTATGTAAATATCTATTTGGGGGTACATTTAGTGTCAGACTTAACTCACCTTGCCGAAAGTCAAGGCTTTGAAACTTTCAGGCACGCATACAGAGCTGCCATCAAAGAAGTCAGAACCAAGATCGAAATCCTGAGTGAAGATTTTGCCGTACGTCACGACTATAATCCCATACATCATATGGAAAGACGACTGAAATCACCCGAAAGCATTGAAGAAAAACTACAGCGCTACGGCAAAGAGATATCCATCGAATCCGCAAGGGAAAATATAATGGACATCGCCGGCATCAGGGTCGTCTGCAACTTCATAGACGACGTTTATGCCATAGCAGATATGCTCATGGAGCAGAACGATATTACACTGATCGCAAAAAAGGACTACATAGAAAATCCTAAAGATAACGGTTACAGAAGCCTTCACCTCGTACTCTCGGTACCGGTATTTTTACTTAACGGGTGTGAAAGCGTGCCCGTCGAAGTCCAGATACGCACAGTAGCCATGGACTTCTGGGCCAGCCTCGAGCATCAGCTCAGATACAAAAAAGGCAAGGAACTCACCACGAAGATAAACTTTGAACTGAAAGCCTGCGCAGAAGTCAGCGCCAAACTGGATAAGCGCATGCAAGGGTTGTTCGACGAGATAAATACTATGGAATAAAAAAGCTGTCCTCCGCCGGCCTCTTAAGAAGCTGCGGAGGACATTTTAATAACCAGGTTCTTTCAATATCTCTTTTACCTCACCCTTTCATCTGTCTCTTATGCCAGGAGGTACAGATCATCCAGCCCCTGCAGGTCCATCAGCACCCATATCGCATCGTTTACCTCCATCCTCGTATTAAAATAGCCGAAACTGAATCTGACAAGACTCTCCTCTTCTCTGCCCAGCGCTTTCATCAGGCGAGGAGCATTGAAATCTCCGCTTTTCACAGCTATTTTGTTCTTCCTCATGAAATCTTTTACTTCTTCGGCCGAAAAACCCTCGACGCTGATGGCTACAGTAGGTATTCTGGTATTGGTGCCGAAATCCCCGTACACGGTAACATTTTTCATAGAGCTCACTGATTCGAAAAAACGCTTGGCCAGCCTGTGGGGGAAAATACTTATCCCATATATGCCTTTTTCAAGTATGAAGTCTACGGCGGCGCACAGTCCTCCCAGCTTTTTCTCATCCGGCTCCGGCAGATCTTCAAGGACCTTCTCGTCCAGCGAGACGCCTTTCTTGAGACATATGCCGCCTGTGCCATAAGGCGCCATCAGCTTTTTATGTCCTGTAAAGCAAAAAGCGTCGATCTGCATGTCCTCCAGATTTATGGGAGTCGCTCCGACTGTCTGACATCCGTCCACTATCAGTTTCAGGTGATTCTTCCTGGCTACAGCGCCGATCTTTTCCATATCTGTGATATTTCCTGTGACGTTGGATCCGTGGGAACACACGATGGCTGCAGTTTCATCCGTTACAGCCTGTTCTAAAAGATCATACCTTAAAACGCCGTATTGATTCACCGGTATATATGTCACTGTACTTCCGCCATCCTCCAGTTCCCTGAGAACATCAAGGACTGCGCCGTATTCCATATCTGTGGAGATTATGTGTTCACCGGGCTTTACCAATCCCATTACAGCGGCTCTGATGGCCTGCCTTCCGCCCTGTGTGAGAATTATATCTCCCTTGCAGCCCAGAAGTCTATACAACCTGTCCTTCGCATCCTGACAAGATGCAGGCGGCGCGTTTTTTACCGTTTTTGGTTTGGCGACTGTAGTCGCCGCATTGTTTAAATAAGTCATGACTTCTCACCTCTTAATTTCTACATGGATTGACTCCATGACACAGAGCGCCGCTTCCTGACGTTTTGGATCATTGCTGGCTACGCACGAGGCATCTACTATTATTGGAACTTCAGGCATAGCCGCCTTTGCCACTGCGATGTTTGATATTACGCATATATCAGTGACAACTCCTACGAACTCTACGCTATCGTAGTCTTCCTTATGGGTATGAAGATATTCTCCCAGCTCATATGAACCGAAAGTAGGCTTGGAAAAGACCAGATCCTGCTCACCTTTGAGGCTGGCTATCTTGCCGTAAAGCTGCCATCCGTCCTGGCCGTCAAGGCAGTGTTCCACGGGCAGGTGTCTGCCCTCCTGCGTGTCCATATAATGGCGGTCGTGAGTATCCATCGTAAAGATTATCTGTCCTGCCGTCCCCATCTTCCGGTATTCTTCTATCTTGCCGGCTATAGGCTCTTCGAGAGCCTCCGCGCCCTTAAATCCAAGGGAACCAGTAACAAAGTCATTTTGATAGTCGACCACTATAAGCAGTTTTTTCATCTTCTCCTCCTATCGCTCTTTGGCATTTTTCGGCTGATGCCGGTCATCTCTTTAAGGCAATGTGAGAATATGATACAATATTCTCTCCGTCGCGTCCGGCAGTCGTTATATATAAGGCTGTTATTGTACGATAGCCTTTGTCAGAATCCATTCAGTCCAGTTGACATAATATTTGCCCAGAATGTGAGTATTATCGCTGGTATACTCGGCTCTCAGGTTTCCGTTCTCATCATCGAAGATCTCATTGACATCTATATAAAAGATTTTTTTATTGTCTATGAACTGCGAGATCCTCTCGTTAAAGCTGTTGATGTTGGAGTTATTGAATACGTTGTCGCTGTCAGAACGGGCGGCGGCTACATGAAGGTTCCCCTCTATAAAGAGAAGAGAGTCGGGAGCCTTCGCTCTTATATAATCTACCAGCTCTTTATATTTTTGCACGGTATTATCCTGATTATAACCTAATTCATTTATACCCAGCATCAGATATATCTTTCCATACTTCTTGCCGGAAAGAAGCTGATCGAGATTTACACTGCCTATGCCGGCAACGTTTACCGTCTTCTCTTTAACATTATACACGCTCATACCGGTATTTGCAAAGAAATCAGCCCCCTGTACCTGTCCGTATTCCGAGAGTCCTAAAGTCCTGGAATCACCTATGAACAGAGCGTCAGACAAATATGTGGGATCTGCCGCAGTAAACGGAGCGTCTTTAGGGTCTTTAACATCAGGTTCAGGCTGAGGCGGATTTTGTTCCTCTCGTTTATCTTCTCCGTCCTGGGTCTCCTCTGAAGGAGGCGCTTGTGTATCGTCATCTTTTCCGACAGGCGACTCTTCTAATATGAGCACTTTAAATGCCATTATGGTGAACAGTACAAGGCATGAGATCATTATTAAAATCGAAAATGAATACTTTAATATATTTTTCATAAGTTTCCTCAAAATCTAAAATACATGAACGGATCGTTAAGTCCTATATACAAAAAGTACATGCAGGCCCAGAATATCACAAACAAGATCACCGAGCCGGCTACTCTGTTTCTTATGAGGCCAAAGAGTTTCTCTGGCAGCGAAGTACACATGATAAAACATATGACCATCAAGACTCCGTACATATCCAAATATTTAGCGAAGTCTCCCTCAAACACAGTATCGCTTCCGGTACCGGCAAAATCAAACAGTCTCTCTAAGTACACCCAGAGCTGACCCATATCGGTTATCGCAAATATCATCCATGACAGCGGTATGAGGAGCAGCATATACAAGTGTCCCAGAGGGCGTATCTTGTCCATGATCTTTTTAAGTCCCGATTTTTCTATAGCGATCACCACGAACAGGAAGAGTCCCCAGATGATGAAGTTCCATCCCGCTCCGTGCCAAAATCCCGTCAGAAGCCATACTGCCAGGAGGTTGAAATACACTCTATGCGCAGATCGTCTGTTTCCTCCGAGAGGTATATACACATAATCTCTGAACCAGCTTCCTAAGGTCATATGCCATCTTCTCCAAAACTCAGTCATAGTCACCGACTCGTAAGGATGTTCAAAATTGACGGGTATTGTGAATCCCATCATTCTTCCCAGGCCTACTGCCATCATGGAATAGCCGTAAAAGTCAAAATACAGCTGGAAACTGTAAGCGAATATCCCCATCCATGCTACAGGCGCAGATATGCTCTCAAAACCTACTGCCTGTATATCGCTGAAGCAGCTTCCTATGCGGTTAGCCAGCAAGACCTTAAAGCCCATGCCCAGGGCGAAAATCCTCAGTCCCTCATCAAAATTTTTAAAGGATGAAGCCCGCCTTTTCAATTCATCTTTCATATCTTTATACCGGGCTATAGGTCCCATGGTCAGTTTGGGGAACATAGTCAGGTATGCTCCGAAATCGGCAAAAGACGTCTCGGCTTTGACATCCCTCCTGTATACGTCTATAAGATACGAAATACTCTGAAATGTATAGAAACTGATGCCGAGGGGAAGCAATAAGTTCCAAGGATGCAGAAGCTGCCCGTCTCCTCCCAGTTTTTCCGAAATAAAATTGATATTCTCGAAGATGAAATCCGCGTATTTGAACACGCAGAGCCATAAAAGATTATAGGCGATGCCTATAGTCAGCAAGAATTTAGGCTCATCGCTCTTTTCTATAGACTTTCCAAAGAGAAAATTGACTATCACCGAGAGGATCAAAAGCAGTATATATTGAGGCTTGTCCACAGCCGATACGGCATAAAAGCATAGGCTGCCCGCAAATATCCATAAGTTTTTCCATTTTCTCGGTAGAAGAAAATATATTATTAAAAATATAGGTAAAAATACAAATATAAATTGTATGCTAGTAAACGCCATCTATTCCAAAATACTCCTACGATATTATCTTTAACTGCCTCAAAATCGGCTTATTAATTGTATCATAAATGTATTGACTTATATAGGGGTATTTTACATTTCAGGCAAAAAAATATCCGCCGAATTTCGGCGGATTTTAATAATCCCTATAGACATTTTTCTCATTGCGATAGATCAGAAGAGGCTCTCAAGCGGAGCGTCGTCTCTATTCGAGATTTTCATCTTCTACCATCCTGTATCCTACGCCCAGCTCCGTAAAAATATACTCGGGTTCGCCGGGATTCTTCTCTATCTTGCGTCTGATATTGGCCATATTGACTCGTAATATCCTGTTGTCGTCTGCGTAAGGGCCCCAGACTTGTTCTATCAGAGACGAATACGTTATGACTTTACCAGAGTTTTGGGCAAGCATACTCACTATCTTATATTCTACTCTTGTGAGATGTATCTCCTTCCCCTCTACGGTCACAAGACGCTTTCCAAAATCCACCACGAGGCCTCTGGCAGAATAAGGTCTGGTGCTGTTTACCTTGTCGTCCACTATCTTATTGCTGTGTCTTATAGCTGTTCTTATTCTTGCCAGAAGTTCATCTGTGCCAAAAGGTTTGGTTATATAATCGTCGGCTCCCGCATCAAGAGCAGCTACTTTTTCCCGCTCCTGCACTCTGGCGGAAATTACTATTATAGGCAAGCTGGACCATTCTCTGGTCTGCTTTATTATATCTATACCGTCCATATCCGGCAGTCCCAGATCCAGAAGAACCAGATCCGGCAAAGCCGAAGTCAATATAGCAAGTCCCTCTTTTCCGCTGCCTGCTGTGACCGCCTTATAATCGCTGGCGTTCAAAGTTTTTGCGATAAAATCGCAGATGCTCTTTTCATCCTCGATGACGAGAACAGATAATTTCTGTACCATGATTTATTCCTCCGTTCCTTTAGGCAGATAAAAGTAAAATTCGCTTCCGCTGCCATGATTTCTGGCATTTATCTTTCCACCGTGGGCCGTCACTATAGTCTTGCATATAGAAAGCCCTATTCCCATTCCCTTATATCCGTCGGCCGTAGTCTGCCTGTCTTCTCTGTATCCTACTCCGTCAAATATGGTTTCTATCTTGTCTTCATCTATGCCCACTCCGTAATCCCTTATGCGAAACCACACCTTGTCGTTTTCTTCGGAAACTCTGAGTTCCAGGGGCTTCGTGCTGTTTGCGTGTACCTGGGCGTTCTGCAATATGTTGCTTATAACCTGCTCTATCAGAAGAGGATCCATCATAATCATTATTACGTCGTCTGAGGGAAAGACTCTCAGCTGCGCGTCGGGAAACCTCTTCTTAAATCGGTCGACTGCCGAAGATATGACCTCGTCTACCGACTCCATGGACTTGTTAACCTTTGCCGTTTCATTGTTTATCCTGGTGACGGAGAGAAGGTTTTCAACCATATTCAAAAGCCAGCCGGCGTCCGATTTTATGTTCTCTACTATCTCATGCTTATCCCGGTCAGACAGCTCGTTCTCCATCTTAAGATATGAACTGCTGTTTCCTATTATGCCTGTGAGAGGAGTCCTCAAGTCGTGAGAGATGGCTCTGAGAAGATTAGCTCTCATCTTCTCCTTCTGGACTTCCATGAGTTCTTTTTCCTGTGCGGCCAGAATCTTAGCCTGTTCTTTCATGTTGGTGGTCATAGCCGACGTCATGATATAGATTATAAACATGGCGGCAAAAGTGATAGGATAACCCTCTAACGTGAGGTTGAGCTTATGATAAGGAAAAGTAAAAAAATAATTTATACTTATTACTGAAAGCAGCGAGAATAAAAACCCCCACACATATCCGTAAGTATATCTGGCAACCAGCACTATACCCAGGATATAGAACATAGTTATGTTGACATCGGGGTTGGCCACTATGCCCTGGAATATGAGTGCAATAAATGTTATCCCCATCAATACCAGAAAGAAGGTCATGCAGTCCCGCTGGTGTATCTTTTTCAGCTCGTCCTTATTAAAAGAATACTCATACGGCGTACTGCCGCTCTTTTTCCATATCTTCAACGCCGTTCCTCCTAACCATATGATATATTCAAGTTGCGTTAAAATGCCGCTAAACTTTCATCAAATCCTGAATTTCCGTGATTATTCCCATCAGCTTCACTATCTTTATTCAACACATTTTATAATAAATAAAATCTTAAGCTTTTTCAAGGGAATTTCACAACAGATGCAGATATTTCATAATATAAAAATATAACTGTCTAATGAAAGGAGTTTTATTTTGGTTAAGAATCCTTATATAGGAATGCCCATAGAGATAACAGACTGGGAAGATACGCCTTGTGAAGGCTGCTCGGCCGGAGGTTCCGGCAGCGATAACAGCCCTGACTCCGGAAATACCGGAGGAAGCGCGGGAAATGACAACAACTGGCAGAATGACGGCACCTTTGACAGCATGTACTTAGGCAGCCTGCCTATAGCCATGTGTTACGTGCCTGATCAGAGATGGAAAACCACATATTCTCTGGATAAAGCGCTGACGGTGGGTACCGTTTTTCCTGAACTCGACTTGCCTTTTAAAGGAGGTATGAAAAGATGAACAGAGATGAACTGATGCGCAAAATACAGGAAACAGGTTTTGCTCTTTATGATCTCACCCTGTTTTTAGATACTCATCCACAGAATCAAATGGCTCTCGATTACTTTACGGACGTACAGAAAAACCATACCGAGCTTCAGGCAGAGTATGAGATGATGTACGGTCCTCTGACAGCATTTGACACCAATACGGAACACGGCTGGACATGGATCCAGGATCCGTGGCCTTGGGAACTGGAGGTTTAGCATATGTGGAATTATGAAAGAAGATTAGAATACCCTATAAAGATAAAAAATCCCAATCCGGCCCTGGCAAAGTTCATAATAAGTCAGTATGGAGGTCCTCATGGCGAGCTCGGAGCTTCGCTGCGCTACCTTTCTCAGCGCTGTTCCATGCCGTACAGAGAAGTAGCCGGAATACTCAACGACGTGGGCACAGAAGAGCTCGCTCATCTGGAAATGGTCTGCACCATCGTCCATCAGCTCACGAGAAACATGACGATAGAAGAAGTGAAAGCAGCAGGCATGGAAGATTACTTTGTCGATCACACCGCAGGTGTATATCCTCAATTTGCTTCAGGTATGCCATTTACTGCGGCCACCTTCTCCGTAACCGGAGACGCTATAGCAGATATCCAGGAGGACATGGCAGCAGAGCAGAAAGCCCGCCTGACCTACGACAATATTCTCAGGATGGCCGACGATCCCGATGTCATCGACCCGATACGTTTCCTCCGTGAACGTGAGATCGTACATTATCAGCGCTTTGGTGAAGGTCTGAGATTCATACAGGATAAACTGGACAGCAAAAACTTTTATGCAATAAACCCTGAATTCGATATGAGATAACTTTTGCGAAAAGCGTCTGTCTGTCAGGAGTTATAGATCAAAGCTTTTAAAAATGCGAACACACTCTCGCCCAAGGGGATCGGAAGTATGTTCGCATTTGTTGTAATCGCCGGCTTCATCTCAGGTCAGAAGGCAGACCAGCTTGTCAAAGAATCCGCTGCGATTTAAAAAAGCCGCGCCGTCTAAAAAGCAGACATTTCATGAGATCATCATCAGACAGCAAGGGAATGAGTCATGAACCGCATCCTCAAGAGGCGCCCTGCTCTTTTTACTGATTACTGATACATCATATCCGAAATATATACCAGCGGCGCGCAGATGACGAGAATAGTCAAAAACTCTAAGATTCCTTTTCTGAACTTTTTCATTTTACTTACCTCCTAATATATGAACTTTCTTATGTTATGTTCATATTGTACCACTACCACTGTCCAATAATCAGGACTTTGGTCCGTCTCGGAGGAAGTTTTTATGTCAAAATATCAATTGTATCAAGAGCATATAACAGACAGTTCCGCCTATTATACTCAGCAGAGTGTTTCTCTTCCATATATGAAGCGCCGCGACCAATGAGCATGATATTATCTCAGGTATACCAAAAGGATCGGAGATAAAGGTTATATTTTTCAGACAGAACACCACCAGCATCCCCATTATGGCATAGGGCAGCACTTTGCCCAGATACACTATATATCCGGGAGTGGGGCGGTCTCCTCCGAAGATTACGAACGGGAAGAATCTGAGTATAACAGTCACTGCGGCAGAAACAACAATGATCAGTATGGTATGTGTGTCATTCATCAGTCGTCTCCTCCCTCATCTTCTATTATGTTCTCTCGTGAAAGCTTACTTCTCATGACAGTAAGGGCCGCAGTTATACACAGCATGGCGGGAATCAAAAAATTATCTGCCCCAAAAATCAGAAGACATATCACCGAAGCTATGACGCCTGTCAAAGCGGCCCGGTGATCTTTTGTGCTCAGCCACTGGTCTACGAAGATGGTGACAAACAAAGCTGTGAGGGCAAAATCTATCCCCTCGGTGCTGAATGTTATGAGGCCGCCCAAAACAGAACCCATGACGCTTCCCGTTATCCAGTAAATCTGGTTGAACATGGACAGGAAAAAATAATATCTGTACCTGTCTCTGACTCCTCTCACACTCTCGTCGCTGCATACAAGCGAGTAAGTCTCATCGGTGAGGGCAAAGATCAAGTAAGGCTTCTTCTTTCCAGCCCCCTTGTATCTGTCGATCATGGAAATGCCATAAAACAGATGTCTGGCGTTTACCATCACTGCCGTCAACGCCGTAGTTATGAGAAGCGCACCTGCAGCTATGAGGTTTACCATAATATATTGCAGTGAACCTGCATATACAAATACGCTGGACAAGGCGGCCCACAAGAGGCCGTAACCCTTGGTTTTCAATAAAATTCCAAAACCTATCCCCAGCACTATGTAGCCTGCAAAGACAGGCAGCGAAGCCCTGAAGGCTCTCTTTATATCGGAATTATCTGTCGTTCTTTTCATATATCTGTATCGCCTTTCTGGCCGTATCTATATATTCGTCTATGACCGTTTCCGGAGACGTTATCCTTATACTGCCGCCGAAGTTCATGACCCATGTGAGAAATAGAGGACTGACTGCAACTTTAACCGCCGCCTCAAAAGTATCCCGATCTCTTTCTTTCATCACCACATCACGTCCGAACCTGTCTATTATTACACCAGCCATCTTATTGTCGCAAAGCAGCGTTACCTGCTCGTCTCTTCCTCCGTACATTCCGAAGGTCTTCTTGGAATATAATCCCATATCGAAATCTTTAAACAGCTGGGCTCCCTGTCTCTTTTCGGCGCAGACTCGTATGCCCAGCATCTTATCGACTCTGTAATGTTTGATGATTCCGCTTTGGCTGTCATAGGCTATCATGTAATAATTCTCATCATCCCAAGTCAGCACCCACGGGCTTACTTTGTAGACTTGTCCGTTCTTTCTCAGCTGCTTTTGTTTCTTTACGTTCCATTCATAATACTGAAAGGAAATCTGTCTGTCCTCTGATATTGCTTTATGTATATCGTCAACCACATAATAAATGCTCTCGTTCATCGCTTTTATACGATTAGCCACGAATACCTGGCGCTGCAACTCTTTAGCCTCGTATCTGCTCAGAAGGTTTTCTATCTTTCTTATGAGCGTCCTGCTCTTCTTGTGAGTTATAAACTTAGAAGACTGTACAGAATCTACCAGCAACTTAAGCTCCGGAAGCTCAAAGTCTCTGCTGGCAAGGTGGTATCGTACTTCTTTTCCTCTACGCTGCTGTATATCCATGCCGAAAGTCCTGAGCACGTCAAAGTCGTCGTACAGACTTTTTCTCTCGGAATCTATACCATATCCCCTCAGCGCGGTTATTATCTCGCCCATGGTAAGCCCGTGCTTATCGTCGGTATTTTGTTCCATTATCTTCATCAGATATAATATTTTAAGTTTTTGATTGGAATGTTTAGCCATATTCTAAGGATTACAGTTGCCGCAGGGTTCATATCCCATACTCATGAGGCTCTTGCGGCTCGTCTTCGTCTCCTCTCTGTTTTCTGATTTTATCTTATCTGCGCTGGCACACTCAGGCAGATGGAATTTTTTTGTGCTGTTGTTCAGTACATAGAGCTGATCCGACTGTTCCAAGGCAGGTTTCTCATCATCTGCGGGCGTAGAAGTATCTGCTCTTTGGCTGTCGCCGGTGGCATAATCTATCACGATTCCCGGCTGGACATTATATACGAACACGTTGAAGGAAACCCCCTCTCCGGAGTCTTCAACCGAATACGCTTCCATGACTACTCCCCTTGCCACAAGATCGTCCCCCTCATATACGGGAGTGACTCTATAGAGAACTCTGTTGCCCGTTTCCTTTACGTAATCGGCCACCTCATCTTCAAAGGGAAGCATGCCCTCTACGTTCATGTATCTGGTCCCTGTTATCAGATTTTTTTCGTTGGCGTTTTCTCCTGCCAGCTGAAATCCTATCAGATGACACCTGTTATACAGATATTTATCGGGGATCAGATCATTATATCTGACTGTATGCCAGCCGCTGGGCTTTATCTGTCCTATGCTCTCCCTCTTGGCAGTCGGCATGGTCTTGGTGCTTATCATCGCATAAGCCTGTCCGCACCTGCCCAGACTGTCCAGCTGACTGTAGTTTTCAAAGGAATCAGCGGCCATATCTTCCGGACTGAAATCCGGCGCATTGCCGGAAAGGGTCACATATGGTTCTCCGTAAAATTCGGGAATATCGCTCAGCTGCTCATAGGACGCCTGCGGGCTCTGATCTGCCGCAGCCTGAATTTGACGGTCTCCGCAGCCGCTTAAAGATAATACGGCGGCCAGAAGGATGACTGCCGCCATAGTTTTAAATCTGTTTTTCACTTTAGTACCTTCCGTAAAAGTAGTTTTAGATCATTATACATCAGAGAGCTCTTTATTTCAAAACTAAATTATAACAGACACGCGACTATCTCAGATCGCCTGTCAAATAGAGATTCCCGGGCGGCATGCCCGGGAATCTCTATTTGTGTGATTGATGTATTAAAATCATTATCTCACCGGCGGCTTCCATCTTCCCTCGTTGTCGGTGTATAGGCGCCATATGGATCTCGCCTGATGAAATCAGAGGACTTTTTTTAAGAAACTTTTAGTTCTCTCATGATGCGGATGCTCAAATATCTGTTCAGCGCTGCCGCTCTCGACTACTTCTCCTTCGGCCATAAAGATTATGTCGTCTGCCACCTCTTTGGCAAATCCCATCTCATGGGTCACCACCAGCATGGTCATACCTTCTTCTGCCAGTTTCTTCATCACATCCAGAACCTCTCCCACCATCTCGGGATCCAGCGCCGAAGTCGGCTCGTCAAAGAGTATTATCTCAGGGTCCATCGCCAGCGCCCTGGCTATAGCGACTCTCTGTTTCTGGCCTCCGGAAAGGTTTCTCGGATACGCTCCCGCCTTTTCTTCAAGGCCTACCAGCTCAAGCAAATCTCTGGCCTTTTCCTCGGCGACGCCTTTCTCCTGGCCTTTCACGTGTACGGGAGCTATCGTTATGTTATCTAAGACGGTGAGATGGCTGAAGAGATTGAAATTTTGAAAAACCATGGCCATCTTCGTCCTCATCTGTTGCAGATTTTCTGAAGTGACACTCTGACCGTCCACTTCTACCGTTCCCTCGTCAGGCATTTCCAGCATGTTCAGACATCTTAAAAGAGTGCTTTTTCCGGATCCGGAAGGCCCTATTATGCACAAGACTTCTCCGTCCTCGACAGTGATGTCTACTCCTTTTACAGCATGCAGTCCGTTGAAATGTTTATGTATACCGGTAGCTTTTATCATCTTATTCGCCCTCCTTTGCCAAGCGTTTTTCAAGAGCTGCCACGCCTCTTGAGAGAGGGAAAGTGAGAGCCAGATAAACCACGGCGGCTCCTATATAAGCCGGGAACGTAGCCAGAGTAGCCGCATTCCAGAGCTGAGCGCTTCTAAGTATTTCTACGATACCCACATATGACAGCACCGCGGTCTCTTTTATAAGTGTTATAAATTCGTTTCCGAAGGAAGGAATGACGATTCTGAAAGCCTGCGGCAAAACGATGAGTCTGTTTATCTGGCCTTTGCTCATACCAAGAGACTGGGCAGCTTCCACCTGTCCCGGATCCACAGCCTGAATACCTCCTCGTATTACTTCGGCCATGTATGCTGCGCTGTTGAGGCCGCATACTATCATCGCCGGTATTATGAGTTCAGGCCATTTAAACGGTATTCCGTTCTGCTGCAGCAGATACGGGATGCCGAAAGCCATTATGAGGGCCTGAACTATCATCGGAGTTCCCCTCACTATCTCTATGTATATCTTTGCTATTGCCCTTACCAGTTTGTTGCGGGACTGCTTCATCAGCGCAAATCCAAGACCTACAGCCGCTCCAATGACTACGGCAAACAGGCTCACTCCTATGGTGGCAGGCGCGCCTTTGAGCGCTATCAATATTCCTTGCAGATACAATTCCATTACTCTTTCATTTCCTTTGCAACTTTTTATCTTTTTCTTTAAACATAATTATACAAAACTTTGTATAAAAACGCAACACTTTTTTCCATATTTTTTACCAAACACCTAAAATTTTCCGCTGTTTTATAAGCCCTGCCGAAGGCGAGGCGGCCGGCGCCGATGCCATAAGCAGCGCAGCTCTCTGATATTTGCTGCATTTTATCGGCAAAGTAAAGACAAGGGCCTGACTGCCCTTGTCTTTTCTATAAATAATCACACACCGCACTCGATGCCGGCGCGGGACCATATAATAATTCCGGTTTTAACAATAATGTCTGATAAAAGTCCTCACCGCAGCATATAGTACTTTTTCAGTATACAACAACTTCAGTAATTTATCAAGTTAACAAATTATCAATACTGCAAAATTTATATCCCTGTTCCTTCCAGCCCTGAATGAGCTCCTGCAATATCTTGCTGTTAGTCTTAGAAGTACTGTGAAGAAGAACTATAGCTCCGGGGTGTATTCTGCCGTTGAGTTTGTTGAGAGCCTCTTCCCTCGTGGGCTGTTTATCTTCGTACCAGTCCACATAAGCCAGACTCCAGAACACAGTCGTGTATCCCATATCTGAGGCTTGTTTCAGATTTTCTTCACTGTATTTGCCCTGAGGAGGTCTGTATATCTTTTTCATATCCTTGCCGGTAGTCTCTTTATACAGGGCTTCCAGATCTTCGAGTTCCTTTTTAAATGCTTCTTTCTCCGATATGGAAGCCATGTCGGGATGGTGCATGGTATGATTCCCCACCGTATGGCCTTCTTTTTCCATTCTCTTGACCAGATCCGGGCTCTGCTCAATGTAATTGCCTACAAGAAAAAAGGTCGCCGGAACTTCCTCTTCTTTTAACACGTCCAGAATATCTGACGTATATCCGTTTTCATATCCGGCGTCAAAAGTCAGATAGATATTCTTTTCCTCCGCGCCTTTTTCATCTATATAATAGGCTCCGTATTCTTTCAGGTATTCTGGCGTGGCATTCCCTACCGGCGCTGCACCTTCCTTCTGAAAAGAAAGCCCCCAGCTGGTCTGGGCGGAAACTTCTGCTGATTCCTCTTCTCTTGTATCAGAACTTCTGCTTTCGCCGGCAGTCTTCTCTTCATTGGCTGTCCCGGCCATGGGCCGGCCGCTGCCTCCTATGACTCCGAAGACGAGAGCCCACATGCTCATACCTATGACGGCCACGACTCCGAAGCTGAAAATCATTTTTTTCTTCATAAAAAATCACCTCATAACAAGTTATGAGGCGACATGTTCTTTTAGTATATTTTCTTGTTTTTAACTCTACCTACTACGCAGATTATCAGAATCGCACCGGCGCCGGTTATAAGAGTGGATACCAGCAGAAGCTCACTCGCGCCTCCGGCGTCCAGTATTTTTCCTCCTATGAGAGTGGCAAATATAGTTCCCACAGTAGTCATTATCGTATAAAGAGACTGGCCCTTTACTGCCTCGCCTTTGTCCATTATCTCGTCTATGAAACATACCATCGCCGGCAGAAATATTCCGAAGGCCGCCGGCTGGAACAGCTGGGCTATGTAGACCATAGTAACACTGTCGGCTATGTAGGCGCATAATATCTTCATAAAAAAGCTTACCGCCCCTATTTTCAGGAGCGTTTTGCAGGATATCCTGCTGTGTATGATGTCGAAAAGGAAGAGAGCCGGGATCTCAAGCATAGCCATAAGCGACAATATTCTCCCCATATCTCCGCCGTCTCCACCGACGTTCTGGACGATCTGAAGCATGAAATTATTAAACACGGAGTTGCTGAAAAACAATCCGACTACGCCTATGCTGACTGCCACGAACAATTTGTTTCTCTTTATAAATCTGCCGAAATTTATATCTTCTGCCGCATCTGCCGGCGACAGCGATTCTTTTGAATCCTCCTCCGCCATCTCGCCCTTCTGATGAAGACCGACGGCAGTCTGCTCCGCCTCGTGTACAGCGCAGGCTCTCCTGAAATGCTTCTTGACAATCCACAGCGTTACGAACATCATTATCAGTACTACCTCGCTGGTCACAGGCAGTATCTGAGTTCCCGCCTTCTCGGTCAGAGCGCCCAGAAACGAACACAGTATTGAATATGACAACGATCCCATAGCTCTGTTAATGCCGAATTTTATCTTGTGTCCGCTCTCTTCCAGCTTAAAAGCCAGCGAGTTGAACAGAGGCTGCAGCGCCGTATCCCATGCCACCAGCATCACGAACACCACAGACAAGGCTATGGTCGCTCTCTGCATGATAAAACTGAGAGCCGTAAATACCATCATCCCTACTGTCACTATCTGGGTAAGTCCTATCAGAGATATCTTTTTAGATCTGTCGGCGATATCCGCAAGAACAGGCTGTAAAAAGACAGCTACTACGCTGCCGACAGCCAGGATCACACCTATCTCTGAATTGGAGTATCCTCTGCCTAAGAGAAATGCGGACGCAAAGCTTCCGATTATGGCATATGTCATCCAGTATGTGGCGTGGACGGCTCCGTACTCTATATTTAATATTTTTCTCATCTAATTTTCAACTGTCCCTTCCGCCTGTCATAAAAATCTCTCGAGGTATCTGAGAGTTCTCACCATCTGCGATACATAGCTGTTTTCATTATCGTACCACGCTACTACCCTCACTTCATATATCTTGGTGCCGCATCTTTGAGCGAGAGTCTGAGTGGCGTCAAAAAGCGAGCCGTATTCCATGCCTATTATATCGCTGGAAACCAGTTCTTCTTCTGTATATCCGAAGGATTGGCTGGCCGCCGCCTTCATGGCCGCATTGATACCCTCTACGCTTACGCTCTCGGTTTCATCTTTTAACGTGGCGTCTAATATGGTGATAGACCCCGACGGCACCGGAACTCTCTGAGCAGAACCTATGAGTCTGCCGGAAAGCTCCGGTATGACCAGTCCTATAGCCTTGGCTGCCCCTGTGCTGTTAGGCACTATATTTACTGCGCCGGCTCTGGCTCTTCTCAGATCGCCTTTTCTGTGAGGGCCGTCCAGCAGCATCTGATCCCCCGTATAAGCATGAATAGTAGTCATGAACCCCGTTCTGATTTCTCTGTAATCGTTGAGAGCCTTTGCCATAGGCGCAAGGCAGTTGGTGGTACACGACGCTGCGGAAATCACGTCGTCCTTCTCGGTGAGAGTCTCATGGTTAGTTCCGTAGACTATCGTAGGAAGGTCATCTCCTGCCGGAGCAGAGATCAGCACCTTTTTAGCCCCGGCTCTGATATGAGCGGAAGCTTTCTCTTTAGAAGCGAAGAATCCGGTACACTCAAGCACTATATCTATACCCATGTCTTTCCATGGCAACTTTTCGGGATCTTTTTCTGACAATATCTTTATTTCTTTTCCGTCTACTGTTATAGAGTCATCGCCGCTGGTAACAGTGTGATTTCTGTAGCCCCCCTGTACGCTGTCATATTTCAGCAGATGAGCCAGCATCTTCGGTTCCGTCAGATCGTTGATTGCCGCTATCTCCATATTATCGTCTGCAAATATCTGTCTGAAAGCAAGTCTGCCTATTCTTCCAAATCCGTTTATAGCGATTTTGATCATAAATACTCCTCCTCTTTCTATTCCCTTATGTGAAAGGCGAAATATCCGCCCCCTGTTTCTGACCGTAAAGAGGTCATATATAAATATTTATACCCAGTAACCGTCTTTTTACAAATTTTACTCTCATTTTTGGTGACAGTCAACATGATTACAGAGACCGGCTGTGATGTGATGTTCACCTTCTCATCAGCTTTGCCACTACTTCTGTTGCGCCTGTCCAGGGAAACATATCCACGGGAGTCGCCTGACAGAACTCATACCCGTCGTTGGTCAGATATCTGATGTCTCTGGCCATAGTGGCCGGATCACAGGAGATATATATGATTTTCTCCGGGGCAAGCCGGCATACAGCCTCAAGCAAACGCTGATGACATCCTGCTCTCGGAGGATCCAATATAACCACGTCCGCCCGGTCCACGGAGATGCCTTCATCGTCGCCGCCTCTCATCAGTTTCGGCAGCTCCTCTTCTGCAAGTCCTGACACATACCGCGCATTTACGATACCGTTTATCACCGCATTTCTGTTGGCGTCTATGACTGCCTCCCTCACCGATTCTATGCCTATGACCCGGCCGGCTCCGCCGGACTTTCGCATGTAATCCGCAAAGAAAAGACCTATAGTTCCGACTCCGCAGTAAAGGTCCAGCACCGTCTCGTCTCCTTTAAGATCAGCATACTCCAGAGCTTTTTTATACAATTTCTGCATCTGAGCCGGATTTACCTGATAAAATGACAGCGGTGAAATTTCAAATTCAAGGCCGGCTATTCTTTCGGTTATGAAAGGTTTCCCTGCCAGGGTGATACATTCGCTGCCGTAGATGTTTCTGCCTTTTTTATTTACATTTATGATCACGCTTTCCAGGCTAAGCTCCACTTTCTCTCCGGAAAGTCCAATCTGAAGCGGAAGCTGGGATATGGCCTCGTCCAGCATTTCCGCCAGCTTTGCAGCGTTAGGTATACCCTTGCCGTTTATCACAAGGATCACCATCACTTCTCCTGTGCCGGCAGCTGTTCTGACTACGAGGTGTCTCATCAGACCCTTGTCCCAGCGCTCATCGTAAGAAGTTATGTTGTCTTCTCTCATGAACCTGCGGAGAGCTTCCGCCGCTGCCATAGCCGCAGGAGACTGGAGAAGACAGTCTTTGCAATCTGTCACATCATGGCTCCCGGCCTTATAAAATCCTATCCGCGGTTCGTGTACAGGCTCCGCTACGCCTCCTTTTTTAGTTATGAGGCCTCCTGTACTGACCGGCATCGAAGCTTTGTTCCTGTAGCGAAAAGGTTCTTCCATCCCTATAGTGTCCTTCACATCAGGCTCCTGTATGCCGCCGAGGCGCATGAGCTTGTCCCTGACTTGCTTTTTCTTCAGGGTCAGCTGGCTCTCGTATTTCGTTTGCTGATATATACATCCGCCGCATCTTTCGTCATAAGGGCAGAGAGCCTCCTGTCTCGACGAAGAAAGCCTCGTATATTCTGCTACACGGCCAAAAGCATAATTTTTCTTAACCTTGGTCAATTCAGCTAAGACAAAATCTCCTATAACTGCTTCTCTGACAAACACGGCGAGCCCGTCCGCCTTGCCTATGCCCTGGCCCTCCGTTGAAATGTCTTCTATAGTTATCTGAACTTTATCTCCTCTTTCCATACTTTATGTAATCCTCCGGTGTATTTATGTTTATCAGTTTATCCTGCTGTATCTTTACCGTGCGGTATCCTGTCGCCTCGAGTATATCCCTCGCTCTGTACTTTCCCATGAGAAGCAGTTTCTCTATAATCGGTCCTGCGTTCCTGGGATATACACCTATCAGCGGTTCTATGCCGTTATCTCCTGAGGCGATCACAGGTACGCATCCTGTATCATCTAAAGAGAGAAAAACGCCAGTCGCCTTCTCGGCTACTGAAAAATCTGCAAAAGGGCAGTCGCAGGGTACGACCATCAGAGCCCGGCTTTCGCACACAGAGAGAGCGGTGGCTATCCCCGCCATCGGACCTTTTCCCGTCAGCTTTTGGCTGTCGGCTATAAGTGAAAATCCACAGGGAGCAGGACCTTTTGCAGAAGAAAAGAGCCGCTCACTGTAGAGACCCATGTTCTCTGCCAATGTCTGCGAAAAAGTGAGTTCTCCTAAGATAAGTCCCGCCTTGTCAGAACCCATCCTCTCGGACTTTCCGCCCGCCAATATCAGCAGTCCTATAGAATTATCCCGAAAAATTTCTCTGTTCATAGGTACTTTTCATCCGATTTGTTGTATAATTTCAGTGTAACAGATTTCAGAGGTGACTACAATGGAGAAATTGGGTTTTTACTACAATATGAATACCTGCGTGGCATGCGGAGCCTGTCAGGTGGCCTGCAAAGACATTCACGATCTCAAAGCGGGGGAATTTTTCCGCAGAGTTGCCGTTCTAAGCGAAGGCCCTTATTCGGGAGCATGCAACCACTGTGAAGAAGCGGCCTGTGTCGAGGCCTGCCCTACAGGCGCCATGTACAAGGACGGCGACGGAACTACTCAGCATGACGACGGAAGGTGTATAGGCTGCGGAGCCTGTCTGTGGAACTGCCCCTACGGGGCAGTGTCTTTCAGCAAGAGCCGCGGAGTTTCCCAAAAATGCGACTCCTGCAAAGAACGCCGGGATCAGGGGCTTGAGCCCGTATGCGTTTTAGCCTGCCCCACCTTTAGCATAAAGTTCGGCCCCTTAGAAGAGGTGACGGCAGATATGAGCTTTCTTCCAAATCCCGAGAAGACGCGCCCCTGTCTCTATATAAACAAGCCTGAGAAAAGACTGGTGATAAAGGAGGCGGGATCAACACATGAATAAATACGTCATAATCGGAGCAGGCATAGCGGGCATAGAGGCCGCAAAAGCCATAAGAGAGCGAGACTCTGGCGGTCTCATAAACATATTCACTGCAGAAAAAAATCTGCCGTATTCTCGCCCCATGCTCACCAAAACGCCTTTCGCAAGTTTCGATCCTTCAGACTGGATCATACATGATCGTTCATGGTATGAAGACCTGGGTATTTCACTTCACACAGACCGCAGGATCACTTCCATAGACAGCGGCGCTATGCACATATGCGACGGCGAGAAGATATATTTTTACGACAAACTCATCCTGACTCTCGGAGCGGAAAGCTTTGTACCGCCTATTACAGGCGCAGGCAGCAGAGGCGTCTTTACCATAAGACGAAGCGAAGATATATATGATATAAAAAAAGCCTGTAAAGCCGGATCTAAAGCCGTGATCATCGGCGGCGGAGTCATAGGCCTTGAAACGGCGGCAGAATTATCTCGCTACGGAGTTCATGTCACCGTGCTGGAAGCCATGCCATATCTTATGACCAGACAAATAGACCGGGAGCTCTCCGATATGATCTGCCGGAAGCTCTCCGGCATCGATATATATACCGATGTTAAAATATCATCTATAGACGCCTCGCCTTCCGAAAATCAAGTTAAAAGCGTCACTGTCGAAAGCGGAGAAAAGTTTTGCTGCGACATGGTGATAATGGCCTGCGGCGTAAAGGCAGACACATCCATACTTCCAGATTCAGTATCTGCGCCCAGGGCCATCGACATAGACAACAGATGCCGGACTTCTGACAAAGATATATATGCCGCGGGAGACTGCGCTCAGCATAACGGTTTAAACTACGCATTATGGTCAGAAGCCATGGTACAGGGAAGGACAGCCGGCGCCAATGCGGCCGCAGATCTGACAGGCAAAGATTCGGGGCTCCTCCTCGAGAGTTACGATACCTCTCTGATGATGAACACTCCTCAGATAAGCCTTTTCGCCTTAGGCGATATGGGAAAAGATCCGAACAAGGATTACGAAGTCCGCCGATTCAGCTCTACTTCGAAAAAAATATTTTCTGTAAATCCTTCTCAGGGAGAATTCTTTGAAAAACAATATTGGGCAGACGGCAGGCTGGCAGGGGCGGCCATCATCGGCAATCTTTTTAGAATACAAGAGCTAAAAGACATGATAAATAAAGGCAGGAATGAGAAATGACTAAAAAGCGATATCTGAATTATTATGCCCTTCGTCTCTTTTTTCAGGATTACAGACAGTTTTGCGAGTTTTGCGGAAAGAAAATCACAGACGATCAGACTTATAGCGATCTTTTTTACGGAACGGACAGCGATATATACGTTCCTCTGTGGGCTTCTGTGGCTAAGACCGGCGAAGATGTCCTGCTCAATCATGTGACTTGTGACGTAATAAAATTTTATAAAGAATACGGATATGAAACTGTAGACATGGACGGAAATCCGGCCGATTTTATAGGTCAGCAGCTGCGCTTCGCAGAATACCTCACAGCCTGCGGCCTCAAAGGTTCCATGGACGAAAGCGAGGCGAGCCGGGCCGTTGCGAAGTTTGAAGAACAATTTCTCACAGATACGATTCACACGATTTTGCTGGCTCTGAAAAAGTACGACGCTCCCGATTTCATAATCTTTCTTTTAGAGAAGATCATCTCCTGCGATTACTTCGACTGGGCTTTGGAACTTCTGCCGGGCGACCAGACGGGAGAAGAAAAATTGCTGAAAAAATCGGACTTTTACATGTGGAACAAGCAGCCTGAAATTCCGGTTGAAGAGCCGAAAAAGATCAGCGTATCCAGCTTCTGCGACTGCGGAAGCAAATGTAAGATGCTGGCTACCGTCAGCGAAGGCTGTCTGCTTTCCATCGAGCCCGATACCGACGGAACTCCCCTTCGCTTTTCAGGATGTCCCAGGGGAAGAGCCTACGGTCATACTTACCTGACGTCAAAGAGGCTGAGGTTTCCTATGGAACGCATAGCCGCCCGCGGCGAGGGAAAGTTCAGAAGAATATCCTGGGAAGATGCCGTTTCTAAAATAGCCGAGGCCACTCGTCTTACAAAGAAAGAATACGGCCCCGGTTCTCGTTTTGTAATAAATGCGGCAGGAGTTTCCGCCGCCATAAGAGGCGACAGATTCATGAAGAATCTTCTGTCTTTAGACGGAGGTTATCTGGATTATTACAATTATTACAGCGCGGCCTGCGCCGCTTATATCGCCCCTTATATATATGGTAAAGTCCGGGCGGGCAATCACGAATCCACATATGTGGATTCAAAGCTCATCATCATGTGGGGCTTTAATCCCGCCACATGCCACTACGGACTTGGGACAAAAGATTATTTTATGAAAGCTAAGGAAAAAGGCGCCAAGATCATAGTGATAGATCCCCGCATGAGCGATACTGTCATGACCATGGCAGATACATGGATTCCCATCAGGCCGTCTTCAGATACGGCTCTCATCGACGCCATGGCTCATACCATCTGGAAGGAGGGGCTTCAGGATCAACAGTTCATGGATAAATTCTGCATAGGATTTGATGAAGATCACATGCCTGACGGCGTTTCGACCGGGGAAAGTTATCACAGCCATGTGTTCGGTCTCAGAGACGGCGTCGAAAAGACTCCCCAGTGGGCTGAAAAAATCACCGGCATCCCTGCTTCTGTCATCAGAGAGCTGGCCATAGAGTACGCTTGTACCAAACCTGCCGCCCTGCTGCCCGGCTTTGCTCCCCAGAGAACCTTGGTGGGAGAGCAGGTGTGCAGAGGCTTTGTCGCTCTGGCCTGTATGACAGGAAACGTGGGTCTCAGCGGAGGAAGCACCGGTATCCCTTATTTAAAGGAGGGTCACGACGCTCCCGGCATGAGTCTTTTAGATAACCCTTATCCGGGAAAGATTCCCGTTTTCCAGTGGACTCGAGCCATAGATCGACCGGATACTGTAAACCCTGAGTATACCGGTCTCAAAGGGGTAAGCAAACTTGATTCCGGCATAAAAATCATCTACAGTTTGGCCAGCGGGATAGTGATGAATCAACATTCCAACTCCAACGATACGAAGCGCATACTTCAGACGGAAGGTAAACTGTCCTATCTGATCTTATCGGATCTGTTCATGACTCCCAGCGCTAAATTTGCCGATATACTGCTACCGGGCGTTTCTTTCTTCGAGATAGACAACATCCCTTCGCCTTGGGCCGACGACGATTACCTGCTCTATAATCATCACATAACCGAGCCGCTGTTCAAAGGCCGGTTTGAATACGAGTGGATACGAGAGGTCGCCCGGCTTTTAGGTCTGAAAAGGGAATTTGACTGCGGTCTTTCCGGCGCTGATCAGTGGCTGCGTTATGTCTATGACCAATGCCGCAGATCTGAAACGGAGCTCCCTGAATTCGATGAGTTCAAAGAAAAATCATTTTACGTATACAAATCCCATAAGCCTTTAGTGAACTTTTCTGAGAATATAAATGAAGGCGTTCCCTTCAATACGCCTTCCGGAAAGATAGAGATATTTTCAAAGACTCTCTACGATATGAACAGACCGGAGGATATCCCCGGCTCTCCCGGCCACATATACTGCGTCGAAGGCCCGGAAGATCCTCTTAAAGAAAAATATCCTCTTCAGCTCATCGCCTACCATACTAAACGTAGGTGTCACTCTCAGAACGAGGAGAACTCTCTCTTAAAAGAGCTGGACCCTACCGCCCTGTGGATAAATCCTGCCGACGCTTCGGCCAGAGGCATATCCGACGGGGATATGGTAGAGGTGTTTAACGACAGAGGAATCATCAGAATACCTGCCAAAGTCACCCGGCGCATAGCTGCCGGTACAGTTGCCGTAAGCGAGGGCGGCTGGTACAGACTTGCCGGTGACGGCGCTGATGTAGGCGGATGTATCAATACTCTGACAATGACAGATAAGGCCACGCCCATCGCTAACGGAAATCCTCAGCATACCAACCTAACAGATGTGAGAAAAGCGTGAGTGTCCTGTATAAGGGACTTCTTACGCCCTATTGCGAGCAGACATGAGTCTGCTCGTTTTTTACGCTCTTAAGAGGATATGATAAACTATTAGTTGTACCGTTGGTTATAGTTAGCTTCTTGCGGCTTGAGTGGAGTCGTGACCTCTCCAAGTTATAAGAACAGATAGTCGTTGTCTCACTCAGATGAAGGCTTTTAGAGTTTTCAGGGGGGTACGGCTCCACTCAAATTGACACTTTTAGTGTTTTTGGGTCGGTATGCCCCCACTCGAAATAATGTTTTTTCATGAAACGAGTGGGGCTGACCCCACTCAAACAGCATATTTTTACTGAATCGAGTGGGTCAAGTCCCACTCAAACTACACTTTTTTATGGAATTGAGTGGGTTACACTCCCTTCGCAACATTACATATATTGTAAATTTATGCGCCAAGCCCCTTATTTTCTCTCTTCAGCCCAAAATTTTACCCACTCGTTTTGAAGTTTTTTGCAAAAACGAGTGGGAACCATACCACTCGAACCACACTTTTTCATAAAAGCGAGTGGGGCTGACCCCGCTCAAACTACATATTTTTACAAAATCGAGTGGGTCAAGCCCCGCTCACCTTCTGTTCCCTTGTCAGTCCCTCCACACTCTAATAAAGGCTGCCTGCCAAACCGGCAGGCAGCCTCCCTATGAGTTAAATTTTCATTCCGCAGGCTTTATCCTGCTCTCTCTTTTCCTCTATGGCTTCCTTGAGAATCATATCTTTGACCTTCATCAGGCGGGTCTGGTTTCCACGCTCGTTCTCATCAAGCTTCATCATTATATACTTGATAGTCATTTCCAGCTGTGGTATCTTGACGTATTCGAGGGCGTTGACCCTTCTTCTCGTCTTCTCCAGCTCGGCAGCCAGCATGGCAGCCTCCTTCTCTTTGGCGGCCAAGTCCAGCATGGCAGGCAGGGCTCTTGCAAGTCCCGCTATGGCCGCGTCCAGCTCTCCGGAAGTACTTGCAAAACCGTACGGATAAATATCAGAAGAGTCTTCCGCCGTAGTCTCAAAGGAGAACTGAGGCACGTCTACGCTCATGACATTTTTGCCTGTGACGGAAAGATCCACCCCCTGCTTAGGAAACATCAAGGCCTCTTCCATCACTTCTTGACTCATCACGGCGCTGGCCACCGAGAAGCTCTCGTATACACGGGAAAGCTCCTGCTCCACCTCTTCGCGGAGCCTCTTGTTTTCACGGGCCAGCTCCAGAAAGCCTTTCATCAGCTGGTCTCGCTTGTCTTTCATCAGCTTGTGGCCTCGCCTTGCCGTTACCAGACGGCGTTTGAGGGTCGTAAGCATCATTCTGGTAGGATTCACATTTAATCTTTCCATAATTTCTCCTTACTTGCCGAGATATTTTTCGATGTACTCGTCTCTTATCCTCTTCAGCTCGCTCTTAGGCAGCATCTCCAGCAGCTTCCAGCCTATATTCAGAGTCTCTTCTATGGTCCTGTCGGTCTCGTAGCCCTGAGATACGTATTGCTTCTCAAAGGCCTGAGAGAATCTGGCGTATTTCAGGTCGGTTTCGGTGAGGGCCGCCTCTCCCAGAATCGTCACCAGCTCCAAGGCCTCCTTACCTTTGGCGTAGGCCGCGAAAAGCTGGTTCATGGTGTCGGCGTGGTCTTCTCTTGTCTTGTCCTTGCCTATTCCCTTGTCTTTCAGTCTGGAAAGGGAAGGCAGCACGTCTATCGGCGGCTTGATGCCCTTTCTGTATAGCTCTCTGGAAAGGATTATCTGTCCCTCGGTGATGTATCCCGTCAAGTCAGGTATCGGATGGGTCTTGTCATCCTCCGGCATGGTCAGGATAGGTATCATGGTTATGGAGCCGTCAAAGCCCTTTTTACGACCTGCTCTTTCGTACATGGTGGCAAGGTCGGTATACAGGTAGCCCGGATAGCCGCGGCGTCCCGGCACTTCCTTTCTGGCCGCCGATACTTCTCTCAATGCCTCGGCGTAGTTGGTTATATCCGTCAGGATTACCAGCACGTGCATGCCAAGGTCGAAGGCGAGGTACTCTGCCGCAGTCAAAGCCATACGCGGAGTTGCGATACGCTCTACGGCAGGGTCGTTGGCCAAGTTCATAAACAGAACCGTTCTGTCTATGGCTCCCGTTCTTCTGAAGTCGGAAGCGAAGAACTCCGCTTCCTCGTGAGTTATTCCTATGGCGGCGAAGACTACGGCGAAGTTGCCTTCGCTTCCCCTTACCTTGGCCTGACGGGCGATCTGAGCCGCCAGATTGGCGTGAGGAAGTCCCGAAGCCGAGAATATAGGGAGCTTCTGTCCTCTTACGAGAGTGTTAAGGCCGTCTATGGCCGATACTCCCGTCTGTATGAATTCCGACGGATAGTCTCTGGCCGCCGGATTCATAGGCAGTCCGTTGATGTCCATCCTCTTCTCTGCGATTATATCCGGGCCGCCGTCTTTCGGGCGTCCCATTCCGTCGAACACTCTTCCTAAGATGTCAGGCGATACGGGAAGCTCCGTTCCTCTTCCCAAGAATCTTACGGTGCTCTCCTTGAGGTTGATGCCGGTAGAGCTCTCGAAGAGCTGTACCAGAGCGTTGTTTCCGTTTACCTCCAGCACCTTGCACAGCCTCTTTTCGCCGCTTGGCAGAATTATCTCTCCCAGCTCGTCGTAAGTGACGTTTTCAACGTCCTTTACCAGCATAAGAGGGCCGACAACTTCGCTTATGGTCTTATATTCCTTAATCATCGTCCTCAGCCTCCTTTGCGTTTAAAGCAGAAATGCTTTTTCTCATTTCTTCCATTATATTTTTATAAGCCTCGTCTATATCTTTTTCTTCCACGTATTTGAAACGGCCAATGGACTCTCTGACAGGCAGCTCCAGTATGGCGTTGAAGTTAGCTCCTTTGGCCACCGCTTCTCTGGACAATTCATGATATGTGAGAATCATCTTGAGGAGCTCATACTGCTTCTTCAGCGAAGTATAGGTGTCCACCTCGTGGAAAGCGTTCTGGTGGAGGTAGTCCTCTCTTATGGATTTGGCCGCTTCCAGCTTTAATCTATCCTCGTGGGAAAGGCCGTCTACTCCTACCAGCTGCACCACTTCCTCCAGCTCCGACTCTTCTTGAAGCAGGGCTATGGTTCTGGCTCTCAGCTGTGGGAACTCCTTGTCGACGTTTTCCGCATACCAGTCCTCAAGCCTATCCACATACAGGGAATAGCTCTGAAGCCAGTTTATGGCAGGGAAGTGTCTCTTGTATGCCAGCGACGAATCCAGACACCAGAACACCTTTACTATACGCAGTGTAGCCTGCGATACCGGCTCTGAAATGTCTCCTCCCGGAGGAGATACTGCTCCGATTGCCGAAAGGGCTCCCAGCCTGCCCTCTTTGCCGAGGGAAATGGTTCTGCCGGCTCTTTCGTAGAACTGAGCCAGTCTGGAAGCCAGATAAGCAGGGTAACCTTCCTCGCCCGGCATTTCTTCCAGACGCCCGGACATCTCACGCAGAGCCTCCGCCCATCTGGACGTTGAATCCGCCATGATGGCTACAGAATATCCCATATCTCTGAAATATTCAGCTATGGTGATTCCCGTATATATGGACGCTTCTCTGGCCGCTACAGGCATGTCGGAAGTGTTGGCTATCAGCACCGTGCGCTTCATTATCGACTCACCTGTGTTAGGGTCTTTCAGCTCAGGGAATTCCATCAGAACGTCGGTCATCTCGTTTCCGCGCTCTCCGCAGCCGATGTAGACCACGATCTCCGCGTCGGCCCATTTTGCCAGCTGATGCTGAACCACCGTCTTGCCCGAGCCGAAAGGTCCCGGTACTGCGGCCACTCCTCCCTTAGCTATAGGGAACAGAGTGTCTATTACCCTCTGGCCCGTTATCAGAGGCATTTCTGGAACCAGCTTTTCTTTGTAAGGTCTTCCGCGTCTTACGGGCCACTTCTGCATCATCGTAAGCTCTCTGACGCTGCCGTCCGCCATCTTGACCTTACATATCGGTTCATCTACCGTAAACTCTCCGTCTTCGATGGATTCCACCACGCCGGATACGCCGAAAGGCACCATTATTCTGTGCTCCACTACTATGGTCTCCTGCACCGTGCCGATTATGTCGCCGGCCTCTACCTCTTCACCCGGCTTTACGGCAGGGACGAACTTCCACTTCTTTGTTCTCGAAAGGGAAGGAACTTTTATTCCTCTTGTTATGTTAGGGCCCGCGGCCTCATACATGGCCTCAAGAGGTCTCTGAATACCGTCGTACATGGTCTCTATGAGTCCCGGTCCCAGCTCTACCGAAAGAGGGGCTCCCGTACTTACAACAGGTACTCCCGGGCCGATTCCGGCCGTCTCTTCGTATACCTGTATCGAGGCCTTATCGCCTCTCATCTCTATTATTTCGCCTATCAGTCCCTGATCTCCTACGTGAACCACGTCGAACATGTTTGCCTCTTCCATTCCTGAGGCCACTACAAGAGGTCCTGATACTTTTACTACTTTGCCTTGACTCATGGCTCTATTCACCTCCAAACAGGATGTCTGCGCCTACGGCGCGTTCCACGGCTCTTTTTACGCCCTCCATACCTATACCAAGACTTCCGTCCTTATCAGGTATGGGTATTATGGCTGGAAGCCTCTTATCTACGTACTCTTCGATCTCCGTCATCATTTCTTTATAGTAGTTCTCTGTTATATAGATTATAGCGAAGTCTCCGGCCGTCGCCTCTTTGAAAGCCGCAAAAGCTTCTTCCTGACTGTCGCAGGAAAACACCGTAAGGCCCACAGCCTTAAAGCCGAGAACGCTCTCTCTGTCTCCGATAACTCCTATCTTATACATAAGTTTTCCTCAGCCTTTCCAAAATAACTTCTTTAGGCGTTCCCGCGATCTTTCCCGTAAAAATCATCCTGAGATTCTTTATCTCGCTGTCTTTTGCGATCAGGTACGCCGCCGCCGGCTCGATGCCGAAAGAAATGTATTTTGCATCTTTTATATATTCTATTCTCTTGTTGTCGCAGAGCTTCTCGAGCAAGGAGTACATGCCGGTCTCCCTGACCTTTTCTCCGCCTTTCTCTATGATTTCCGCGAATCCGTAAGGCCTGAACCTATCCGCCAGCTTATGATAGTTCTCCTCATAGCCGCCGACAAACAGGCTCTCCGCCATCTGTCCTCCCGGCAAGAATACCTTGCTGAAGAATGTCCACGGCTTTTTCATCTGCCTCAGTCTGACGAAAGTTATCACGTTCAGGATGTCTATGAGAAGCCTGACGTAATTTATCAGAAACAGATTCTCCGTCTTTTCCGCGGCGTCGAGCATCTGGCTGTAGCACGCCTTGTCCAGAATTATGTCTATCTCCTGAGGGTCTCTTCCCTTGCCGAAAACCTCGGCCGCCCTGTTGACCGCCTCCTTCATCTCGGAAGACATGAACACGAAGTTCCTCTCCCGTATCATGGAGACCATGGCATCAGGGGAGAAGCTGCCTCCCTCGGTCAGGTATTTTTCGGGGTCAGTTCCCAAGAACTCGGCCTTGAGAACTGCTTTGGCGTTGTGATAATCCTTGGGATATCTGAACATTTCCAGCTCTTCCTGGTCGGGTAGGGCGGAAAATACGAAATCGTAATTTCTTCTTTCCTCTTCTGCCAGCAGCTTCGCAAAGTCTCTCGGTCTCTCGGGCGCCTTGAGGCTCCCGTATCCGTTTTCCGTCAGCACAGACATTGCTCCGGCAAAGTCGGCCGATTCGGCGGCTCTCGTCAGCTCCGATTCGGGAAGAAAGGATCTCTCGCTTGCTCTTATGAGGGCGGCGCAGAATATATATGAGTCATCTCTGTTCTTACTCATAATCTTCTCCTTATTTTTCCGGCGGGAAAAGTATAGCCGCAACCTCCGAAGTCAGCTCACGGCGTCTGTCTTCCACCATGGCCTCCACCGAATTGTTGATGTATACCTGCCCCTTTTGAAGCATGTACCCGCCTTTTATTTTTCTCGTCTCTTCCGCCAGATGAAAATCTCCCTCAGGTACTGCCTCATTCAGAGCCTCAACCACTCTGCGACCTATGGACGTCTTCTCTTTTTCGTTGAAGATAAGGCTCCCCTCGCTGAAACCGGTGTTCTTTCCTGCTGCTGCAAGAAATTCCACATATTGGTCTTCGTCCATAGATACTATATGTTCTACCACGTCCTCAAAGCAACCGTCTATGAGCTGCTGTTTCTTGGCCAGAACTATCTTCTTTCCATCTATGTCAGCTACGGACTTTCGTCTGCTTATTATTCTTTCACGTTCTTCCCCGGCCTCTCTGACCGCCACATCAGTTTCGATCTTTATTCGTTTTTCGAGCTGCGCGATGACCCCTCTGTTTTTGGTCTCCGCCGCATTAAGTATCTGCTCGCATTCTGCCTGGGCTTCGTCTATGATGGCCGATGTGATCTTTTCTATACTCATTTTGCGAATCTCACCTCCGAGCCGCTCTTTAAACCGGTATTCTCAGCCAGATCAGCACCGAAACCAGCAGAGCGAAAATAGCGTAAGTCTCTACCATGGCAGTATAGATTATACCCTTTACCATCTGGTCAGGCCTCTTTGCAGTGAGCTGCAAAGCCGCTGCCGCAGCTTTTCCCTGAGCTATTCCCGACCAAATGCCTACAAGACCGATCGGAAGGCCGGCTGCCAGAAAGTATGCTCCCTGAGCCATGGTAAGGTCGATCATTTCTCCGCCCAGAAGGCCGATCTTGATCATTATGAGAAAGGCGATTATCAATCCGTAGATACCTTGCGTTCCCGGCAGGGCCTGCAAAATGATGGTCTTACCGAATTTCTTAGGATCCTCTGCCACTACTGCAGACGCCGCCTGTCCGGCTATACCTACTCCCATGGCGCTTCCTATGCCTGCCAGAGCCGCGATGGCCGCTCCTAAAATAGCCAATGTATTGCCGTCTATCATATTCATCTTTTTATTCCTCCTCTTGCTCTATCTTAATATATTTGGTTTTTCTGCGGAAAGGGTCGAAAGGCTCTCCGCCGTCTTCATAAAACTTTCCGAAAAATTCGACATACTGCAGTCTGCTGGAATGTATGAAGGCTCCCAAAACGTTTATGGCCAGATTCATGGTGTGTCCCAGCAGGAATATCACTATCAGAGCAACTGCTCCGCCTATTCCGCCTCCAAACAGTGATCCGAGAGTGTTCACCACTTGCGCTATTACTCCCGTAGCCAGCCCTAAAGCCAGCAATCTGGCATAAGACAGAATGTCTGACATATATCCGGTGATATTATATATGTTGCTGAGACCTCCCGTTATCTTTCCGAATCCCTTGTTATGCCGGCCTCCTGTCAGGAGCAGACCTGCCGCTCCTATTATAGTCATCCATTTTCCTATAGATACAGCGGCCGGAAGAACCATTCCTCCGCCCAGCCAGCCTATCAGACCCAGGATGGTGAGATACCAGAATCCTTCATCGCACACGGCGTCAAACCAATGTCCCTCTCTGATCTGCATGTAAGCCTTGATTCCCATTCCCACAAACAGATGGACTATGCCCAGGCCGAGAGAAAATATCAGCATCTTCATAGGATCGTCCAGCGGATTGAACCATATAGGGTCTATAGCTATCTCCGTGCCCAGGAAAGTTCTCGCAAATACCGAAACTATGTCTCCGAACCATCCTCCGAACAGGGCTCCCCATATTATGGTGGAGATGCCGCAGTAGAAGAACAGCTTTACCATCTTATACGTGTTACCTTCAAGTTTGAATTTTTTAAGAGCCGCAAAACATCCGGCGGTCATGATTATTCCATATCCGGCGTCGCTGAGCATCATACCGAAAAATACGGCGTAAAACATGGCGAATATGCTGGTGGGGTCAAACCCTCTGTAATCAGGCAGCGAGTACATCTCTGTGATCGCTTCAAAAGGTACGAAGAAATTCTTGTTATCCAAAAGTACCGGAACTTCGTCTCCTTCTTCTGCCTCTGCAAACCTGTAGCAGCAATTCATGCCGTCTAAGAGCTTCTCTGCTTTTGCAGAAAGTCTCTCGGGTATCCACCCTTCAAGGTAAAACGTCTTTTTTGTCTTGAGCAATTTGTTTTTGATCTTTTCTTTTTCGGAAGCTATGGCCGTCATATCGCAGTAATTTTCCACTGATTGCCGCAGATTAGCCATCTTTGACGCTTCAGTCTTCATCTCCTGGATCTTGGTCTGAAGAACTTCCTTTTCTGATCTGATTCTCTCGAGGTTTTCTTTGGCCGTCCCCTTAAGCCCTCTGAAATACACTTCTGAAAATCCTCTTTGTTTCAGCAGAGATAATATCTGCTGTTCCTGACTTATGAGACAGATGAAAGCTATATAATTCATCTCTTTATCTGCATTGATAAGCTTTGCGACTATCCCTCCCAGATCTTCGAGTTCTCTCATGATTTCCGGAACATCTGCTCCTAAAGGCAGTATACCCTCGTGAATGATAGTCTTGGGAGTACGTATCATTTCAAGAGGCATCGCATACCCCAGCCACGGCGTGATGAGGATTTCTTCCTGATCGAGTTTGTTCATCTGATCGTTGGCGTCCTTGAGGCGTTCTTCCAGCTCAAGCACTTTTCTGATATCCTCTTCTGCAGATTCCATATCTATCTGCCGTGCCGCTTCTTGCTTCATGATTCTTCTGGTCTTAAAGAGCGGTTCCTTAGCCTTATCGTGCTTCTCCAAAAAAAGCAGGGCGTTTTCGGCGCGGCTGAGTCTGGCGTCAAGCTCTGCGGCCTTTGCATGGCTGTCATCCAGCGTCACTATAGAACTCAAAGTTTCATCTGAGAGTTTATTCTTCTGATCCGTAAGCTCTACGGCTCCGAAGTCCATCAATCTGGACATTATGGATTCTTTCTGCTTGTCAAGGCCTATCACTGCAATTTTCTGCATTTTAACAATTGACACTTGAATCCACGATCCTTTCTGCAATGAATCTTATCGCCTCTTCTTTTTTCTCCCGGGCCTTTAATTCCATCTCCCGGCAGAACTCTTGGGCGTCCTCAATGGCTTTATCATAAAGTTTGCCGGCGATCTCCTGCCCGTCTTTAAGCAAAGCCTGGCATTGTTCTCTCTCCCTGGCAAAAGCCTCCTCTACCATCTTATCGGCTTTTGCGTCGGTCTCCTGCGTTAACTTCTTTGCCGAGACTTTCGCCTCTTTTCGCATCTTGTCGGCTTGATCTTCAGCATCCTTAATGAGTTTAAGTTCTTCTGTAAACAATCTCCCGCCTCCTTGCCTTGTTATTTCCAAAATAAAAAACTTCCCCTTTTTCTAAATTTACCACAAAATATTCATATATATCAAAATTTTGTCAAATATTCAGTATACAAAAAATAATTATGCTTTATGAAGATGATTCATCCCCATAAAGCATAGTCTATGCAATAATTTAAAGTTTAGAGGCTATTTCCTCGATCTTTTTAAGCCGGCCGTTTATTCCCGATTTTTTCAGAGGCGGTCTGCACATCTCTCCCAGCTCTTTTATGGATATATCAGGATTTTCTTTTCTCAGTTCTGCTACCTCTCTGAGTTTGTCGGGAAGCCAGTTCAGACCTTTTTTTTCTTGAATCTTTTCTACGGCCTTCACCTGTTTCATGGCCGCTGCGACAATTCTGTCCGTATTGGCGTTATCACAGTTAGCCATCCTGTTGGCCTCGTTCTTCACGGATTTTTCCACCAATGTGTTCTCAATTATCAGTGAATGGGTGTCTGCGCCCATTATTCCCAGCATGTCGGCCACGTAATCGGCTTTTTTCATATACACCACATAAGTATTCCCTCTCTTGAAATCTCTGGCCTGCAGATCTACAAAAGAGTTTATCAGCTTTTTCAGGTCTTTGGCGAGCGATTCACTGCCGCATACGAACTCCAGATGATAAGATTTTTCAGGGTCGCTCATGGTGCCTGCTCCCATGAATATACCTCTAAGATAAGCCCGCTTGCAGCATTTGCTTTTTACTATACCGTCGTATATACCGTCTGATATATAGTTGTTTCCTTCTCTAACGAGCAATATGCCCGTTTCTCTGAGTATCTGTTCGCTTCTGTTGTCCGGGTCTATGGTTATCTTATATTCTCTCCTCTTTCCTATGGAAGAAGCCTCTGACACCTCCAGCACCGTTTCGGCGTCGAAATAATCGTGCAGCAGCTTCTTATAATGCCTGATCACTGCCGGGTTCTCAGAAGTTATGATGATCTTGAATCTTCCCCCTCCTGCCAGGCCTATGCTGCCGGACACTCTCAAAAATCCTGCTATCTCGGCAAGCTGGCAGCACTTTTTCTCCGGCTCCGTTCTGGATAATTCATTTTTTACTTCTGATGCGAACGACATGGATTTTTCTCCTCGTGGTAATATGGGGCCGCCCCGGCGGCGCGGCTACGAGCCGGCCCGACTAAGGTTCCGGCGCTACTTCTTTCTTTATATTCTATACCATTATTCGCCCCAATGGAAGTAAAAAAGGGCTTTGTTCAGCAACTGCCTGAGCTATTTAAATAAATAATAGTCGACAAAAATATATAGTACTCCGATAGCGCCGATATAACACGCCCATCTTGTAATCTTATTTTGTTCATGTTTATGATTGTGGACTATTACGAAAACTGTAATTGCTGCAAATACCACAAAGAGCAGAATCATGAATTTGTCATTTCCATAGCCGAGCAATTTGGCTGAATCCGTGTATGGCTTAAAATGCGGTGCCGCCCGAAAATACATAACTATAAACAAAGCGTATGCCAGTTGTATTCCATCAAACGGCATTTTCCGTTCATGAGGCAATCGCTCTTTGTTTTCATCGTTTTTCATACACAACCCCCTCATTTTAAAATTATTTTCTCATATATTTCATCCATACAATCCGATAGAACCTATCTTATATCCAACGCCTTTGACTATTCGGCTGCCTTAATGTTTTGTTAGTATAATATGATTTCTTTTACAATTCAATCTTTTTCTACACTTTAAAATTAAGTATATTGTATACCTATTCATCTGCCATCCCCCAATATATATTACAAACTTACTTCAATATTACACAGTGGCAAAAGTGTTCGGCAGAAATGTAAGAAATCAAGTCATACAAAAAGAGCACTGTCCACTGTAAATCAAGTTTCAAGTGCTCTTGTTTTCTATCCGGGTACCCATACGATAATCTTGAATACCCTTTTCATTAAGTACTATTTGAGCGGAGCAAGTCCTAAGATCTCTCTGGCTTCGGCAGGGGTTGCTACCTCTCTGCCCAGCATCTTAGCCAGCTCTACGACTTTAGCTACCATCTGGCCGTTGGATTCTGCCAGAACGCCCTTTTCCATGTACAGGTTATCTTCGAAGCCCACTCTCACGTGACCGCCTAAGCTGATGGTGGCGGCTGCGATGTGCCATGCGTTCTTGCCAAGGCCTGTAGCCGTCCATGTGGAACCTTCAGGAATGGATTCTACCATGTATACCAGGTCTCTGATAGTTGCAGTCATCTGAACTCCCAGAACGAAATCCCAGTGAATAGGCTTAGTCAGGAAACCTTTTTTGTATGCAGTCTTCATGGCTGTGTCTATCATGCCTTTATCGAACACTTCACATTCAGGCTTGATGCCTCTTTCCTGCATGATCTTTGCGAAGTTTATTATAGTATTGTCGGTGTTGATGAAGATCTCATCTCCTCCGAAGTTGCAAGTACCGCAGTCTAAAGTTGCCATTTCAGGAGTAGGGACTACTTCTGTGGACTGTAATCTCTCGAGGTCGGTCATGCCTACCGCGCCGCCTGTGGACGGCTGAATTATGGCATCAGGACATTCCTTTCTGATAGCGTCGATACATTCTTGGAATCTGCCCTTGTCCTGAGTAGGAGTGCCGTCGTCCCATCTTACATGAAGATGAATAAGGGAAGCTCCCGCATCATAAGCCGATTTTGCTTCTCTCACGATCTCTTCTACCGTGTAAGGTACGTTGGGGTTTTGTTCCTTCGTTACTTCTGCGCCGCAAATACAAGCACTGATGATCAATTTTTCCATATTTATCTCCTTTATTCATAAAAGAATTATCAGACTCAGATTATTATAGCACTATAATTCGCGATGTTCAAGTGTTACGCGCCACCCCTGAGAAGTAAAAATCTTATAAAATTCATTGGCCAAAGTTACAGAGCGGTGCTGTCCTCCCGTACATCCGAAAGCCACGGTGAGGCTGTATTTCCCCTCTTTCACGTAACACGGCACCAATCTGGTTATGATCTCCTGTATCCTGTTGACAAACTCCTTTGTGACGTCCTGTTTCATCACGTACTGGGCCACCTTCTTGTTGTTGCCCGTCAGTCTCTTGAGGCTGGACACATAATAAGGGTTTGGGATAAATCTCACATCTATTACCCAGTCCGCCTCTGTAGGCATACCGTGTTTATATCCGAAGGACATAAAATTTATCACAAAAGTATCCTTCTTAGTCTTGCTTTCGAAGAGCTTGTCCAGCTCCGAGTTCATCTCCGCTACTTTCAGCGAAGACGTGTCTATGACATAGTTGGCCAGGCTGCGAAGTTCAGCCAGACGCTCTCTTTCCGCTTCTATGGTAGATCTGGTTATCACGCTGTCAGAGAGAGGATGGCTCCTTCTTGACTCGTTGTAACGGCGAATCAGAGCCTCGTCAGAAGCTTCTATAAAGAGGATCTTAAAGTCTACGTTTATATCGTCCGTAAGAGCCGTCACTACTTCTTTCAGATCTCCGAAAAATTGTCCGCCTCTTATATCCACCACAAAGGCGGCCTTCTGTATCTTCCTCTTGCCCGTCATCGCAAGATCTATAAAGTTTTTGATCAGAGCAGGAGGCATATTGTCTATGCAGTAATAGCCCTTATCCTCAAACCAGTCTGCCGCCTTGGTCTTTCCTGCCCCTGAAAGCCCGGTTATAATGACAACTTCCATCTCTTATCCTTTCTTTTCAATGTTGACTATACGTTCAGGATCCAGCCCCGCTTCGAGAGCTCTCATAAGCGGCTGTCTGAACTCGCCTACTTTCTCCGGCACATGAGCGTCGCTTCCGATTATAAATTTGATGTCAAACTTAGCTGCTATCTTTATCTCATCTACCGTAAGATGGTCGTGTTTGGCGTTTATCTCTACCATGGTTTTTGTGTCTTCACAGGCTCTGCATATGTCGCTGATGTCAAACGGCCCCTTATCACCCGGATGAGTCAATATATCTATCTTATTGTTATATAAAGCGTTTAGGATCATATCTGTATTTTTCACCATCAGGGTGGACGAATCGCCTCTGAATACTCCCGTATGATTGCTTATATAATTGGGTATCATGCCGGCCTTCAATATTCCGAAATGATATCCGGCAAGCAATATATCGAAGAGGTCCGTATCCTCTACGTCCAGATAAGGCGGCACTCTCAGAGTGTTGGCCTCAACCCCCAGCAGCACCTCTATGTCGGGGTATACCGATTTGAGCCTGTCTATCTCCGCTCTCATCTCAGGGAGTTTTTCCATCTTGATTCCGTAAGTCAGATGGCCGGGTCCATGGTCTGTTATGGCGATGGAAGAAAGGCCTTTCTCTGAAGCTACTCTCACGTTATCCTCTATCGTTCCTTTCCCATGCGAATATACCGTATGAGTGTGGTGATCGTATATCATCCTGTATTTATTTACTGTTTCCTCGTATTTTTTCAAATCCTTACCTCTTCTTTTATCCTATTATTCTCACCTCCGGAGAAAGCATGACGCCGCTCTGATCGTACACTCTGTTCTGCACTAAAGTTATCAGATCGAGAATGTCAGAAGCGGAAGCGTTCCCCTTGTTTATTATAAATCCGCTGTGAAGAACGGATACCTGAGCGCCTCCTACCGAAACACCCTTAAGTCCGGCATCTTCGATGAGCTTTCCTGCGAAATATCCTTCAGGTCTCTTGAAAGTGCTTCCGGCGGAGGGATAATTCACCGGCTGTTTGCTGTTACGCCTTGCCGTAAGGTCTTTCATTTTTTCCGCTATCTTTTCTTTGTCTCCCTTTTCAAGAGAAATCACCGCTTCCACAGCTATATAGCCGTTCTCTGCAAGCACGCTGTGCCTGTATCCGAAATCCATCTCTTCAGCTGAAAAAACTCTCTCGGCGCCGCCGTCCGGCGCTATAGCCCTGACCGACTTGACCACCTGCTTCATCTCTCCTCCGTACGCGCCGGCGTTCATAAACAGCGCGCCTCCCAGGCTGCCGGGTATGCCGCTGGCAAACTCGAATCCCGTAAGGCCCTCAGAAAGAAGCGTCCTGGCCAGAGAAGAAAGCAAAACAGCCGTTCCTGCCGCTGCCGTACAGCCGTCCGGGTCGACAGACACTTTTGCAAAATCCTGTGAAAGCTTTATTACTACCCCCTCATACCCGCTGTCTTTAAACAACGTGTTAGAACCGTTGCCCAGCAGAATATGGGGAACTCCTTCCTGAGACGTTAAAGCAAGGAGAGCCCTGAGTCTGTCCGTATCGCGAACTTCCGCTAAAACAGCTGCGTTTCCTCCTGCCTTAAAAGACGTATATCTGCTCATGGGAACGTTTTCTGCGAATGTGATATCAGCCCTCTCCATTTCTCTCTTCAATTTTTGTAATAGGTCCGCACGAATCTTTTCCAAAGATGTCCTCCTTATCTATCTTATATTTCTCAAAATTCTCATATACCTGCGTCTTGTTGCTCAGGTCTTTGCCTGCCAGCCTGTTATTAACTATCCTTGAAATGTATATGTATAATATCGCCATGGTAGGGACTCCCAGTATCATGCCTGCAAATCCGAACAGTCCGCCGCCCACGATTATGGCAAACATCACCCAGAAGCTGGCCAGCTTAGTGGTCTTTCCGAGAATCTTAGGTCCGATCACATTTCCGTCAAGCTGCTGAAGCACCAGTATCATGACAGCAAATTTCACCGCCGCCCAAGGGTCTATGAACAGGAGAAGTATTATGGACGGTATCGCTCCTATGAACGGACCGAAGAAAGGAATCACGTTGGTTATTCCTACCACTACACTTATCAGAACCGTAAGGGGCAATCCTAAAACGGTCATGGCTATAAAGCATATTATTCCTATGATTATGGAATCTATGATCTTCCCGTTGATAAAACCTCCGAAAGTATTGTTGCACAGCTCTCCGAACTCGAAGATCTTAGCCGCCCTGTCCCTCGAAAAGACAGCTAAGATAAATTTCTTTGCCTGGGCCAGAAATATCTCTTTGCTGTTGAGCACATATATACATATTATGAGGGATACGAGAAAATCTATCATCACTCCGAAGGTTCCCAATATGCCCATAGAAACTTTAGTCAATATGGCCTCCGCCCCCGGAAGCACATTATTCTGTCCCCATTCGAGGAAAGACTGCGAGGCGCTCTCGAGTCGTCCCTCCAGGAGATTGGCAAGATCCGGATTTTCTACTGCCGTCTTCTCTATCCAGTTTATGGCGTTCTCCACATAGATGGGAACATCGCTGACAAGCCCTACGATGCTTCTCGTCAGTTCGGGAATAACCAGCATAAAGAACCCTATCAGCACCACCATCAGCACCGCAAAAGAGACGATGGTGGCTATTACTCTTGCAAGACGGTAGTCTTTGGTATAGCTTCCGAGTCTTCCCCGGCTGCGCCTGTACACTATTCTCAGGGTGCCGTTGTATATGGGGCACAGCAGATAGGCCATGATTATACCCAGATAGAAGGGAGTAAGTATGCCGTTTATCTTGCTGAAGACTCCTTTTACATCGGCAGTATTATAAAGCAGATAATAGCACATCAAAAGTCCTGCACCGGCCAGAAATATTGTAAGGCCAAGCTTGACATATCTGCTGCGAATTTTTCTCTTCTGTTGTTGCATGATTTCTCTCTCCTGCTCCTGTTTTTTAAATCTGAATACAGTTTCAGACAAGCTTGCCCTCGCCTTGCTGCCCGAAGAGACGCCCGGCATTTGCTTCGACAGCCGTCTTTTCAATATCGCGTAAGCTGAACCATCAGCTGCAGTCTTTTGAGGACTTCGCTCTGCCAGGCCTCAGCCATATCAGACAGATCTCCCCTCTTTATGTGATCTGATATCATACTGTTGTATTTCTGTTCGCTGAGGGAAAGAGCCACCGCCGGAAGATCTTTTGTCATAATATAGTATGCTGTAGCGCACCTGGCCAGAAGTTTGTCATCTTCCCCATAAGGATATATTTCCACTATTTTATTATGTATAAACGCCGCATATCTAAAAAGGTCATGGGAAACGGCCTTTACTTGTGCAGCTTTTATGAGTTCGGCCGCCAGCTTTTCCATCTCTTGGGGAATCTCCGCAGGCAGGGGCGGCGTGTAGTCGAGTTCCTGTATCATCATGTTTCTCTTTCTGAACAGATATCTCGAGGAATCTTTAACAAGAAAGCGGTGCATTTCATCTATGAGATTAAGGTCCAGGCTCCTCTTCATCTCCGCAAATTCCCACAGCTTCGCAAGAAGCGAAGTTATTCTCTCGGCTCTCACATGTTCAGATACGGGGACGTTCAGGCATATGTCTCCCTCTGCTACAGCCTCTATCTGGCCGTCAGTCAGCGGGCTCCCGTCGATCCTCATGTTTCGAAGTATCCATTCCCGCCTTTCTATATCCGCAAAATATCTCTTCATATCTGCAGAAAACGGCATCCTGTTTTTTATCATAACTAACTTCTTCTTTATGGAAACCACCGTCTCTGTGTGAAAGCCTGTCTGCATCGGGACACCTCCTTAACTTCTTTTATTTTAACATACAATATTTCCGATTTCTATGTTATACTAAAAGAATAGAAAGGATTATTTTATGAGAATTCTTGTCGTCAGCGATACCCACAAAAATCTCAACAGATTCTGGGACGTATTTGAAAAATTAAAAAGAGAAAATCCCGTGCAGATGATAGTTCACTGCGGCGATTATTATGAGGACGCTTCAGCCATAAGGATGAGAGCCGGCGTACCGGTGACCGCTGTCCGCGGCAACTGTGACGGCGATTTCTCCGGAGAGAGTTATGTCATCCTTGAGACTGAAGCCGGCGATTTTTTCGTGACTCACGGCCACATGGAAAATGTCGGCCACGATCTGCAAAAGCTGTGTTACAAAGCTGAAGAAGCAGGCTGCATCGGTGCAATTTTCGGACATACTCACCGCAGCGCCTACGTGTTTGCCGAAGATATGTATCTGATGAATCCGGGAAGTCTGCAAAGACCCAGAGACGGCTCAGGCGGCACTTTCGGTATCCTGGAAACCGGACAGGGAAGCGTGTTTGGCAAGATATACAGATATGAAGACTTCATGTCGGACGAAGGCTCCGGCGGGCCGGGCGGATCGGGCGGATCGGTCAAAAAAGCTCAAAAGCCTGCTTCAGGCCGTCTAAGCAGGATGCTCAATTACAGCGACAGATTTTGATTCGGAGGTAAACTATGGATATTAAAAAGATGATGGTTTCCAAGCCTGTTATCGGGCGCATAGCAAATTATGAAGAAATTTTCTGGATAAATCCGCAGAGCGGAAAAGAGGCAGATCTGCCTTTTAGCATGGATGATATAGACGACGCTGAGGCTCGCCTCTTGCGGTTTGCTCCTTATATCGCCTCCGCTTTTCCCGAAACAGCCAAGACGGGAGGAATAATAGAATCCAAGCTGATTCCGATACCCAAGATGAAGGAGTCTTTGGAGAAATCGCTGGGCAAGTTTGGCGGAAAGCTTTTCCTTAAATGCGACAGTCACCTCCCCATATCGGGGTCTATAAAGGCCAGAGGCGGTATATATGAAGTCCTCAAGTTGGCCGAGTCGATAGCCGTAAAAAGCGGTCTTTTATCTTTGGAGGACGACTATTCTAAGCTTACAGGAGACGAATTCAAAAAACTATTCAGTCAATATTCGGTGGCCGTAGGTTCAACAGGCAACTTAGGGCTTTCCATAGGAATAATAAGCGCTAAGCTGGGCTTTAACGTAACGGTCCATATGTCTGCCGACGCCCGTCAGTGGAAAAAAGATCTTCTGCGTTCAAAGGGCGCTGTCGTGATAGAATACCCCGACGATTATCAGAAAGCTGTGGCGGAAGGCCGCAGAGAAGCCGCTTCAGATCCTATGTGCCACTTTGTCGATGACGAAGGATCACAGGATCTGTTCTTGGGATACTCTGTCGCCGCCAAGAGGCTTGTGCCTCAGCTCACGGAGGCAGGTATAACAGTGGATGAGGATCATCCACTGTTTATCTACCTTCCATGCGGAGTCGGCGGGGCTCCCGGCGGAGTAGCTTTTGGTCTCAAGGAGATCTTCAAAGATAACGTCCACATACTTTTCGCCGAACCTACTCATGCTCCATGTATGACCCTCGGACTGATAACGGGCCTGGGTGACGGTATATCTGTCAAGGACATAGGTCTTGACGGTATCACGGACGCAGACGGTCTGGCCGTAGGCCGGCCTTCTATGCTCGTAAGCAATATAATGAATACCCTCTTGGATTGCTGCTATACCATAGACGACAGCAGACTCTACCCTTTCCTATCTCAGCTTGCCGACAAGGAAAAGATATATATAGAGCCCTCTGCCTGCGCTTCTTTTACGGGACCTTCGCTGGCCGCTGCATCTTCTGAATATATAGAGGCTTTCGGTCTTGCTGATAAGATGAAGAACGCTTCTCATATACTGTGGGCTACGGGAGGAAGCATGGTGCCGGACGCGGAAATGAAACTTTACTATGAAAGAGGAAGCCAGAGATGAAACGACTTGCACCTGAACTCATCACGAGAGCCGCGTCTTTTTTCAGAGTAGTGGGCAACGAAACGAGAATGAAAATCCTATGTACCATAGCTCATGACGAAGTCTGCGTAGACGATATTGCGGAAAATGTACAGATGACTAAATCCGCCGTTTCTCACCAACTGAAGATATTGAAAGATGAAGGCCTTGTAAAATCCCGCCGTAACGGGAAGAATATCTATTACAGTCTGGACGACCAGCACGTAGTAGATATAATAGATATAGCTTTTATCCATATAGAGCACAAGAGTCACGGAGCAGATTGCAGCTGCGAGAATTGTACTTCAAAATCATAACCACCCGCCTTCTCTAAGGCGCTGACAAAGTGAAGAGGCCGCATATGAGATGCGGCCTCTTTATTCATATTATTCTTATAAAACCCCTTTTTTCTACTTCTTTAAGGCAGCTTTCAGTCGGATAACCCAGAGCAGCAGTCCCGTAAACCACATGACTGTCCGGTATCCCCCATTTTCTCAGCAAGTCCCTGACTTCCGGCCGGTCGCATACTTCACGGACCTGATTGGTCCATACGGAACCTATCCCCAAAGACCACGCGGCGAGAAAAATATTCTCAAGAGCGCAGGCGTTGTCTTCAGGTCCCCATCTGCTGTCTCTTTCGTTGGAAGGTATTATCAGCACAGCCGGATCGTAAAAATCATATCCTTCTCTGTCCATCTCTACCTCTATGAGCTTTGCAAGTTTTCGGATCTCATCCCTGTCAGTGACGGCGGTAAATTGCCACGTCTGACGGTTCATGCCTGACGGGGCATAAGTCGCCGCTTTCAGGATGAGTTCAAGATCAGGACGCTCTATCTTTCTGCTCTGAAAGCTCCTGACGCTTCTTCTGGTAAGAATAGTTTTTAACGTCTCGTTCATAATCAACCTCTCATCATCTTTATGAGCTTGTTCAGTTTTAAAGGCTCTCCTTTATAAAGCACCAGAGATTTGTATATCTTTCCTGCTATTAAAGTCACCAGTACTGCTGTGACTACTGTGATGGCAAAGCACGAGAGAGTCTTCCACAGAGGAATCGCTCCCATGAGCACCTTTGCAGGAGTGATCATGACAGATGTGAACGGTATCCAGTCCAGGATGGAGTCTGTCATATCTCCTTCCATGACGCCTCCTGCATATATGCTGACGAGGAAACTTGCCACCAGCACCAGAGAAAATATTGCGTTAGCCGAAGACAGGTCTTCCGCCTTGCTGGCCATCGCTCCGCCGGCGCCGGCCAGAGCACAGTACAAAAGCATTCCCGTCATGATCATGAGAAGCGCCATGATGCAGTTTGCAGGACTCAATATCCCTTCAGCCATGTTCCCCAGCATTTTGAATCCCTGTATTATCATCATGTCCGTGTCGGGATTTATGGAGAGAACGATCTTAGATCCTATAAAGAAACTGATGGCCAGACCAAAGATCCAGCTGAACAGCTGTATGATACCGGTGAGCGTTATGGCCAGCAGTTTGCCCAGGATTATAGCCGCAGGCTTTACTGCCACAAGCATACTTTCCATCAGCTTTGAGCTCTTTTCTGTGACTACGCTGTTGGCGACTCCCTGTCCGTATGCCAGAACAAAGAAATACAGCACCATCAGATTCAGGAATGTAAATATTATTATCACTATTTGTTTAAAAGACTCCATAGGGTCGGCATCGTCCTGATCTGTGTCGCCGTAATACTGCGGCTGTCCTCCCGAAGCGACGCTCAGACTATCAGCATAAGCCATCAGCAGACTGTCAAATCCCTGAGCAGTCTCTTCCGCAAGGCTGCTGCCGTCCGGAAGCACTATGTTCATAGTATACTCGCTTCCCTTTTGCTGAGTAACTATCATAAGAGTATCTGCGCTGCCGTCACAATCTCCGGCTGCACTGTCAAAATCACTGCCGTAGTCTTTGATCTGGGCGTCTATACCTGCCTGCTCAAGCAGGACAGGCAGTTCCGTCATATCTGCCTTCTTATCCTCACTCATATCCACCAGATAAATATTCTTCACCTGAGAAAGATCCAAAGGAGCTTCCTGCTGTTGTACCTGGGTCTGTTCTGTCTGCGGCTCATCGCCGGAGGTCATCTCAAGTCCCGTCATTACAGCCGCAGGCAAGAGAAGGCACAGCAGCGCTATCAGGATAGTACTGTTCTTATACCCCTTGCTCTTGACATGTTCTTTAAAGGTAAAGGAAAAAACTTTGGAAAATCCTCTCAACTGATTTTTCATTTATTTTCCCTCCTTTCCGCGCATGGCCATACTTAATATTCTGGTCATCTTCATTCTGCTTCCCTTATACATTATCAGCCGGTCATATATCTTTCCGGAGGCTTTGTATATTAAAAATACACATATAATCTGTATCAGCCACGAGGCTATCACTATTCCGATACCGATGTCTCCTGTTATATAATACGCCGGCGCCGCAAAGGCCGAAATAAACGGACACAGCGACATGAACAGAGCCGGGCCGCTTCCAAAAGGCGCTGCGATCACTGTAGCCATATAGCAGACCAGGATTACCATAGTGGATGTCATATTGGCCGACTCCATATCCTCCATGCTGGAGCATCCTGCTCCGCTCAGGGCGGCGATCAGAGATAGGGTGACGCAGGCCAGCAGCGCCGAAACAAGCGCTATCGCTATTACGTCGGGACCGATATTGAGTATGTCCGAAGTTATACCCATGTCCGCCAGTTTGTCGCCTACAAAAGACGTATCTCTGAATATACCTGTGACGAAATATGACAGTACAAACGCGGCTATTATAGAAATAACCATGGAAAATATAAAAGTTATAACTGCCAGAATTTTTCCCAGTATCATGTCTTCTGATCTTATACTCACCAGCAGGGTCTCAACTAACTTTGAAGATTTTTCTTCCAGTATTGCTCTTACGATGTAAGTTACCGCAAATATACATACTATCATCACCAATATGGAATATGCGTATTGTATGGAATATCTCGAGTCGGTGTCCACGACATCGCGCCCCATGAATTCGTCCATGGTCATCACTTGAGTATAAAAGCTGGCGCCTTCCGTACTGCCGCTTCCCATGAAAAAGGACATGACCGGTATGGCAAACAGCGCTACAGCGATAAATATGCCGAAGGTCGCGAGATTCGCTTTATTCTTATACAGCTGATAAAGAGTGAACTTGTAAACTTTGTTCAACCCTTGAAAGGCTCCTCTCTTATTCATGTACTTCACCTACTTTTTCTACGAATATCTCGTGAAGAGACGGTTCCCTCAAGTCGAAAGTCACCACTGTGACGCCGCTTTCTGTCAGGTCTCTGAGGAGTTTATTGGCTTGCTGGTCTCCTGACACTTTTAGCTGATATTCGCACTCTTTTTCTGTCACTACAGTAATGCCTGCCGCCTCTATCATGGGTCTGACTTCCTGTTCAGTCTTAAGGTGCAGATTGACTCTGCCGTAGCTCTTTTTTATCTCATTGAGATTACCCTGCAGAACAGGCTTAGAACGATCCAATATGGTTATATCTGTACAGAATTCTTCCACTGTAGCCATCTGATGGCTGGACATTATCAGATATTTTCCCGCTGCGATCTGCTCTCTTATGATTCCTTTGAACAGGTCTGTATTGACCGGATCAAGTCCCGACAGGGGCTCGTCAAGAATTATCAGTTCCGGGTCGGAGATAAGAGCTATCATGAATTGAATCTTCTGCTGATTACCTTTAGAAAGCTGATCTGCCAGCTTAGGCTTAAATGCCTTCTTCTTTTTTACTGCCCTGACCTTTTTGCTTTCTCCCAGAGCCGGGGCTTTTTCTGCTTTAGGGTATAAGTATTCTTCTGCCTCCAGTCTGTGGGCCCAATACTTGATTCTCTCCTTAGCCTCTGCCTTTGGTACGCCTCTTAATGACGCAAAGTACATGAGCTGATCCATCAGCGAATATTTAGGATAAAGACCTCTCTCTTCTGCAAGATAACCTACGTTGCAGTTATCTGTGGTAAGCGGATCTCCGTTCCACAGCACTTCTCCGCCGTCCCTTGCAAGCATGTTGAGCATCATTCTTATGGTAGTAGTCTTACCCGCTCCGTTAGTTCCCAAGAGAGCGTATACTCCCGGCCCCTGCATCTGGAAGCTGAGATCGTCTACCACCACTTTATCTCCGTAAGATTTTTTTAGATTTTTTACAATTAAGCTCATTTTGATTCCTCTCTTATTAAACTATAAATTTATTTTTTCCTTTTCAAGTCTTATAGCTTCCCTGCAGTAAGTTATGGTGTTGACCAGCCAGACGACTCCTACCGCTGCGGCCGGAAGCGGCCCGTAGTCAAAGAAAAAGCCGAGCAAAAGCAGCGATGTAAACATTATGACGCATACTTTAGTCCCCGTGCTGTAGGCTTTATAGGCCGATCTGTATATGGTGAACTTCTCAAGTTCATCACAGCTTTCTTCCCATTTCTTCTGAAAGCGCAGGTCGTATACGCTTCCCTGCTTTTCCGGATTCATTATCTTCTGAAAATCTACCGTCATCTGCTGCATCTTTATCCTCAAAAAGTTGCCTGCTATAAATACGATCAGGGCTATCATATATATCTTGCTGTCTTTTTCTATATAATCCGATATATACGCCGCCACTGCGGCAAAAAATATGAGGGACAATATTTCGCACACGCTTATATACATCAGCGCTTTTGCAATATTAGTATCGGCGTTTGCCAGCAGCAGATCTTCTGTTTCTTCGTCGCCTGCACTCAGGCTCTCTTGGTAGTACTTTTTTCCCTTTCTGTAATATATCAGGGTTATGACTGCGCCGGCCAGCGTCATCACTATCACTCCTATGGGAGATATTACATACATTATTTCTCTCAAGATGACTCTTGCGGATCCGGTCCAGAAAGCCGCCGTTCCGGTAGTGGAAAAAGCTCCTATTATTCCTCCTATTACAGCCATGAGAAGCAAAATCGGTATGAATGATCTGAGAGCTTTTCTGTTTTCTCTCTTATTTTTATCATTGTTCATCCGCGTTCTTCCTCCTCATAGGAAAAAATATCTTCTACGTTTGCGCCGCATGCTTTAGCTATCTTTAAAGCCAACGTCACTGACGGCGAATAGTCGCCTCTCTCTATCTGGCTTATAGTCTGCCTTGAGACTCCCACCATTCTGCCAAAGTCGGATTGGTTAGCATCGATCTTTGCGCGATATTCTTTCAATCTGTTTTTCAGTGGCATTCTCGCTGCTCCTCTCCATAGCGAGAAGGTATTACCCCCCCCCGCAGCATTTTTGCCAATTTTACTTTACATTATGACAAGTAAAGTTGTCACTACAGGCAGTATAGCATCTTCAACACAGGTGTGTCAATAAATTTTTTTCGGGGCGAATCACCATCGAACCCGACATGTGTTTATTTCCTATTGCATCCTATGATCTCAGCCCGCCGGACATTAAAAATGACGTCAGTTTTTTGATGCGATTCTGACGTCATTCTATATCGAAAAAGATTGCAGATTATATTAAATATGCAATCTTCCGGCAAAAGTATGCTTACTTCTTCTTGTTCAATTTATTTAATCTATAAGTTTTTACGCTTTTTACCGTAAAAACTGCGGTCACGATATACATCAAAGCGATAGTAATCAATGTTAAAATATAGTTGCTTTCGCCTTTATACGCCTCAAATATATCTCCGTATATAACTAAATCATATGTCTTTAGAACAGACATTATAAAAAACATCACAGCAGTTGTTACATAATATCCTAACATTATAGAGACTCTCCTTTCAAAGGCCGTAAATAAGTTTATCTGAAACATCGATTCTGTTTATAGGCGCCAATCTTCTGCTGCCGGATATCGTTTCAACTAAAGCTGAGATAAAACGCTCCGCGCCGGAATCTCTTCTCCGGCATATTTAACGTATTTTCATCTTTTTAAAATATCTATCTATCAATATTATTATACAGCGATGGCTTAAAAAGTCAATTCTATTCATTAAAAAATTAACAATTATATGTCAGCTCCGCTTCTGCTCTTCTACACAAAAAAGCAGAGGCCCCGGTGGCCTCTGCTTTTTGCAAGGCGCTTCTATTCCAGTTCGAAAGCGCCGGTATACAGCTGATAGTATCTTCCCTTTTCTTCGATGAGATGCTCGTGATTTCCTCTTTCTATTATGCGTCCCTGATCCATCACCATTATCACATCAGCATTTTGAATGGTAGACAGTCTGTGAGCTATGACGAATACTGTTCTTCCGTGCATCAGATTATCCATACCTCTCTGTACTATAGACTCAGTCCTGGTGTCTATAGAAGACGTGGCCTCGTCGAGTATCATGACAGGCGGGTCTGCAACGGCTGCTCTGGCTATAGATATGAGCTGTCTCTGGCCCTGCGAAAGACCGCTTCCGTCTCCGGAAAGCACCGTATCATAGCCGTCGGGAAGCATACGTATGAAGCCGTCGGCATTGGCCAGTTTAGCGGCGGCGATACATTCCTCGTCCGTAGCGTCCAGCTTGCCGTAACGTATATTATCCATCACCGTTCCGGTGAACAGATTGACTTCCTGAAGAACCACTCCGAGGGAACGGCGCAGGTCGTACTTCCTGATCCTGTTTATATTGATGCCGTCGTACTGTATCTTTCCGTCATCAATATCGTAGAACCTGTTTATGAGATTGGTTATGGTGGTCTTTCCTGCTCCCGTCGCTCCCACCAGGGCAACCTTCTGTCCCGGTTCGGCATATATGGTTATATCATGGAGCACCAGTTCGTCTTCATTATATCCGAAATCGACTTCTTTGAGGTTGATCTTTCCTCTCATAGGAATCAGCTTGTCGCCGTCTTTCCAGGCCCACGTTCCCGTTCTCTTCTCACATTCTTTAAGCTGTCCCGACTCGTCTTCACATGCGTTGACTAAAGTGACGGTTCCCCTGTCTTCTTCAGGCTCCTGATCCAGAAGCTCAAATATTCTCGACGCGCCGGCCATGGCCATTATCACAGAGTTGAGCTGCTGCGATACCTGCGCTATAGGGTTGACGAAGTTTCTTGACAGCGTTAGGAAAGATGCTATAGTTCCAAGAGTCAGGAACTCTTCTCCTCCTATGGATAAATTAGTTACACCTGCGATTCCCATGGCGCCTCCTGCCACCGCAATCAGCACGTAGAGCACATAACCGAGACCTCCGGTCACAGGCATCAGGATGTTGGCCAGGGTGTTAGCCATAGCGGTAGTGTTTCCAAGGTTCTCGTTCTTTTCTTTAAATCTCTCTTTGGCTTTTTCCTCATAACAGAAAACTTTTACTACTTTCTGGCCGTTTACCATCTCTTCTATATAACCGTTTACGTCGGCGATACTCCTCTGCTGTTTCATGAAGAAGTTTCCGCTCCTTCCGGCTATGGCTTTTATCACCATCAGGATCACCGCTGTAAATACCAGCACGATCAGCGTCAGCCATATGCTCAGATGTATCATGGATATGAGCACCGCTATCATGGATACTACCGACGAGAACAGATTTGGCAGACTCTGAGAGATCATCTGCCTCAGCGTATCAGCGTCGTTAGTGTAGTAGCTCATTATATCCCCGTGAGTCCTGGTATCGAAGTATCTTATGGGAAGAGTCTGCATCTTGGTAAACATCTCATCTCTGATATTCTTCAGAGTACTCTGTGCGATAACCGCCATAGTCCTGGCGTAGAAGAGAGAAGCCAGGATACCGGCAAGAAATACTACAGAAATTCCCAGTATGGCCTGCAGCAGGCCGCCAAAATTAGGAGAGGCCTCCAGCAGAAGCGGTCCTATATAGTCATCTATGAGTGTCTGCAGGAACAGGGACGAGGCCACGCTGGCCCCTGCGCTTATCAGTATGCAGATCACTACTACCGTTAATCTTACTTTATATTCTTTCAAATATGACATCAGCCTTTTGATGGTTCCGGGCTTGAACTTCTGTCCCTTGGGAACTGCCCCAAAGCCCTTATTCCCTCCCATAGGCATCTTACGAGTTTCTCTACTGCTCACTGAGACCACCTCCTTTGTTCTGTGACTCATAGACCTCTCTGTAGATCTCGCTGTTTTTCATAAGCTGCTGATGATTGCCCACATCTGCGATCTTTCCGTCATCCAGCACTACTATCTGATCTGCGTCCTGTACGGATGCGATACGCTGAGCGATTATGATCTTAGTGGTATCCGGTATCTCGGTGCTGAAAGCCTGGCGTATCATGGCGTCGGTCTTCATATCCACTGCGCTGGTAGAATCGTCGAGGATGAGTATCTTTGGCTTTTTCAAAAGCGCTCTGGCTATACACAGTCTCTGTTTCTGACCCCCGGAGACGTTGCTTCCTCCCTGCTCTATATATGTCTCATAGCCGTCCTCAAATTTATCGATAAATTCATCGGCGCAGGCCAGCTTGCACGCATGGCGCAGTTCTTCGTCTGTAGCGTTTTCGTTTCCCCATCTGAGGTTCTCGGCTATAGTACCTGAAAACAAAGTATTTTTCTGAAGCACCATAGATACCTGATTTCTCAGGCTCTCGATGTGATAGTCCTTAACATCTGTTCCTCCTACCTTAAGGGAACCTGATGTGACGTCATAGAGCCTTGGAATAAGCTGTACCAGACTGGATTTGGCCGAGCCTGTAGCCCCTATGATGCCGACGGTCTGGCCGCTCTTGATGTGGAGATTTATATCGTTTAATACTTCTTTATTTTTGGATTTTCCATAGCTGAAATGCACGTTGTCAAAATCTATAGATCCGTCTTTCACATCATAGACAGGATTTTCGGGATCGTGGAGATTGCTCTCTTCATCCAGAAGTTCAGCAATACGATCTCCCGAGGCTCTGGCCATGGTCAGCATGACGAATATCATGGAGATCATCAGAAGGCTCATAAGTATCTGTATGATGTAAGTTATCAGACTGATCAGCTCTCCTGTGGAGAGGCCTATAGCCGCGTCGTTTCCGCTGGCCACTATGGCTCTGGCTCCGAACCAGGATATGAGGATCATGCTCAGATACATGCAAAACTGCATAAGCGGCATGTTGAACGCCATTATCTTTTCAGCTTTTGAGAAATCCTGATATATTTTTCCGGAAGTCTTCTTGAACTTCTCGACTTCGTGGTCCTGGCGGTTATAGGATTTGACTACTCTTATTCCGTAGAGATTCTCCTGAACGACATTGTTAAGTTTGTCATACGTCTTGAAGACTCTGTTGAATATTGGGTATACGGCTCTTATCAAGATATACAGGCCTATTCCCAGTATAGGCAGTACTCCGAGGAACACCAGAGACAGCTGCGCGTCTATTCCAAAAGAGGCTATCAGCGCAAAGATCAACATTCCCGGCGCTCTGGCAGCTATTCTTATGCACATCTGAAAGGCCATCTGAACGTTGGTTACGTCAGTGGTAAGTCTCGTCACTATGCTGGCCGTAGAAAATTTATCTATGTTGGCGAAGGAAAATTCCTGTACATGATCGTACATGGCGCCTCTGAGGTTCTTAGCAAATCCTGCGGAAGCTACGGCAGCCGTCCTTCCCGCAGCTATGCCGAAGATCAGAGCTAAGACTGCTGCAACGATGAGCATTATCCCGTATTTTATTATCTGAGGCATAGAACCGCCGTCTATACCGTTATCTATGAGTTCAGCCATTATGAGCGGGATCAATATTTCCATAACGACTTCCAGGAGTACAAGGACAGGCGTAACGGCAGCCGTCTTTTTATACTCCTTTATCTGTGAAGCTAATTTTTTGATCATACTTATACACTCCCCCTTTTCTATTCTATCTCTTCATATTCTCTTTCATACGCCGCAGATAATCCCGCAGGTTTTGAAGTTCTTCGCTGCTGAACCCGGCGGTCAGTTTGGCTTCCATACGTTTTCTGCCTTCTATCATTTCACGGCGCATGGCCTCTCCCCTGTCTGTCAGAGTGATTTTTTTGAGCCTGGCGTCATCGCTCACCGGCTGTCTCTGTATGAGTCCTTTTGTCTCCATCAGCGAACACACTTTCGAAGCGGTGGATCTGGTTATGCCGAACGCATCTTCAAAATCTTTCTGAAAGACGTCTCTGTTTCTGTTTTCATGAAGAAAGGACAAAATATAACCGTTGGCCATAGAAATCTTCATCAGATCTCCCTGCATCTGTCCTTCGACATTTTTCTTTATGGCATGGTTTAAAGTAGCAAGCTGTTTGCCGATATCGTTATTTTTCATTTCCTCACCTTCGTTTAACATTTGTCATACATCAAACTGTTTGACATGAAACTTATTATAATAGCAAAAACCCTCTTAGTCAAGAGGGTTTTTATGACGTTTCGATGAACTTTTTTCGTTAATTTTTACTCAACCTTCGAGCTGAGGCAGCGCAGAGCGTTGAGCACTGCAAGCATTGAAACTCCAACATCTGCGAAGACTGCCGCCCACAGACCCACGATGCCAAGGGCGCTGAGCGCTAAAACTGCGGCCTTTATGCCCAGAGCGAAGACGATGTTCTCATACACTATCCTCATAGTCTTCTTAGACAGGTGAATCATGCTGGATATCTTGGACGGCTGATCCTCCATGATGACCATGTCGGCAGCCTCGATAGCTGCGTCGGATCCGAGAGCCCCCATGGCGATACCTACGTCTACCCTGGCCAATACAGGCGCGTCGTTTATTCCGTCTCCCACGAAAGCGACTTTTTTCTTCTCAGGTTTAGCATGAAGTATATCTTCTACTATTCTGACCTTATCGGCAGGCATCAGGCCGGCGTGAACCTTGTCGATACCCAGGCGCTCAGCTACAGCTTCCCCTACTTCTCTGCTGTCCCCTGTCAGCATGACTGTCTGTATACCTTCACGTTTAAGCGCTGCAACTGCTTTATATGCGTCTTCTTTTATCTTATCGGCCAGCAAAATACAACCGGCATACTTTCCGTCCACTGCCACGTAGACCTGTGTTCCTCCGCTGTGTTCCTTTAGCTGACCTTCAAAATCGGTCTTATCAGCCATCAGCTTTTTGTTTCCGGCGGCCACTTTATGCCCCTTGACCTCCGCTGTCACGCCTTTTCCGGCCAACTCTTCCACGCCGCTTATGAGACTTTCGTCTATAGCCTTGCCATAAGCCTCTTTCAGAGACTGGGAGATAGGGTGGTTAGAATAGTTTTCAGCCATAGCAGCATATTCGATGAGTTCTTTCTCGCTGAAGCCCTCTTCAGGGAAGATATCTTCTACATGGAAAACTCCTTCCGTAAGAGTTCCCGTCTTATCCATGACTACCCATTGTACCTGGGACATGGCTTCCAAGTAGTTGCTTCCCTTGACCAGCACGCCTGCCTTCGAAGCGCCGCCTATGCCTCCGAAAAAGCTCAAGGGCACCGATATGACCAGGGCGCATGGGCAGGATACTACGAGGAAGTTTAAGGCTCTGTATATCCAATCGTTCCAGAGAGCCCCTTCTATAAGGAGAGGCGGAAGAACTGCCAGCAGAACTGCCGCTCCTACTACAAGCGGCGTATATACTACGGCAAACCTGCTTATAAAGCTTTCAGTCCTGGATTTCTTGTTGGCGGCGTTTTCCACCAGATCCAGTATCTTGCTCACAGTGGATTCCCCGAAATGTTTAGTTACTTCTACCGTGAGCACTCCTCTCATATTGACGCATCCGCTGAGGATCTCGTCCCCCCGGCCTACATCTTTAGGCAGAGATTCCCCTGTCAGCGCAGCTGTGTTCAGCGACGACACCCCTTCTATGATCTTGCCGTCGAGAGGAACTTTTTCTCCGGGCCTGACTATTATTATATCCCCCGGCTTAACTTCGTTAGGATCTACTTCTTTTATGCCTTCAGGCGTTTTAAGATTCGCACTGTCGGGTCTTATATCCATGAGCTGAGTGATGGATCTGCGCGATTTGCCTACAGCGTAATCTTCAAATGTTTCTCCCACCTGATAAAACAGCATTACCGCCACGGCCTCCGGGTATTCTCCTACAAAGAAGGCACCAATTGAGGCTATGGACATGAGAAAATTCTCATCCAGCATCTGTCCCCTTAAGATGCCCCGCAAAGCGTTCCAGACCACTCTGTATCCTATGACTGCATAAGCTGCGATGAATACTCCCAGCTTGAGCCCCTGCGGGCTGTCAGGCAACAATAAGGCGGCTACATATATTGCTGCGCCTATAGCTATTCTCGTTATACGTTTTTTCATATTCTGCCTCCCTATCCCCTCTTGCAGTTTCTACAGTTCCTTGATCTCTACGTCAGGTTCTACTTTTTTTATTACTTTTTTTGCCTTCTTGACGATCTCGTCTATCTTATCGTCTTGCGCTTCAAACGTCAGCTTTGTAGTGAGGAAGCTTACAGAAGCATTAGTCACTCCGTCGATATCTGCGACTCCCTTTTCTATCTTGGCCGCACAGTGAGCGCAGTCCAGTCCGTTTAATAAATAAGTCTTTTTCATTTTATACCTCCAAAATATTTAAAAAATAATTGAGCGTTTCTTCAACTGTTCTTATTATAGTTGAATACACGCTCAATTGTCAATAGTTTTTTTAAATTTTATTTATTTTTTTATTCCTCCGAATATTCATCGTACTCGGAGGCCAGTCTTCCTACATTATTATTGGATCCCATTACCCACATTATGTCCCCTTTTGAAATTATCATACTTGCGTTGGGCATTATTACAGTAAGACCTTTTCTCTGAAGCCCCAGGATCATACAATTCCAGTGGCTTCTGACATTTCCGTTCTTTATGCTCTTGCCTGCGAAATCCTCCTGTCCCGTTATTTTCACAGCGCATATGGCCAGAGCTTTATCCACGTCGGGATATCCGCTGTCCATGAACTGTCTGACGGTTCTCATCCTCTTGCAAGGCTCGGAGTCTATTATCTTATAGAAATTCATTATGGCCATCTCCTCGCCTACTACATAGACTTTATCGCCGGCCTGGATAGAGACGTTTTCTTTTGGCAGTATGTAGGTATGAGTCCCCCGCTGTATCTTGACCACATACACGTTATATCTGTATCCCCAGTCCAGTTCTCTTAAGGGAGTTCCAAGAAACTCTCCTTCCTTCGGCGCAAAGAAAGATATTATATGCAGCTTGTCGTCAAGCCAGGTCTCTTTCATCCCCAGAGCTTCTTCTCTTTTTATTATTCTTTCGTTGAAATTTCTCAGGAATCTGGTCTCCAGCTGAAGATACCAACCCGTCATGCCGTCGGATCTTCCCAGAATGACCATTATACCTACGATTATGAAAAACAGCCATATGGCTTTGACGTTGAAGAGGACTGCCAGAGGAATCATCGCTATGGATACGGCGATAGCCACTTTAATCAGATTGAGGACTATCAGCGGAAGCCTGAAAGATTTTCTCTTTAACCATAAGGATGTAAACAAATTGTTGTGCAGGTTCATCATAGGGCCTACAAAAGGCGCCATAAACACATATATCAAGACACATGTGAGAGTATCTGCGGCCGTCTTGCTCATATATCCCGAGAGAGCCGGTTCCGCCACATGGATACCGAATATCGCTATGGCCAGCATCAGACCTCCGAAGACCACCACTCTCCTGAAATATTTCTTTATGTACAAATACCAGTCATTATCCTTCTCTTTTTCGGCCTGATCTTCAGAAGTATACTTATTGAGTTTAGCCACTAAACTGTCAGGCAGATGTTTTTCTATGACAGAGATAAATTTCGGAGCTGTCTTTATGCAGAAAGGAGTGGTAAAAGTCGTTATGACCGATACAGATACGACGATAGGATAAAGATAGTCTCCCGTCACGCCCAGGCTCATGCCAAGCGAAGCTATGATAAAGGCGAACTCTCCTATCTGCGCAAGAGAGAAGCCGCATTTGAGAGCGTTATCCAGAGTCTGGCCTGACAATAGCATACCCAGAGAAGAAAATATGAGCTTGCCGAATATAGTAACGGCGGTTATCACGATTATAGGCGCTGCATAATCCACCAGAGTCTGGGGATTTACCAGCATACCCACCGATAAGAAGAATACTGCTCCGAACAGGTCTTTTACGCCTTTAGTCAGGTGTTCTATTCTCTCTACATGAACTGTTCCCGCCAGCAGAGAACCTGAGAGGAAAGCCCCAAGCGCCGATGAAAATCCCAGAGCATTTGCCAATATGACCATTCCGAAACATACTCCCAGGGAGACGATGAGAAGCATCTCGTCGTTCATCAGTTTTATGGTTCTGTTGAGAAAAGTAGGAAGAAAGTATATGCCCAAGATCAGCCATATGATGAGATAGAGTATCATCAGAGACAGGCTTCCGGCAACTTGACCGCCCGTAACATTTTTACTTACCGATATAGTAGAGAGGATGACCATCATAAAAATCCCTACTATATCTTCTATCACCAGAGTGCCGAATACAAGTTCCGTAAACTTCTTACCTCTGAGCTGCAGTTCATCAAATGCCTTTATTATAATGGTCGTGGAACTCATGGAAAGCATTCCTCCCAGGAACACGCTGTCCATCACTCCAAATCCCAGCAGGCGGCCGGCTAAAAATCCAACTGCCAAAATGCCTATGACCTCAACTATGGCGGTGATTATGGCCGTGCTTCCTACGCGAGCCAGCTTATGCAGATTAAACTCAAGCCCCAAATGAAACATCAGGAATATGATCCCGATCTCGCTCCATGTCGTTATGCTGTCGGTATCGACTACCGTCGGAAAGAATGGAAAGTACGAACTTATCAAAAACCCTGCCAATATATATCCCAGGACCAGCGGTTGTTTGATTTTCTTGAAGAGAATGGTTATCAGCCCTGCCGTTATGAGCATGACTGCCAGATCAGAAATAAGAACGGGTATGTGCATCAAGCGCCTCCTTTTTCTTTTATTGTATCATTTGCAGAGATTTCCGCGCAATACTTTAAATAAAAAACTGACGTATCAGGTCTAATCTGACACGCCAGTTTTCTCTACTGATCATCACAGAGGAGTCGTCAGCCCTCTTGCACAGTCTCACCGTGGGTCTGTCTTTTGATTTTTTTTGCGCACTGAAAACATCTGGTGCTCTCTCCGCTTTTCATCTTATCTTTTCTGACTTGATATATCTCTCCGCATCCCCGGCACCTGCAGTTATAGTAGGTCTTCTTGTTACCGCGGCATCCCGCATAACTTATGACCTCCCATTCTCCAAAGCTTTGTCCTTCTATGATTTCTCTTTTCATCTTTACCTCATCTGCGTTTTTCGTTCTTTTCTGTGAAACATCGCTGCGCCGGCGCCGGTAGCGGCCATTATTGCGATATATAAATTCAGGTTGCCGGAATCTCCCGTTTTAGGCGCTGTATCTTCCGGTTCTCTCGGAGTCTTGTCTTCATCATCCTTTTTCACGGAGGTCTTGTCATTTATGACTTCTGCCAATGCCGTTTCATCTTCAACTATAACGCCTTCGGTGTTCTTATATGTGACTTTATATCCCTGTGTATCGATTTCAGTCACCATATATTCGATGCCGGCCGGCAGCCCTTCGGCTATGGCAGACTCCCCATGAGACAGTTCAATGAGCGCCACGCCCTTTTCGAAGACCATATCCCCAAACGTTCCCTCAATGCTGTCGTCCGACAGCTTTATCTGTATATGGAATCTATCCTGGCTGTCTAATAAATCTCCCGTCACGGTTTTTGTCACCTTGAGGTTTCCCAATTTGAGAGGAGACTTGTTGGTCACCGTTATGAACATTGTCTTATTGTCTTTATCGATTTGCATGTCGCTGTAAGAAGCCTGATACTGCTGGCCGTTTTCTTCCACCACCGTTATCGAAACATTTTTCAGGCTTTCGGGGTTCGGAAGCTGGGTAAATGACGCCTGCCAGCCATTACCTTCATTTAAAGTGACGTGGTCTAACAGATGTTCCCCTATCTTCAAATATATGTTTACAGGCTCGCAATCTTTTTCATCTTCGATATCCCATACTTTTTTGATATTTAAAGTCCATTCGTCGGGGGTTCCTATGACTATTCCCCCATTTGATCCTATGCCTCCTCCTCTGGCAGAACTGTTGCCGGTGACCGTAAGCTTTGCCTGAGACTGCGCCAGCTTGATCCCCGCTTCTGTAACTTCTGCCTTCAGCGCGAATCCTTCTTCTTTCATATTTATATGTTGAATTCGTTCTCCGGGTTTGTCCTTATCATATCTTGCAGAGCCGTCCGGCAGACCGAGTACGTTTGTTCCCGATGCGGCTCCATCCAATACGCCTCCGTCTTTATACCATTTTACTTCTCCGCCGCCAAGCATCCTGTCGGCCAGCGTGACGTAATGGCCCTTTCCCTCTCGCGGAACTGATACAAAATCGTCTCCCGCACCGTTTTCCCCAGCTTTATTTCCATAGATGGCGCCGCCGTTGGTAACGGTATTGGTAGCGTCTCCCGTAGGGCAGAACCAAAGGCCGCCGCCTAAAAGTTCAGCTGTATTCTCCGTTATGACGGCGTCATACATATGAAGGGTATAAGGCACAGAGCCTACATAGATTCCTCCGCCCTGACGTTCTGCCTGATTGTTTTCAATAACTCCTGCTTTCAGTACGACATTATCAGAGGCTACGTAGATTCCTCCGCCGCATCCTCCGTCCCCTTCGCTTGCTCTGTAGACGGCTTTATTGCCGCTTACAACTCCGTAATTCATAGTGAATTCGGCAGGGAAAAAGTTCTTCCACTGATCATAATCTTGTCCCATTCCCCTATCGGTATACAGGTCGTAGACTGCGACGCCGCCGCCGATTATGGCTGTATTGCCGCTTATTTCCCCTTTGTTGACTGTTACTCTGGCCTGGCCGCATACCATTATACCGCCGCCATATTTGTCAGCCGTGTTCCCGGAGATACTTCCTCCGTTCATCTCCATGGTGGCCACAGAACTGAAGTCCGAGGGCGCAGGTTCCCCTATGAACACGCCTCCGCTGTCTCCGTAATTTCCCGTAATCTGGCCTCCTTTCATATAAAAGCTCGAATTTGCTGCAGCTTCCACATATACCGCCGCATTATTGATAGCTCCGCCAGAAGGAAGTTTAGTTTCATTTTCGCAGATGGCGCCGCCATTCATTTCAAATTTTGCTCCGAAAGCTATCCTTACGGTTCCTCCATATTGATTATTGAAAGTATTGTCTCTTATAGTTCCTCCAGTCATATTGAATTCAGCGTCGTTTCCGCTGACTACGACAGCCCCTCCGCCGGGCTGAGTGCAATGACTGTTTTGCAGAGTTCCTCCGCTCAAGATCAGCGTTCCTCTGCAGGTGATCAGATCGCCATAATCGCAATTTTCTACAGCCATTGAAGACGCGCAGGCGGCAGCGCTTCCGTCAATGATCAGGAGGTCGTTCCTATCAGGCTGACTGGTGGCTATCGTAAACTTTGCGCCTTTATTTATCTGAAATGCTCCATGATTATTACTCGCTCCCTGGTTTTTAATGTTTATAGTCCTGGCGTTGCCGTCATTTAGCAGAGTGACGTCTTGTCCCTTTTCTATTATTATGTTTTGCGTAAGTTCTATATCAGAAGTTATTACGATGTTAGTCTTGGTGTTGAGAGATTTTATAAGTTCAGAACTGAGTTTTGCCGGCGACCGAGCGCTTTGTCCGTCTCCGCCTCCGTCTTGTGATACGTAGATGTATTGTCCATCCTGACGCATCGGTTCATCTGCTGTTTTTTCAAGGTTTACCGTCTCATCTTCCCCCACAGTCCCTGCATATACGCCTATTCCCATGGTGGACAGCAGCAAAGTGGCGATAATGCCTGCAACCAAAATCTTTTTCCTGGCTTTCATGCCGTCTTCTCCTTTTCTTTAGTATTTCTAGACAGAATATTTCTTCTGACTAAAGTATATTCTTTTGCCAGAAAATAAGGCCTGAAATGGTTAGTCAAAAAATAGAAAAAACGACATAATAATGGAAAATAAAATTCAAAAAAAGCCTAAAGATCTTTTAGGCTTATATCTCATGTTTTAAAGGTTTGTCGTAATATGTCAGTTTCTTTCGAATCTACTCCGATCCTGTTGTTCACCCTCTCTCCTGATACACACTTTTTTTATTTCATCCATCGGGGAGAGCATCTGCATGGCAATATACGCGAAAATGTTCGAATTTTCTCATAATTTGTAAGGCTGAAGGTAAAAGAAGGTCTTGAATTCTTCTTAAATATTGTGATATACTGTATCGAATCTCAAATATGTACACTATTTAATCATCTCAATTTAGTCAGAAGAAATATTCTGTCTAAAGAATCAGCCTCATCTTTTCGAGAGTCCTGGTGTGTTCTTCGCCCGTAGATATGAGATATATCCTCGTCGTCTCCACGCAGCTGTGCCCCAGCACATCGGCCAGTTTTGAAATATCTCTGCAGGTTCTGTAAAAGCATCTGGCGAAAAGATGCCTGAGATTATGGGGAAATACTTTGCTGGATTCGACGCCGGCCTCATGGCAGATGGATTTCATAGCTGCCCAAATGGTTCTTCTATCTATTGGTCTTCCTCTTTCGGAAAGAAATATTTCTCCGGAAGTTATTTTATTTTTTTGGGCAAACTTCCTCAACTTGTGGCACAACTTATTCGGTATCAGTATTGTCCTTATCTTTCCCTTAAGAAATATTTCTGCTTTGCCGTCTCCTACAGACTCCACCGTTATATACTTTATCTCCGAAACTCTTATCCCCGTAGAACAGATAGTCTCTATGATGAGCATCAGATTGTCTTTTCCCGTATCGCGGGCTGCTTTCAAAAGCCGTTCATATTCTTCTCTGCTCAGTTCTCTTGACGAATCGCGAAACATTTTCTTCTTCAGTTTCAGGCTCTTCACTCTGCAGTCTTGCCAGCCGCAGAAATCAAAGAATGAATTGAGGGCGGCCAATCTCACGTTTACGGTCGCCGGAGCAAATTTTTCTTTTAGGAGATGTTCCTTCCACCTAGACACCTCTTCTTTCGTAACCGGCAGTCCTTTCATCCACTGCGCAAATCTCAAGATTTCCTTTACATATTTTTCTATGGTCGAATCGCTTCGTTCCTCTCTCGCCAAATGATGCCTAAAGTCCTTTGTAAGGCTTTCGCTGATGATCTTTTCTTCCATGTTTACCTCCATAATAAAATGCTGACTTTATTTTATCTCTTTTTCCGAGCGTCTATCCGCAATAAGTACTTTTAACGTAAAAAAGAGCCGGTCAATTCCGGCTGCTGTAAAAGATCGAGAGGAGCAAATAAGTCAACGTCTCTGCTATGATAAACTCCTATGCGTTATATACATAAAAAAAGACATCCCGATTAAGGATGTCTTTTTTCTTTTTATTGGTGCACCGAATGAGGATAAATCCGAACCCTCAACATCTGCCAGAGTGATAGTCTTGGAACCATCCTTATAGTTGAAAGTAAGGATTATCTTGTCCTCATAAAGATACACCGCATTTACAAAGCTGTCGATCAGCCTTTGCCGCTGTTCCCGCTTTGTCACATCAAACTTGCGGAAACGGTAAATGAAAAATGCTATCTGTTCTCTTGTAAGCAGGGGTTTGTGCATTTCTTCCTGCAAAATGCTGACTTCAAGCTGGCTTTTTGTTTCTTCCAACTCGTCCAGCCTTTGCTTGGTGGATGGGGTAAAAATCCCTGCTTGAATAGCGTTGAGCATATTGTTAATACCTTTTTCCGTTTCTGCAAGCTGTTTTTTCAAAAGTGGCAGGTCGGTGCTTTCTTTCTTCTGCAACTCCATCAGCGTATCAATCAGCCGCTCCATGACTTCATCATTCATAATTGCTTTCATGGTATAATTGACAACCAAATCTTCAATCCAGTCTTTCTTGACCGCTTTCTTGTCACAGAGCTTCTTTTTCTTAGTATTCACACAGCGATAATAACGGTGTACTTTCATTGTATGGCTTGTGCCGCTTTCTCCCACCATGAAAGAGCCGCATTTCCCACAGTACAGCTTCGTTGTCAAAAGGTAATCATCCTCGGCTTTGTGACGGGCAGGAGCTTTTTTGTTCTTTGCCAGCCGTTCCTGTACCCGTTCAAACAACTCTTTCGGGACAATCGCCGGAATACCGTCCTCCTTGACTACATCACGATAGCTGTATTCTCCCATGTAACGGCGGTTCTTTAGCAGGTGGTTCATAATATTCAATGTGATTTTCCCGCCACGAATGGAACGCATACCCCGGCTGTTTAACAGATTGACAAGTTCCTGCATGGTCGCACCCTCGCTGTACTTTGTAAACATTTCCAGTACCACCGGGGCGGTCTTGGGGTCGATTTGATAAAACTGCTGTTCGTCAATGTAATATCCCATCGGGACAGTACCGCCATTGTATTTACATTTCAGCGCATTGTCAGTCAGACCTCGAATAACCTTTTCAGAAAGTTCCGCAGAGTAGTATTCTGCATAGCCCTCCAGCATAGCTTCCAGAATAATTCCCTCGCTGCCCTCGGAGATATTTTCCCTTGCGGAAATGACTTTCACACCGTTCTTTTTCAAGAGATTTTTGTAGCGTGCGCTATCATAACGGTTTCGTGCAAAGCGGTCTAATTTCCAGACAAGGACAACATCAAACAAGCCCTTTGCGCTGTCTTTAATCATCTTCTGAAATTCAGGGCGGTTGTCCGTTTTTGCTGATAAAGCCCGGTCAATGTATGTTCCTAAAATCGTGATACCGTTTCGTTCTGCATAATCCTTACATTCTCGCAACTGCCCCTCAATACTTTCTTCTCGTTGATTATCGGAAGAATAGCGGGCGTAGATCACACCTTTCATTTATCCACCTCCATCATTTGAAGAAGCGTCTGCTTTAACTTTTTACTCATTGGCGATTGCGGGTCAAAACACATTTCAATAAACTGCCGCATTTCCTCACTGCCCGTTGCAATTTTAGGGCGGTATTCGTACAGCTTGCCTTGGGGCTTATCCGTCCGGGCAAACAGGTAATCCATAGACACATCAAAATAATCTGCATACTTCACAAGCGTTTCCAAAGACGGAGCAGATTGTCCCTGTTCATAGCGGTTAATGCTGGACTGTTTTACTCCCAGCAAATCCGCCATCTTTACCTGTGACAGTTTCACGCTCTCCCGCAATATCCGCAGACGTTCTCCCAATTCTTTCATAGCTGCGACCTCCCTGTTTTCTCTGTGCTTATTATAACATTTATGCGTTTTATTTTCAATCCGCAATAAGCATAATTATTATGATAAATGCTCGCATAAAGAGCAGAGGAAACAGGGAATGCAGCACCAAAATAAGCGGTCAATCTGACTGTGATGTTACAGCAGACTGAAACCGCTTATTTTTGCGTTTTGCGGGGAATGTGGGTACACATGACCGCAAAACAGGGTTTCCAAAGGGTATCCCTTTGGCACACGACTTTGCTTGCAAAGTGTAGTGTGTTATACGCTCTGTCGGCGTTGCTGCGAAAATGAAGTTGCCGGGGGAGGGCAAGTACATTTGAAGTAGCAAGAAAACAGGGCTGTGGTTGCATGGCGTAAAGCCGCAAATACAGGGCTGGTTTCAGCAGCAGACAGGGCGTATAGGAAAGCCCCCGTCCATCGTCCCACGTCGGACTTCGGGACAAAATGTCCCGAACTTGTGGACACACTCACGAAAAAGCGGGTGGGTTTTTCTCTCAAAATTGAAATGGGCGGGAAGCCATTTTAAGGGCTTTCCCGCCTT
>ERZ1673736.48-NODE-48-length-174700-cov-6.728214_pt1 | contig 174700 bp, 131 predicted proteins | sample MGYA00580212_ERZ1673736 | MGnify/ENA primary metagenome ERZ1673736 (study PRJEB41218, sample SAMN15661752) | gut metagenome | host: Homo sapiens | place: Canada: London | collected 2015-08-20/2019-03-30 | study: EMG produced TPA metagenomics assembly of...
GGGATGCGGATGCCGGCAGCGCGCGCGGCATCGAGGATGGTGGAGCCTTCGGCAACGTCGAGGGCGATCCCGTCTATCGTGATACTAGGCATACTGGTGCCTGCCTCCTTCCATAACGCCGCAGCCGAAACGATCGCAGCGCAGGCAGCGCCCGCACTCTTGCACGACCTCTTCGCGGCTCATTCCGTTCTCGACGCCATCGAAATCGAGCCGCCGCTCGCGCGCGGGACGCTCGGTTATCTCCACGCGCCCCTTGGGCGTGCGGTCGTTCGGCAGCGGTTCGGGCACCTCGACGTCACACGGCAGCTTGTGATGGTAACCCAGGAACTCGTCGATATTGCGCGCGGCAACCTTCCCCGCCCCGATGGCGCGGATCACCGTGGAGGGGCCGATCTGACAGTCGCCGCCCACGAACACGTGGTCGTGCCCTTCGGCCGCAAGATGCTCGTCGGCGTTGAAACAGCCCCAGGTGGTCTGCATGCCGAACTCCTCGAACGGGCCGGACACCACGTTCTGGCCCACGGCAATGAGAATGACGTCGGCCTCGATGCGCCGCGTCGGCTTGTCGGCGGCGACCGGCGCCGGACGGCCGCCGCGCACGGGACCGATCATCTGCGGCTGCGTAATGAGCGCCGTGCAATGCCCGCGCTCGTCCGCCTCGATGCTGACGGGCGCCTCCAGCACGATCATCTCCACGCCCTCGGCGATGGCGCTCTCCACCTCAGCCGGCAGCGCCGTCATGTCGTCCTTGCGGCGCCGGTACACCACCGAGACCTCGTCCGCCCCGGCGCGCACCGACGTGCGTGCGCAGTCCATGGCCACGTTGCCGCCGCCCACCACCACCACGCGCTTGCCCGTGAAGTCAGGATAGTCGCCGTCGCCGATGGCCCCCAGCAAATCCACTGCCGAGACGACGCCTTCGGCATCCACGCCGTCGATGCGCAGCGACTTGCCCGTCTGCGCGCCGATGGAAACGTACACCGCATGGTACGTGTCGGCGATCTCGGCCATTTCATGCGCGCCCACCGCTTCGCCGCAGCGGGCCGTGATGGTGCCGGCGTTCAGAATGCCGCGGATGTCCTCGTCCAAGCGCTCGCGCGGAAAGCGATACGCGGGGATGCCGTAGCGCAGCATGCCGCCCAGCTGGGCGCGTTCCTCGAACACCGTCACGCGATGCCCCATAAGGGCGAGGAAGTACGCGCAGGTGAGCCCGCTGGGCCCGCCGCCGATGACGGCGACGGTGCGCGCGGTGTCCACGCTGCGCGGCGGGGGCGCCACCTGGTCGGCTGGCATCTGGTCGACCGCGAACTTCTTGATCCCGCGGATGTTGATGGGCGCATCGATGAGCGTGCGGCGGCACCGCGTCTCGCAAGGATGCTCGCACACGAACGCGCAAGCCGTGGGAAACGGGTTATCCTTGCGCACCATGTTGACGGCACCGGCGTAGTCGCCCGCCGCCGTGAGCGCGATGTAGGCGGGCACGTCCACGTGCGCGGGACACAGCGTCTCGCAGGGAACCGTCTGGCCGACGCCCTCCTGGCACGAACGGTCGCGCAAATGGCTCGCATACTCGTCGGCGAACGTATCGAGACCCTCCAGCACGCTGCGGGCGGCCTCGTAGCCGATGGCGCAATCCGACGTGTCGCGGATCATCTCGGCCAGCGCGCGCAGGCCCTCCAGTACGCCCTCGTCGGCGTCGCAGTCCACCACGCGTTTGAGCATCGCCGCCAGCTGCGGGATGCCGTCGCGACACGGAACGCACTTTCCGCAGGTCTGCGCGCCGCTTGCCTGCAGCATGGTCAGCTGCACGGCCAGCGGGCACATGCCCGGCGGCGTCGCCTCGACACGGCGCGCGAAGGTGTCCAGGTGCGCGGCAATCCGCGCATCGTCGCGCGACCGCGGCGCAATCGATAGCTTGGCCACAGGCCCTCCATCCATTATCGGCTCGAAACCGACGAGCGTCTCCAACGTGTTTCCCGTGCGTCATTCTAACGCAAACGACGCGCCTTGCGGCGGCCGCGCGCGCAAGGCGCGGAGAAGGCACACGGGCAGCGAGCGGCGCAGACGGGTCATGCGGACCGAACGATCGGCAGCTGTCCCACAGAAAGGACAGGCTTGAACCGCCGAACGTGTACCATACGCAACAAGAGAGCAAAGGAGAGTCCCATGCATGCAAGACAAGCCGACCAAACGTCCCTTTTCGCCCCCGTCGACGCGGCCGCGGCGTTCGCGAACCTGTACCAGCGATGGTTCGACGACCCGCGCGGCCTCGCGCGTGCCAACCGAAGGCAGGCGCGGTGCGCCGTCGGATCGTACGTGGCAGACGTGCTCGCCCTGTTCGACGAACGCGCCCGCGCCTACCTGCCCGGCGCGCCTACCGTCCTGCGATTCGAAGACTGCGACCTCGCCGCATTCGTGATGCGGGCACCGCACATCGCGCTGCACGTTGGCAGCTTGGAAACCGACGCGCCCGTAGCGGGACTGCGCTGGAAGAGCCTGCGCCCCTGCTCGTACGCCATCGGACGGCAGGTGAGCGATCTTGTGTTCTGCACCGACGAGAACGGGTTGCTCGTGGAACTGGAGATCGCCCTCGACGACGGAGGCCGACTGGTCGTCGGCGGCGGCCGACCCGCCTGCGAGCACGACGGAGAGGCGATGCCGCAGGCGGTGTGAGGCGCGCGGACAGCCGAGGCGCTGGAACGGCGGCGTCCTACTCGTACGCGGCGACGATGTCCTCAAGGTAGGCGCGGTACTCCTGCGCCAGCGCGGTCGGCTTCTCGATGCGGACGCGGCCGCCGAACTGAGCCAGCCACCCGAACAGCACGGGGCTCTTCATCACCGTGGCGTACACGCGCGCCTGCTTCTCCCCCGTCGGCACCGACTCCACGTCCTTGCCGAACCGGTCGATGACCGCGCCCATGACCTCCTCGTCCACCAGCAGCGTGGCCGCCACCGGATCGCCGCTGTACATGCCGAACGCGCGGCTTTCCAACTCGCGCGCGTCGAACGTGGCGATGCGCTCGTTTTTGAGCGCGGGCTCGTCCAGCACCTCGATGCGGTCCATACGGTCCACGCGGTAGTTCGCGAAATCGTCGTGCTTCTCGTTGAACACGACCAGGTAGTAGTAGCCTTCCGCGTACACGAGCTGCACGGGCGTCTCGATGTAGCGCTCGCCGTTATGCTGCAGCGCCTTGCGCTTCGCCGCATCGTACTTGAAGTAGACGAACGAGATCCGGCGCTTGAGCGCGATGGCCTCCTGGATGCGGTCGACGCTGCCGAACACCGACTCGTTCTGCATCTTGATGCGGCCTTCCACGTGCACGCGCTTGTCCAGCAGCGCGCGCTGCCGCCGCGAGGCCAGCTGCTTCACGCCCTCCACCAGCGCATCGCTTTTGCGCTGCGTGAGGAAGCGGGAGCTCTGCACCGCGTCCACCAGCAACTGCAGTTCGGCGAACGCGAACGCGCGGTGCTCCACGGCGTACTCCACCGGCGCGCGCTGGTAGGTGCGCACGTCCACGCCGAACTCGCGCAGTGCCTCGATGTCGCGGTAGATGGACTTGCGCTCGGCCGAGATGCCCAGCGCTTCCAGCTTCCCGATGATCTGCGCCATCGTGAGGCCGCGTTCGGCATCGGTCTCCTCCTCGAGCATCCGCATGAGGTACAGCAGCTTGAGCTTCTGACGATTGATGGCCATGGCCCCTCCTTGGCGACGACGGTGCGGCTTGCCTGCCACGCTCTCAGTATAGCCGCCCTATCCTCTTTTCGGTACAGACAATCGATGAACGACCTTGACGGGTTCGCCGGGATGCAGTAGGTTCTCACTCGAACATGTCGACGGAAGGAAGCGTATGCAGCGCGTTATCAACGATCGGAAAGCAGCCATCGTCGGGTGCGGGTTCGTGGGTTCGGCAACCGCGTTCGCGTTGATGCAGAGCGAGCTGTTCACCGAGATGGTGCTCATCGACGTCGACCGCGACCGCGCCGAAGGCGAGGCGCTCGACATCGCGCACGGCATGCCCTTCGCCGGCCCCATGAACATCTACGCGGGCGACTACGACGATGCGGCGGACGCGGCTATCGTCATCGTCACGGCCGGCGCGAACCAGCAGCCCGGCGAGACGCGGCTCGACCTCGTGCACAAGAACGTGCGCATCTTCAAGTCCATCATCCCCGAGCTCGCACAGCGCGACTACCAGGGCATTTTGCTGGTGGTGTCGAACCCGGTGGACATCCTCACGCACGTGGCGCTGAAGCTGTCGGGCATGCCCGAGCACCGCGTCATCGGATCGGGCACCGTGCTGGACACCGCGCGCTTCAAGTACATCCTGGGCGAGCACCTCGGCGTGGACCCGCGCAACGTGCACGCGCGCATCATCGGCGAGCACGGCGACAGCGAGATCGCGGTGTGGAGCACGGCGAACATCTCGGGCATCCCCGTGAACGACTTCTGCGAGCTGCGCGGCCACTTCGAACACGACGAGTCGATGCAGCGCATCGCCGAGGACGTGAAGAACAGCGCCTACGAGATCATCGCGAAGAAGAAGGCCACCTACTACGGCATCGCCATGTCGGTGAAGCGCATCTGCGAGGCCATCGTGCGCGACGAGAAGCCCATCCTGCCCGTGTCGAACTTCCAGCACGGCGTGCACGGCCTGCGCGACGTGGTGCTGAGCATGCCCGCCGTGGTCGGCAAGAACGGCATCGAGTACCAGGTGCCCGCCCCGTTGTCCGACGACGAGCTGGCAAGGCTCCACGAGTCGGCGAAAGCCCTCCGGGAAGTGATCGACGGGTTGGATTTGGAGTAGACGACCCTCAATCGCGCCACTTCGTGCGGAGCTCCCAGAAAGCCACGGCGCTGGCGGCGGCCACGTTGAGGGAGTCCACCTCGTGGTCCATGGGGATCTTCACCGTGTAGTCGCAGTTCGCGATCGTCGAGGGCGCGAGGCCGTCGCCTTCGGTGCCTAGCACCAGTGCCAGCTTGTCGCAGCCGCGCAGGCGCTCGTCGTGCAGGAAGATCGCCTCGTCCGACAGCGCGAGCGCGGCCGTCGAGAAGCCCAGCGAGCGCAGCAGCGGCACGCCCTCGGCCGCCCAGGCGCGCTCGCTTCCGATGCGCGTCCACGGCACCTGGAACACCGTCCCCATCGACACGCGCGCGGCGCGACGGTACAGCGGGTCGTGGCACGACGGCGTGACCAGCACCGCGTCGATGCCCAGCGCCGCCGCCGAGCGGAACACGGCGCCGATGTTCGTGTAGTTCGTCACGTCCTCCAACACGGCCACTCGGCGCGCGCTCGCCAGCAGATCCTCCACGCGGGGCAAGGGCGGGCGCTCGAACGCGGCCAGCGCGCCGCGCGTCACCTCGTAGCCGGTCAGGGCGCGGAACTGCTCGCGCGTGGCCACGAGCACGGGGAAGTCGGGATCGTCGGCCAGCAGCGAATCGACGAGCGGCATCGTCTGATCGAGCCACTTCTCCTCCATGAACAGCGAGCGCATCCGCACCCCGGCGGCCAGCGCACGCTCGATCACCTTGCGCGACTCGCCGATGAACAGGCCGTGCGTGCTGTCGGGGCAATCGCGCAACTGCGCGTCGGTCATGCCCGAGTACGCGGCAAGCCGCGGGTCGTCGAGGTCTTCGAGGTGGATGATCGGCATGTCGTTTTCCTTTCAGTCGCCGACCATCGTACCACCGCTCGCCACGATGCTCTATACTCGACTGATCCGATCAGGCACGTCGCGCGAAGGGGATCCTCATGGCCGCTACCGTCAAAACGCTTCTCGAACACCACGGCGAGCTCTACTGGGGCACGCGCAAGGCCAATCCCGGCTACTGCTACGGGCTGGCGCTCGACGTGGGCGCAGACGGGCTGGCAGCCGAGCTCGTATACGTGATGAGCGATCTTGACGAGAACGACGAACCGCTCGTGACTCCCGAGACGCTCGTGTCGTGCTTCACCGTGAACGACCTCGAGGACAACGGCATCATCCTCAGCAACTACCTGGACGACGAGGATGCGCCCGAGGCCGTGGGCTGGTACTGCATCGAGAAGTCGTTCTTCGGGCGCGACAACGTGGAGGCGCTGCTGGATGACAACGCTCGCCTCGACGGCTATCTCGACATCGTGCTGCAGATCCTGCTGATCTCGCCGGAAGAGGTGGCGCAGGGCATGCCTTCGCTCGACGAGCTGTCGTTCTTCGACCTCCTGGAGGAGCTCGAAGGCGTCGCGGAGCGCATCGACAACGGCGACGTGCAGCCGCCGCTGCCCTTCACGTTCCACCTCGTGGGCGACGCGCTGTTCGGCTGGGAGCACGCCGACGAAGAGGATTTCCGCTAAGGGTCGACGCACCGCGGGCGTGCACGTCTTTAAAGTGCTATGTGCGGCAAAATCCAGGTTTTGGCACACCGCGCGTTCGGTTCGAGCCTTCGGAAGGGCATCGCGCTTGCGCGTGCCCTCATCGCCCCAAGTGGGGTTCCGAATCATCGAGCTCTCGCCGATTCGGCGTGCCAAAACCCCGATTCTGACTCCCCCTTTAACGCATAACGCCCGCCGACGGGCGTTATGCGATCATGCTTTGCGCGCGGTCAGGACGAATGCGTCGAACAGGCGCTTTCCGCATGGGCCCGGGCACGGTGGAGCGGCTCCCGTTGCGGCGCCCGCGCGCCGTGCCGGAACGGTGCGGCCTTCCGCCCATGCACGCCTTTGTCAATCATTTCAGCGCGCACCGGTCCGATTTGGTTGACAAAAGCGTGCATGAACGGAAATGCGGCACCGGCTCCCGGAAGGAGAGGGATGGGGACGCGGCCCGTGGCGGTCTTCGACGGGGAAACATCCGAGGGCGTTTCCCCGTCGAAGACCGCCACGAAGCCGGGTTCCTCGCGCCGATGGCGAGGCGGCGGGCGCATGCCGGATAGGGCGAGGCGGGAACCTGGGCCCGCCCGGAAAAAGCGCTCGGGCGGGCATTGTGCGTCAAAGGGGGATTCGAAACTCCGATTTTGCCGCACATAGGCTACCGAATTCGTGCGCGAGGCGGCGTCTGGAAGCTCAAGCCCCCTGCCCTGAGAGAAACCGCTCCCACCTGTCGAATTCGGATAAAGCCTGCATACGGCCGCGTTCGTAGTTGCGCGCGAGCTTCTCCGCGTCGCGCTCGGTGTTCTTCACGCCCTGATCGTTCGCGTAGAACACGTAGGCGCGGCCCTCGGCCTCGAGCCGGTCGAGCCGGTCGAGCTCGGCGTCGTAGCGCCGGTTCCAGGTATCAAGCGCCTCCCGCATGCGCGGATGCCGCCAGAAGAACGCGTCGTAGAAGCGGTTGGGCTTGAGCGGCCGGCGGAAGCCGCGCGGGCGCGTGCAGACGACGAAGAACCTGCTCAGCCCATCGTCCATCGCGCGCGGCACCATGATGCCGCCGCCCCGTCCGATGCCGCCGTCGTACAGCGCGCGTCCGTCCACGACCGTCGGCGGCAGCACGATGGGATAGCTCGTCGAGGCGCGGACGCGTTCCATGAGCGCCTGCTCGGTAGGAACATCGTCGCGCGTGATATAGACCGTCTCGCCCGTGTCGCGGTCGATGGCCTGCAAGGTGACGTGCGCCGGGTTCGCCTGGAAGGCGGCGAAATCGAAAGGCAGCGCGCAGCCCGAGCGAACCCGCGCGTCCCCGTGCAGCGCTGCGCTGACGCCGTCGGTATCCACGAACGGCGTCACCCACCAGCGAAACGAGAGATCGTCGAGGCAGACGGTGAACGAGGACTCGTTGCGACGCGCGTCACGCGAAACGTAGTCGATCGCATTCGTCGCCCCCGCCGACAATCCGTACACGTCGTCGAAGAACAGCCCCTGCTCCAGCATGACGCTGACCGCGCCAGCCGAATACGAGTTGCGCATCCCGCCGCCCTCGAACACAAGCGCCACGTCGTGCACCGTGCTTTCCAACATGCGCAACCTCCTTCGATGCCGATGCGAACCTGCATATTCGCTCACGATACGCGGAGAAGCGAACGGACGACGCGAACGAGCGCAACCGTCATCGGACACTCGGAGATCCGTCAATCTTGCGTGGAGAAACCATGAACGAGTCTCGCCAACGTGCAGAATCAATCGGCGCTGCTTAAGCTGTAGGCATTTTCATCAACAGGAGGGTGTATGTCTTACGATGGTCGAACATTCATATCGAAGGAAAACTCGTCGAACGGAGAGGTGGACGGGCGCACAAGGTTTCACTACCGCCAAAGCGGAAGCACCGTCTGGGCGCACTATGAAGGCGGGGATATCGTGCGCGGCAGCCTTTTAGGAATGGCCGACGAGCAAGGCAATCTGCACTTCTGTTATCACCACCTCAATGTCGCAGGTCAAGTACGCGCAGGAGAATGTTGGAGCCGTCCGACGAGACGCGCCGACGGAAAGCTGAGAATGAACGAGACATGGCGCTGGTTCAATGGCGATCGTTCGGAAGGTTCGTCGATAGTCGAAGAGGAGTAGATAGCTGGACGAATGCAGCGCGAGACGCTCGCTGCCGACTTGACGACGAGCACGGCCGACCCACCAGGGTCCGCGTGGCTATTCCCCGCGCACCAAGTCGAGCAGCTCCTGCTTGTTGTGCACGTCGAGCTTGCCGTAAATGCGGCGCGAATGGGTGCGCACCGTGTTCTCCGACAGGTACAGCGTCTCGGCGATATAAGGGCGCGAGCGGCCCTTGCACAGATACTGCATGATCTCGATCTCGCGCGGCGAGAGCCCGCAGCGCTCCCCCACCGTACGGCACCGCTCGTCGATGCCGTCGCCTTCCCCGATGGCGCGGCGCTCGTCGCCGTTCAGGTCGGACAGCAGCAGCTGCACGTCAGGCGAGCGCGACGGCAGGAAGAACGCCACCATCACCACGGTCACCACGAGCATGAACGAGGCAATGACGGGGTCGAACGTCTCGAGCTCCAGAAACGATGCAGCGCTGCGTCCCAGCCAATCGGGAAACGAGTACAGCAGCATACCAGGGCAAAACACCATGAACGGCTTGAACGGCCCGTGGTGCGCGACATTGGCCAACCCCAACCACAAAAACATCTTCGCCACCACTACCGCTGCACCCGTGAACGCCTGGATGAACTGCGCCATGCCGAACGCCACCAGCATGAACAGCGCCACCGCCATCAGCACGTACGTGAAGCGCCACACCACGGTGATGTCGAGATGCCGCCGGAGCCTGAACACCCACCAGTACACGAACGCGCAGAACACGAAGAGGATGGCCTGCGACAGCAGCGTGTACAGCGGCGTGGCGGCCATGCCGAAGCTGTAGTGGCCGGTGCCGTGCTTCAACGTCATGTTGAGGATGGACCAGATGAAGAAGAACACCGCCATCGCCGCCACGATACGGCCGAACGAGGGAAGCGACGCGCGCGTGAACCACTGCTCGGCGGGACGCTCGTCGGCCTCGTCGCGCAAACGAACCGCGAGCATCCCCATCGACAGGAACGGAAGCGCAAGCATGAGCGCCATCGTCGCTGCTTCCGGCAGAAACGTCGTCACGCACTTCACGGTAGCCACCAGCGCGATGGCCAGCAGCAACGCGCGCGCCACGTCGTCGGTGGACGAGCGGGCGTAACACGACCCCCAGCGCACGACCATCCAGGTTTGCGCCGCCGCGAACAGCAGCAGGCCGAACAGGTCTCCGAACGGCTCCGCCATGCCCGCTCCTCCGAGCAGCACGACGAACGAGCATGCGTACACGCCCGCGAACGCCCAATCGAGACTCCTCGCAACGCGCGCCGGCACGGGGACGCGCCAGAGGATCGCGCATGCAACGAGCGTGACCAGCACCACGGCGCCTGACTTGTTCAGCCACCAGTACGAAAACGAGGCGTCGTACGTCAGCGCGCTCACCCAGTTGGAGCACGTGTACCACACGAAGAACCCCACCGCCATGGACACGGTGCCCGCCCGCAATCCTCCGGATGTCTGCTTGCCTTCCCGCTTGTCTTCCTTCGTTTCCATAGTCCTCCCTCCCCGTGCCGCATTATCGCACGGAACGGCGCCGCCGTCCCTCCCCAACCGGGTGCGCAATCAAGTTCGCCCGATTCGGGCGACACGCTCACCAGGCCTTTGCTCCGATCCGGGTCTCGTCGCCCGCACGTGGATCGTCGTATGGTGAGCGGGCAGATCCAACACGGCGGTAAGCACGGGGCTCTCGCCGGGAAGCACCGTAACCAAGGAGGAGACATGGACAAGAAAGACGCGCTCTCGCGCCGCAACTTCATCAAGGCGAGCGGCATGGCCGCGTTGGGCGCCGCGGCGCTCGGCCTGGCGGGGTGCGGCCCGAAGCCGGCGCAAAATGCCGCGAACGATGCCGCCACGTCCGTCGCCGATATCGCATGGGACGAGGAGTACGACGTCATCGTCGTCGGCGCGGGCGCCGCAGGCCTGGCCACGGCCGTCGCGATGGCGACCGAGGGCGGCGACCTTTCCACGCTGCTGCTGGAGAAAGGCTCCACCCTCATCGGCAGCGGCAACTCGCCGGTGTGCAGCGGGTCGTTCCATATCACCGACGAGCCCGACGCGTTCGCCGTGTACATGAAAGCCATGCTGGGCGGCATGACCGCCACGCCGGCGTCCGTCTACGAGACGTATGCGCAGGGCGCCGCCGAGAACTGGGAATGGCTGAGCGGCCTGGGCATGAAGGAAGACGACGTCAAGATCACGCCGCAGGGCGACGGCAAGGCCGAATGGTTCGAGCTGGAGAATTCCGGATCGTTCTCGAAGTGCCAGTTCAAGAAGGACAACGCCGACGAGGACCGCACGCACATCAGCAAGTTCCTGAGCGCGGTTCTGGAGCAGTACCCCGACCAGGTGACGCGCAAGACCAGCGCGCCGCTGACCGCGCTCGTGCAGGATCCCGAGACGAAGGCCGTGATCGGCGCGGTGTACGAGGACAAGAACAAGAGCGTCTACGCGAAGGCGCGCAAGGGCGTTGTCATGACCTGCGGCGGCTTCGAGAACGACCCCGAGATGCTGCAGGACTACCTGTCGTTCGAGCGCATGCACGCGGCGGGCGCCTCTACCAACACCGGCGACGGCCATCGCATCTGCGCGAAGCTGGGCGCCGGGATGTGGCACATGAACAGCTTCGCGGGCGCCTGGTCGAACGGCATCAGCCTGGACGGCGAGAAGACCATGCCGTACCGCAGCCTCAAGAAGGCGCTCGGCATCGTGGTGGGCGTCAACGGGCGCCGCTTCTACTAGGAATGGGAAGGCACCACCATGTTCACGAAGGGCGAGGAAGGCCCGCTGTCGCTGCACTACGGCTGCCGCCACGGCCACCAGAACTTCGGCGGCGAGTGGAAGATGCTCCCCCTGCCCGACAAGCAGTGGTTCGTGTACGATTCCGAGGGTAAGCGATACGGCGCCTATATGGGCAAGGACGTGGCCAACAACACGTTGCAGAACCAAACCGAGAAAACCGAGATCGACCCCGCCATCGACGCGGTGGCCGACGGCTACGCGCTCACGGCCGACACCATCGAGGAGCTGGCCGCGCTCATGGAGGTGCCCGTCGACGAGCTGGTGAACACCGTGAACGTGTGGAACGCCTCGTGCGAGAACGGCGTGGACGAGCAGTTCCACCGCCCCTCCGACCAGCTGGCCCCCGTCAGCACCCCGCCGTTCTACGCCATCCCCTGCATCCCCGAGATCCTCAACACCGACGGCGGCCCGCGCCGCAACGAGAAGGCGCAGATCCTCGACGTGGACGGCGAGCCCATCCCCAACCTGTACTCGTCAGGCGAGTTCGGATCCATCTGGGCCGCGAAGTACCAGGGCAGCGGCAACATCACCGAATGCATGGTGTTCGGTCGCATTGCCGCCCGCGAGCTCATCGCGAAGAAATAGAACGCCTTTCCCTTCCTTCCTTCCCTCCCTCCGCATGCGCGGGCCTCTTCGGAGGCCCGGGCGCGTACTTTTTCCGTGCTCTGGCTCAGGAATTCATTCGTACGCATGAATTCCTTGCAATATGCTAGAATTCATGCGTACGAATGAAAAACTAGCAACAGGGTGGGTATTCCCTCGTACGCATGAATCGAGGTTTTTATGACAACATACGCGACAGCGCAAGAGCTGGGGCGCATCGTTCGGGAGGAGCGGAAGCGCAAGGGATACACCCAATCGAAGCTCGCGCGCTTCTCCGGCGTCGGAATCAATTTCGTGTCGAACCTGGAAAATGGCAAGGAAACCTCCGAGCTGGGGAAGACCCTGCGCGTCCTCCAAACGCTCGGCATGGATCTGAGCGCCGATTCGAGGGATGCCTGATGGATGCGCTCTCGGTATTCAGAATGGACGGTTCCGAACCGCGCCTACTCGGACGCATCAACCTCGATCCCGTCACGTTCTCCTACGATCCCGGCTACCTCGCCGACCCCGACGCGCGAGCGGTCTCCTGCTCGCTCCCTCTGCGAAACGAGGCCTATAGCGAATCGACGCTCGCTCCCTACTTCGACGGCCTCTTGCCCGAAGGTGCGGCACGGCGGGCGATCGCGGCGCAGCTCGGCATCGAGCCCGACAACTACCTGCTGTTGTTGCTCCGATGCGGGCTGGAAACCATAGGGGACGTCGCGATCACGAACGGGGAGGCGCCGAATCCGCGAGGTTCGTACCGCCGTTTGAGCGGCTTCGATCTTCGCGCCCTGTTCTCGGCCATGGAAGAGCTTGCCGAATCGAATTCCGAAGCGCGGCTTTCCCTTGCCGGCACGCAAGGGAAAGCGGGGCTCGCGCATATGCCGGGCGCGCCCATGGATGAAGGCTGGCTCCAACCTTTGGACGGTGCCGCTTCGACCCATATCCTCAAAACGGGATCTCTTCCCGACATCCCGCTGCTCGAGTACCTGTGCATGAAAGCGGCGGCCGCATGCGGGATCGCCGTCGCACCAGTGCATCTGCTCGACTTCGGGAGGCCGGTACTATGCGTCGAACGCTACGACCGACGGCAACTTCGAGACCGAGGAGAGCCAGTCGTTTCAAGGCTTCATCAGGAAGACCTCTCACAAGCGTTCGGGGTGCCGCCCGAAGCGAAATACCGCGAGCTCGAGCCCTCCACCGCCGCAGCGGTCGGCTCGTTCATCCGGATGCGATCCTCTCGCCCTATCGAGGATCTGGAAGCGTTTGCGCGGATCACGTGCTTCAACTACCTCGTAGGCAACTGCGACAATCACTTGAAGAACCTGTCGATCCTGTACACGAGCACCTGGAAGAGCTTCCGGCTTGCGCCTGCGTACGACCTCGTTTCGACAACTCGGTTCGAACGGTTCTCGCGATCGATGGGGATGAGGATCGGATCGGCATCGGTCATCGACGACGTCTCGACTAGCAGCATTTTGGAATTCGGCTCCGCGATCGGCGTGGATCGCAAGGACATCGCGCGCATCTGCGCCGAACTCGCGAGCAGTGTACCCAGCGCCATCGAAATCGCAAGTGAAACCGCTCCTGCATTCGAAGCCTTGCCGTACGCAGCCTGGGACATGCGCGAAGACATGGGCGAGCGGATGCGCGTGCTTGAAGAAGTCGCCGGCTGACGAAGAGCGCGTCAGGCGGAGGCGAAAAGCTGCCGGCTGGTCCGCGCGATACGGGCGGCAAGATCGTCGCGGGGCGTGCGACGTAGGTCGGCGAGGGCTTCGAGCATGGCGGCGAGCCGAGCGGCTTCGGCGGGCGCATCGTAGCGCTCGCCCGGCTGGGACGGGGCGTCGGTTTCCAGCAGCAGGCGCTCGGCCGGGACGGCCTGGGCGTAGGCACGGCCGCGCTTCGATGCCAGCATGCGCGGGTTGATCGAGAAGAAGCAGCCGGCGCGGACGGCGTGCTGCAGCTCATCGGACGTGCCCGAGAACCAATGGAAGATGCAGGCGTTTCCCACCAGCGCGCCCGCGCGCTCCAGCACGTCGAGCGCCTCGCCCGCAGCCTTCACGGCGTGGATCGACAGCACCTTGCCGCCGCCTGCGCACGCCCGCGCCACGCGCTCGAACGCCGCGACCTGCACATCGCGCGTCGCGGTGCGATCGCGGCCGAAGTCGAGGCCGACTTCCCCGATGAAGCGCTCGTCCTTCGCCAACCGCTCGAACAGCGCCACGTCCTGCGGGTCCAAGCGACCGTCGGCGATCCACCACGGGTGCAGGCCCAGCCCCACGCGCACGTTGCCGAACGGCTCCAGCAGCTCGCGCGCCCGCTCGTAGCCCTCCGGCGTCACCGTCGTCGAGAACGCGCCCATGCCGAGCTCGGCCAGCACCTGGGCAGCCGCCCGCGTGTCGGGATCGAAGTCCAGGTGGCAGTGCAGGTCGAACAGCGCACTGGCTGACGCCGCTCGAGATCTTTCGACTCCGCGTTGCGCGCTGCGCTCAGGATGGCAGGACGGGCGCCGCGCAGGCTCGGAAGATCCTATCGGGTACGCCGCGGGCTCGGGGCGATCTGCCGGAGGATGCGCGCGTCCGAGGCGAGGCGCTTCCGACGTCATGCGTGCTCCTCCCCCGCATGCGCGCCAACGCCTGCGAGCGCGCACAGCACCTCGCCGGCTATCATCTGGCCCATGATGGGCGGCACGAACGAGGCGGTGCCCAGGTTCGACCGCTCGCGGCGCTCCGCACCCTCGCGCACGGGCACCGGCACGGGCTGCTCGCACGAGTACAGCACGCGCAGGCGGCGGATGCCGCGTTTGCGCGCCTCCTTGCGCATGATGCGGCACAGCGGGCAGTTCACCGTGTCGAACACGTCGGCGAACCGGAAAGCTTCGGGCCGCAGCTTGTTGGCCGCTCCCATGCTGCTGACGAGGCGCACACCGTGCGCATCGGCGTACTGCGCGACGGCCAGCTTCGCCGAGATCGTGTCGATGGCGTCCACCACGTAGTCCACCCTGTCGGCGTAGGCGTCCAGGAATTCGGGCACGTCCTCGGCCAGCACGAACCGGTCGAGCGCCTCCACCTGCGCCTCGGGGTTGATGTCGGCGATCATCGCGCGCGCCACGTCCACCTTCTTACGGCCGATGGTGCTGCGAAACGCGATGGCCTGGCGGTTGATGTTGCTGGCCTGCACCACGTCGTGGTCCACCACGATGAGCCGCCCCACGCCGCCGCGCGCCAGCGCCTCGACGCAGTTCGAGCCCACGCCGCCCACGCCCAGCACCATGACGGTGGAATCTGCGAGGCGCGCCAGGCCGTCGCGTCCCATGATCAGTTCCAGTTTCGAGGTGGCGGTGTCGCCGGTTGCCGTCATGCACGTCCTTTCTGTCGGCGACCATGGTAGCACGGCCGCCGGATCGGCCGCGCGAGAAGCCCGCTGCATTGTCGCCCGAAGCGGTCGGTTTCCGAGTCCGAACCGTCCGTTTCGAACGACGGCGGTCGCGGCGGCATGGCGCCTGCGATGCGCGTCGACGCATCATCGCTTCGAAAACACGCCTCACGCGCTGTGGCGTGTTTTTAGGGCGAAGATGCGCGGCAGCACGGAACGCCTACCGCGCCCGCCCGATTCCCAGACGCGCGAGGTCGGCCGCGAAGCGCTCGGCCGGCAGGCCGATACCCTCGAAGCCGGCCGCCTTGCACGCCATATGCTCGTTGGCGAGGCGGCACAGCTCGTGCGGGAACGGCTCGCCCTCGTCGGACGGAAGGGGAAGCGCCAGCGGCAGCAGCTTGTCCACCAGCACGTTCATGAACGCCACGGGGCGCCGGCCGTGCGTGCGCGTCACGACCGGAATCCCGCCGAAGAACAGGTACGCGTCGATCGAACCCTCGGCGAAGCCGCATGCCGCCAGCGACGCGCGCAGCGCCGACACCGCCGAGCGCTCCCAGTCGCGCCACTCCCCGGGCTGCATGCACGCGAACGCGGCGAAGCGGTTGCTCGCGTTCGCCAGCAGCAGCATATCGCAACCTCCCAGGGCTATGCGGTGCGCCTCCCAGCAGAACAGCAGGTCGTCCACCTCGCCGTACGGCGGGCGCGGCAGGCCCACATGGCGCTGCATGGGTATGGTGATGCCGAATTCCACGCGCTACCCCGCATCCTGCGAGAACCGAGCGTGCGGGCGCAGTGCGTCCTTAGCGAAGCGGACGCGCAAGCAGCCTCCCTCGTCGAGCGCGGCATCGAAGCTGTAGGCGGTTGAAGTCATGCCGCTCAGTATACCCCGCGTCGCGACGTCAGGACGCGACGGAAGCCGCAGGCGGATTCGCCGCCAGCTGCGCCGCTCCGGCAGAGCCGGCCGTCCCCGAACCCGCGGTCGAGCCGGCCGCACCGCTGGAGCCCGTCGGCGCGCCCGTGCTGCCGGAGCCGCTGCCGGAACTGCCGCTCGATCCGTCGCCCGAATCCGACAGGTTGCCGCTCCCGCCGCCCGAACCGCTGCCGCCGTCCGACGAGCCGTTCGATCCGGAAGAGCCGCTCGAGTCCGTCGACCCCGAGCCGGATCCCGAGTTCGACGATCCCCGGTCGCCCGACGACGACCCGGAATTCGACCCGGAATCGGTTCCCGAGCCGGAGCCCGACCCCGACGATCCCTTGCCGTCCGACTGGCTCTCGCCTTGATCCTTCGCGCCGTCCTTGGACGCGTCGCTTTCCTCGGGCGAGGAAGATCCCGTCGAATCGTCCTTGCCGTTGGAAGCCGCCGGGGCGTCGTCGACCGGCTGGCTGCGCGACGGCAGGATAGGCTCGGTTTTCGCGCCCACGCCCTGGCCGGCCGACACGAAGTCGATGACGAAGGCGGATACCGCCACCGCAAGCAGCGCCGACACGATGGATACGATCACCACGCCGCGCTTGAACTTCTTCTTGCGCTGGCGCTCGGCGCGCGCCCGCTGCACCACCGTGCCGCCGGCGAGCGAGGCGTCCGCATGCGGCGTCCGGCCGCGCGGGGCTTCCTTCGGAAGCGCCGTCGTCTCGGCAGCATCGAGCTTCGCGGTCGCCGCAGCGTGCGAGCCCGCGACCGACCCCGCGCCGACTGCGGCACCCGCGCCTCCGCCTGCACTCGCGCCGTCCTTCGATCCCGCCGAACCCTTCGAGCCCATCGCCAGCGTCTCGCCCGGATGGATCTCCTTGAGCTTGTCGGCTGAGCGCTGCAAAAACTTCTTGTACAGCTGCGATGCCACGGCCGACACCACCGAGCCCACGCCCACGCCGATCGCCGAACCGTAGATTCCGATTTGCGAGGCTAGCAGCATGGACGTAACCGCAGCAAGCGCACCCGCAACGACCTGGGCTATCGAAAGGTCGTCGAAAAGCCCGCCCAACTTTCCCTTTCTGCTGTTCGCCTCCTGCGCCATCGCCTATCCTCCTCGCGTCGTTCTCGCGCCGGCCCTGCGCCGGCCCTCTCTTCCTGAACATACCCGAGGATTATGAAGCCCGTGCGCACTCCACCCAACCGTTACCGGCAAGCCACAGAACGTCCAACCATCCCGCGTCGAACTCCTGGGCGCGAAACGGCACCCATGACAATCCCGAAGGGGCAGATGGGCGACGAAGCGTCCTGGGGATTTTCGCCACCTGGGCTTTTACGCGTCGCCGAAGCGATGCCGCCGCAGAAAGCGCTCGCACATTGCCATGGGTGCCGTTTCGCGCCCAGATCGTCGGAAGCCACCCGACGAAATCCACCCGCCCTCGGACCGCCAGCGCCCGCCTACACCACTACGAGCAGGCCGAGCAGCACGACGGCGATGCCGCTCATGAGGTTGACGGCATCGTTCGTGACCCAGGCGTAGCCGGACACGAGCGCGGCCTGGGCCCCGCACGGCGGCGTTTCCACGAGCCCTCCCTCAGCGTCGTTCGGACAGCGGTACTTCGCTTGCATGACCACGCCCAGCACGCTGTCCACGAGCGAGCCCACGACGCCGCACGCGATGATGAAGAAGAACGCGTCGGGCCCGGTGGGAATCGCGTAGCCGAACGCATGGAACAGCAGCATGGCCAGAAACGCCGAGGTTACGGCTCCCACCACGGTGGCCGCGAGACCCAACGGGCTCACGCCGCCCGAAAGCCCGCGCTGCATGGGCTCGCGCGTGAGGATGTTCACCGGCGGACGGCGGCTGTACACGCCCACCTCCGACGCCCACGTGTCGGCCGTGCTGGCCGCCAGAGCGCCGGACGCCAGAAGCAGCAGCCACGGCTCCCCCGTCGCCGTGTACGCCAGCGCGCACGCGAGGAACGGCACGCTGTTCGCCAGCACCTGCCGCAACGTACGCGGGCCGCTGTGCTTACGCGAAGCGGGCGCCCCGCCGTTCCGCTTGACCGCCGAACGCGCCATCAGCTTCGACGCGACGTTCGAGCTGCCGAAGAACCACATGAGCAGCAGCCACAGCGGCCACCCGCCGATAGCGAACGCGAGCGTGCCCACCGCCACGGCGCCGAGGCCGCCGGCCACGGTGAGCAGCCGCAGCCGAAACGACGCGAGCGCCACCGCGCCCGACAGCAGCAATCCCGCGAGCGCGGGCGTGTAGGCGGCTGCGGGCAGGAACAGCACCGCGTACAGCGCCGACACGCCCAGCGGCACGAACAGGTTGTCGAGCCCCTCCACCGAGAACGCCTCGATGGCAGCGGCGACCGCGGCCAGCAGGGCCGCGGCCAGAAGCGATGCCGCGAGCGGGCCCAGCGGGGCGAACGCGCCGCCCGGCGCGCCCAGGATGCCGCCCGCACCGAAAGGCGGCGGCGCCATCAGCACGACGGCGCAGGAAGCGAAGCTCACCGCCAGCATGGTCGCGCTTCCCACCAGCGTCTTCCCGCAGCATCCCACCAGCACGCGCCGTCCGAACCGCTTGCCCAGCACAGCTGCGAACCCGTCGCCGAACGCCATACAGAAGAAGCCGAGCGCGCCCACGTACGGCGCGCCGATACCGAACGAGAACAGCGCGAGCGCCGTCAGCGACACCGCGTAGTACACCGTGCCCGGCGTGTCCTCGCCGCCGTCGCGTCCCATGAACGACAGCTTCTGCCGACGGTACGCGAACGCGTTCACAAGGATGAACGCAGCGGGAAGCGCCGCCGCCCACAGAGGCGAATCGAAGAACCGGGCCGCGATGAGCCACCAGCCGCCCAACGCGATATGCACGAACTTGCGGGTTGCCTCCGACGACGCGCCACGCCGCGCGGCCAGGCTGGACGCTCCCAGCACCGCCAGCACGTACGCGAGCGAGACGCCCAAGCCGATCAGGTTCTCCATCACGTCGCCCATCATCGCTCACCTTCCTCGAGCGCCGTCAGCGCTTCGTCCACCAACTCGCGCGCCGTTGCCTTTGACACGACGGCGCGATGCTCGAAGCAACGGTAGCCGTCGGCGCGCACCTCGTCCAAGATGCCGCGGTACAGGTACAGCGACGACAGCGTGGGAAGCCGGCTGTCGTCGTCCAGCTCGATCACGTCGCGCTCCATGGGGCGGTACAGCTCCTCCGAGCGGTGCGCCACCGTCTCCCAAGCGTTGCGGAACGCCTCGTCCACCGCGTGCGCGCGCAGGCGCTCCGGCGCGTACGACGCCGCCTCCAGCACCTCCGCGGGCAGGTAGACGCGCCCGTTCTCCAAGTCCTCGCCCACGTCGCGCAGGATGTTGGTCAGCTGCATGGCCACGCCCAGCGCCACCGCGCTGTCGCGCAAACCGTCGTCCACCGGAGAAGCGGCGTGCAGGATGGGCAGCAGCATGAGCCCCACCGACCCGGCCACGTAGTAGCCGTATTCCTCCAGGTCGCCCATCGTTTCCGGCTGACGGAACGACAGGTCGCGACGCTGTCCTTCCAGCATGTCGAAGAAGGGCTGCGCGTCCAGGTCGAACGACGAGCATACCGCGTCGAGCGCGCGCCACAACGGAGCGTCGACCACGGTGCCTGCGAAGAACCGCGCAAGGTCGTCCTGCACCTGCTCGAGCTTCGCCGCGCTGGCGTCGCGGTCGACGCAATCGTCGGCCAAGCGGCAGAACGCGTACAGCGCGTACACGCTCTGGCGCTTGCAAGCGGGCAGCAGCGAGAACGCTCGGTAGAAACTATGCGAGTTTCGCCTGATCACGTCCTCGCACCACGCGAAATCGTCCGCGCGCTCGTCAAGCAAGCTACAGGCGGTCATCGCGCATCAGCTCCTCTGCCGCCAGCTTCGCGCTGAGCAGCACGATAGGCACGCCCGCGCCCGGATGGACGCTGCTGCCGCAGAAGTACAGGCGGTTGCAGTCGGTCGCCTTGTTGTGAGGGCGCCAGTAGTTGCTCTGCCCGAGCGTCGGCCGCAAGCCGAACGTCGCGCCGTCGTAGGCGTTGAACCGCTCGGCGAAATCGAGCGGCGTGTAGGCGCGCTCGAACACGATATGGTCGCGCACGTCCTCGTACACCGTCTCGCGCTCCATGAGGTCGAGCACCCGGTCGCGGTACTCGGCCACTTCCGCGTCCGTCCAGCGGGGCGATGCGGGCGACAGCGGCGGCACCGGCACCAGCACGTACAGCGTCGAACAGCCCTCGGGCGCAAGCGAGCGGTCCAGCGACGAAGGCGCGTAGCAGTAAAACGACGGGTCGTCGGGAAAGCGCGCGTCGTCGAAAATGTCGTCGATGTTGCGCTCGAAATCGGAGGCAAAGCGGATGGAATGCACCGCATCGGAGGGATAGCGTTTGTCCAAGCCCAGGTACAGGATGAAGCACGAGCAGGAGTACTCCATGTCCTCGACCTTATGCGGCGTGTACTTGCCGCGCGCGTCGGCCTCGTCGACGAGCTGGGTGATGGCGTAGGGGAAGTCGGCGTCGCACACCACGTAGTCGGCATAGTGCACCGTCCCTCCCGCCTCGACGCCGCAGGCGCAGCCGTTCTCCACCACGATGCGCTCCACCGGCGTGGACGTGCGCAGCTCTCCTCCCTGCTCGAGAAACAGTCGGCCCATGGCCTGCGCCATCGCGTACATGCCGCCCTTCATGAACCACACGCCGTACAGCAGCTCGATCATAGGGATGATCATGTACAGCGAGGGGCCTTCGAACGGCGAGATGCCGATATAGAGCGTTTGGAACGCGAGCGCCTTGCGCAGCCGGTCGTCCTTCACATGATGCGCGACCGACGAGTACGCGTCGCCGAGCGTGTGCAAGCGCAGACCGGCTACCAAGCTTTTCGGGTTGTAGAAATCGATCGGTTTGCGAAACGAGCGTTGCAGGAAGTTGTCCTTCGCGATGAGGTAGCGCTTGTACAGCAGCGCCAGGTACTCGAAGTAACCCTGCGCGTCTTTCTCCCCGACGGCCTCCACGGCGGCGGTCATAGAGGCGAGATCGTTCGATAAGCGCAGACGGTCGCCGGGGCCGAAGGAGATGTCCATGAGCGGTTCGACCTTCTCCATGGGGATGTAGTCGTCGGCATTGCGGCCGCACGTTTCGAACACCTCGCGGTACAGCTCGGGCATCATGACGATGGTGGGACCCACGTCGAACGTGAACCCTTCCTCGCGGATCTGGTTCATCTTGCCGCCCACAAGCGGCTCCTTCTCGAAGAGCGTCACCTCGTATCCGGCATGCTGCAAGCGCGCAGCCGCCGCCAAACCGGCAACGCCGGCACCGATCACGATAACCCGTTTCATGCAACTCCTTCGGTGGAACCCGATACGCTGTCCGGTCATTGTATGGCTCGCGTATCAGCCTTCCGAAGCGGAAAAGTCATCGTGATCTAACCCGTTAGAGCCTCGTCATACCCGCGTTAGATTGCAGGAAGGGACGGCAAGCCGGGTTCCCCGGCCAGATCGGCAAGCGTGACGCCGTCGACGTAGCGCTCGATGACCTCGTCGAGGCCGGCCCAGAAACGCACGGTAGTGCATTCGCCCGCTCGCGGGCAGGCCATCCCCTCTTGCAAATCAAGGCACGCCACCGGAGCCGTGGAGCCTTCCACCGCGCGCAGCACGTCGCCCGCCCTGATAGCGGCCGGCTCCTGTGCCAGCGCGTAGCCGCCGCCCTTGCCGCGCACGCTGCGAAGCAACCCTGCCTGCACGAGCGGACGAGCCAGCTGCTCGAGGTACTTGAGCGAGATGTCCTCGCGCTCCGACACCTCGCGCAGGGCCACCTTGCCCTCCGCCCCCGCTTGCGCCACGCACACCATGAGCCTCAGCGCATAACGGCCCTTCGTCGATACGAGCATTTCGATCACCCTTCCTTTCCGTTTCGCGCCGCACACGATGGCGATCTCGCGCGGCAGTCCCGCGTCCCTCCATGCGAACGTATCGCGTGAAGCAGTCGTTCGCGCCGGAAGGCCGCCGACCGCTTTCCGTAAATTCTAGCAAACTTGTATGATTAAGTCTTGACAAATTCTCCCGTGCATCTATCTTAATCCTAGCAAAACTATATGATTAATGAAAGGCACCGCACATGACGATCACGACGCGCGATTCGCTCCTCACCATCCGCGGGCTTTCCGCCTCGGTTGACGAAACTCCCATCCTGCACGATATCGATCTGGCCGTGGGCCCCGGCGAGACCCACGTCATCATGGGCCCGAACGGCGCAGGCAAATCCACGCTCGGCCACGTGGTCATGGGAGATGCCGCCTACCGCGTGGACGGCGGCTCCGTCGAGTTCGACGGCCGCGACATCACCGACCTCTCCCCCGACAAGCGCTCGCGCGCGGGGCTGTTCCTGAGCTTCCAGGCGCCCGTTGAAATCCCCGGCGTGCCCCTGTCAAGCTTCCTGCGCGCCACCGTCGCCGGCCGCGACGGCAAAGAGCTCAAGGGCAAGCAGTTCAAGAAGCACGTGCGCGCCCTGGCCGACGAGCTGGACATGGATCCGTCGTATCTCGACCGCGAGCTGGGCGTGGGCTTCTCGGGCGGCGAGAAGAAGAAGTTGGAGATGCTGCAGCTGCTATTGCTGGAACCGAAGCTTGCCATCCTCGACGAGACGGACTCGGGCCTCGACGTGGACGCGCTGGGCGTGGTGTCGCGCGGCATCGACGCGTACCGTCGCGCCACGGGCGGCGCGCTGGTCGTCATCACCCACAACACGCGCATCCTCGAGCACCTCGACGTCGACCGCGTGCACGTCATGGTGCGCGGCCGCATGGTGGCCGAGGGCGACTCCTCGCTCATCGAATCGATCAACGAGCAGGGCTTCGAGCAGTTCGAGCAAGCCGGTGCGGAAGCGGCGCGCGAGCCTGTCGCCGCGCTCTAGGAGGCACGCATGACTAAAGAGTTCCGAACCTATGTGGAGGACGTCGACCGCACGCTGTACGACATCAGCGACGCGACCGACCCGTCCCTCCGTCTCGACGCAGGCCTCACGCCCGACATCGTCCGCGAGATCTCGGCCAAGAAGGACGAGCCGTCCTGGATGCTCGACTTCCGCCTCAAGGCGCTCGACACCTACCAGCGCATGGAGGCGCCCGACTGGGGCCCCAGCCTCGAAGGCCTCGACATGGATCACATCGTGACGTACGTGAAGCCCGCCACCGACCAACAGGCCGATTGGGAAAGCCTCCCCGACGACGTGAAGAACACGTTCGACCGGCTGGGCATCCCTGAGGCCGAGCGCGCCTACCTGGCCGGCGTCGGCGCGCAGTACGACTCCGAGCTGGTGTACCACAACATGCAGAAAACGGCTGCCGACATGGGGATCGTCTATTCCGGCATCGAGGAGGCGCTGCGCGAGCCGAAGTGGGAGGCGCTCATCCGGGAGAAGTTCATGACGCTCATCCCGCCCACCGACCACAAGTTCGCCGCGCTCCACGGCGCGGTGTGGAGCGGCGGCTCGTTCGTCTACGTGCCGAAGGGCGTGAAGCTGGACTTCCCCCTGCAAAGCTACTTCCGCCTGAACGCGAAGGGCGCAGGACAGTTCGAGCACACGCTGATCATCGTGGAGGACGACGCCAGCCTGCACTTCATCGAAGGCTGTTCGGCGCCGAAGTACAACGTGGCGAACCTGCACGCCGGAGCCGTGGAGCTGTTCGTGGGCAAGCGCGCGTCCTTGCGCTATTCCACGATCGAGAACTGGTCGAAGAACATGTACAACCTCAACACGAAGCGCGCCGTGGTGCAGGAGGGCGGCGCCGTCGAGTGGATCAGCGGGTCGTTCGGCAGCCACGTGGGCTACCTCTACCCCATGTCCATCCTGGCCGGGCGCAAGTCGACCAGCAGCTTCACCGGCATCACGTTCGCCGGCGCAGGGCAGAACCTCGACACCGGCTGCAAGGTGGTGCTGGCCGCGCCCGACACGTCGGCCACCGTGGAGACGAAGTCCATCTCGAAGGGCGGCGGCGCCTCCACGTTCCGCTCGTCCATCGTGGCCACCGAGAACGCGCGGGGCGCGGCCGCCAGCGTGTCGTGCCAGTCGCTTATGCTGGACGACATCAGCCGGTCGGACACCATCCCGGCCATGGACATCCGCTGCAAGCACGTGGACATCGGCCACGAGGCCACCATCGGACGCATCGGCGACGACAAGGTGTTCTACCTGATGAGCCGCGGCGTGTCCGAGGAGGAGGCGCGCACGATGATCGTGAACGGCTTCGCCGACCCCGTGTCGAAGGAACTGCCGCTGGAGTACGCCGTGGAGATGAACAACCTGATCAAGCTAGAAATGGAAGGGGCCATCGGATAATGGGAACCCTCACGATAGAACACGCGAACGCGATGCCCGCCCCCACGTGGCATCGCCTGCACGTCAACGACGTGGACATAGAGCTGCCGAGCGGCCTTACAGCCGCCCAGCAGGTGGAAGTGTCGTGCGAGGAAGGGCTGTGGGGAGAAGCGGATGCGTTCGACCGCGCACTCCTTTCCTTGGCCGATCCCGCCCCCATGGCCGCGCAAGGACTTCGGGATCAACCCGCCGCATGCGCGGCCGTCCCCTCTTCCGTGGCCGCAGACGACCTTGGGGACATCCGCGACACGCGCGCGGCCGACACCGGCGGCGCCCCGGTCGAACCCGCAAGCGCCCCGACATCGGCTGCACACCAGGTCGACGACCAAGCAACCCTCGCTGCAGCCATGGAAGGCGGGGCGGCTGCGCGCCAGGTCGACGACCAAGCAACCCTCACTGCAGCCATGGAGGATGGGACGGCCGCGGAGGGCGGAGCCGCCTCAGAGGAGGGTGCTGCCATGGAGGGGCTCGACGCTCCCGCGCTCTCAGCCTACCAGCTTCAGGCGCTCGAGAACCGCTACCTCTCCCCTGCCGACGTCTTCACCACCGGCATGGGCGACGAGGCGCGCGAATACCTCGAGTTCGTGGCGGGCGAGCCCGTCGTGCTGGCCACGCGCCCTGACGAGCGCACCTGCGCAACGGTGCGCGTCGAGGGCGTGGACGGCGCTGCCAACGCGGCTGCCGTCGACGTGGTGGCCGCTCCGGGCTCGTCGCTGTCGCTGGCCGTCGCGCTCGATTCGCCCGCGCCGGGCGCGGGCGTCGTGGGCGTGCGACTGCGCGTGTTCGCCGGCGCCGATGCGCGGGTGGACGTCGCCGTCACGCAGACGCTCGACGACGGATGGATCGCGCTCGACGATGCGGGCATCGTGCTCGACGAGCGCGCCCGCGTGCAGGTGCGCCACACCGTGCTGGGCGCGGGCCGCGCGTACACGGGGCTCGACGCCGACCTGCGCGGCGACGACGCGCGCCTCGACATCGACACGCGCTACCTGGGGCATGCCTCCCAGCAGCGCGACTTCAACTACGTCGCGCACCAGCGAGGACGGCGCACCGTGTGCAACCTCGACGCGAACGGCGTGCTGGAGGGCGAATCGGAGAAGACGCTGCGCGGCACCATCGAGCTCGTGCACGGCTGCAAGGGTTCCGTCGGCTCCGAGCAGGAGACGGTGCTGCTTGCCGACGAGCGCGTGGCGAACCGCACCGTGCCCGTCATCCTCTGCGACGAGGACGACGTGGCCGGCAACCACGGCGCCACCATCGGCCACGTGCGTCCCGAGCAGCTGTTCTACCTGGCCAGCCGCGGTATCTCGCCGGACGACGCCGAGCGCTTGTTCATCACCGCCTCCTTCGAGGAAGCGGCCATCAACGCGCCCGACCAGCGCACCCGCGCATCCGTAACCCGCCTCGCCGTCGCCCGCGGCATCGAGATCGAGGAGGCCGTCGCATGAGCATCGACATAGCCGCGAACCCCTACAAGCAGGACTTCCCCCTGCTGGCGGCCAACCCCGGCCTCGCCTTCCTCGACAGCGCAGCCACGGCCCAGCGCCCTGCCGTCGCCCTCGACGCGCAGCGCCGCTTCTACGAGAAGATGAACGCGAACGCCCTGCGCGGCCTTTATCGCCTGTCGGTGGACGCCACCGAGGCCATCGACGAGGCCCGCGCCCACGTCGCGCGCTTCATCGGCGCCGCCGATGCGCGCGAGGTCGTGTTCTGCCGCAACGCCAGCGAGGCCCTGAACCTCGTGGCGAAGGCGTTCGCCCCCACCGTGCTGGAGCCCGGCGACGAAGTGTGCATCACCATCATGGAGCACCACTCGAACCTCATCCCCTGGCAGCAGGCGTGCCGCGCGGCGGGCGCGCGCCTCGTGTATCTGTTCCCCGACGAGGACGGCGTGATCGGCGAGGAGGAGTTGGGCGCGAAGATCGGCCCGCGCACCAAGATCGTCGCGGCCGCTCACGTGTCGAACGTCCTCGGCATCGAGAACCCCATCGAGTCCATGGCCGAGCGCGTGCATGCCCACGGCGGCTTCATGGTGGTGGACGGCGCGCAATCGGTGCCGCACCTGCCCGTCGACGTGCGGAAACTCGGCGCCGACTTCTTCGCGTTCTCAGCGCACAAGGCGCTGGGGCCCTTCGGCGTGGGCGTGCTGTGGGGCAAGCTCGACCTGCTGGAGGCCATGCCGCCGTTCCTCACGGGCGGCGAGATGATCTCGTCGGTCACGCAGGAAGGGGCCGTGTGGGCGCCCGTGCCCGAGAAGTTCGAGGCCGGCACGCAGGACGCCGCCGGCATCGTGGCGACGGCCGCCGCGCTGGGCTACCTCGAGGGCATCGGCTGGGACGCGTTGCAGGCGCGCGAGCAAGCGCTCGTGCGCGCCGCCATGGAACGTCTGGCGGCGCTGCCCTACATCCGCATCATCGGCCACCCCGACCCGGCGCAGCACCACGGCGCCATCAGCTTCGAGGTGGACGGCATCCACCCGCACGACGTGGCCAGCATCCTCGACGAGCACGACGTGGCCATCCGCGCCGGGCACCATTGCGCCCAGCCGCTGCTGGCGTGGCTGGGCGTGGAGTCGTGCTGCCGCGCGTCGCTGGCGTTCTACAACGACGAGGGCGACATCGACGCGCTCGTCGACGGCCTGGACGGCGTTTGGAGGACCTTCAATGGCTAGCATCTACACCGCGGCGCTCATGGAGCACAACGCGCATCCCGACTACAAGTACCAGATGGACGAGCCCACCTGCACGCACGACGGCGTGAACCCCAGCTGCGGCGACGAGCTGACGCTGTCGCTGCGCCTGAGAGGCGATCGTATAGAGGAGGCCGCCTTCACCGGCCACGGCTGCGCCGTGAGCCAGGCGGCGGCCGACATGATGGCCGACCTCGTCACCGGCGAGACCGTGGGCGAAGCGCGCCGCTTAAGCGGCCTCTACCTCGACATGATCAAGGGACGCCCGCTCACCGACGAGGAGCGCGCCGACCTCGACGAAGCCGCCGAGCTCGAATCCATCGCCCGCATGCCCGCCCGCGTCAAATGCGCCGAGCTGGCCTGGAGAACGCTGGAGAAGCTGCTGGACCAGCAACTGGAAAAGGCATAGGACTCAGTCTGCGCGTCGTCCGCAACGAGCGACGCGCAAACGCTCGTACGCCTTCCACAAGCCGAAGCCGATCGAACCGCCGACCACGTTCAAGATGACATCATCCACATCCACGACGCGATACAGACCGCCAACCACGGCTAGCCCAACCGTCAACTGGGCTAGCTCGATGGCTGCCGAACACGCAACCAGGACAAACAACGTTGTGCGAAATCGATGAAAGCGCTCGGACAGCAACGGCAGCATGAACCCCAGCGGAACGAACATAAGCACGTTACCGCCCACGATGGTTACTGCGATCGTCCACCACCAGCCGGTCTGCGCTGCATCGGCCACCGTTCGAGCGATACCGGCGAAAGGCACGAGATTGATCGTCGCGCCCCATACGACAACCTGATCCTGAGGCGAGCCCAGCTGGAGACCCACCGGAAGCGGAAAGAGGGTGACCGCCGCCACGGCGCCGACGTAGACCGTAAGCACCAGGTAGAGGCACGTGCGCCGCATTCCGACTCGCTGCGCCAAGCATACGACGAGCACCGCTACAAGCGCCACGCACGTCGGCAACGCCATGAACCCTCGATCGAACATCATATCCGCCTCCGCCCCACGCCGCCTCCATCTCTGCCGCCGCTTTCATTATACAGGCATCACCAGACGCGTATCTCTCACACCACCTGGTGCCGCCTGAACGCGCAGGCGGCCAGGGGCACGCACGCCGCCAGCACGAGGGCGTAGACGCACGCGAGCAGACCTATGAGGTCGATTACGAACGACCCGACCGGATACGATACGAGCGAGTTGAACAGCACCTGATCGTTCAAGCCGTTGATCGGGAACAGGTACAGCGCGTGCAGCAGCACGGCGTTGCCGCCGGAGGGGATCATGCCCGTGAGGAAGATGAGCGCCGCACAGGCGGCGAAGATGGCCAGCTGGGAGCGCAGCTTCGACGACAACAGCAGCGTGAGACCCGCCAACCCCAGCGTCATGAGGTAGGCTATCCCCACCGCCGTCCAGGTCGCCTCGGCCATCGTGAGGTCGTACGGGATGAACAGCGACAGCACCTGCACCGGCAAGTCCCCGCCCTCGGCGCCGAAGAACGCGAGCGCGATGCCCATGATGATGAGCGTCGCCAGCGCGAAGTAGGCCGTGGCGAAGGCGAGCGCGGCGACGATCTTCGCCGCCACCAGCTTCGAACGGCCGTAACGCGACGAGAGCAGCACGGCGTCGGTGCGGTCTTGGTACTCCCCCGAGAACACGGGCGTGAGCGCGATGCAGACGGCCACCATCGCGAAGGCGAAGAACCCGAGGCATGCCAGCACGTCGCTCCATCCGCCCGCGTACCCGTAGGCCAAAGGCTCGCCCACCCCATCCTGCTTCTCCGTCCAGTACGCGCGCTCGGCATCGGAATACGTCCACGTACCGCCCATGCCGTTGTCGAGCGTGCGCTGTAGCTTGCCCGCGATGGCTTCGTAGAACCCGTCGGCGGCGCCGTCGTCGAGCTGCGCCGCCACCTGGTACGGCTCGAGGGCGCCTGCCTTCCACGGCGAGAACAGGTAGACGTAATACGGGTCGTACAGCATGCGGAACTCGTCTTCGCCGTACGCCTGCTTCATGAGCGCGTACGCCGCGTCGTCGCTCAGGCCGGCCACGTCGGCGGGATCCACCTTCGAGAACGCGAGCGCCCGGTAGGCGGCCACCTCTTCCCGCACGCGATCGGCGTCCAGCACGCCCTCGTGCGCGACGGCCTTCTCCTTCTGATGCGCGATGGCGGCGGTGCCGGTCAGCACCTCGTCGGCGTTCGATGTCGTCCTCGTCTGCGCGACGTTGAGCGCCATGATGCCGCACAGCATCACGAGGATGCCTGCGCAGGCAATGAGCGACGTGCGGCGCACGAGCAGCTTCTTGAGTTCGAATCTCACCAGATCAAGCATGGTATATTCCTTCTCTCACCAGTTGAATAAAAGTCAGCGAGAAGCGTCGAGGTGCTCGAGATCGCCCCGTTTCGCGGCCGAGCGTGTTTCGCACGTGAGGGCAAGCGAAAAAGAGGCGAGATCAAGTGCATCGACGCTTCGCAGCGTCGGCACGTTCCGCTGTCCGTCAGGACAGCGGAACCACCTCGTCGCGGAACACGTACAGGTACACATCTTCCAGCGTGGGATCGAGCGCCCGCGCGCCGGCCACCGGAGCCTCGTCGGCCACGACGCGCACCACCGCGTGCCCGTCGGCAGCGTAGTGGACGTTGCTCACGCAGCTCGCAGCCGCCAGCTCGTCGGCGCGGCGCGCGTCCACATGGCACTCCCACACCTTGCCCGTCACCGTCGCGACGATATCCGTCGGCGCGCCCTGCATGATGAACGCACCCGCGCGCATGACGAGGATTTCGTCGGCGATGTACTCGACGTCCGACACGATGTGCGTGGACAGGATGACGATCTTGTCTTGCGCGAAGCTGGCGATGAGGTTGCGGAACCGCACGCGCTCTTTCGGGTCGAGCCCGGCCGTGGGCTCGTCGAGCACCAGCACCGCCGGGTCGTTCAGCACGGCCTGCGCTATGCCCAGCCGCTGCTTCATGCCTCCCGAGAACGTGCGCACCTTCTGCCGCGCCACGTCGGCGAGGCCCACCGTTTCCAGCAGCTCGAGCGAGCGGCGGCGCGCCGCGCGGCGATCGAGCCCCTTGAGCGCCGCCAGGTAGCACATGAAGTCGAGCGCCGAGAAGTCGGGGTAGTAGCCAAAGTCCTGCGGAAGGTAGCCCAGCCGGGCGCGGTACTCGTCGCCGAGCAGGCGCACGTCGCGGCCGTCGAAGCGTATCTCGCCGGACGTGGGGCGCAGCACGTCGCACACCATGCGCATGAGGGTGGTCTTGCCTGCGCCGTTCGCTCCCAGAAGGCCGTACACGCCGGGCGTCAACCGGGTCGACACGCGGTCGACCGCGATCTTCGATCCGAACTGCTTGGTCAGGCGGTCTATCGTCAGGTCCATGCCATGCTCCTTGTCATCATAGAGTCGTCGAATTCCGGGATTCGCCGGCATCGCCGGGCTCATCGGGCAGCCGACGCGGGGGCGAACACGTCAAGGCCGCCCTCGATGCCGCGAATCCACGTGCGCACCTCGTGCGCGGCCCAGCCGAGCGAGCCCGCCGCCACAAGCGCCCATGCCCATGTCGACGCCTGGGCGTACGCATCGGGGACGAGGGAGAACGCCGCATACGTGCCCACGATCACCAGCAGCGCCCACGCGCACGACAGCGCCAGCGCCTGCGACGAAGGGCACCGGCGCGCCACGAGCAGCGCGCCCGCGCACGAGAGGAAGTAGGGAACGCACGCGTGCACGAGCGACGCGAAGGGATCGGCGCCGAGCATGACAGGCGCCGCGAGCGCGATGGCGGTGACCGTCACCACGTCCGAACACCCCAGCACGATGAGCCGCGCCAGCGCGACCGCGCGGCAGTCGAAGCGGCAGGCGTACTCGAGTTCGGCCACGCGGTGCGCAGCGCTGGCCAGCAGCTCGGGCAGGCCCACGAGCACCGTCGCCGCCGCCAGCATGCCCGAGACGACCGGGATGCCGTGCGCCATGCCGCTCGACGGGAGGCAGAGGACCGCCATGACGGCCATGAGCGCGAGCTGGGCCACCCATACGCGCGGGTGAATGAAGCGCGCCTGAGCGGCGACGAACCCGGCGAACGTCGCCTCACGGCTCCGCTCGCCCACGGTTGCGCCCGCCGCGGCCTCCGCGCTCGCGCTCGACCGCTGCTCCGACGCCACCGCCGCGCGCACGGCGGCGAGGGCCGCCGCCTTCGACATCTCGTCCGGCGCGCCGCGCTCGGCGCGGTAGTGCGCCCGCAGCAGCCGCTCCACGTCCCGCTTTCCCACGTCGCTCATGCCTCGTCCTTTCCTTCCAGCCCTCGCCGCAGCTCCGCGAGCGCACGGTTGAGCCGCCGGTTCACCGCGAACCGCGACACCCCCAGCACGTCCGCGATCTCGCCCACCTTGAACCCTTGGTCGAAGCGCAGCTCCACCACGTCGCGCAGCTCAGGGGAGAGCGCGTCAACCAGCGCGCCCACCTCGCCGCCCCCGATCGCCATCGCCGGGTCGGCGTCGGGCGAGCCGTCGGGCACGTCCACGTCGAGAGGCCCGACGGGAAGCCGCCGCACCCGCGCGGCGTCGATGCAAAGGTTGCGCGCGATGGTGAACAGGTACGCGAGCGGCTTGCCCTCGCGCGGCGAACGCCCGCTGCGCACGAAGCGCAGGAACGCCTCCTGCGCCACGTCCGGCGCGTCGTCGTAGGACGGCGCATGCCGTCGGCAGTACGCCAGCACGTCGTCGTAATGCTCTTCGACCAAGCGATCGAACGCCTCGCCGTCTCGCAGCCCGTTCTTCAAGCCCCGCTTCACCTCCTCTATCTTCTATAACGAATCCTACGATCGTTTGGTGCGGGTTCGGCTGAAAAATCCGGACGCATTCGTTCGGATGCCCCTCGTGCTTTGCCCAGCGAAGCGGTATACTTTCCCAACCCTATCACCTTCGAGAAAGGAATTCCCCGTGAAGACGCTTGCCAAGATCAGCGACTTCGCGGGAAAGTACATGGCGATCATCGCGCTTGCCGTCGCGATTATCGCCTTGGTCTTTCCCGCTCCCGTGTCCGCAGTCGTGAAGACCAGCTACGTGAACATCCTTTTGGGCATCGTGATGTTCGGCATGGGCATGACCCTCAAGCTGGCCGACTTCAAGGTGGTGTTCACGAAGCCGAAGGCCGTCGTCGTGGGCATCCTGGCTCAGTTCGTCATCATGCCGGTGCTGGCGTTTCTGCTGACGATGGTGTTCCAGCTGCCGCCCGAGCTGGCCGTAGGCGTGATCCTCGTGGGCTCGTGCCCCGGCGGCACCAGCTCCAACGTCATGACGTACCTGGCGAAGGGCGACGTGGCGCTGTCGGTGGGCATGACCGCGTGCACCACCGTCATGGCGCCCATCGTCACGCCGCTTTTGGTGCTTCTGTTCGCGGGGCAGACCGTGGACGTGAACGTTGTGGACATGTTCCTGTCCATCGTGCAGGTGGTGCTCGTGCCCATCGCGCTGGGCTTCCTCATCAACTACTTCTTCGAGAAGGCGGCTCAGGCCGCGTCGGCCGTCCTGCCGCTCGTGTCGGTTATCGGCATCTCGCTCATCATTATGGCGGTCGTGGCCGCCAACCAGGCGAAGCTGCTGACGGTGGGGCCGCTCGTCATCGCCGTGGTGATGCTGCACAACCTGCTTGGTTACGCGCTGGGATACCTGACCGGGCGGGCGCTGCGCCTGTCGAAGGCCCAGATGCGCACGCTGTCCATCGAGGTGGGCATGCAGAACTCCGGCTTGGCCACCTCGCTCGCCACGGTGCACTTCGCAGCCATGCCGCTGGCCGCGGTGCCCGGTGCCGTGTTCAGCGTGTGGCACAACATCTCCGGCGCAGTGTACGCGAACATTCTCGCCCGCTCGGCCGGCAAAGATGCCGTCGAGACGGACGAGGTTGAACAGGCCGCTGCGTAGCGGGCGCACGTTGCCGCGGGAAGGCCCGCGCGAAGCACACGAACGAAGCCTGCCGGCTTAGCGCATGGGACGCAGGCCGCTCGTTCCACCGCCCGAACCACGCGTCACGAAATCGGCGTTTGGTTAAGGGGCGCTGCTGGCGTACAATCGAACCCGGCAACAATGCGACTGCAACGGAAAGGTTCTCAGCATGGCGGACACCTCAAGCAGCATCGAGCTCGGCTTCATCGGGTTCGGCAACATGGCCCAAGCGATGGCGCAGGGACTCGTGAATTCGGGTGCGCTTTCGGGCGAGCACATCCACGCGTGCGCGGGACACTTCGACAAACTGCAGGCCACGGCCGAGAAGCTCGGCGTGAACGCCTACCGCGAGGCGGCCGAGGTGGTGGAGGCCAGCGACTTCGTCGTCCTGGCGGTGAAGCCCTACCTCATCGAGCAGGTGGTGGAGCCGGTGCGCGAACTGCTTGCCGACAAAGCCGTGATCTCGGTAGCCGCCGGGCGCGACTTCGCGTTCTACGAGGGCGCCCTCGCCCCGAACAGCCGTCACCTCAGCACCATCCCCAACACGCCCATCGCCGTGGGCGCGGGCGTGATCGCCTGCGAGCAGCGCCACTCGCTCGCCGACGAGGAGCTGGAGGCGTTCGAGAACCTGTTCGGTCAGATCGCGCTCATCGAGTGGGTCGACGGCAAGCTGCTTTCCACGGCCAGCTCCATCGCCGGCTGCGGCCCCGCGTTCGCCGCGATGTTCCTGGAATCGCTCGGCGACGCCGGCGTGAAGCACGGCCTGCCGCGCGCCACCGCCTACCGCCTCGCGGCGCAGATGATGATGGGCACCGCCAAGCTTCATCTGGAAACCGGCACGCATCCCGGCGCGATGAAGGACGCCGTGTGCTCGCCGGGCGGCACCACCATCAAGGGCGTGGCCGCGCTCGAGAAGGACGGCTTCCGCGGATGCGTGATCGACGCCATCGACGCTATCGAAGGCAAGTAGGGCGGCGTTCGACCCAATCGAGCGTCGTTGTCACTCGAAAGCCTCGCTTTCGGGCGACAAAACGCGGCTTTCGAGCGACAACGGGATCTCATGACGAAGGGGTCTGCCACGCTGCAGACCCCTTCTCGTTCGACTTCGTTTTAACGCCTAGAATCCGAACATCGCCGTCGTCAGGTAGCGCTCGCCCGTGTCGGGGAGGATGACGACGATGGTCTTGCCCTTGTTCTCGGGACGGCGCGCCAGCTGAGTGGCGGCGGCCACGGCCGCGCCCGACGAGATGCCCACGAGCAGGCCCTCCTTCGCCGCCAGCTCGCGACCGACCGCGAACGCGTCCTCGTCGGCGACGGCGATCACCTCGTCGTACACTGCGGTGTCCAGCGTGTCGGGCACGAAGCCTGCGCCGATGCCCTGGATCTTGTGCGCGCCCGCGCGCCCCTCGGACAGCACCGGCGACGCGGCCGGCTCCACAGCCACCACCTGCACGTCGGGGTTCATGCGCTTGAGGTACGCGCCGGCGCCGCTCACCGTGCCGCCCGTGCCCACGCCCGCCACGAAGATGTCCACGTCGCCGCCCGTAGCCTCCCAGATCTCGGGGCCCGTAGTGGCTTCGTGGACAGCCGGGTTCGCCGGGTTCGTGAACTGCCCCACGATGAACGAGTTGGGAATCTCGGCCGCCAGCTCTTCGGCACGCGCAATGGCACCCTTCATGCCCAGCGCGCCGTCGGTGAGCACCAGCTCGGCGCCGTAGGCCTTCATGAGGTTGCGGCGCTCGACGGACATCGTCTCGGGCATGGCGATGATCAGGCGCATGCCGCGTGCAGCGGCGATGGCGGCCAAGCCGATGCCGGTGTTGCCCGACGTGGGCTCGATGAGCACGGTGTCGGCGTCTATCTTGCCGGACGCCAGCGCGTCGTCGATCATCGCCTTCGCGACGCGGTCTTTGACGGAGCCGGCCGGATTGAACGACTCCACCTTGCCCACGATGACGGCTTCCAGGTTGTTGTTCTTCTCGTAGTTCGTCAGCTCCACGAGCGGCGTGCCGCCGATCAGCTCCGATACGCTTTTGTACACGGTCATGATGCGCCTGCTTTCCCGTCTTCCGATCGCGCGCCGCGCGGGCGCCGACCGATGCCCGCGCGCGGCGGGCTCCCTATGCGTCGCACTAAATCCTACTGTATCACTATGTATTAGTCAAGCAGCTGTCGACGGCATCGATCTCGAAGCCTTCCGCATCCAACCGAGGCTTTTCCACCGATCCGCGGTCATTATAGCTCTTCCATTCGATGGAGCCCGTCGGGAAGAACAGGAGATCGAGCCCTCGCAACGCGAGAGCGCAGAACGAGCTTCCCGGATGCAAGGAGATGCCGACGCCACGCTGCTGGCCTCCGAGGTCATCCTGCAAGAAGCGGAGGCAGCGGGGTTCTGGGGCTAGGCGCCCTCCCCTTCGGCTCGCTGCTCGGCCAGCAGCAGGTCCACCATGCGGCCGTAGCTGCGCATGCCGTCGGCCTGGTCGTTCGCCTTGAGGTAGGTGTCGTTGGCGGCGTTGGAGACGTCTTGGATCGGGCCCTCGTACTGCGCCCAGTGCTCCGCGCGCTGGGCGAGATCGCGCCGCACCGCCGCCGACAGCCCCGAGCCGATCGCCTTCGCCGCCTCCGGGTCCACCTTCCTCAGCGCCGATACGGCGTTGTCGTACGCCAGCAGGTAGCCGCTGTAGCGCATCAGCGCGTCGTCCGACTGCTTGCAGGCCAAATACGCGATGAAGTTCGCCTCGTCCTCGCGCATGAAGCCGCACTGATGCGCCAGCTCGTGGGTCATGGTCCACGGAACGACGAAGAACGGGTTGTCCACGTTGATGTTCGACTCCATCGTAAAGGGGAAGAACATGCCGCCGATATTCGCGTACGACATCAGCTCGGATGCGAGCACCGGCTTCGGCGGCGAGTACAGCGGCCGTTCCAGCACCGGGTACTGCTCGGCCAGCTTCCGCATGGCCTCCACCGACTCCTGCGCGTACTGCTCGAACTGGCCGGGTTCGGCATCGAACAGGTTCGCGTCGTCGCCCAGCTGCGCCCGCGCCTGGCCCAGCTCGTCGGCGAGCGTTGCAGCGAGCGCCACAAGCTCCTCCTGGCGCTGAGCCGCATCAACGTCGGCCTCCTCCACGTCGTAACCGGTGTGCTCGGTGAAGGTGTACCGGTAGTAGTTCAGCCCGCACAAGGCCGTGAACAGGAAGTACACCGTGCAGCAGATGGCCACGACCCCCATCGCGCTGCGGTAGGCCACCATGAGGCGCGCGCCCTTGCCCACGACGAGCTTGCGAATGCAGAAGACGAGGTAGCCTGGGCAGAACAGCAGGAACAGCGCCGCAACCCACTCGGCCACCGAGAAGCTCACAAGCGACGGCAGAAATCCCACGACGCTGGACAGCGCCGGGTACACGCCCTGGGCGTACACGTGCTCCGCCCAATCGGGATACTTCCGCGCGTACGAAGTCGCCGCAAGCGCGACGATGCCGAGCGGTACGAACAGCATCCGCTTGAGCAAGAACTTCCGTATGCCGCGCTTCGGTTCGTCGGTTTCCATAGGGTGACAGTATAGCCCGACGAAGCACGCGCACCGCTCCCCCGCCACCATCCTCACCGCATCACCCAAAGCGATGAGCGGGTAGCGCCAGACGCAGACGGGACCGCTGCAAGAAACCCGGGCGTTTCTGCACAAAAACCCGCGACGTTTGATATCGAAGGGGCCGAACGCTGAGAGCCGTCGACAGCGCGTCCCCAAAATGCCCGATCAGGATCGCAGGCTCTCGCAGCCGCAATGCGGGAGATAGACGCGAAGACCTTCCAAAGCCATACGTCGACGTTTTTTGTGCAGCGCGCAGCGTTTTTCGTGCACGGCAGACCGAGACGGGCAACCCGAGAGCAAGCCCAAACTCCCGCCAACGAGGGTGCGCAAGCGGGAGCGACTCGCACCCTACAGGTCGTCCACCAGGGCGCTCGACTTGGCGTAGGCGGTGCTGCGGGCTTCGAAGAAGTCGGTCTTGATCATGTTCGCGTTCGAGAACTGGCTCACCCACGACATGCTCTCCGGCTCGCGCTCATGGCCCTCGTACAAAGGCTCGAAGCCCAGCTGCGTGCAGCGCAGGTTGCCCAGGTACTGGATGTAGTCGGTCACCATCTGCTTGTTGAGGCCGGCCACCTCGTCGCCGATGGCGTAGTGGCCCCAGCGTATCTCTTGCTCGCAACCCTCCTTGATCATGGCGCGGTACTCCTCCACCAGCTCGGGCGCGAACAGCTCCGGCTCCTCCTCCTTCAGCTCCAGCAGGATGTTGCGGAACAGCCACAGGTGCGTGTTCTCGTCGCGGTTGATGTAGCGGATCTCCTGCACCGACCCCGGCATGAGGTTGTTGCGCCCCAGGTTGTAGAAGAACATGAAGCCGCTGTAGAAGTACACGCCCTCCAGGATGTAGTTCGCCACCAGCACGCGCGCCAGCGCCTCGGGGCTCTTGTCGTCCTGAAACTGGTTGTACAGGTTGCCGATGAACTCGTTGCGCGCCAGCAGGTGCTCGTCCTCCTTCCACTGGTACAGCACGTCGTTGCGCTCCTGCGGCTCGCAGATGGTGTCCAGCATGTAGCTATAGCTCTGGCTGTGCACCGTCTCCTGGAACGTCTGGATGGCCAGGCAGAGGTTCACCTCGTTGGCCGTGATGTACTCGCCCACGGCAGGCAGGTTCGCCGATTGCAGGCTGTCGAGGAAGATGAGGAACGACAGGATCTTGTCGTAGGCGCGCCGCTCGGCCGCGGGCAGCTTGCGGTAGTCCTTGATGTCCACCCCGAGGTTGATCTCCTCAGGTATCCAGAAGTTGTTCATGGCCTGGCGGTACCAGTCGCTCACCCACTCGTACTTCATATTGTTGAAGTCGTTCAGGTTCGTCGTATTCCCCCCGATCATCCGCCGATCCAGCACATCGGTATCGCCAAGCGGGTTGAACAGCGGCTTCTTCTTCAGTTGAGACATAAAACCAGCTTCCTCTCAGAAAATCAGCTACGGACAAACAAGAGCCCTAGGGCGAGCGAAGCGACGCCCGCCCAGGTCGAACCACGACCAGGGAGGGGGTGCCCGGCGTGTTCACCAAGCGACCTGCTTGCAGGCAGCCGGGGCGCGGTGCCCACCAAGCGAGTTCCATCACGTCGGGGCTGGGGGCGGTGCCCACCAAGCGAGTTCCGCAGCGAAGCGAGGACTGTCTGAGCGACTGGGCATTGCCCCCAGTCCCATCTCACAGGTGGAACCCGGCGACTGGGCACCGCACCCCGGCTGCCGTCGCACAGGTGGAGCTCAGCGACTGAACATGCCGGACCCTCTCCCGTCCCCCAGGTTCAGCCTACGACGAGCACACTTCGCATTCTTCCACTTCCAGGCTCTTCGACCGCACGTAGTAGATGGTTTTCACGCCTTCCTCCCAGGCCAGCAGGTACAGATCCAGCACGCGCCTGAACGTGTACTCGTTCGTGATGTACAGGTTCATGCTCTGCGCTTGATCGATGTGCCGCTGGCGCACGCCGCAGGCGCGCACCGACCACGTCTGGTCGATGAGATGGGCGTTCTTGTAGTACCAGAACGTGTCCATCGACAGCTCGGGCGCCACACGCGGCATGAGGCCGTTCTTCTTCTCCTCGAGGAAGTAGCGGTTCATCACCGGGTCGAGCCCCGCAGTGGTGCCGGCGATGATGCTGGTGGAGCTGGTGGGCGCCACGGCCAGCAGGTAGCCGTTGCGCAGGCCGTGCTCGGCCACGTCGCGCGCGAGCTCGGCCCAGCGCCCGTCCGTAAGGCCGCGGTCGCGGAAGTACTCGCCCGTCTGCCAGCCGCTTCCCTCGAAGAAACCGTACGCGCCTTTCTCCCGCGCGATGGCGCAACTCGCGCGCACCGCCGCGTAATGCACGTCGCCGAACACGCGCTCGGCGAAGGCCAGATGCTCTTCGCTCTCCCACCGGATGCCGCTTTTCGCCAGCAGATGGTGGTAACCGCTCACGCCCAGGCCAATGGGACGGTACTGGCGGTTGTTGATCTCGGCGTAGGGCACCGGGAAGAAGTTGAGGTCGATGACGTTGTCCAGCGCACGCACCGCGCTTTCCGTGACGTGCGCAAGCTCGTGCGGATCGTCCATGTCGATATGGCCCAGCGACAGGCTGGCCAGGTTGCACACCACGAACGCGCCCGGCTTCGTCACGGTGACCACCACCTGCTCGCCGTCCACGTCCTCGATGCGCTGCTCGAGCTGCTCGATGGCGCCCATGTTCTGCGCGATCTCGGTACACAGGTTGCTGCAGTAGATCATGCCTCGGTGCTTGTTCGGGTTCGCCCGGTTCACCGCGTCGCGGTTGAAGGTGAACGGCGTGCCCGTTTCCACGGCGCTCTTGATGATGAGGCGGATGACGTCCTTGATGGGGATCGCGCGCTTCTTGATGCGCGCGTCGGCCACGCACTCCAGGTACTTGCGCGTCCATTCCTCGCCGTAGCAGTCCTCCAGCGCGTAGCCTTTCACCGTGAGGATCTCGTGCGGGCACATGAGGTACCAGTCGCCCTCGATGTTGTCGCGCGCCTGCTGCCAGAAGTAGTCCGGATAGCACACGGCCGGGAACACGTCGTGCGCCTTCATGCGGTCGTCGCCGTTGTTCGTGCGCAGGGCCAGGAACTCGGGCAGGTCGCGGTGCCACGCGTCGAGGTACACCGCCACGGCGCCCTGGCGCATGCCCAGCTGGTCCACCGCCACGGCCGTGTCGTTGGCCAGGCGGATCCACCGGATGACGCCGCCGGCCGCCCCGTCGAAGCCGCGGATGGCGCTGCCGCTGGCGCGCACCTTGCCGAAGTACAGGCCCATGCCGCCGCCGTACTTGCTCACCTTCGCGAAGTTGTCGATGCTGCGGTAGATGCCGTCCAGGCTATCGGGCACCGTGTCGATGAAGCACGACGACAGCTGATGGAACGGCTTGCGCGCGTTCGACAGCGTGGGCGTGGCCATGGTCACTTTCAACGTGGACAGCATGTCGTAGAAGCGGCGCACCCACCCCATGCGCTCGGACGCGCGCTCCTCCATAGCGAGGTGCAGCGCGATGCCGAGGAACATCTCCTGCGGCGACTCCAGCGGCGCGCCCTGATGCGTGCGGATGACGTAGCGGTCGAGCAGCAGCTGCAGGCCCGCGTAGGTGAACAGGTCGTTGCGGCTAAGATCGATGAAGCCGGCCGCCTCGTCCAGCTCGGCGGGCGTGTAATGCTGCAGGATGTAGTCGCCGTACAGGCCTTCTTCGGTAAGGAAGGCCACCTTCTGCGCGAACGTCTCGATGTGCCGGGCTGCCAAGCGCTCGGCCAGCGCGCGGTCGAACTGCACCATCAGCAGGCGCGCGGCGATGATCTCCCAGCGCGGCGCCTCCTGCGTGGTCAGCTCCACCGCCGCCTTCACCAGCATGGCCAGCAACTGGCCGTCGGCAGCGTCGGGCTTGGCGAACGACTGGAACTTGGCGCTGAGGTGGGCAAGCTCGTACTCCTCGCCGGGGAACTCCTTCTGCACCGACGCCAGCACGCCCGGCAGCGCGGGCACGCTCGGCAGCTGGGCGCACAAACGCTCGCGCGCGACGCGCTTGCGGGCGCGGTCCTCGCGGTACAGGATGTAGCTTTTCAGCTCCTCGTAATGGTTCGCTTCCATGAGGGCGCGCTCCACGAGATCCTGCACGTCCTCCACCGAGACGGAGCCGCCTTCGCCCTGCTCCGCGCTCGCCATCGCGCGCTCGATGCGCGCGATGAGGCGGTCGGCCTCGTCATCATCTAGCACCGTGCCCACGCTGGCGAAGGCCGCGCCCATGGCGCGCTTGATCTTGCCAGCCTCGTAGGCTTCCACGGTGCCGTTGCGCTTGGAAATCTGCATGATGTCGTCTCGCCCTTCGTTCTCCGATTGCGGTGCGTTTTGAGAGCGACCATCGTATCACAATATGTTACAAAAATCGCAACATATTGGGGAACGGATAGGCAACGCCCACCACATCGACGAAGGCAACTGACCCGCCGAGCGCGCAAGAAACGGCAGGCGACGCAGGGCGGTCGCCTACTTCTTCGCGCGATCGTACTAGTCGGCGCCGACGACCACTTCCACGGAGCTCCCGTCCCCCACGACATCCCCTCCACGAGGGGCTCGACGGTTTCGATGCCCAACTCGTCGGCCACCTCCTGCGCCTGCGGGCGATTGCCTCCTCGCTCCGAGAACCGTCACGAGCAGTGCACGCCTTGCCAAGCGCGAAGGTGCGGTTCGGCTGCTGGGGTATAATCTTGCATACGTGGGAAGGGGATGCATGAAATCGCTGGAACGGGTGCACGGGACGACCGGCATCAAAATCATCATCGGCTCGGCTTTTTTCTGGGCTTGGCTCGACGCGTTGTTCATGAGCATGTTTTTCGTCCGGCCGGAGGCCGAGGGCTTCATGGCCGAGATGGCCACTATAGCCGTGTTCGGTCTGAGCCTGCCGTGGCTCGCGCTGTCGCTGGCCAAGCCGGCCGCATGCAACGGCCTGCTGGCGAAGAAGCGCGTGCCGCTCGCGTTCGCCGCGCTGGGCACGGCGGGCTCGCTGCTGCTCCTGCTTGCCGGCATCAACCTCAACTGGATCGCGCTCGTCGCCGGCGGAACCTGCGCCGGCGCGTTCATGGCAGCCTACCAGCTGGCATGGGGCGCTGCGTACTGCCACGACGGCGAGCGGAGCGCGACGCCCTACGTGGCCGGCGGCTTCGCCTGCGCCATCGTCGTCGACGCGCCGCTTCTGTTCATGATACCCGAGGCCGCCGCCGTGTTCTCGGCGCTGCTGCCCCTCGTCTCGGGCGCGTTGTTCGCGAGCATCGACCCCCAGTTGCGCACGTACCGCCGCACCGCCCCCGTCGACCCGCTGCCGAAGCGGAGCGTCCGCTCGCGCCTGAAAGCGCACCTCGGAACCTCGATGATGCTGTTGTGCGCCGTGGCCCTCGTCATGACCGGGTTCGGCTACCTGCAGCACCTCGTTTCGTTCTCGCCTATCGCCAGCGACGGCTATCCCAACGGCATCCTCGTGCAAGTCGCGCGCGGCGTCACGGCGGTGCTCGTGTTCGCCATCGTCGTGTTGGGACGGCGCCGGGCAAGCGCGGTGTACCGCGTGGGGCTCCTGGTCATGATCGCCGGCTTCATGCTGATGGCGTTTCTGTTCGGCACGAACCTGTTCTGGGTGTCGGGCGCCATCATCATCAGCGGCTACACGATCCTCGACCTGCTCATCTGGGTCGCCTTCTCGCAAATCGCCTACGCGCAGTCGCGCGACCCGCTGAAAACCATCGCGCTCATGCGGCTGCTGGCCGTGCTGTGCTACCCGGTGGGCGCCGTCGCGGGCATCATGCTGGTAGGCAACGGCGAGACGATGCACGGCAACGTGGCGGCCGAGACCACCGTGGTTGGCTACCTCGTGGTCATCGCCACCGTGCTGCTGCTCAGCAGCGAGGACATGTGGATGCTGACGGGGCGCCAGCAGCCGAGCCTTTCCGGCGACGACCGCGCCACCCAGGAAGAGCGCATCGACGCCTGGTTCGACAGCATCGGCCTCACTGCGCGCGAGCGCGAGATCGGCCTGCTGCTGGCGTACGGCCGCACGCAGCCCTGGATCGCCGAGCGCCTCAGCATATCGGAGAACACTGTGGGCACCCACGTGCGCCACATCTACCAGAAAGCGGACGTGCACGATCGCCAGCAATTCATAGATTCGGTTCTTTCACCTGATCAGACGGCATCACCCGAACCACGTGATCAAGCCCGCTAGATCACGGGACCTGCCTGATATTCGCAAATAAGGTCATTTGCGCGTTGTGCGGCCGCGCGTCTTCCCGCACCCTGCTTTCAGCGCAACGCACCGTTGCGCAGCCCGCCCCGCGGGCGCAAAGGGAGAGGGCCCGCGAAGGGTCCCGAGGGAAGGGGTATCTGGATGGATATCAACCGCAGGAATTTCTTGAAGGGCGCGCTCGTCACCGGCGCCGCCGCAGCCGCCGCCGTCGCGCTTCCGGCATGCAGCCCGGCCGCATCGTCCGACGCATCCGACGCCAAGAGCTCGTCGAAGGGCGGCGAGACGACCGGCGCGAAGCATACGTGGGAAGTCGCGCCCGAGCCCATCGCCGACATCGCCGAGACGCAGGACTTCGACGTGGTGGTCGTAGGCGCGGGTCTGGCGGGCATCAACGCCACCGAAGCCGCCGCCCGCAACGGCGCGAAGACGGTGGTCATCGAGCGCAACACCACGTTCTCCGTGCGCGGCGTGGACGTGGGGCACATCGGCAGCAAGCACCACAAATCGAACGGTTTCGACCTCGACCCGCGCGTGGCTGCGCGATTCCTGCACCAGGCGTCGCACCAGACCACGAACTACGACCTCATCTACGTGTGGGCGTCGCGCTCCGGCGAGGTGTTCGACTACATCGAGGATCTGGGATCCAAGAACGGCGTGAGCATGGTGCCCGCGCTGTCCGGCACCGCGAAGTACGGCAACTGGTCCACGCTGTCCGACCGTTGGCGCGTCTATCCCGATGCCGTCTCCTTCGTGCGCGGCGGCGAGACGTACGACATGCGCGATGACGGCCAGCCGGTCAACGTGACGCTGGGCGAGCTCGTGTACAACTCCGCCGTGGACAACGGCGCCGAGTTCGTGTTCGAGGCGCGCGCCGAGCAGCTGGTGGGCGACGCGGCAAGCGGCATCACCGGCGTCGTCGCCACCACGAAGGACGGCAAGCACGTGCAGTACAACGCCAAGAAGGGCGTGATCCTGGCCACGGGCGACATCGGCGGCAACCAGGAGATGGTCGACGCGTTCTGCCCCATCTCGAACCGCTCGGACTCCAACTGCTACGCGCCGGCCGGGTTCAACAACGGCGACGGCCTGCTCATGGGCATGTGGGCCGGCGCGGCCATGTCGAAGAGCGAAGCCGCCCCGATGATCCACCAGTTCACGCTGGACACGCTCGAGTTCAACCTGACCTCGTTCATCATGAGCTGGCTTGCCGTGAACGCCAACGGCGAGCGCTACGGCGCCGAGATGCCCTTCGAGCCCATGCTGACGAACGCCCGCATGAACACCCCGGGCAACGTGGCCTGGTCCATCTTCGACTCGGACTACGAGACCTACATCATGCAGCAGCAGCCCGAGCGCTACGATCGCTTCACCGACGGGCTGGACGCCGTCATGGAGAAGTGGCTGGGCAACGGCAAGCTGATCAAGGCCGACACGCTGGATGACCTGGCCAAGCAGCTGGACATCCCGGCCGACACGTTCAAGGCCACCGTCGAGCGCTACAACAGCATGGCCGAGGCCGGCGAGGACGTCGACTTCGACGTGCCCGCGCAGTGGCTCGCGCCCGTGAAGACCGCGCCGTTCTACGCCACGAAGAACGTGTGCTCCACGCTGACCATCCCCTTCGGCCTCCACGTGAACGCCGACTCCCAGGTGCTCACCGCCGAGGACGAGCCGATTCCCGGCCTGTTCGCCATCGGCAACGTGCAGGGCGACTTCTTCGGCAAGGACTACCCGGTGCACTGCCCCGGCGTCAGCCACGGCCGCTGCGTGACGTTCGGCCAGCTGGTCGGCGAAGCTTGCGCCAAGGACACGACCATCGGCGAGCTCGACTTCGCCTAAGCGCGAGCGACCGACCCACGAAGGCGGGACCCCTCCCTCTTCCGCCTTCTTCTCGATGCGGCCGTCCTCCGGGGCGGCCGCGGTCGTTTCGCGGCCCACAGGGTTCCCGCCGATACCGGAGGCCCTTGTCAGCCGATCGCCGCCAGCTCCAGCCGCAAGCACAGCCAGCGCTCGCCTTCGCGCTGTTCCAGGCACGCGTCCAGCGTGCCGCCCATCTGCCCGACCAGCGAGCGCGCGATGGCCAGCCCCAGGCCCGACCGCTCGCCCGAGCGCGCCGCGTCGGCGGTGTAGAAGGGCTCGAACAGCCGTTCGACCTCGCAGGAGAACGCCGCGTCGACATCGTTCGCGAACGTCGCCGTCACGCAGCCGCCGAGGGCCTCCCCCACCTCCACGTCGAAGGTCGAGCGCGCGTACTTGCCGGCGTTGTGCACGAGGTTCTCCACCACCCGCTCCAGCGCGCCCTCGTCGCCCCGCACGCGAACCGGCCGGTCGGGCACGCGCAGGCGCACTTCCAAACCGCGCTCCTCGAACAGTCGGTAGCGCCCCGCCACCGACTCGCGCACCAAACGGCCCGCCTCCACCGGCTCGCACGCCAGCGGCGCATCCTCGTTGCGTGCCTGTGACAGCTCGTAGAACTGCGCGATCAGCCGCTGCAGCGCGTCGGCTTTGCGGCGCACCGTGGCAAGCGACGCGCGCGTATCGGCGTCCATGCCCTCTTCATCCAGAAGCGCCAAGTACCCCACGATAGCCGTCAGCGGCGTGCGGAGGTCGTGGCTGATGGATTCCACCTGGGCCTTCAGCTCGGCCTCGTGGCGCGCGTACGCAACCCCCTGCTCGCGCACGGCCGCAAGCGCATGGTTCACGGTGCCCAGCAGCGCCTCCAAGTCCTTGTCGGGCTGCGGCAGCTTCACGATGCGGTTGTCCTCGAGGCCGCGCACGATTTCGGCCAGCTCGCCGTTCGCCCGCCGAAGCGAGCGCTTGAGCAGCGCACAGCGCACAGCGAAGAACACCGCCGCTCCCAGCGCCAGAACCGCCACCGCCCCGAGGACTGCCGTCATTGCCGCATCCTTTCCCGTCGCGCCCCTACAGCTCCCTCTTGCTTGCGCGCCACAGGCCCGCGATGCCGAACACCGCTACGCCTGCGAACCCCGCGATCAGGCACTTCGCCAAACCCGCCGGCGTGTCCCACAGAAACTCGGCCAGGCCGCTCTGGTTGATGGCCACCTCGTTGGAGAAGAAGTTGTACGGCAACCAGCTGGCCAGCGCGCCCACCGGCTCCACGACCATTCCCACCGCGTGCAGCGCCGAAGGCACGATGGCCACGATGGCCAACCACACCAGAAACGCAGCGCTCGTCTTCGGCAGCACGGAGCACACCGCAACGCCCAGCACAACGCAGGCGACGGTGAACGGCAGCGCCGCCGCCACGCCCTTGAGCAGGATGGGCACCGCGTCTGCGGGCCCCTCCAGCAGCAGCACGGCGCTGCCCACGTACACCGCCAGGATCACCATCATGCTGGCCAGCCCCAGCCCCGTGGACACAAGACACTTGCCCACGAACAGATCGCGTCGCGAGCAGCCGTCCGCGACGGCGTTCTTGAACGTGCCGTCCTTCCTATCGTCGGCGAACAGCACCCAGACGAGCAGCCCCGCCAGCAGAAACAGCGAGGGCAGCATCGAGATCAGATTGCTGAGCGAGAACCGCACGGTGGCGTAGGGGAAGTCGGGCGTGCTCGCCATCGCCCACAGCAATACGCTCGACAACAGCACGATAGCGCACAACACGCCGGTGAACAGGTACAGCTCCCGGCCGTGCACGATGCGGTAGAGTTCGCTCTTCGTGTAGTTCAGCATCATGCGACCCCCTTCTCCTTCAGCTCGAGATAGTACTGCTCGAGCGACATCTTCCTGCGCTCCAGCTTGGACACGTCCATGCCCGCTCGGACTGCCAGGCCGCTATACGCCTCGATGCCCGCCGCCGGGTCGAAGATGCGCACGGTGCCGTCCAGCAGCACCAGGTAGCGCTCATGACGCAGCTCCTTCTCCAGCAGCGCGGTGAAGCGCGCGGCATCCGACACGGCGATGTCCACGTAGTCGGCGCACCGCTCTTGCAGCGTGCGCGCGCTCACCTGCTCCACCACGCAACCCCGTTTCAGGAACGCGTAGGTCGTGGCCATCTGCTCGAGCTCCGCCAAGTGGTGGCTCGATATCACGATGGTAATGCCCTTGTCGCGGTTGAGCCCTTGGAGGAACGCGCGCATCTCCACGATGCCGCTGGGGTCGAGGCCGTTCGTGGGCTCGTCGAGGATCAGCACCTCCGGCTCGCCCAAAAGAGCCATCGCCAAACCAAGACGCTGCTTCATGCCCAGGGACAGCGTGCGGCAGCGCCGATCCTTCGCATACGCCAGCCCCACGGTGTCCAGCACGCGCGCCACCGCGTCCTTGCCCGGCACGCCCTTGCGTATGCGGCAGCATTCCAGGTTCTTCTCCACGCTCAAACCCGGATAGAAGCCGGGGCTCTCGATGATGGAGCCGATGCGCGTGCGCTGGCGCTCCAACTCGCGCGGCTCGTGCGCGCCGAACAGGCGCACCTCGCCCTCCGTGGGAAACGCCAGCCCGCACAGCAGCTTGAACAGCGTCGTCTTGCCCGCGCCGTTGTCGCCCACCACGCCGAATATGTCGCCGCGGCGGACGCTCACGTCCGCGTCGTACAGCGCGCAGACGTCCCCGCCGTAGCGTTTCGTCAGCCCCCTCGTCTCGATCACCGTGTCCATGGAATCGTTTCTCCCTTTCTTCCGCTTGCCTTGTCGTCTTGGGGAAACGATACGATGCAGCCTGGAAATAAGTCCTCAAGAAAGGTTAAGGAAAGCGTAAAGGCCCGCATCATGCCAGCTTGAAGCCGATGCCCCACACGGTTTTGATGTAGTCGCCCGCCCCTCCGGCCGCCGCCAGCTTCTTGCGGATGTTGCTGACATGCACGTTGACGGCGTTCTGCTCGCCGTAATAGCCGTTTTTCCACACCAGCTCGTACAGCAGCTCGCGCGAGAACACCTTGTCGGGCGAGCGCATGAGCACGTGCAGGATGTCGAACTCGTGCGCGGTCAGCGCCACCTCGGCATCCCCGAGCGTCACGCGGCGGCGCGCGACGTCCAGCCGCAGGTCGCGATGGACAAGCGCCTCGTCGTCGGGGCAGACGCCGCCCGCGCCCGCAGCCGCGCTCGCTCCCGCAGCGCGGCGCAGCACCGCATGAATGCGCGCGGCCACCTCGTCGGGGTCGAAGGGCTTCGTCACGTAGTCGTCCGCGCCGGCCGCGAGCATGCCCACCTTGTCGGCCGAGCCCGCCTTCGCCGACACCACGATCACCGGCACGCGCGAGGCCAGCTCGTCGCGCATGCACGCCATCAACGTCGGCCCATCCATGCCCGGCAGCATCATGTCGAGCAGAACCAGATCGAACGCCGCGCGTTCCATCTGCAGCAGCGCTTCGGTGCCCGAATACGCCTGCACGCAGCCGAATCCCTCGCGCGCGACGATCTTCGCCAGCAGCGCGTTGATGTCCGCGTCGTCCTCCACGATGAGAATGGTGCGCTCGCCCACAGCCCGCTCCTTCCGGCGCCGCTCTTCCGTAACCGTTTCAGGATACCCGAAAGGAAACCGCACGACCACGGAGAGCCGGCGACGCGCTATCATAGCTGCGACCGAACGAAAGGACCGATCCATGACCATCGAAGACCCCCGCACGCGCAACCCCTTCGACCGCGAGGCGCTCGCCCGCCGCGCGCTGGAGCTGCACGGCATGAAGTACAACTGCGCCCAGGCGGTCGCCTGCACGCTCGCCCCGCTGATCGGCGCCGACGAGGAGCTGTGCTTCCGCGCTGCCGAGGGACTGGGCGGCGGCATGGGCGGCCTCACCGAAACCTGCGGAGCCGTATCGGGCGCCGCCATGGCCATCGGCCTGGCGAACAGCAACGGACAAGACGACCGCACCAGCAAACAGGCGACGTACCGCATCGTGCGGAAGCTCGTGAACGATTTCCGCGAGCAAAACGGCTCCACCCTGTGCCCTGAGCTCAAGGGGATCAAGACCAAGCAGCCCCTGCGCAGCTGCGACGGCTGCATCGTCGACGCGCTCCAGCTGGCTGCGGACGCCCTGGCCGGCCTCCCCGCCGACAAACCACTCGACGCGTAGCCGGACGATGCACGCGGTTCGCGTCGTCCGACGAAACGGCGCGCTCGGCGAACGGGCCATCCGGTATCATGGAGGAGATCGAGACGAAACGCACGCGGAAAGAAGGCGGTCCACATGTCCCCCATCGCTTCCAACGTCAAGCTGACTAAGACCCTCCGGACGGTCGCGCTCCTCGCCGCCATCGCGCTCGCAGCCGCCCTCGGCGCCTGCTCTGCTCCGTCCGCGCAAGAAAAGGCGCAGCAAGCGCAGCCGGAGCCGCTCGTCGTGAACGACACGCCGGCGCCCCCGGTGCCCGACCCCGAGTACATCCTCGTCATCGGCGACGACTCCTGGGAAGAGTACACGCCGGGCCACGCCGACCTCATGATGCTCATGCGCCTCGATTTCGAGAAGCACCTGATCACGCTCGTCAGCGTGCCTCGCGATACCGCCTACGTTTTCCCTGACGGCAACACCGCGAAGCTCAACCAGATGCTGACCAACGCCGGTCCCGAAGCGCAGTGCCAAGCCGTGTCCGACGTCGTCGGCGTGGACGTCTCGCAGTACGTGGTGGTCGGCTTCGACGGGCTGCAGAGCATCGTGGAGCACTTCGGCGGCCTCGACGTGGACCTGCCCTACGGGCTGACGTACAACTTCTACACGAAGGACCATCCCGACGAGGTGTACGAAGCCGGGCCGCAGACGCTCACGCCGTGGCGCGCCATGGCGCTGTCACGTGCGCGCACCGGCTACGGCGACACCGGCTACCAGCAGGAGATGATCCGCCAGGTGGTGGATCGCCAGATGATGACGCGGTTCATCGAGCTGGCGTACGACGACCCTGCGCAGACCGGCGCCCTGCTGACGCTTCTGCAGGGCTTCGTGGAAACGAACGTGCCGCTCGACGACCAGCTGGCCTGGGCGGACGAGCTGGCAAGTGGCGACGAGATCACCGTGCACAGCACCACCGGCCCCTACTACGGCGATTTCCTGGAGGAAGCCGGCGGCCTATGGCTCGTGCCCGAAAGCCGCGAGGAATGGAAAGCCGTCATGAAGGCCGTCGACGCTGGCGAGGATCCGGCCCCCGCCGTGAGCGTCTGGAGCGCCGAGACGGAATCCCCGGAAGCCCCCGTCAGCGTCACCACGGTGATCGACCTGGGGTAAATCTCCTCTCGACAAGATAAAAACATCTGCCCGATACCTGGATGAGCCTTGCGTAACGCCCTGCTCGGCAGGGTTCGCTTATGCTACGATGAGGTTCAGAGAAAGGACGGCATGCATGCCCATCAACAAGGCGGTTCTTGCCGCGTTCAAGGCGGCAACACGGCTTCGGCCCGACATCAGGGAGTTCTACAAAACGCAGCGCCTCGCCGAGGACGTCAGCGCCAAGCTCGTGCTGCCCAACCCCCGCTGCCGCATCGACGAGGCTTTCGCCACGATGCCCGACGGCTTCGAGGTGCCGCTGCGCGTGTTCACGCCGCTTGACTTCGATTTCTCGCTGGCCGAGGGGCTGAAGGTATCCGAGGACTCGCGCGGCACCGTCCTGTTCTTCCACGGCGGCGGCTGGGTGAACGGCACGGTTGACTTCTACATCGACGCGTGCACCACCATGGCCATCCAACTGGAGCGACGCGTAGTGTCGGTCGACTACCGGCGCGCACCCGAACACCGCTTCCCTCAGGCGGCCGAGGACTGCTACGAGGTGGCGCGCCAGCTGTACGCGGGCACGCTGCTGGAGGATGTCGACCCCGAGAACGTGGTGCTGTTCGGCGACAGCGCGGGCGGCAACCTGGCGGCGGTGCTGTCGCTCATGGCGCGCGACCGCGGCGACTTCCAGCCGCGCACGCAGATGCTGCTGTACCCCGTCACGTACAACGACCACGACCCGTTCACGTCGTGGTTCGACTCGGTGCGCGAGAACGGCGAGGACTACCTGCTCACCTGGCGCGACATCGAGGGCTACATGGACCTGTACCGCTCGGCGCCCGCCGATTTCGACGACCCCTACTTCGCGCCGCTGCTCGACCCCGACCTGTCGCGGCAACCGCGCACGCTGGTCATCAGCGCCGAGTACTGCCCGTTGCGCGACGAGGGAGAAGCGTACGCGGCGCGGTTGGAGCTGGAAGGCGACCAGGAGGTGCAGTGCTACCGCATGCTCGACGCCGTGCACGGCTACCTTCTGTATCCGTCGGTGCTCAGCCTGGTCAAGGACACGTACCGCATCATCAAGCATTTCTTGGACGGCGACGATCTCACGCAGGAGGGTGAACCCGCATGGCTCGGGATACTTGGTACCGACTAGACAACGTCGGCAAGTTCTACTCGTCCCAGGCGGGCAGCTCGGCCCAGACGGTGTTCCGCTACGCAGCCACCATGCAAGACGACGTGGATCCCGCTGCGCTGCAGCATGCCCTCGAGAAGACGGCAGGCGTCTTCCCCAACTTCAACGTCTGCCTGCGCAGCGGCATGTTCTGGCACTACCTTGAACAGTCCGCCCAGGTCCCCGTCGTGCAGCAGGAGAACCTTCCCATCTGCTACGGACTGCACGTCCACGCGAAAAGCGTGCTGTTCCGCGTCAGCTACCACGCCGCGCGCATCAACCTCGAGGTGTCGCACATCGTGTCCGACGGGCGGGGCTCGCTCAGCTTCTTCAAGGCCCTGCTGCACGCCTACATCGAGGAGCGCTACGGCGTGAAGGGCGTGCCCGCAGAATACGACGGCTCAGACCACCAGAAGTCCGAGAACAGCTTCGACAAATACTTCGAACGCGACAAAGCCGCCGCAACGCGGGCACCGAAGGTATACCGGCTGAAAGGCTGGCGCGACGAGGCCGATCCCACGTTCTTCGAGTACCACCTCCCCGCGAAGCGCGTGCTCGCCCTGGCGCGCAGCTGGGACGTAGGCGTGACCGCGCTCGTGATCGCCGTCATCATGTGCGCCATCCGCGCCGAGATGCCGCGCCGCGACCGCAGCCGCGCCATCCGCATGGACGTGCCGGTCGACCTGCGTCAGTTCTTCAAGTCCACCACCGTCAAGAACTTCTTCGGGCTGGCGTTCGTATCCTACGTGCCCGGCGACGAGGACGAGCCGGTGGAGACGGTCGCCCGCATCGTGCAGGATCAGCTGAAAACCGCCACGCAGGCCGAGGAGCTCAAGAGCCGCATGAACCGCATGATCGCGCTGGAGAAGAACCCGCTTCTGCGCCTGGCGCCGCTGTTCGCAAAGGATTTCATCCTGGGGCTGGCGAACCGCCTGGCCGCGCGCGACGTGACCACCACCATGTCGAACCTCGGCCCCATCCGCATCGACGAACGCCTGGCCCCCTATATCCGCGACGTCAACATCCTGACCTCGACCACCGGCCTGAACTTCCTGATGTGCGCGTTCGGCGACGATCTGAGCATCGGCATCTCCACGGTGTACTCGAACCCGGACGTCATCAAGAACATCTGCAGGTTCTTCTCCGGCCAAGGCATCGAGGGGCGCATCAACATCAACAAGACAAAAGAAGAGGTGGCGGAAGACCGTCTTGAAGCCAAGATCGAGGCCTCGGTGAAGCGCTGGGGAGGGCAAACCCCCGCACGCGAAGGCGCGAGCGCGAAGAGCGAGGCGCCGGCGCACAACGAGACGGACGCGAGGGAGGACGACGGCCGATGAAACGATGCGAGAAATGCGGCGTGCAGTTCTCGGGCGACCTCGACCGGTGCCCGTTGTGCCAAGCCGAGCTTTCGGGCGACGCGTCGCCCGCGGTGTTCCCGCGCAACGAGGTGCGCAAGTCGGGCGCCATCGCGCTGGCGGTGCTGGCGTTCGCCACGGGGGCGTGCTTGCTGGTGATGCTGTTCTTGGGTCATCTGCTCCAGCTTCCGGGCGACATCGTGGTCACAGTCTGCGTCGGCCTCGTGGTGAACTACCTGTTCGTGCGCAACATCCTCACGCACACGCCCGACTTCCTGCGCGTCGTGGCGCGCTACTTCCTCGTGCTGCTGGCCATCGCCGCCATCTGGTTCCTCGTTTCGCGCAACCCGGTGGTCACCACCTTCGTCATACCCGGCATCTGCCTGGTGGCGCTCGTGTTCGACGGCGTGCTGCTGGCGGTGTTCCGCGGCACGTTCGTCTCGGGCTACGCGAAGTACCTGCTGTTCGACGTGGGGCTGGGCCTCATCCCGCTGGCGCTGCAGGCGCTGGGGCTCACTACGTGGGACGTCCCCTCGCTCGTGAGCGCGCTCACCGCCAGCGTGTTCCTGCTTGGGCTCGTGGTATTCGCGCGCAAGCAGCTGACAGCCGAAATCCGCAAGCTGTTCTCGGCGTAGGAACGTAAGCGCGAAAACGCCCGACCCCGCAGGGGATCGGGCGCCGATCGGTTCCGCTCGAGCAATGATGCGCGGCCGATGCAGGCTTACAGCTTGCCCACCAGGTCGATGCCCGGATGGAGCACCTCGGAGCCCGGCACCCAGCGCGCGGGGCACACGGAGTCGCCGTGCTCGGCCACGAACTGGCTGGCCTGCACGCGGCGCAGCAGCTCGGCGGCGTTGCGGCCGATGTTGCCGGCATTCACCTCGTAGCACACGATCTTGCCCTCGGGGTTCACCACGAAGCTTCCGCGCTCGGCCACGCCCTCCTCCTCGATGTAGACGTCGAAGATGTCAGCCAGCTTGTGCGTGGGGTCGGCCAGCATCGGGTACGGCAGCTTCTTGATGTTCTCGGACGCGTCGTGCCACGCCTTGTGCGCGAAATGCGTGTCGCACGACACCGCGTAGATCTCGCAGTTCGCTTCCTGGAACTTGTCGTACAGCGCGCCGAGGTCTTCCAGCTCGGTCGGGCACACGAACGTGAAGTCGGCCGGGTAGAAGAAGAACACGCCCCACTTCCCCAGCACGTCGTCCTTCGTCACCGTTTCGAAGTCGTCGTTGTGGAACGCCTGGACGGTGAAGTCGTCGATTTCCTTGTTGATCATGGACATGGTTGCTGCTCCTATCTGCGGTCTATCCTCGCCAAGTTGTTATCCAAAGCAAACTTTCTCATAAATGCTACCTCGTAACCATCGTATTGTAGCGTCTCCGGACAATCTCCAAAAGCGGCGCGGCGTTTCGCGTTCGTCCGATGGAGGGTTTGTCATATTCCCGACAAGTTTCCACCGCTCGGCGCGCGGCGATGGCATACTGTCCCAGCTCCGCGCGAAGCCCGCACGGCTGCGCCGCGCACGCCGCATCGCAGCGTCCCGCCCCTCCCGTCCCGAAGGAACCGCCCGACCCATGAAGAAAAGCCTGCTCGCCCTCGCCACCGGATCGTTCGCGCTCGGATTCGCCGAGTTCGTGATGATGGGCATCCTCCCCGTCACGGCCTCCGGCCTGTACGTCAGCGTGCCGGCGGCCGGCACCTTCATCTCCGCATACGCCCTCGGCGTGTGCGTGGGCACCCTGTTCCTCGTGTTCGGCCGACGCGTGCCGCCCAAGCGGCTGCTGCTCGGGTTCGTGGCGCTCGTGGCGCTCGGCAACGCCGCGGCCGCCCTCGCACCGAACGCCGAGGTGCTCGTGGCGGCGCGCTTCGTGTCCGGCCTGCCACACGGCGCGTTCTTCGGCACCGCCACCATCGTGGCGCGCGAGCTAGCCGAACCCGGCCGCGAGGGTCAGGCCGTGTCCATCATGGTGCTGGGACAGACGGTGGCGAACATGGTGGGCGTGCCTGGCGGCACGCTGCTGGCCGGCCTCGTGTCGTGGCGCGCGGCGTTCGTGTTCGTCGCCGTGTGGGCGCTCGGCTCGTTTGCGCTCGTCGCGCGCCTCGTGCCCGCCGTGCGCCCCATCCCCGACGCGGGCTTGGCGGGCCAGTTCCGCTTCCTCAAGAAGCCGGGCCCCTGGCTGGTCATCGGCGCGGTGCTGCTGGGCAACACCGGCGTGTTCTGCTGGTGGAGCTACGTGTCGCCGTGGCTGACGGACATCGGCGGCTTCCCGTCCGACGCGCTGCCGGCGCTGCTCGCGCTGGCGGGCTTCGGCATGGTGGTCGGCTCGCTCGTGGGCGGCCGGCTCACCGACCGCACGTCGCCCGGCAAGATGGCGGCGGCCGGCCAGGCCATCGGCTGCATCACGCTCGCGCTCATCTTCGCGTTCTCGGGCGCGCCCGCCACGGCGGCCGGGCTCATGTTCCTGTGCGCCTTCGGCATGTTCTTCGTGTCGAGCCCCCAGCAGCTGCTCATGGTGAAGGTGGGGCGCGGCGGCGGCGAGATGATCGGGTCGGCGTGCGTGCAGGTGGCGTTCAACCTGGGCAACGCGTTCGGCGCCACCATCGGCCAGGCCGTGCTCACCGCCGGAGCGTCCTACGCCTCGCCGAGCCTGGCGGGCGTGCCCTTCTCGCTTGCGGCCGTCGCGCTGCTCGCGGTGTTCGCCGCCCGCTACGAGCGCCGCTACCGCGCAGCCGGCGCGCCGGACGGCATCGACGTGCACGACGCCCCGGAAACGCCGTCGTGCACGCAGCCCGCTTTTCGCCTAGAATGAGAACCCGAACGCAACGAGTCGCAAGCGAAGGGAGCGCCATGAGGCAATGCATGGACGCGGATAACCTGCACCGCAGGCTGAAGAAGATCGTCGGGCAGGTGCAGGCCATCGACCGCATGGTGGACGAGGACGTGCCCTGCGAGGACGTGCTCGCGCAGATCAACGCCGCGAAGTCGGCGCTGCACAAGTGCGGCCAGGTGGTGCTCGAGGGCCACATCCAGCACTGCGTGCGCGACGGCATCGAGCACGGCGACGCCGACAAGACCATCGAAAGCTTCACCAAAGCCGTCGAGCGCTTCTCCAACATGAGCTAATCTTCCGCGCGACCGAGCGCCCGCCCCTTCCCCGGGGAGCACCGGAAACGGGGCGCATGACCGCCGGATGGAAGGGAGCTCCCCGCTCCGGCTGGCACCGCGCGGGACCCTTCGGCACCGGCGCCCTGCGGGCGCTTCCGCCCAGGATGACCGGGAACTCTATCCCATTCTGCGGCCATGTGCTAAACAAGCCACCAGAACAAATGTTTCAGGTGAAACATTCCCGGCGTGGGCTGCCCCCCCCCCCCCCCGGCGCCCGGCAAGCAGCGCAACGCCGATTCGCCCTCCCCGCCCCTTCCTCCATGTTCAAAAGTTACCTCTGGATAATTCTTCGCTCGCGCAGTATTATACCTATACCCCCATAGGTACCAAAATGCACCGGAGAACTACTCATGAAGGAGACGATGGCCATGCGCGCACCCTTGCTGGAACGACTCGAAGAACTGCTCGATCGAGGCGGCACGAAAAAGGACGTCGCGCTGCTGGCCGTGTCGGCCGTCGCGCTGGGATTCAGCTTCTTCGCGCCCGAGACGCTGCCCTTCAACCCGGCCTGGATCGCCATCGTGCTGTGCGGCGCGCCCATCATCCTGGGCGCCGTCATCGGGCTGGTGACGGAGTTCGACATCAAGGCCGACGTGCTCGTATCGCTCGCGCTCATCGCGGCGGTGGCCATCGGCGAGGACTTCGCCGCCGGCGAGGTAGCGCTCATCATGCAGCTGGGCGCGCTGCTGGAGGACCTGACGGTGGCGAAGGCCCGCGCCGGCATCGAGCGGCTCGTGCATCTGTCGCCCCGCACGGCGCGCATCGTGCGCGACGGTGTGGAAACCGTCGTCGCCGCCGAGGACGTGCAGGTGGGAGACGTGCTGCGCGTGCTGCCCGGCGAAACCGTGGCGGTGGACGGCACCGTCCTGGAAGGACGCACCTCCATCGACGAGTCGGTGATGACCGGCGAATCGCTGCCGGTCGACAAGGCGCCGGGCGACGAGGTGAAGAGCGGGACGGTGAACCAGTTCGGGGCGTTCGACATGCGCGCCCAGCGCGTGGGCGAGGACAGCTCGCTCGCCCGCATGATCGAGCTCGTGCAGTCGGCCGATGCCGGCAAGGCCAAGATCGTGCGCCTCGCCGACCGATGGGCCACCTGGATCGTCGTCATCGCCCTGACCGCGGCGGCCGGCACGTGACTCGTCACCGGCGAGATCATCCGCGCCGTCACCATCCTCGTGGTGTTCTGCCCCTGCGCGCTCGTGCTGGCCACGCCCACGGCCATCATGGCGGCCATCGGCAACGTGACGAAGCTCGGCGTGCTCGTGCGCGAAGGCGATGCGCTCGAGCGGCTGGCGAAGGTGCGCAAGGTGGCGTTCGACAAGACCGGCACGCTCACCTACGGCCGCCCCGAAGTGGTGGCCGTCGGGACGATCGAGGGCTCGAAGGTGGACGAAGAGCAGCTGTATTCCCTGGTGGCCAGCGCGGAAAGCATGAGCGAGCACCCCCTCGGCAAAGCCGTCGTGCGCGGGTGGGAGCAGCGCGCGGCCGCCGCGCCGGGCGAGGCCGCAACCGCGGAGGCCTCCGCAGCCGCGGACGCGGCCTCCGCCGCACCCGCGCTCGCCCGCCCGTCGTCGTTCGACATGGTTCCCGGCCGCGGCGTGCGCGCCTCGGTTGCCGGCCGCGACGTCGCCGCCGGCAACCGCGAGATGCTGGCCGAGCTGGGCGTCGACGGAGCCGACGCGCTGCAGGCGGCGGCCCTCCCGTTCGCCGAGCAGGGCTGCACGGTGGTGCTCGCCGCCCTCGACGGCCAGGCCGCCGGATTCATCGCCCTGGCCGACACCGTGCGCCCCACGGCCGAAGCCGCCGTGCGCGGCATCCGCACGCTGGGCGTCGAGCCGGTGCTGCTCACCGGCGACCATGCCCAGGCCGCGCGCCACATCGCCGCCCAGGCCGGCATCGTCGAGGTGGAGGCCGACTGCCTCCCCCAGAACAAGCTGGCCGCCGTCGAGCGCCTCGAGCGCGAAGGCGCGCCCGTGTGCATGGTGGGCGACGGCATCAACGACGCGCCCGCCCTCAAACGCGCCTCGGTGGGCATCGCCATGGGCGGCGCGGGCAGCGACATCGCCGTCGATGCCGCCGACATCGCGCTCGTGCGCGACGACATCGCCGCACTGCCCCACCTGCTGGCCATCTCGCAGCGCATGATGACCACCATCAAGCTGAACATGGGATTCTCGCTCGGGCTCAACTTCGTCGCCATCGCGCTGGCCATGACCGGCATCCTGAACCCCGTCGTGGGCGCGCTCGTGCACAACGCCGGCTCCGTCATCGTCATCGTGAATTCCGCGCTGCTGCTGAAGTGGAAGCACCGCGGCGGCTCCGAGGCGAGCGGCGACGCATCGCCCGCATCGGCGCCCGGCGCGGCAACCGCCCTGCGCGATCTCGAGCCGGACGCGGAAGCGGCCTAGCGCTCAGCCGAAGAACGTCTCGACGCGCTTCGCCACCTGCGCGTCGTCGAGGCGTCCCCACCAGGACGCGCGGCCCCCTTCCACGAACAGCACGTGGTCGCAGCACGCGGCCACCAGCTCGGGATCGTGCGTGATCACCAGGCTCGTCACGCCGCGCGCCGCGAGGCCGTGCAGGTTGTTCGCCGTATCCAGCATGTGCGCCCAATCCAGGCCGCTCGTGGGCTCGTCGAACACGCACACCTCGCGGCCGCTGGCCACGGCGCTGGCGATGGCCACGCGCTGCTTCTGGCCGCCGGACAGCGCCATCGGGTGCCGGTCGACGAGATCCGTCAAGCCGAGCCCGGCCAGAACGGCCTCGATCTCGGATTCGGCCGCCTCGCCGCGCAGCGGGCCCTCCGCCCGGTTGCGCAGCGACAGCGCCACCTCCTCGCGCACGCTCTCGGTGAACAGCTGGTGGTTCACATCCTGCATGACCAGGTAGCACAACCTTCGGCGTTGCGCGTTCGAGCACGCGTGCCCGTTCACGGACACCTCGCCGCGAGCGCGCTTCTCCAGACCGCACAGGCACCGCGCGAACGTCGACTTGCCCGCGCCGTTGTCGCCCAGCACGCCCACGATGGACCCGCGCGGAAACGAGAGCCCCTCCATGTCCACGTCCGGCACGCCCGCCTTCTCGTAGCCGAAGCGCAGGGAACGCACCTCGAGCCCGGCCGGCTCGTCGTGCGCGGCCGACGCCCCGCCGCATCCTGCGGGGGCGCGCTCGAAGCGCACGGGCCGCACCGAGCGCAGCCCGGCGGCATGCAGCTCGCCCTCGGACAGCGCGGCCATCTCGGACGCCGTCTTCTCCCAGGCCACACGTCCGTCCTCCACGAGCACGAACCGGTCGGCCACGTCCAGCAGGTAGCCCAGGCGATGCTCCGCCACCACCACCGTGCGCCCCTCGGCCTTCCACTGCGCCACGATGGACGCCAGCATGCGGATGGAGGCCACGTCCAGGTTCGACGCCGGCTCGTCCAGAACGAGGAGCTGCGGGTCGTGGGCCGACACGCTCGCGCAGGCGATCTTCTGCTTCTCGCCCCCGGAGAGCTTGAACAGGTTGCGGTCGAGCAGGTCCTCCAGCCCGAAACGCACGACGACGCCGGCCATCGCCGCGTCGATGAGCGTCGGGGCCCACCCCATGTTCTCGCACCCGAAGGCCAGCTCGCTCGTGGTGTCCACGTTGAAGAACTGGCTGCGCGGGTTCTGGAACACGCTGCCCACGAGGGTTGCCAGGCGCGTGATGGGCTCGACGGACGGATCGACGCCCAGCACGTCCGCGCGCCCCCACAGATCGCCCTCGTAGAATTGCGGGATCAGCCCGTTCAGCAGGCGCGTGACCGTGGTCTTGCCGCAGCCCGAGCGCCCGCACAACACCACCACCTCGCCCGCCGGAACCTCGAGCTCCAGGTCGTCGAGCGCATAACCCGCAGACGCACCCTTGTGCCGAAACGACACGTGCGTCGCCGAAACGGCCGCGGCCGATCCGTTCGCTACCATCCCATCAGCCCCTTCGCCGCCGTCGCCGCCGCGCACGCCAAGAACACGGTCGCCAGCGCCGCATCCGCCGCCGCGAACCCGATGCGGCAGCGGCTCGTCCGCACGGCCTCGCCTCCCAGGCCGCGCGTGACCGAGGCCGCCGACAGCTCGTCCCCTATCTTCACCATGCCCGCCACCAGCGGCACGAGCCGATACTCCACGAGGGCCACCGGCCCGCTCCTCCAACCCACGCCGCGCAGGCGCATGGCATCGCGAATGGAGCGGTATTCCTCCAGCACCGTGGGAAAGAACCGGAACACCACCGCGAACGGGATGATCACGCGCTGCGGCAGGCGCACCCGTTCCATCGCCGCCACGAACTCGCTCACCTTCGTCGTGGCGAACAGGTAGTAGGCGAACATGGTGCCCGGCATGAGCTGCAGCACGAGCGCCGACAGGAACCGCAGCGTCACGGCGGCGGCGCTCGTGGACCCGAGGGCGTCCAGCAGGCCGCGTTCGTTCATCTGCTCCAGCAGGGCCGCAGCCGCGAAGACCGCCGCGAACCCGATACCCGCCGCGCGACGCCCCGCCGCGATCAGCAGGGCCACCACGATGCCCGCCACGAGGAACTTGAGCACGAAGCCGGCCGCATCGAACCCCGAACACAGGAGCGTCACGTTCGCGCACACGAGCATGAGCACCTTCGTGCGCGGGTCGAGCCGCAAGGCCCTGCGCGCCTCCGATGCGCGCGCAGAGCCCTCCGAAGCGACGAGCGCGACGGCCTTCATCACGCGATCCCCGCGCGCTCGAAGTGCTTCTTCAGCACCGCGCGGCCGACGAGCGCGCCCACGACGGCGCAGGCCACGATGCCGATCACCACCACAGCCAGCATGCCGCCCGAAAGCAGGCCCAGCATCTCGTTCACGTACGCGTCGCCCTGCGAGGAGCGGAACGGCTCGAAGTACGCCTGCCCCAAGATCCACATGGGCAGCATGGTGCCCACCACCCACAGGCTGAACGCAGCGTGCGCGGCCACGGCGCACCGGGTGCTCTTGTACGCCCCGGCGCGCAGGATCAAGTCGGCGATCAGCCCGAACACGATGCCGAAGCCCAGCCCGATGGGCCCGTAGCCCATCAGGAACGCCAGCAGGCCCAGCAGCGCCCCCATGATGGTGACCATGCCGAACGAACGCACCTTCGTGTAGAACAGCATCTGCGGGATGCCCGACACCAGCGCGAGCGGCAGCGGGAACAGAAACGCCATGACGGGCACGAACCCCAAGCACCCGCACGCGAAGAAGATGATGAAATAGATGACCGAGAACACCGCCACCGTCACGAGGTCGCGCACCCCGATGCCCGCTTTCTGCTCGATCTCGCGCTTCGCGCCCCGAGGTGCGCCCTTCGTCGTTTGAACCTGCGCCATACAAAACCTTCTTTCTCCGATGGTTCCAACAAGGGCAGGGCCCATCGCCCCGCCCGCCTTCCGGCCCGTCCCGCCAGCTGGCTAGGCCGCGCCCACCTTCCAGCCGAGGGCTTTCTCGCGCATGCGCACGAAGTCCTCGTAGATGCCGCCTTCGGCCATGAGCTCGTCGTGCGTGCCGCGCTGCACGATGCGCCCGCCGTCGAGCACGAGGATCTGGTCGGCATGCCGCACGGTCTTCAACCGGTGCGCGATCATCACCACGGTCTTGCGCCGGGTCAGCTCCTCGATGGCGGCCTGCAGCTCGTCCTCGTTCTCCGGGTCCACGTTCGCCGTAGCCTCGTCCAACAGCACGATGGGCGCGTCCTTCAGCAGCGCTCGCGCGATGGAGATGCGCTGCTTCTCGCCGCCCGACACCGTCGCCCCGCCCTCGCCCAGCATCGTGGCGTAGCCCTCCGGCAGCGCCTCGACGAAGTCGTGGCAGCGCGCGGCCCGCGCCGCGGCCACCACCTGCTCGTGCGTGGCATCGGGACGGCCGAACTTGATGTTGTTCTCAATGGTGTCGTTGAACAGGTAGACGTCCTGGAACACCATGGCGAAGTGCGCCATGAGCTCGTCGAGCTTCCAGTCGCGCACGTCCTCGCCGCCCAGCGACACCGTGCCCGCGTCCACGTCCCAGAAGCGGGCCATAAGGTTCACGAGCGTGGTCTTGCCCGACCCGGACGGCCCCACGATGGCGCAGCTGGTGCGCTCGGGGATGCTCAGCGACACGTCGTCGATCACCGTGCGCTCGCCGTAGGAGAAGCTGGCGTGCGCGAACTCTATCGCATGCCCCGGCGCGCTGCGCACCGTGCCGCGCTCGTCCATGTACGGCGCGGAATCGGCTTCCTCCACGCGATCGATGGACGCCTCCACCATGGGGAGCATGAACGACGGGGAGCCCGCCCCCTCCAGCTGCCCGTACACGAGGAAGCCGCCGATCACCATCAGCAGGCACACGAACAGCGACATCGTCCCGCCCAGGAAGAACACGATGGACGCCGCGATGGCCGCCACCGCGAACAGGCGCAGCACCACCTGCTGGGCGATGGTGTAGGGAATGCTCTTCTTCTCCAGCTTGAAGTTCTGACGCTCCGTCTCGTCGATGGTGTCCTCGATGGACGTGCCCGCGCGCCCCGACAAGCTGAACGCCTTGATTACGCTCATGCCCTGGATGTACTCGAGCACCGCGTCCACCAGCCTCATCTGGGCCGCCAGACGCTCGGGCGAGTACTTCCGCGACATGGCCAGCATGCGCGAGTTCACCAGCAGCATGGCAACCACGCCCGCCAGGAAGATGAGGCCGATCCTCCAATCGATGATCATGAAGCCGAGCGAGAACACGAGCGCATGCAGGACGCCCGCCAGGATGCGCACGACGATGGCGCCGGCCATGGACTCGAGATCCTCCATGGTGGACGTGCAGATGGCGGTCAGGTTGCCCAGGCTGCGGTCGTTGAAGTAGCCCATGGGCATGTACTTCATGCGCTCGCCGATGGAGATGCGCTTGTCGTCCAGCATGAGGTAGCACGCGCGCATCTCCAGCTTGTGGCTGAAGTAGTGCAGGACGGCCTGCAGCGCCACCGAAAGCGCCACCAACCCCAGCGCCGTCCACGCCACAGCGGGCGTCATCGTGCCGTCCACGAGGTGCAGCAGCACGAGGAACAGCGGAAAGAACTGGATGGCCTCGGCGATGCAGCGCAAGAACTCCAGCACGACGGACAGGTACCAGGCGCGCCGATGCTCGCCCGAGAATCGGAAGAACTTCTTGAATATCTTGATCATGCGACGTCCCTCACAGACTCGTGCGCGGCCCACATGCTCGCGTACAGCGGACAGGTTTCCAGCAAGTTCTCGTGCGTGTCGCAGGCCACCACGCGCCCGTCGTCCATCACGGCGATGGCGTCGGCATGCGTGACGGTGGAAAGCCGGTGCGCGATGACGACGAGCGTCTTGTTGCGCGCCAAGCGCGCCACGGCGTCCTGGACGACCGCCTCGTTCTCGGGGTCGGTGTACGCCGTGGCCTCATCGAGGATGACGATGGGCGCGTCCTTCATCATGGCGCGCGCGATGGCGATGCGCTGGCGCTCGCCGCCCGACAGATGCCCGCCGGCACCGCCCACCACGGTCTGGTAGCCGTGCTCCAAAGCCGTGATGAACTCGTGGCAGCCGCTCGCCTTCGCGCAGGCTGTCACCTCCTCGTCGGTGGCGTCGGGACGCCCCATGCGGATGTTCTCCATCACCGTGTCGTCGAACAGGTAGTTGTCCTGGGCCACGTAGGCTATCGCGTCGGCCACCTGCGAAAGCGGCATGTCGCGCACATCGGAGCCGCCGATGCGCACGGCCCCGCCCGCAGCCTCCCACTGCGAGGCGATGAGCTTCGCGACGGTGGACTTGCCCGAACCCGACGGCCCCACGAGCGCGACCATGGATCCGGGGGCGATCGAAAGCGTCACGCCCTTGAGCACGGGCACGTCGCCGTAGGAGAACGTCACGTCGTCAAGCTCGATGCGCGAGCCTCGCACCGGGCACGGGCGCGTCGGACGGTTCATCTCGGGCTGGTCGAGCACCGTGCCGATCTCGCCCACGATGGTGGATATCTTGGCGATGTCGTCGGTGAACATGATGGCCGAGAACAAAGGCCCGATGATGCCCAGCGACAGCACGATCACGGTGATGAACGTGGCAGCCGAGAGCGACCCGTCCATGAACAGGAAGCAGCCCACGGGCAGCACGCCCAGCAGCACGCTGGGCCACACGCTCATCATGATGGCCGTCCACGGCAGCGTGGTGCGCGACCAGTCCATCATGAGCCCGGAGTTCGCCTTCACCGCATCGGTGAACTTGGCGTAGGACGAGGCGCTGCGTCCGAACGCCTTGATTACCTCGATGCCGCCGATGTACTCCACGATGGTGGCGCCCATGTGGTTCTTCGCGGCCACCACGCGCCCGTACTTCTCGGCGTAGTCGCGCATCTCCACCGCATAGCACAGCATGCCGATGGGAATGGTGACGAGCGACGCCAGCCCCATGCGCCAATCCAGCGCGAAGATGACGGCGATGATGCCCAGCGGCACCAGCAGGTTCGCCGTCATCTCGGGCACCACGTGGGCCAGCGGCACCTCCAGCTGTTCGGCGCGCTCCACGAACGGCGCCTTCAGCTTGCCCGAGGGGGTTTCCAGCACGTAGCCCAGCGGCATGCGGTCGAGCTTGGCGGCCAGCGCGCGGCGCACTTCCGACAGCACGGCGAACGTGGCACGGTGCGAGGTGGTGGTGGAGGCGCCCGACAGGAACGCCTTCGCCACCTGCCCGGCCGCGGCGAGCGCGCACCAGCCCAGGTAGAATGCGAGGTCGGTGGTTCCGGCTATGAGCGCTGTGGCGATGTTGGCCACGGCGACGTAGGGCAGGAAGCCGCACGCCACGCCCGCCACGGCCAGCAGGATGGACTTGAAGTAGAGCCCCCGATGGGGCGCTGCCAGCGATCGCAAGCGCGCGAAGGGCTTCGTCGCGGCAGGTTCCGCGGACGCGGCGCGCGGGTTCGGGAGCGGGGCCTTCTCGGCGGGCACGGCAACCGCATCGGCTGCCGCGACCCCGCCTGCACTATCCGTCATGAGGACGTCTCCTTCTCTTCGAAGCAGGCCGGGCGCATGAAAAGAGCCGCACCGCAGGCTCCTTCCGGAAGTCCCTGCGGTGCGGCTCTGCGTCGAATGCGTCTGGCTCTGCGCGGGTCGTTCTATGTCGTTCTATGTCGTTGTACGCGCGTCCGATCGACGCGCCTCCCCCTCCGGCCGCCGATCCACCACCGTTTCGCGATGGCATTTCGGGCAGTACAGGGGGAACCGGACCAGGTGCGTGTCGGCACGCACCTTCGTCCTCGTCTTGGCGCCGCACACCGGGCAGCGAACCCAGCCTTCGGCGTCGACGAGGCACCTCATGGCGCACCCCCGCGCGCTTCGACGAGGCGAGCGGCCACGTCCTGCACGGGCGCATCGGGCATCTGCGCGGCCAGGTCGACCAACGCCGCGAACTGCGGGTCGAAGATGGCCTGCCAGCCCGCGCGGAAGAACAGGCACAGGCGCTCGACGTAGGCCTTCGCCTCGTCGCGCCCCATGTCGTGCGCAACGGCCTCGAAGATGCCCGAGAAGCAGGCGCTCGATATCATGTGCATGAGCTCGGGCGTCAGCCGCCCCGCCGTCACGGCGTCGCTGCCGACGGCTTCGATGTAGCGGTAGGTCGTCGCGCTGTTCAACTCCACCACGCGGTGCATGAACTCGTCGTAGCGCTCGCCGCCGTTGGTCACGAGGATCTTGAACTCGGCCAAGTGGTCGTAGATGTAGTCCATCATGAGCCCTATGCCCTGGTCGGCATAGTCGTTCATCGTAGACTGCTGCACGTCAGCGGGCAGCTTGCCGAAGCCGTCGAACTCCTCGGTGAAGAACAGGCACAGCTCTTCGATCACCGGGTCGACCACGGCCGCATACAGCGCCTCCTTGTCGGCGTAGCGCACGTAGATGGCCCCTTTGCTCGACCCGGCACGTTCGGCGATGGCGCGCAGCGACGCGGCTTCGTAGCCCTTCTCCAGGAACTCCTCGCGCGCAGCCGCCAGCAACCGCTCGGTCACGCCCTCGATCCGCTTCACGCCTTCGCACCTCCTCGAGCTTCCGCCTCGGGCACCTCCTCGCAGGGCGCACCCGCCGCCATCAAAACCAACGGTCTCAAACCGACGGTTCGAATTATAGTGAGCACCTCTTCTTATGTCAACTGTGGCTAACTTATTTTCCCGGAGGCTTCGCACGACGCGTCGGGAGGGGGCGGATCGCACCGCAGCGGCTTCGCGCCGAGCGGCGACGCATCACCCGCCTCGGCGCCCGGCGCGGCAACCGCCCTGCGCGACCTCGAGCCGGACGCGGAAGCGGCCTAGCGCCCCGTCCCGCCTCTCCTGCGAATTTGCGCGATCTTTACCCGCGGTTGACGAGGGCCAAACGTTCCAAACGCAGAATACGGTGCGAAGAAAACCCGCTTTCGCCATCGGAGGAGATCGCTTTGGAGCTTACCTACAAGCTGCTGACGCCCGGCCCGCTCACCACCACGCGCTCGGTGAAGGAGCAGATGCTGTTCGACCACTGCACCTGGGACGACGACTACAAACGCATCACGCAGGACATCCGCGCCCACCTGCTGCGCCTCGCCCACGTCGCGCCCGAGCGCTACACGGCCGTGCTCATGCAGGGCAGCGGCACGTTCGGCAACGAATCCGTGCTGACGAGCGTGGTCGGCGACGACGAGCGCGTGCTCGTCTGCGCGAACGGCGCCTACGGCGACCGCCTCGCCGAGATCTGCCGCCAGGCGGGCGTGCCCGTCACCGTGTACGCCGAGCCCTACGACACCCCCGTCGACGCGCAGCGCATCGCCGCGCACCTGGCCGCCGACCCCTCCATCACGCACGTGGCCATGGTGCACAACGAAACGACGTCGGGCCTGGTCAACGACATCGAGGCCGCAGGCGCCGTGGCCAAGCGCGCAGGGGCGGCGTTCATCGTCGACGCCATGTCCAGCTTCGGCGGCATCGACATCCCCGTGGAGGACTGGGGCATCGACTTCATCGTGAGCAGCGCGAACAAGTGCATCCAGGGGGTGCCCGGCTTCTCCTTCGCCATCTGCCGTCGCGACCTGCTGGAAGGCAGCCGCGGCAAGGCGCGCAGCCTGTCGCTCGACCTGTACGCCCAGTGGCAGACCATGGAGCGCGACGGCGGGAAGTGGCGCTTCACCTCGCCCACCAACGCGGTGCTCGCCTTCGCCCAGGCCCTGCGCGAGCTGGAGGAGGAGGGCGGCGTGAGCGCGCGGGCGGCGCGGTACGCCGAGAACAACCGGCTGCTCATCGAGCGCATGCGCGCGCTGGGCTTCGAGCCCTACCTCACCGAGAACCAGGGGCCCATCATCACCACCTTCGCGCACCCGGCCGACGCGGCGTTCACCTTCCGCGAGATGTACGACTACGTCAAGGCGCGCGGGTACGTCATCTACCCGGGGAAGCTCACGGACGGCGACACCTTCCGCATCGGCACCATCGGCGAGATCTACCCGGCGGACATCCTCAACGTGACGAGCATCCTCGGCGAGTTCGTCGCAACGAAGCGCAAGGAGGCGTAGCATGGTTGAAGCGGTCATCTTCGACTGGGCGGGCACGACGGTCGATTACGGGTGCTTCGCGCCCGTGCAGGCGTTCGCCGACGTGTTCGAGCACCACGGCGTGAAGCCCACGATGGAGGAAACGCGCGCGCCCATGGGCATGCTGAAAATCGACCACATCAGGGAGATGCTGCGCATGGAGCGCATCGCCTCCGCATGGGAGCGCGTGCACGGCAAGCGGCCCGACGAGGACGACGCGCAGGCCCTGTACGCCCTGTTCGAGGGCAAGCTGCTGTCCATCCTCCCCCGCTTCGTGGCGCCCGCCGCCCGCGAGCGCGGCTACGCGCCCGACTTCTCCATCACCCCCGACGCCACGCACGGCAAGGGCCGCCCGTGGCCCTACATGGTGTTCCGCAACCTGGAGGCCCTCGGCGTGAGCTCGGTGCAGGCGGCCGCCAAGGTGGGCGACACCGCCTCGGACATGCGCGAGGGCAAGGCGGCGGGCGTGTTCACCATCGGCGTGATCGAGGGCAGCTCCGAGCTGGGGCTTGCGCAGGAGGAGTACGAGGCCCTGAGCCCGGCCGAGCGCGACCGGGCGCGCGACCGGGTGGAGGCCCGCTTCCGCGCAGCCGGGGCCGACGCCGTGGTGCGCACCCTGGCCGAGCTCCCGCAGCTGCTCAGGCAGGAGCGTTAGCGCAGGTCGCAGCCCCGCCCAGCTTCCAGCCGATCGCACGCTCGCGCATGCCCACGAAATCGGCGTAGAGACCTCCTTCGGCCATGAGCGCATCGTGCGTGCCGCGCTGCACGATGCGCCCGCCGTCGAGCACGACGATCTGGTCGGCATCGCGCACGGTCTTCAGGCGATGCGCGATCATGATGACCGTCTTGCTGCGCGTCAGCTCGGCGATGGCGCGCTGCAGGTCGCGCTCGTTCTCCGGGTCGACGCTGGCGGTGGCCTCGTCGAGGATGACGATGGGCGCGTCCTTCAGGATGGCGCGCGCGATGGAGAGGCGCTGGCGCTCGCCGCCCGACAGCGTGGCGCCGCCCTCCCCCAGACGCGTGGCGTAGCCCTCGGGCAGCCCCTCCACGAACTCGTGGCAGCACGCGCGGCGCGCGGCCTCCACCACCTCTTCGTGCGTGGCGTCGGGCCGGCCGAACTTGATGTTGTTCTCGATGGTGTCCTCGAAGAGGTACACGCCCTGGAACACCATGGAGAAGTTGCCCAGCAGCTCGTCCACCTTCCAGTCGCGCACGTCGACGCCCCCCAGCGTGATGCGCCCGGCGTCGACGTCCCAGAACCGTGCGATGAGCTGCGTCAGCGTGGTCTTCCCCGAGCCGCTCGGCCCCACGATGGCGCACGTGGTGCGCGCGGGGATGGCCAGCGACACGCGGTCGATCACCGTGCGGTTCTCGTAGCCGAACGACACGTCGCGCAGCTCGATGTCGAGGCCGTCGGCCCGCTCGACCCCGGCCCCCTCGTCCATGGCCGGCGTGGCGATCATGGCGTTCACCTTGTCCATGCAGATGTCGATCTGGCGCAGCAGGCTGGCGAACGTGCCGGACATCTCCAGCTTCCCGTACACCATGAACGACGCCACGATGGCCACGAGGCACACGCCCGCGTCCATCGTGCCCGCGATCCAGCACCACACGCACACGAGGCACATGAGCACGCTCGACGTCTTGGTCAGCACGGTTTGCAGCACGGCGAAGCGGATGAACTTGAACTCGAACGACACGTTCATGCGCTCGCATTCGGCGATGGCGCCCGACAGCTTCCGCTCGGCGTCGCCCGTCATCGAGAACGCGCGCACCACGCCCATGCCCTGCACGTATTCCAGCACCGCGCCCACGATGGCGCTCTGCGCGGCCATGCGCTGGCCCGACAACGCGCGCGCGCTCCGCTGCATCGCGCTGTTGATCAGCAGGAACAGCGCGATGGTCGCGATCACCACGGCGCCGAGCCGCCAATCGAAGACCAGCAGCATGAGCGCCATGAGCCCCGAGAACACGAACCCCGAGATGACGTTCGAGTACACCTGGCCCCCGGCGTTCTGCACGTCGTCCAGCGTGTTGGTCATCGTGCCCGAGATGGCGCCCAGGCTGTTCTCGTTGAAGTAGCCCATGGGAAGGTAGCGCATCCGGTCGCCGATCTGCAGGCGCTTCTCGCCCGTCATGGAGAAGTTCCCCTTGCAGAAGTTCTCGCTCTTGAAGTGCGAGGTGACGAAGCAGCCCGCGATGCTGCCCAGCATGATGGCGAGTGCCGTCCACATCGTGGCCTCGGAAAGCGTCCCGTCCGCCAGCGCGAACAGCACGACGGCGAACGCCATCATCTGCCACGCCTCGAAGAACGAGTTCAGCACCGACCACGCCATGCCGCGCTTGAGGTGTCCGGCGAAGCTGCCTCCGAACGCGAAGTACTTCTTGATGGTATCGAGCATGCGAGCCTCCTATGCCGCGTCTTTGGCGTCGATGTGGGCGCGGTACATGCCCGCGTACAGCGGGCAACCGGCCATGAGCTCGTCGTGCGTGCCCTGGGCCTCGATGCGCCCGTCGCGCACGACGACGATCTTGTCGGCATCGACGATGGTGGACAGGCGGTGCGCGATGACGACGAGCGTCTTGCCCGCCACCAGCTTGCCCACGGCCTGCTCGATGATCGCCTCGTTCTCGGGGTCGGTGTACGCCGTGGCCTCGTCGAGCATGACCACGGGCGCGTCCTTGAGCATGGCGCGCGCGATGGCGATGCGCTGGCGCTCGCCGCCCGAGAGGTGGCCGCCCGCGCCGCCCACCACCGTCCGGTAGCCGTGCTCGAGCGCCTCGATGAACTCGTGGCAGCCGCTCGCCTTCGCCACGGCCACCACCTCCTCGTCGGAAGCGCCCGGCCTGCCCATGCGGATGTTCTCCATCACCGTGTCGTCGAACAGGTAGTTGTCCTGCTCGACGTACGAGATGCAGCCCGCAAGCTGCTCGGCCGAGAGCTCGCCCACCGGCACGCCGCCAAGGCGCACCGTGCCGGCGTCCGCGTCCCAGAACCCGGCGATCAGGCGCGCGAGCGTCGACTTGCCCGACCCGGACGGCCCGACGAGCGCCGTCACCTGCCCCGGCTCGATGGCCAGGTCCACGCCGTGGACGACCTCCTCGCGCCCGTAGGAGAAGCGCACGCCCTCGAGCTCGATGCGCGTGCCGCGCGGCTGCGCCAGGGCCTCGGCGCCGACCGACGCCGAGGCGCGGCGCTGCTCCGGCTCGTCGAGGATGGCGGTGATCTGCTCCACCACCGTGCCGATCTGCGCGAGCGAGTCGATGAAGCTCATGGCCGCGTACAGCGGCGGGAAGATGGACAGCGACAGCACGGCGACCATCACGAGCGTGGCCGGCTCGAGCGTGCCCTGCAGGATGAACAGGCATCCCACCGGCAGCACCGTCACCAGCGTGGCCGGCCAGATGGCCAGGCCCAGGTCCTGGAAGATCTGCACGTGGTGCATCCAGTCGATGAACGAGCGCGCGTAGCGGCCCACCGTCTCCGAGAACTTCTCGTAGGAGCTGGCCGACCGGCCGAACGCCTTGATCACCTCGATGCCGTTCACGTACTCGACCGCCGTGGTGCTCATGTCCTCGCCGGCCTGCACCGTTTTCGCGTACCACCGGTCGTAGTCCTTCATCATGCCCATGTAGGCCACGAACCCGATGGGCAGCGTGACGAGCGCCACGAGCGCCATGCGCCAGTCGAGCGCGAACATGAACGCCACCACGGCAACGGGCACCAGCAGGTTCGACGTCATCTCGGGCACCACGTGCGCCAGCGTCGTCTCGATGCTGTCCACCTTCTCCACCATGATGTTCTTGAGCTTGCCCGAAGGCGTGTCCAGCACGTAGCCCAGTGGCACGCGCGTGAGCTTGTCGGCGATGCGCCGGCGCACCTTGCTGATGGTGGAGAAGGTGGCCTTGTGCGACACGGCGGTCGAGGCGTGGTGGCACACGATGTAGCCGGCGTAGCCCGCCGCCGCCACGCCGCACCACATGAGGTAGAAGCCGAAGTCGCGCACCCCGCCCAGCACGCCCACGATCATCTGCCCCGCCGCCACGTACGGCACGATGCTGCCCGCCACGCCGATCACGGCCAGCAGCACCGACAGCGCGTAGCGGCCCCTGTTCTCCTCCGACCACGCCAGCAGCAGCGCCACCGGGTTCGGCTCCCGCTTCTCCGCGGACGCCGGGCCCCGCTCGGGCGCGCCGACGCAGGCATCGTCCGCAACAACCGCGTTTCCCGCATCCATACGCATTCCTTTCCGAAAGTTACCTCAGGCTTACATTCGGAAGTATAACACCGTTATATAACATTGTTACAACTTTTTCGCCCCGATATGGACCGTGCAGGGACGGACGGGCGCGCGATGTAGCGATTCGGCGAGGATCACAGCGGAAGGAAGGGCGAACGAGCGCGCGCGCCGTTGCGCGAGCACGTCCCGTTGCGCACGCGCGTCCCGTTGCGCGAGCGCGCATCCGCCGTCGTGAAGGGAACAGATGTTTCACGTGAAACATCGGGGCGACCCGAGGATCACGACGGCTGGGGGCTCATGATCGTCTCGTAGCCGGCGTGGAAGAAGCGCTCGAAATCGGCGACGAACGCGTGGGCCGCCTCGCGCGACAGGCCCAGCAGCAGCGGCTCGAAGTAGCCGCGGAAGAACATGCCGGCCAGGATGCGCGACATCTCGGGCGTGGGCTCGACGACCCCGATACCGTGCTCGCGCATCTCGCGCACGTAGCGGGCGGTGCTCCGCACTTCAAGCTCGATGAAGCGGTCGAGGTAGCGCTCCCACGCGGTGCCGGCCGATCTCGCGAACACGAGGACGAACGCGTCGCGGTTGTCGTAGACGAAGTCGAGCAGATCGTGCATCATGCGCTCTTCGTAGACCCTCATCCGCTCGAACGTCTGGGCCTCGAGAGGCTGCTCGTAGAACCGGTCCTGGGCGCCCTCGTAGCGGGCGTACAGCTCGTCGGCGGCCGGGGCCACGACGGCGTCGAACAGGGCCTCCTTGCCGGAGAAGTACCCGTAGATGGCGCCCGTGGTCATATCGGCAGCCGCGGCTATCGAGCGCAGCGAAGCTCCGGCGAACCCCTTCTCCATGAACTCCGCGACGGCGCACGACATGAGCCGGCCGCGCGCATCGCGCCGCTCGCTTCCCGCCGTTTCGCCTGCAGGCGTCTTGTGGTTGCGCATGGTTCCCCGCCCGGTCTCGTCCGTCGCTGCAGCCATGATACCCCAAAGCGGCTGCGCGGCGCGACGGCGATGCCGGAAGCGCGGCCTATCGGCACGAGCGCGCTCACGCCTCCCAGCGCAGATGGCTCTCGCGCGTGGCGCAGACGAGCGACGCGCGCCCCGCCTGCTGCACGCGGCGGAAGAGCACCGGCTTCAGCCGCCCGCGCTCCACGAGACGATCGAGCACTCGCTCCAGGTCCGGGCCTGCGAGGCCGAACCGGTCGCGCAGCTCGGCGTAGGAATACGTCCGACCCTCTTCAAGCGACTTGTGCACGCCGACAACCATAGGTACCGCCTTCCATCTTCGATGACGACGCCCATGATACCACATTGTTAGCCAATGCTAACTTTAAAGGAGTGAGCTCCTCAAGGTAACGCGAATCCTCCGCATCCCGCCTCCTCGCGACCCGACCTCGCCGCGCACTCCCTCCTCGACCCCCTCTCGCCCCCTCCTGCTCCGAACGGTCGGCTGCTCGGGCTTGCGACGGCTTTTCGGAGCTGCACAACCCCTATGCAATGCCGTATCATGCCAATGGTTCGCTTAGGTTAACTTTTACTCCGGAGATCGTGAGCCGGCGAACCGGACGCCGGGTCCGTGCAAGCGCACGTCCGCACGTCCCGTATCCCCATCTCCATCGACCCTCGACATCGGCCGGGCACGCACCTGCGCGCTTCGGCAAGAAAGGCTGGACCAACCATGAAGACGACCTCGTCCGGAGCCGCGCTGGGCTCCTCGCCCGCCTCCGCAGGCGGAAGGCTGAACGGCAAGGACTTCATCAACATCGGCATATTCACCGCCATCTACTTCGTCATCGTGTTCGCGGTGGCGTGCCTGGGCTTCATTCCCATCTTTATGGTGCTCATCTGCGGCATCATCCCACTCGTCGCGGGCATCCCCTACATGCTGTACCTCACCCGCGTGAAGAAGTTCGGCATGATCACCATCATGGGGCTGCTCGTGGGCATCATCATGTTCGTCACGGGCATGGGCTACTTCAGCATCGTCACCGGATTGGTATGCGGCCTGATCGCCGACCTCATCGTGCGCGCTGGGGGCTACGCCAACGCGAAGATGAGCGTGTTGTCGCACGGCGTGTTCAGCTGCTGGATGATCGGCAACTTCCTGCCCATGCTGCTCACGGCCGACAGCTACTACGCCACCATGCGCGGGCAATTCGGCGACGCCTACGTCAACGAGCTCATGGGCTACCTGCAGCCGTGGGCGTACCCGGCCATGTTGATCGCGTGCTTCGTCACCGGCATCGTCGGCGGGTTCATCGGCCTCAAGGTGCTGGGGAAGCACTTCAAGCGTGCGGGCATCGCGTAGGGCATGGCCGTGGAACTGCTGCAGACCGGGGCCGTGGAGCGCACCGTGCGCCTGGATCCTCGCACCAAGCTCGTGCTGCTCGTTTCAGTGTCGACCGCGCTGTTGGTAGGCGGGAGCGGTCCGGTCATGGACGCGGCGCGCGTGCTCATGCTGCTGGCTCCCTTCGCGCTGCTGGCCGTGTCGGGCCGCATCGGCGCGGCGGCGGGGCTGTTGGTCGCCTACGCGGCATCGTGGAGCCTCACCGCGCTCGCGGTGCCCCTGGTCGAAGGGCCCTTGAACTTCGCTATCGTGGCCTCGTGCATGATCGCCTCGCGCTTTCTGCCCACCATCGCCACGGCGTACTTCGTGTTCGCCACCACCACGGTGTCGGAGTTCATGGCCGCAGCCGAGCGCGTACATGCGCCGCAATGGCTGGTCATCCCGCTGTCGGTGCTGTTCCGCTTCTTCCCCACCCTCGGCGAGGAGGCGCGCGCCGTGGGCTCCGCCATGCGCATGCGCAACCTGAGGCTGGGCAAGGCTGGTCCGGTATCGCTCGTGGAGTACCGCCTGGTGCCGCTCATCTCGTGCGCCGTGCAGATAGGCGAGGACCTGTCGGCCGCGTCGCTGACGCGCGGGCTGGGCGCGCCCGTCAGGCGGACGAACATCTGCGACATCGGCTTCGGCGCGGCGGACGTCGTCGTGTGGGCGGCGTGCGCCGTGTCGGTAGGGCTGCTCGTGGCGAGCAGCCTCGGTTGGATAGGGGCTTGAGATGGACGTCGAGGGAAACCGAAGCGCGGGCTCGACCAGCGAGCCCACACTCGTCATGGAAGACGTTTCGTTCTCCTACGCGAACGGGCGGGAGGGTGCCGGCGTGCGCCGCGTCGACCTGCAAGCGGCGTCCGGCGAGGTGGTGCTGCTGTGCGGCCCGTCGGGCTGCGGCAAGACCACGCTCACCCGCCTGGCCAACGGCCTCGCGCCCCACTACTACGAGGGCCGCGTGGAAGGACGAGTGCGCGTGGGCGGGCTGGACGCGGCCGACGCACCGCTGCACGACACGGCACGCCTCGTAGGCTCGGTGTTCCAGAACCCGAAGTCCCAGTTCTTCAACGTCGACGTGCGCGGCGAGCTGGCCTTCGGCTGCGAGAACCAGGGCATGGAGCGCGCCGAGATCGAACGGCGCATCGACACCGCATCCACGGCGTTCGAGCTGGAGCCGCTCATGGGGCGGAGCCTTTTCGACCTGTCCGGCGGGCAGAAGCAGCGCATCGCCTGCGCCAGCGCCACCGCCGCCGGGCCACGGCTGGTGGTGCTGGACGAGCCGTCTTCGAACCTGGATTTCCCCTCGATGGCGCACCTGCGCGCCGCCGTCGAGCGCTGGAAGCGCGAGGGCTGCGCGGTGCTGGTGGCGGAGCACCGGCTGCACTACCTGACCGACCTCGTCGACCGGGCCTACTACCTGCGCGACGGGGCGGTCGAGCGCCAGTGGAGCGGAACCGAGCTGCGCTCGCTCGACGACCGGGAGCTGGAAGAGCTCGGGCTGCGAACGCTGCGGCTCTCCGCGGCGTTCGTGCAGCCCCCGGCAGCGGCCGAGCCCGCAGAGCCTGCCGGAACGTTCGCGCTCGACGGCTTCTCTTTCTCCTACCGCCGCGGCGCGCGCTCGCGCTGCGCGCTCGACATCCCGCACGCGCAGCTGCCGCGACGCGCCGTCGTGGCCGTGATCGGCGCGAACGGCGCCGGCAAGTCCACGTTCGCCAACGCGCTGTGCGGCCTCAACCGCTGCAAGGGAACCCTCACCGTCGACGGACGCGCCCGCTCGCGCCGTACGCGCGCAGGCAGCTGCTTCCAGGTGATGCAGGACGCAAACCATCAGCTATTCGCCGAGAGCGTGCTGGACGAGGTGCTGCTGAGCATGGCGAAGCCCGACGAGGAAGCAGCGCATCGCCTGTTGGCCGCGCTCGACCTCGACGAGCGCGCGGCCGACCACCCGCTCTCGCTGTCGGGAGGGCAGAAGCAGCGGACGTGCATCGCGTCCGCCCTGGCCAGCGAACGCGAGGTGATCGTATACGACGAGCCCACGAGCGGGCTCGACCTCCACCGCATGAGGCAGGTCGCCCGGCTGATCCACGACGTGCGGCGTCGCGGGGCGGCGCAGCTCGTGATCACCCACGATCCCGAGTTCATCATGGCCTGCTGTTCGTGGGTGGTGCGCCTCGAGGACGGGGGTATCATGGAATCCTATCCGCTCGACGCGGCGGGAACGCGTCGGCTGAGCGGGTTCTTCATGCACGAAGGAGCTTTGGATGAAAAGCCTTGAGTACCTGGCCACGCGCAACGCCGGCCGCTTCGATATCGTCGAGAAGGACGGCCCGCGCACCGTGTTCCGGCTCGCGCTGGACAACGGAGCGTCCGGCATCGTAGAGGACTGGGAGCTGTTCGAGGGCGTGAACCTCACGTTCAACGACATCCCGCATGGCTCGCTGACCTGGAAGAGCAGCGAGCCTCGTTCGCTTCATATCGAATGGTGCCAGCAGGGCCGCGGCGAGATAGCCAGCGCCAACGGCAAAAGCTACTTCATCCACGAAAGAGAATGCGCGGTGCACGACCAGCGCATCATCAAGCGGCAAATGCGCTACCCCATGCCCCGTTACGTGGGGCTGACGCTCAGCATCGAGTACGAGACCGGCAGCTCCACGCTCAGGGCGCACGACGCGACGGGCGGCGTCGACTTCAACGCGCTGCGCGAGCGCTATGCTGGCGGGGACGGATGCCGCATCTTCCTGCCCGACGACACTCTGGCATCCCTGCTGGCCTCGTTCTACCGCATCGACGATCGGGCGCGCATCGAGCGCATGCGCCTGAAGGCCCTCGAGCTGGTCGCGCTGCTCGACGCCACCGAGCGCCCCGTGTGGAAGACGTTTCCCTATTGCACCCACGATCATGCGCTCGCCCTCGAACGCGCGCTCGACCTGCTCGGCAGCAACCTGGACGAAGACCTCGCGCTCGAAGATGCGGCGCGCTGCGCGAACATGGGCCTCTCCACGTTCAAGCAGCGCTTCCTGCACGCCTATGGGCTGTCGCCCATGGCGTACCGCCGCCAATGCCGCGTCGAGGAAGGCGCGCGTCTGCTTGCGGGGAGCCGCGAGAGCGTCGCCAGCGTCGCGGCGCGCGTGGGCTACCGCAACCCCAGCAAGTTCGCCGCCGCCTTCGTCGAGCGCTTCGGCGCGACCCCCTCGGCCTGGCGCGCCCGCGGCTGACGTTCGGACGCCCGCCGCACCATGCAGGGCTGCGGCGGGCGGCTTAGCCCTTCCGGCCGAACAGCTCGTCGCAGATGGCTTCGATGACGGCGTCGACGGCGGCGTCGAGGGCCTCCGCGTGCATGAGGCTCCGGTCGAGCAGCATGAGCGCGATGCCCTTCTGGAGGTTCGCCACCACGCGCCAGTCCGCATCGGGACGCACGCCCTCGAGGCGCTCCATGATCCGGCCCATCGTGACGCGATCGACCTCGGGATCGAAGCTGTGCTCGTCGGGCCAACGCCGGGAGAGGTAGGCGAAGTCCTCGGCGGTGGCGTAGCGGTAGATGTTGCGATCGCTGTACCACAGCGATCGCAGCCACGTGCGCATGGCGTCGCGGCCCAGGCGGCCGCCCTCCTGCTCGCACAGCTCCTCGAACAGGTCCATGACCGCGCGGCGATTCGCCTTCACGATGGAGTACGCGAACTCCTCCTTCGAGGGGAAGAAGCTGTAGAACGTGCCTTTGGCGATGCCGACCCGGCTCGCCACGTCCTCCACGCGCAAGCTGCGGACGCCCTTCTCGACGATGAGGTCCCACCCGGCGTCGAACATGCGGCGGCGGAGCTCCTCGCGGTCGGCCTCGGTGAATATCGCGGGCATGGCCCCTCCTTTCGCGCAGGCGCGCCCTGCGACGCCCGGGCGCGCTTGGATCCTCCCCGTCATTCTACCGCGAACCGCATACGCGAACCGCACACAAAATGACCGCTGTTGATAATTTGGTCATTTTCTTCTTGCCGGAATAGTTATCCTACGCTAACATCTAAATGACCGAATTCTCAATTCCGGTCATTTTATCGGAGCGGACAAGCGGAAGCAGGAGGAAGGCCCATGGCGACGCCCGCGTGCAAACCAGCGCTCAGAACCGTGTTCTCAAGCGCCCAACGGGAGTTCTACGAATCGCTGGCGGCGGGAGGGGGCGCGCGGGCAAGCACGGGCGCCGCAGACGAGGGCGCACCGCCGCCCGCCGCAGCGCCCGAGGGGTCGCAGGCCCCTGCGGCCGTCCCCTCCCCTGCCGCCCCCGCCGCGGGCCCAGCCGCACCCGGTGCCCGGCCTGCCGCCGAGCCCCCGGCCAAGAACGCCCGCCCCAAGCAGGGCCTCGCACGGCTCATGGAGCTTGCGGGCAGCCGGGCGCGCCCGCTCGCAGGCGCCTGCGCGCTGGCCGTGCTCTCGGCGGCGGCGCGGCTCGCGCCGTACTTCACCATCTACCTCATGGTGCGCGCCATCATCCTGAACTGGAACGACCTGGGCGCGCTCGACCTGCCCTTCCTCTGGGGCCTCGCGTTTGCCACGGTGGGCGCGGCCGTCCTGCACGGCGCAACGGGCTACCTCTCCATGATGCTCGCCCACCGGGCCGCCTTCGACGTGCTGTACGAAGTGCGCCTGCAGCTCATGGACAAGCTCGCCCGCATCCCGTCAGGCTATTTCAACCAGGTGCGCCAAGGGGAGATCAAGAAGGTGCTCAACGACGACGTGGAGAAGATCGAGGGGTTCATCGCCCACAACCTCTCCGACACGGTGTGCGCCGTCGCCCTGCCGCTGCTGACCATCGCCGCCCTCGCGTTCGTCGATTGGCGGCTGGCGTTGCTGCTGGTGGTTCCCATCGTCGTTTCGTTCCTCCTGCTGGGCAGCGCGCTGGGAAGCCCCGAGGGCGCGGCATGCCAGCGGGCCATGGCGCAAAGCCGGGAGAAGCTCAACGGCACCACGGTCGAGTTCGTGCACGGCATGCCGGTGGTCAAGGTGTTCAACCGCAGCTTGGCCGCATTCGGGCGCTTCGAGGCGGACGCACGCGAGTTCGTGGGCAACATCAAGTGGGCCACCTGGTTCAACGCCCGCGGCATGGGCAAGCTGTACGCCGCCGCGGGGACGCAGATGCTCCTGCTGCTGCCCGCCGTGCTCATCATCCTGCCCACGGCGGCGTCCTACGCCGACTTCCTTTCGACGGCGTTGCTGTTCTTCCTGGTGGGAGGCGGCATGAAGGAGCCGGTCATGCAGATGATCACGCAGGCCCTCGGCGTGAACGGCATCAACGCCTCCGTCGCGCGCATCGACGAGGTGCTGGCCGAGCCCGAGCTCTCGCAACCCGAGCACCCGGTCGAGCCCACGGCGTTCGATCTGGCGTTCGAACACGTCACGTTCTCCTACGACGGGAAGAAGAACGCCGTGGAAGACGTCACCTTCCGCGTTCCCGCGGGCTCCGTCGTGGGCCTCGTGGGCCCGTCGGGCGGCGGGAAGTCCACCCTCGCGGCGCTCGGCCTGCGCTTCTTCGACCCGCAGGAGGGCCGCATCGCGCTCGGCGGCGTCGACCTGCGGGACATCGCGCCCGAGCGCCTGACCGAGCTGGCCTCCTCGGTGTTCCAGGATTCGTTCGTCCTCGACGACACCGTGGAGAACAACATCCTCATGGGCTCGTCCGCGCCGCACGAGCGCGTGGTCGCCGCCGCCGAAGCCGCCAGCATCGCCGACGTGATCGACGCGCTGCCCCAGGGATACCGAACCGTCGTCGGCGCAGACGGCACGCGGCTCTCAGGAGGCGAGGCCCAGCGCCTCGCCATCGCCCGCGCCATGCTGCGCGACACGCCCCTCATCATCCTCGACGAGGCCACGGCCTACGCCGACGCCGAGAACGAGGCGAAGATACAAGATGCGTTCGCCCAGTTGGCCGCCAGGAAAACCGTGCTAGTCATCGCCCACCGCATGAAAACCGTGCGCACCGCCGACCTCATCGTCGTCGTGGACGAGGGGCGCGTGGTCGGCACGGGCACGCACGACGACCTCATGGACGCCTGCCCGCTCTACCGCTCGATGGTGGACGCGGACGAGCGCAAGGACGCGTGGACGCTCACCGTCGGAAAGGAAGGATGACATGGGACGCCTGAAAGAAAGCATCGACCGGCTCACCTTCGGCAACCCGCGACGCTGCGTGCGCTTCGTGCTGTGGCGCTTCCTCGACTCGCTCGTGACGTCCGTGCCGTCCGTGGTCATGGTGGTGGCCACCTGGCTGCTCGTGCAGCCGATCGTCCATCCGGGCGCCGCGCTCGACTTCGTCGCGCTGTGGGCCTGCGTCGCGGTGCTGGCGGCGCAGGTGCTGGCCTCCTACGCCACGTCGCACAAGGTCTACGTGCTGTCGTGCGCCGGCACGGCCGACGCCGTGCTCGACGCGCGGCTGGCCATGGGCGAGAAGCTGCGCCGGCTGCCGCTCGGGTTCTACCAGCGCCACGACGCGGGGGACATCGACAGCGTGCTGCTGCGCGATTACGAGACGGTGGAGAACTACGGCGCCGAGGTGCTGTCGCAAGCGGGCATGATCGCGGCGAAGACCACGCTGTCGGCCGTGGTGCTGGCCTTCTTCGACTGGCGCCTGGCCCTGGCCACCTTCGCGGTGGTGCCCTGCGCGCTGCCCTTCCTCTGGAAGGGGTTCAACGCGATGGCGCAGAGCAGCGGGCGCTTGACGAAAGCCTCCCAGGAATGCTCGTCGCGCACCATCGAGTACGTGGCAGGCATCCGCACGCTCAAAGCGTTCAACCTCGCAGGCACCCGCTTCGACTCGCTGCGCGCCAGCTTCGAAGAGCTGAGGAAGGCATCGCTCGGCAAGGAGGAGGCCAGCCGACCGGTGGGCGTGTTCGGCCGCGCGCTGCTGCTCGCCGGCGCCGGCGTGGTCATGCTGGCCGGATGCGCGCTGCTCCAAGCGCAGGCGGTGCATCCGTTCGTGCTGCTCATGTTCCTGCTCTTGGCGCTCGGCATCTACGAGCCCATCGTGACCCTGTTCTACTTCCTGTCCGATTTCGGCAACGCGGACGCCGCGGGAAAGCGCATCGAGCGCCTGCTCGCCGAGCCCGAGCTTCCCGAGCCGCCCGCGGAGGCGCCGGCCGCGCCACACGGGCACGGCATCGCGTTCGACGACGTGAGCTTCTCCTACGGCGGCGACGAACGCGCGCTGGAACACGTGAGCCTGACCATCCCCGAGGGAGGCCTCACGGCGCTCGTGGGACCCTCGGGTTCGGGCAAGTCGACGGTGGCGAAGCTGGCCGCGCGCTTTTGGGACCCGCAGGCGGGGACGGTGACGCTCGGCGGGGCGGACCTCGCGCGCAGGGCCGCCGACGACGTGCTGGCCGGCACGAGCGTGGTGTTCCAGGACGTGTACCTGTTCCACGACACCGTGGCCGAGAACATCCGCATGGGCCGCGCCGACGCCACCGACGAGGACGTGCGCGAGGCGGCGCGCCTGGCCGCCTGCCTCGATTTCATCGAGGCGCTGCCCGACGGCTTCGACACCGTGGTGGGCGAAGGCGGCTGCACGCTGTCGGGCGGCGAGAAACAGCGCATCTCCATCGCCCGCGCGCTGCTGAAGGACGCGCCGGTCGTGCTCCTGGACGAGGCCACCAGCTCGCTCGATCCCGCCAACGAGGTGGCCGTCCAGCAGGCGATCGCCGAGCTGGTGAAGCGCAAGACCGTGATGGCCATCGCGCACCGCCTGCAATCCGTGCGCGATGCCGACAACATCGTGGTGCTCGACAGCGGCCGCGTGGAAAGCCAGGGAACCCACGACGAGCTGCTCGCACGCAGCCCCCTGTACGCCGCCCTCTGGGCGGAGCAGCAACGGGCCAACGGCTGGAAGATCAAGCCCGAGGCAAGCCCGCGACCCTAGGCCCCCGCCGCCGCGCCGCGCGCGAAAGGCTCCACCGGCGCCCCCGGTGGAGCCGACCCGGCCTACCGCGCCCGCGCGTCGGCCTCCTCCTCGACCTCGACCGCGCCCGCTTGCGTGCAGCCGTCGCAACCGTCGCATGACGCGCCGCAGCCCAGCACGGCGCCCGGCGCGCGCCGCTTGCGCGCCAGGCGCCGCGCCGCGAGCACCGCCAGCACGGCGACGGCCGCGCCCAACGCGAGCGTCAGCACCCCCGCCGGGCCCTCCTCCAGCGACAATCCCACGCCGCGCACCGCGAACGCCGCAACCCACGCCACGCCCAGCTGCCCGAACGCCATCCCGAGCGCCCATCGGCCGCCCAGCTCGCGCTTCACCGACGCGATGGCCGCGATGCAGGGCGTGTACAGCAGGCAGAACACCAGCAGGCCGAGCGCCGCGAGCGGCGTGATGGCCGCCACGAGCGTGGCCGTGCTGCCGAACAGCACCGACAGCGTGGACACGACGCTCTCCTTCGCCATGACGCCCGTGACGAGCGCCGTCGAGATGCGCCAGTCGTCGAAGCCGAGCGGCGCGAACACCGGCGCGATCCAGCCGGCCACCACGGCCAGCATGCTGTCCTGCGAGTCCGCCACCACGTTCAGCCCGAAGTCGAACGTCTGCAAGAACCAGATGACGATCGTGGCCAGGAAGATGATGGTGAACGCGCGCTCGAGGAAGTCCTTCGCCTTCTCCCACAGCATCTGCGCCACGTTGCGCGCGCTGGGCATGCGGTAGTTCGGCAGCTCCATGACGAACGGCACCGCCTCGCCCGAGAACATCGACGAGCGCATGAGCAGCGCCACGAGCACGCCCACCGCGATGCCGCCGAAGTACAGGCCCACCATCACCGCCGCCCCGTTCGCCGGGAAGAACGCCGCCGTGAAGAACGCGTAGATGGGCAGCTTGGCCGAGCAGCTCATGAACGGCGTCAGCAGGATGGTCATCTTGCGGTCGCGCTCGGACGGCAGCGTGCGGCTGGCCATGACCGCCGGCACCGTGCAGCCGAAGCCCACGAGCATGGGCACGATGCTGCGCCCCGACAGCCCGATGCGCCGCAGCAGCTTGTCCATGACGAACGCCACGCGCGCCATGTAGCCGGAATCCTCCAGCAGCGACAGGAAGAAGAACAGCGTGACGATGGTAGGCAGGAAGCTCAGCACGCTGCCCACACCGTTGAACACGCCGTCGATGATGAGCGATTGCAGCACCTCGTTCACGTGCGCCGCCGCAAGCCCCGACGCCACCACGTCGGTGAGCGCCGTGATCCCGCCGTCGAGCAGCTCGGACAGCCACGCCCCCACCACGTTGAACGTGAGCCAGAACACGAGCGCCATGATGGCGACGAACGCGGGGATGGCCGTGAAGGGGCCGGTCAGCAGCTTGTCGATGCGCGTGCTGCGCGCGTGCTCGCGACTCTCGGTCGGCTTCACCACCGTTTGCTCGCACACGCGGCCGATGAAGCTGAACCGCATGTCGGCGATGGCCGCCGCGCGGTCGAGGCCGCGTTCGGCCTCCATCTGGCAGATGATGTGCTCGAGCGCGTCCTTCTCGTTCTGGTCGAGGTCGAGCCGATCGAGCACCAGCTGGTCGCCTTCGGCCAGCTTGCTCGCGGCGAACCGCGGCGGGATGCCCGCGCGCTCGGCATGGTCCTCGATGAGCGCCATGATGCTGTGCAGGCAGCGATGGACGGCCCCGTCGTGCTCGTCGGGCGCGCAGAAGTCCTGGCGCACGGGCGGCTCCTGGAACCGCGCCACATGCAGGGCGTGGTCCACCAGCTCGGCCGTGCCCTCGTTCTTGGACGCCGAGATGGGGATGACGGGGATGCCCAGCAGCTTCTCCATCTCGTTCACGTGGATGGTGCCGCCGTTGCCCTCCACCTCGTCCATCATGTTGAGGGCCAGCACCATGGGCATGCCCAGCTCCATGAGCTGCATCGTCAGGTACAGGTTGCGCTCGACGTTCGTGGCGTCCACGATGTTGACGATGCCGCGCGGGCGCTCGTCCAGCAGGAAACGGCGCGTGACCACCTCCTCGCTCGAGTACGGCGACATGGAGTAGATGCCCGGCAGGTCGGTGACGAGCGCCTCGGGATGGCCCTTGATGCAGCCGTCCTTGCGATCCACCGTCACGCCGGGAAAGTTGCCCACGTGCTGGTTCGAGCCGGTCAGCTGGTTGAACAGCGTGGTCTTGCCGCAGTTCTGGTTGCCCACGAGCGCGAAGGTGAGCGGCGTGCCCTCCGGCAGCGGGTTCTCGCCCGCCCGGTCGTGGAACTTGCCGCCCTCGCCCAGGCCCGGATGCGGGACGGGCTTGCCCGACGCGCGGCTCTCCCGCACGTCGGCGCCGTCGCGCACGTCGTCGATCTCGATGTTGCGCGCGTCGTCGCGCCGCAACGTCAGCTCGTAGCTGTGGATGCGCACCTCGATCGGGTCGCCCATGGGCGCATGCTTCACCATGGTCACGTCGACCAGCGGGATGATGCCCATGTCCAGAAAATGCTGTCGAAGCGACCCCTCGCCGCCCACCGCGGCCACGGTTGCGGTTTTCCCGATAGGAAGATCGTTCAGAGTTGTCAACGCGTGTCTCCTCGCGTCGGCGGGACGACCCCCTCGTCCTGCCGGCTTGCTCGTCTTTTGTCCGCACCCATGGTACCGCGAAACCCCGCGCGAAGCACGGGAAAGTTGCCCATGGCGAACGCGGGCGCGCGCCGGCCGCGGCGCAACGCGAGACGCCCGCGTCGTGCGCAGGCGCAGCCGAATGTTTCACGTGAAACATTCGTTCGTATGAGGGGTGCGGGACAAAAGGAAAAGCGGAGGGAAAGGGGGGTTCCCTCCGCTTGCAAGCGCGACGGATAGCCAGACGAGAGGAGCTTCCGCCGCCGGGTCAGCAGACTGTTTCGAAGGCTTCGCGAGAATCGAACCGCTGTGGCATCGCCACCCGAGTTTCAGTTCCTTCGATCGCTTCGCTTTCGATGAAAGTTATATTAGGCTAACAACTCATCGTGCGCAATATAAGTTAACCTAGGCATACAATTTCTTCACAATCGCCGGGAAGGGGCCCTCCCCCTACGACAAGGGCCCGCGTCCTTGCGGACGCGGGCCCCCGGTCGCACCGGCGCCGTCGAACACGGCGGAGCCGGCGCGACGTGCGGCGTGCGGCGCAGCCGCGCGCGTGCGAGCGCCTACTCGGACCAGTCGTGGATGACGGCCTCGATGTTGTTGCCCTCGGGATCGTACACGAACGCGGCGTAGTAACCCGGATGGTAGTCGCGCGGGCCGGGTGCGCCGTTGTCCGTGCCGCCGGCGGCCAGCGCCGCCTCGTAGAACGCGGCCACCGCGGCGGCATCGGCCGCGCGCAGCGCGAGGTGCGTCGGGACGGCCTCGGCGCCCTCGGGCAGCGGGGCCACCCACACGTCGCCGGGCTCGCCCTCCACCAGCAGCTGCATGCCGCCGGGGTATTCGATGCCCTTCACGTACCCCAGCGGGGCAAGCGCGGCCTCGTAGAACGCCTTGGCCTGCTCGACGTCCTTCACCTTGATGCTCACATGGTCGATCATTGCGTGCTCCTTTCGTCAGCCGTTCTGCGTGCTCAACTCTTCGAGATTACCTTCCAACGGCAGCGGGCCGTCCATCTCCTCGTCTTCCGCGTCGCTCGCGCCGGCCACGTCCTCGTGCCCGGGGAGGATCATGTTCAACACGATGCCCACGATCGATCCCACGGCCAGGCCCGACAGCGAGATGGTGATCTCGCCCACCGGCACCACGATGGCGCCGGCCGTGCTGTACGCGATGCCCAGCGACAGCACGAGGATGAGCGCCGTGATCAGCACGTTGCGGCTCTTCATGAAGTCGACGTGGTTCTCCACGAGGTTGCGGATGCCCACCGCCGAGATCATGCCGTACAGCACGAGCGACACGCCGCCGATGACGCAGGCCGGCATGGCCGCGATGACGGCAGCGAACTTCGGGCAGAACGAGAACGCGATGGCGAACAGCGCCGCCAGGCGGATGACGCGCGGGTCGAACACCTTCGTCAGCGCCAGCACGCCCGTGTTCTCGCCGTACGTCGTGTTCGCCGGCGCGCCGAACAGCGACGCGAGGATGGTGGCCAGGCCATCGCCCAGCAGCGTGCGATGCAGGCCGGGCTCGGCGATGTAGTTGCGGTTGCAGGTGGAGCTGATGGCCGACACGTCGCCGATGTGCTCGATCATCGTGGCGAACGCCAGCGGCATGATGGTGATGATGGCCGTGATGGCCAGACCCGCGTCGAACTGCGCACCGAAGATGGAGAACACCGTATCGTTCCAGGTGAACGGCATGCCGATCCACGCCGCCTCAGCAACGCCCGTGAAGTCCACGACGCCCGCGGCGGACGCCACGACGTACGACCCCACCACGCCCAACAGGATGGGGATGATCTTGATCATGCCCTTGCCCCAGATGTTCGCGATGACGATGATGGCGATGGCCACGAGCGCGATGGGCCAGTTCGTCGACGCGTTCGTGATGGCCGAGCTGGCCAGGATGAGGCCGATGGAGATCACGATGGGGCCGGTGACCACGGGCGGGAAGAAGCGCATGACGCGCGTGGGCCCGAACACCTTGAACAGCGCCGACAGCACGAGGTACAGCAGACCCGCGCACGCCACGCCCAGGCAGGCGTACGGCAGCAGGTCGGCCTCGCCGTTCGGCGCGATGGCCGCGTAGCCCGCGATGAACGCGAACGACGAGCCGAGGAACGCGGGCACCTTGCCCTTCGAGATGAAGTGGAACAGCAGCGTGCCCACGCCCGCGAACAGCAGCGTCGCGGAAACGGACAGGCCGGTCAGCGTCGGCACCAGGATGGTGGCGCCGAACATGGCGAACATGTGCTGCAGCCCGAACACCGCCATCTTCGGCTTGCCGAGCTTCCGTGCGTCGTAGATTGCCTCGGGACTGTCTTGAGCCCCCATCGTCGGCGTCGCTTTGCCCTCGCTCACGTGGTACCCCTTGTCTGTCGAGCCTTCGCCTACCGGCCGCCCGACCCAGGAGCACCCGGGCTGACCAGTAGTATTTTGCCACAACATGGGGCGCTGTGCAGCATCAATGCCGACGGGGCGCCTTACTTTTTCCGCGACGGCCGTCGGAAGCGCCAGCGCCCGAGCGCCCGCCCTGGGGCTTCGTCGGGGACGAGGGCCGGGGCTTCGCACCAGCTTGGGGCTTCGCACCGGTTTTCGGCTTCGCACCGGCCCGGGGCTTCGCGCCAGCCTCGCCCTTGCCCTTGTCCCTGCCGCCGCCCTGCCCCTGGGGTCGCAGCAGGCACGTCGGCCCGAACCCCACCAGGTCCATGCGTCCGGCGCGGCGCAGCGCCTCCAGCACGAGCTCGCGGTTCTTCGGATCGCGGTACTGGATGAGCGCGCGCTGCAGCGCCTTCTCGTGCGGGCTCTTCGGCACGTACACCGGCTGCATGGTGCGCGGGTCCACGCCGGTGAAGTACATGGCCGTGGACATCGTGGAGGGCGTGGGATAGAAGTCCTGCACCTGCTCGGGCATGTAGCCGAGGTCGCGGCAGTACTCCGCCAGCTCGATGGCCTCGTCGAGCGTGGAGCCGGGATGCGACGACATGAGGTACGGCACGAGGTACTGCTTCTTGTCCAGCTGCTCGTTGACGCGCGTGAAGCGCTCGGAGAAGCGCTGGTACACGAGGTTGCGCGGCTTGCCCATCACCGACAGCACCGCGTCCGACACGTGCTCGGGCGCCACCCGCAGCTGGCCGCTCACGTGGTAGGCGCACAGCTCGCGGAGGAACGCGTCGCCGTGCTCCTCGTCGGCCAGCGCGAAGTCGAACCGGATGCCCGAGCGCACGAACACCTTCTTCACGCCCGGCAGCTTGCGCAGGCGGCGCAGCAGGCCCAGGTAGTCGCCGTGGTCGGCGTTCAGCTGCTTGCAGGGCTCGGGATACAGGCAGCGTTTGTTCGGACACGCGCCCGCTTTCAGCTGCTTGGCGCACGCCGGGGCGCGGAAGTTCGCCGTCGGGCCGCCCACATCGTGGATGTAGCCCTTGAAGTCCGGCTCCTCGATGATGGCCTGAGCCTCCTCCACGAGCGAGTCGTGGCTGCGCACCTGCACGATGCGCCCCTGGTGGAACGTGAGCGCGCAGAACGAGCACTCGCCGAAGCAGCCGCGGTTGCTGGTCAGGCTGAACTTCACCTCGCTGATGGCCGGCACGCCCCCGGCCTGCTCGTACATCGGGTGGTACGTGCGCGCGTACGGCAGCCGGTACACGGCGTCCATCTCGCTTTCCGTGAGCGGCGCGGCCGGCGGGTTCTGCACGACGAACTCGTGGTCGGAATAGGGTTCCACGAGGCGCTTGCCGGTGAACGGGTCGCTGTTTCGGTACTGCACGGCGAAGCTGCGCGCGTAGTCCAGCTTGTCGGCCTGCAGGGCGGGAAACGACGGCAGCGTCTCGGCGTCGTACACATGCTCGAGCGAGGAGGCGCGGAACACCGTGCCGTCGATGAACGTGAGGTCCTCGATGGCGAGGCCCGCGTTCAGCGCGTCGGCGATCTCGATGACGGAGTGCTCGCCCATGCCGTACGACACGAGGTCGGCGCCGGAGTCCAGCAGGATGGAGCGCTTGAGCTTGTCCGACCAGTAGTCGTAGTGCGCGAGCCGCCGCAAGCTGGCCTCGATGCCGCCGAGGATGAGAGGGGTCTTCTTGTACGTGCGCCTGATCAGGTTGCCGTACACCACGGCCGCGTGGTTCGGGCGCTTGCCCGCCTCGCCGCCCGGAGAGTACGCATCGCTGCGGCGGCGCTTCTTCGCCACCGTGTAATGGTTCACCATCGAGTCCATGTTGCCGCTCGACACGAAGAACCCCAGCCGCGGCTCGCCGAACACGGCGATGCTTTGGGGGTCGTTCCAATCGGGCTGGGCGATGACGCCCACCTTGTAGCCGTTCGCCTCCAGCAGCCGGGTGATGATGGCCATGCCGAACGAGGGATGGTCGACGTACGCGTCTCCCGACACGAACGCAAAATCGACCCGATCCCAGCCGCGCTCCAGCATCTCCTCGCGCGTCACCGGCAGAAACGCCGTTTCCATGGCCCATCCTCCCATCTTGTTTGCGCTTCGAGTCTACCCTATACGCAAAGAACCACCGAGGCACAATGCCCCGGTGGTTCAAAATCGCACAACAACGAAAGGCTAGCCCTGCGCGGGCGGCTGCCCGGTGGGCGGCACGTGCGGCGGCTGCTGCACGGGCGGATAGCCCGCCGCGCCGGCAAGCTCGAAGGGCATGGGGTCGTCCTGGCCGCGCCATGCGGGCACGTCGAACTGGCGCGTCCAATAGCCCAGCGCGCGCACGATCATCATCTCGACGAACACGTACATGCCCGTGCTCAGGATGCCGCACAGCACCGCGAACACGAGGATGATGCCGCCCGTGGCGAACACGATGGCCCAGACGGCGGCGCCGGGATGCGACGACTGGATGTTCAGGTTGCCGCCCGTCATCGCGAAGCCGATGAACAGCCCGATGAGCACGAGGACGAATATGAGGATGGACACGACGATGCCGATGACGACGGCCAGCACGATGGCCATGCCGAGGATGCGCAGCAGGCCGCTGAAATCGTGGCGGATCATGGCCCAGACCTTGCCGAACTGGAAGCCGGCGCCCAGACGGCCGTACACGCTCATGCGCATGGAGCCCACCCACGAGAACAGCGTCGCGAAGAACGAAGCTGCGATGATGAGCAGGGAGAATATCATCGTGGACAGACCGACGAACATGAACAGGCCGCCGTGCCCCCGTCCCGACCAGGCGGTGCCCATGCCGGTGATGGCACCCCACACCGCTTCGAGGATCCACGGCGCCAGCATGCACACGAAGCCGATGACCATCGCGAAGAAGCCGCGGCTGTACAGCTTGCCGTCCTCGTTGCCGAAGATGCGCTTCGGCAGGGGTCCGTGCACGTTCCAGGCGATGTCGCGCGCCCACCCGTACAGGTAGCCCAGCACGACGAGCCAGCCGAAGATGGGAATGAGGCTGAGCAGCGACAACAGCACGAGCTTGCCGAACCAGCCCGGGGAGTTCTTGATATCCTGCCAAGCGGCGTTGAAGTAACCGGTTTGCATAGTGACCTTCTTTTCCTTAGCGTTTGGCACCCACTATAAGCGCGCACCCCCGCCAGCGTCCGTTTCGTTGCCATTCCGTCAGTAAGGTGAAGCGCCTGCCGCAGCGGCGCGGAGCACCGTCCGGGGCCAGGGCGTTTCCGCGCCAAAGCTCGGGCACCCAGACAGCGAGCGACCCCCAGAATCTGGGGGTCGCTCAGCGTCAGGCACGTTCGACGGTCGTCAGACCAGCGAACGGAAGTTACTTGATGGTGACGACAGCGCCGGCTTCCTCGAGCTTGGCCTTGATCTCCTCGGCCTTCTCCTTGTTCACGCCCTCCTGGATCGGCTTCGGGGCGCCCTCGACCAGCTCCTTGGCCTCCTTCAGGCCCAGGCTCGTGATCTCACGGACAACCTTGATGACGGCGATCTTGTTGTCGCCGAAGCCCTCGAGCACGACGTCGAACTCGGTCTTCTCCTCGGCGGCAGCGCCACCCTCGGCAGGAGCGGCGGCGGCCACGGCCACGGGGGCGGCGGCGGAAACGCCAAAGGTCTCCTCGATGTCCTTCACCAGTTCGGACGCCTCGAGCAGGGACATCTCCTTGAGGGCCTCAATGATCTCTTCGCGAGTAACAGCCATGTTAGTTCCTTTCAAAGTGGTCGGATCTCATCCGACCGGTACGTTTCAGCTTTCGGTTAGGCAGCGCTCATCACGCTGCCAGCGCTGCGTTTAAGCAGCTTCTTTCTGGTCGGCCACAGCCTTCGTGACCTGAGCAAGACCGCTCGGCACGCCGTTGAGGGCAACAGCGAGGCCGCGAGCGACACCGGAAATGGCGCCGGCGATCTGAGCCAGGAGCTCTTCGCGAGACGGGAGAGAAGCGATGGCCTCCACCTGTGCGGCGGACACCTGCGCGCCTTCCATCAAGCCACCCTTGATCTCCAGGTTCTTGTTGGTCTTGGCGAACGTCTTCACGGCCTTGGCAGCCGCAGCCACATCGTCGCCGGCGAACACGAACGCGCTCGGACCCGCAAGCATGTCGTCGAGCGTGGGCAGGTTCGACTCCTCCAGGGCGATGTGCATGAGCGTGTTCTTGTACACCTTCAAGCTCGCACCGGATTCGCGGATCGCCGTACGCAGCGCCTGGATGTCCTTCACCGTCAGACCGCAGTAGTCGACCACCCACACGGCGGAAACGCCGTCCAGGTCGCCTTTGATCTTCGTGAGCATCTCTTGATTCTTTGCGTTGGGCATGTAGTACACCTCCTTCTTCTCAAACTCGGGTTCCGCCCCTCGCGGGTGGGAATCGTCGCTTGAAAACAAGAAACGACCCCCCGCCGTCTCGTGACAGCAGGGGGTCGTCAAAGCGCGAAACTTATCAGAACCACCTCGGCGGGCCGCATTCCTGCGATTAAACCTCATCGGTACCAGCTGTCTTGGGCAGCGGAACAAACTAAACAACTCGCTTATTCTACCCTACCCAAAACGAATGTCAAGCGTTTTCCACGCGCCACGCCAACACCGTGACGCCGTCCTACGCCGCGTCTCCCTTGGCGTCGGCCGTCGCGTCGGCTTCCTTCGCGGTTTGCTCGGCAGCCTTCTCGCTCGTACCCGCCTTCGAGCTATCGAGGATCTCCTCGACGGGGTTCGTCGGCTCGGCTTCCACGTACGTGAACGAGATGGTGTCGCCTTCCTTGTACCCGACGATCTCGATGAGGCCGGGCAGCGCGAAGTCGTAGATGCCCTCGCCCTCGTCAAGCGTCACGTAGAAGTGCGAGTTGCCCTCCATCACCGCCTGGGCGATGGTGGAGATGGTGCCCTGCATCTCAAGCGATCCGGTGTCGACGCCCTCCTCGGTCAGCACGCCGTTCGTGGCGAGCAGCGCCTGGTAGGCCTTCTGGCACTCGGCCACCGTGTTGCCCACGGCCACGTTCTGGTAGCGCTGGATGTCGAGCATGGCGAACTGCTTCACGAGGCCCGCGTCGTCCTTGAGCGCCATGAAGTACGTCGGCTGCCCCGACACGTTGATCAGCAGCGGGAACGTTGCCTGGTAGCGCAGGTTCTGCACCTGGCCCTCGGCCGACTGCATGGCCGAATCCTCGGTCGCGCCCGACACCGAGTAGAAGTGCGACTCGGCCGTGCGCTGGTTGATCAGCACGAAGCCCACGATGGAGTTGTCCGCCGTGGCCGAGGTGACGCCCGTGTACACCCACACGTCGTCGTCCTTGGCGATGTAGTTGTACCCCAAGTTGCCGTCGGTTCCCGGCGTGGTCTGCACGACGTTGCGCTGGCCCAGCACCGAGTTCAGCCAACCGTCCTTGTACTTGCCCGACCAGTTGTACTGCTCCAGCAGCAGGTCGGTGGGATAGGCGTGATCCACCCACTGCGGCACGTCTTCGATGGCCAGGTCCTGCGTCTCGCCCGTGGTGGCGTCCACCATGACCACGCGGCTGATGGTGGTGCCTCCGAACAGGCCGATGGTACGCGACTGCACCGGGCAGATCCACCACGGGTGGCCGTCGTCGTCGATCTCGAACGACTTCTGGTCGAACATGTAGAACGGGTAGCTCAGCTGCACGTGGCGGTCGATGTTGCGCGCGAGCGGCTCAGACTCCGAGTAGTAGATGGGGCTGTCGTCGAGCCGCACGATCTCGGCGTCCTGCGTCGTCATGTTCACGAGCGCATACGCCGGGATGCCGCCGTCGCGGTTCGTGAACCACTTGAACAGGTCGGCGTACGCAAGCGGGCTCACGCGCACCGGGGCGTTCTGGTAGTTGATCTGGCTGTACAGCGGCGAGATCTCGAACTGGCTGACGAAGTCGGGGATGGAGCCCATCTCGCGGTTGCCCAGCAGGATGGCCGAGCTGCGGTCGATGACCGGGATCTCGGAGTAGTTGACTTCCTTGATGTCGTCGGCGAACGTCTCCGTCTCCGTCTGCAGCACGTTGGCGTACTTCGCCGCGTTGCCCGGGAAGATCGACAGCGACGCCACGGCGCCGATCACGCCGATCACGGCCACGAGCACCGGCAGGTACGATGCCCACTTGAACGCCTTGGCCTTGCCCGCGTTCGGCTCCACCTTGCTCGTGCCGTTCTTGTAGCTGTACGACCGGCTCCAGAACAGCAGGAACAGCGGCAGCAGGATGAACACGGCCACGAACATCCACGTATCGGTCGAGTGGATGTTGATGGGCGGATGGAACCACCAGTAGGCCCCGAGGCCGACGAGGATGATGACGATGGCGGCCACGATGAGGGCGCGTTTGCCCCACGAGGCCATGCGGTCGGCGAACGGGATCTCCACGTTCACGTGCGGAGGCTGAGCGCCGCCGCCCCCGCCTCCGGCGCGTCCTGCCCCGCCCGACGGCGCTTCATGGTCGGCATCGAACCGACCGTCCACGTTTACCCCTGATTGTTTGAGCGCTTCGATCAGCGCATCGAATCCGGATGTCTGTTTCACGGCATCCCTTCCCAAGCGTACCGATAGTTAAAGTATCCAGTATACGACAAAGCGCCCGACCGCTCTTCGCAATCGGGCGCCGACGTTACCTCTTCTTTACAAAAGGCTGCGCAGCACGAACGGCAGGATGCCGCCGTGCTGGTAGTAGCGGCCCTCGGTGGGCGTGTCCACGCGGACGGTCGCCCGGAACGTCGTCGTCTGGCCGTCCGCGCGCTCGGCGGTCACGTCCACCACGCGCGGCTCGGGCAGCCCCTGCGAGAAGTCGATGGGCGCCACCGTGTACAGCTCCGAACCGTCCAGTCCCAGGCTCTCGGCGCTCTCTCCCTCTTGGAACTGCAGCGGCAGGATGCCCATGCCGATGAGGTTCGACCGATGGATACGCTCGAAGCTCTCGGCGAACGCGGCGCGGATGCCCAGAAGCGCCGGGCCCTTCGCCGCCCAGTCGCGCGACGAGCCGCTGCCGTACATCTTGCCGGCCACCACCACGAGCGGCGTTTCCGCAGCCTCGTAGTCCATGGCCGCGTCGAACAGCGGGCGCACCTCGCCGGTGGCGAAGTCGCGCGTCCAGCCGCCCTTCTTCCCCTCGGCCAGCTTGTTCTGCAGCTTCACGTTGGCGAAGGTGCCGCGCATCATCACCTCGTGGTTGCCGCGGCGCGCGCCATAGGTGTTGAAGTCGGCCGGAGCCACGCCGCGCTCCTCCAGGTAGCGGGCCGCGGGCGAGTCGGCGGCAATGGAACCCGCCGGCGAGATGTGGTCGGTGGTGATGAAGTCGCCCAGCAGCGCAAGCGCGCGAGCGGCCTCAACGGGCTTCGGCGCGGAGGGCTCGCGCTCCATGCCGTCGAAGTACGGGGCGCGGCGCACGTAGGTGGACGCGTCGTCCCAGCTGAACGTGTCGCTGGGTTCGCTGCCCAGCGCGGCCCAGGCCGCATCGCCGTCGTACAGGCCGCGCGTGCCCTCCTCGTACAGGGAGCAGTCCACATGCTGGGCCACCAGCGCGGCGATCTCCTCGTCGCTGGGCCAGATGTCGGCCAAGAGCACCGGGGTGCCGTCGGGGCGCGTTCCCAGCGCGTCGTGCTCGAGGTCCGCGTCCATGGTGCCCGCCAGCGCGTAGGCGATGACCGCGGCGGGAGCCGCCAGGTAGTTCTGCGACACATCGGGCGAGATGCGACCCTCGAAGTTGCGGTTGCCCGACAGCACGCTGGCCAGCTCGATGTCCTCGGCCACCTCGTGCAGCTCGTCCAGGATGGGACCCGAGTTGCCGATGCAGCTCATGCAGCCGAAGCCGCACGTGTAGAAGCCCAGCGCCCGCAGCCCGTCCAGCAGCCCGGCGCGCTCCAGCAGAAGCTCGGTGGCCTTGCTGCCCGGAGCCAGCACGCACTTCACCCAAGGCTGGGGCTTGAGGCCGGCGTCGGCAGCCTTCTTCGCAACGAGGCCCGCGGCCAGCATCATCGAGGGGTCGGTAGCCGTCGTGCAGCTGGTCACCGCCGCGATGGCCAGCGCGCCGTGGGTCAGCTCGCACGCTTCGCCGTCGAGATCGACCGCCACGCGCTTGGACAGGTCGAGGCCGCGCTCGTCGCACACGGAGCGGAATCGCTCCTGCACCGCCGACAGAGGGATGCGGTCGTGCGGGCGCGACGGGCCGGCCAGCGAGCGCTCCACGGCGCCCAGGTCGAACTCGATCACCTCGGCGTAGGTGCGCGCGGGCGCGTCAGCGTCGTTCCAGAAGCCCTGCGCCTTGGCGTAAGCTTCCACGAGCGCCACCTGCTGCTCGCTGCGGCCGGTCAGACGCAGATACGTCAGCGTCTGCTCGTCCACCGGGAACAGCGTGCAGGTGCTGCCGTACTCGGGCGTCATGTTGGAGATGCACGTGCGCTGCGTGGCGCTGAGCGCGTCGAGGCCCGGGCCGAAGCACTCCACGAAGCAGCCCACCACGCCCTTCGCGCGCAGCATCTGCGCGAACGACAGCGCCACGTCCATGGCTGCCACGCCCTCGCCCAGCTCGCCCGTCAGGCGCACGCCCACCACCTTCGGCACGAGCGTGGTGATGGGCTGGCCGAGCGCGGCCGCTTCGGCCTCGATGCCGCCCACGCCCCAGCCCAGCACGCCGATGCCGTTGGCCGTGGGCGTGTGGCTGTCGGTGCCCACCAGCGTGTCGAAGTACGCCGTCGGCGGCTCGCCGGGCGCGCCGTCGGCGGTCATGGTCACGTGGGCGAACTGCTCGATGTTCAGCTGGTGGCAGATGCCCGCTCCGGGGGGCACGATGCGCACGTTCTCGAACGATTCCTGCGACCACTTCAAGAAGTCGTAGCGCTCCTTGTTGCGCGAGAACTCCAGCTCCATGTTCTGTGCGAGCGCGCCCGCGCAGCCGGCGACGTCGGCGATGACCGAATGGTCGATCACGAGGTCGCAGGGAATCTGCGGGTTGATCTTCGTCGGGTCGCCGCCCAGCTGAGCGCAGGCCTCGCGCATCACGGCGAAGTCCACGAACACGGGCACGCCCGTGAAATCCTGGAACAGCACGCGCGCCGGCGAGAACTCGATCTCGCTGCCCACGACGCCCGCGCGCCCCGCTTCCACGATGCGCGCGGCCAGCTCCTCGGCCGCCTCCGGCGTTTCGGCGTTGCGCAGCACGTTCTCCAGCAGCACCGTCAGCGAGTACGGCAGCTGCTCCGAGCCGGCGACGGCCGAGACCGGATAGTAGGCGTACGTCGTGCCGTTCACGTTCAGCGTCGAAGCGAATCGGCTGTTCTCTTGGCTCATAGGTTCTCCTTACTCCAACGTTTTAGAATGCCGCGATCAGGGCATCGGTGAATTCCGTGCAGCTTGCCGCCGGCTTGGACGAGCCGGTGGCCTTGCGAATGTCGGCGGTCAGGTGCGCGCCCTCCGCGTACACGGCGCGCACCGCACGGCGGATGCGCTCGGCCGCCTCCGCTTCCCCCAGATAGTCGAGCATCATAGCCGCCGACAGTATCTGGGCGGTGGGATTGGCCTTGTCTTGCCCCGCGATGTCGGGCGCGCTGCCGTGCACAGCTTCGAACACAGCGTACTCGTCGCCGATGTTCGCGCCCGGTGCGATGCCGAGGCCCCCCACGAGACCTGCGGCCAGGTCGCTGGCGATATCTCCGTAGAGGTTCGGGAACACGACCACGTCGAACTGCGCAGGATCCATAACCATGTTCATGCAGAACGCGTCGACGATGCGCTCTTCGAACGCCGCATCTTCGGCGCGCCCTGCGGCAACCTCGCGCGCTGCGCGCAAAAACAAGCCGTCGGTATGCTTCATGATGTTCGCCTTGTGCACGGCGGTCACCTTGCGGCGTCCGTGCCTGCGCGCGTAGTCGAACGCGAAACGCACGATCCGTTCGGACGCCGCCTTCGAGATCGGCTTGACGGAGATGCCGGAATCGGGACGGATAGCGCCCGCGCCCTCTTCCTCGCACAGCGCGATCAGCTTGCGGGCGCCCTCGGAGCCCTCTTCGAACTCGATGCCCGCGTACAGGTCTTCGGAGTTCTCGCGGACGATGACGATATCCACGCCGTCGTAGCGGCCGCCCGCCCCCGGAATGGACAGCACGGGACGCAGGCACGCGTACAGGCCGAGCTCCCGGCGCAACGCCACGTTCACGCTGCGGAATCCCGTGCCCACCGGCGTGGCGACGGGACCCTTGATGGCAACCTTGTTCCGCTTGACCGCCTCGATGGTAGAAGCAGGCAGCGGCGTGCCGTGCTCCTCCACGAGATGCGCCCCCGCCTCGGCCACATCCCAAACGATATCGGCGCCGCTGGCCTCCACCACCCGTTGCATGGCGGCCGACGTCTCCGGGCCGATGCCGTCACCGGGTACGAGGGCCACGGTATGCGATGCCATGTTCTCTCCTTCTGCAATTGTTCGAACGATACCCCTTTGCGCCGCCTTCTAGGTCGACGCGACGAAACGAGCCCGGAAGGCTCGTCGGAATGCCGTGCGCTAGTCCTGCACGTTGTCGATGATTTGCTGCGCACGGCGCTTGAGCGGCCCTTTGCCGTTGGAGGCGTCGAAGGCCATGCGCGCGCCCAGCTCTTTCTTCACGGAAGGTGCCAGCTTGCCCGCCGAAAAGTCGATAACCGACACCAGCATATCCTGGAACTCCAGGTCGCCATGGTAGCACTGGATAGCCTCGTCGATGAGAGGCCACACACGCTCAGAACGGTTCTCCGTCGTAGCGCCCAGCTTGCAGAGGAACCGCATGGCCGCCAAACGCACCGGCCCGCTCTCCTCGTCGAACAACGCGGTTTCGGCTCCGGGAACCGCTTTGTCGCACGTGCGGGAATCGTGGTCGACCATCGTGGTGAGGATATCGAGGCACTCCCAGCGCGTCTGGGCTTCGGGGCGATTCAGCGCGTCGATGACGGCAGCGCCGAACGGGATCATCAAATCGGGATGATCCTTGGCAAAGAAGGAGAGCGCCGCTGCTGCGTTCTGGCGCTCGCGCCTCGACGGACCCGACAGCGCACCCACCAGCTGCTTGAACTTGCGTTCGTTTCCGAATGCCTCTTCGGCGATGTTCCTGGCTCCCTGTGTCTTTTCGCTCACCGCTCGCTCCTCGTCCTCATGTGGGAAAATGTATAGTATTCTCCCTTTCCATTATACCCTCGGCCGCCAAGCGCCCCCGCAGCAAGCGCAGAATTAACATGAGCGAAACCGATAGGCGGCAGCCGAAAACCCGGCAATACGACTGAGCGGACGCAAGCGTGGTCGAATGCGAAAGCGGCAGCCCGAAAGGGCCGCCGCTCAAGGCAGTGTGCGTGTCAGTCGAGGTTATTCCGGCAGCTCGCTGGCCTTGTTGTCGCCCGACTGGAGCTTGCCGATGCCCTCGTCGTACTTCGACTTGATATCCTGGATGCGCTGATCGTACGTGGAGTAGTCGAAGGGCTGTTCCTCGGTGGCGCTGTCGATTTCCGTATACAGGTCGATATAGGAGTTCAGCGCGTCCTTGAGATCGGCCGTGCCGTCGACGTACTCCTTCTGGATATCCTTGAGGGCGTCGGGGACGTTGAGGTTGTTCAGGTCGTCGATAGCCTTGAACGCGTTGTCGGCCTGCGTGCGCATGCCCACCACGTCGCCGCGCGATACCGCATCGGTAAAGCTCTCCAGACGGCTCTTCAGGTCGTCCATAGTTTGGTTGACCTGGGTCATGTACTGACGGTTCTCGGATTGCTGTTGCGCGGCCGCCGTATCCTGCTGCGCGCATCCGCCCAGAGCCGCCACCATCAAGACGCCTGCGAACATGGCGACCAGCACCTTGGCGAATCTCGTATGTTTCATGTCTTACCTGCTCTCTTGCATCGAATCATCGTTGAACTATCGTAGCGGTTCGCCCGCCGTCGCGCCGGGGATGCGACGCGTTCGTATCGGAACGGTTTCCGGGTCCGCAACCTAGCTTGCCGGCTTGTCCGTCGTGCCTCCGGGGTCGGGCGTCGGCGTGGGAGTGGGCGTCGGATCGGGATCCGGCTTCGGCGTCGGATCGGGGGTTGGAGTAGGAGTCGGATCGGGCGTGGGCGTGGGCGTGGGCGTCGGCGTGGGCGTCGGCGTGGGAGTAGGCGTCGGCGCAGGATCGTCCTTGCCCTTGTCGGCGTCCTTGTCCTCGGCGTCCTTCTTCTTCTCGTCATCCTTCTCGTCGTCGGTGTTCGACGAGCTAGCGGACCCTCCCACATGGTAGGTCGGATCGGAGAAGTTCTTGTACGTGGGATCGGCCGCCTGCGGGAACTGCTCGGTCGGCTGGCCGTCGAGCACCGCGCTCATGAAGGTGCGGAACACGTCGCCGGCACCCACACGGGCCGGCAGCGTTTTGACATTCGCGGGATCGCCCAACCAGACGGCCACCGCCATCTGCGGCGTGATGCCACAGAACGTGATGTCCTTGTACTCGGTGGACGTGCCCGTCTTCGCAGCGACCACCTGCCCATTCGGCAGCGCCGCTTCCGTACCCGTACCGTCCGAGCTGTTCACGACGGTCTTCATGACCTCGACAGCCGCATGGGCGACCTCGGGCGAGATGACCTGCTCGCTATGCGTTTTGGAAAGCGAGGCGTCGGGCGTGGTGTTGTCGACGATCACCTCGCCCTTCGAGTTCGTGATGGTGAGGACGGGCGTGGGATCGACGCGCACGCCGCCGTTGGCGATGATGGCGTAGGCGCTGGCCATGTCGAGCATCGTCACGTTCGACTGGCCCAGCGTGAGCGACGGATTAGCCTCGAGCGTCGAGCCGATTCCCATCTTCTTGGCCGTCGCAATCACCTTGTCGATGCCGAGCGCCATCTCAAGGCGCACGAAACCCGTGTTCGACGACTTCGCGAAAGCCCGCTGGATGCTTATGGTACCGTAATTGTTGTTGTCGATGTTCTGCAGGGCGTTGGCTCCCGTGTATCCCGTATTGGGAATAGTGGCCGGCGACGAGCAGTCCACCATCGTCTGCGGGCTGATGCCCGCTTCGAGCGCTGCGATGAGCGTGAACACCTTGAACGAGGAGCCGGACGGACGGCCCGGATTGGGAACGCCGCGCTCGCCCGTGGCCAGGTTCAGCTTGTTGTTCTCCCAGTCGTCGCCGCCCACCATCGCCTTAATAAAGCCGGTTTCGGGCTCGATGGCCACGAGCGCGCCGTTGATGGCCGGATCGAGGCTCTCCCGCTTCTCCTTGATGGCGGCCTCGGCGGCCTCCTGAGAGTCGACGTCCAGCGTCGTCTGGATGGTCAGGCCGCCCTTGAAGATCTCGTCCTCGGAGTAGCGGTAGTCGCCGTCGGGATCCATGAGCAGGTCGCGCACGTAGCTGCTGAAATAAGGATACTTCTCCAGGCCATCCACCGTGGTCTCGGTCGGGTTGAGCACGATGCCCTCCGCTTGGGCGGCATCGTGCTCTTCCTGGGTGATGTAGCCGTTCGTCAGCATGCGATCCAGCACGAGGTTGCGACGCGCGAGGCAGTTGTCCTCATGGTCGATGGGATTGTTGTACGTCGGCGACTGCGGAATGCCGATGAGCGCGGCCGCTTCGGCCAGCGTGAGCTCGCTTGCATGCTTCGAGAAGTAGCGCTGCGACGCGGCTTCAATGCCGTAGGCGCCGGAACCGTAGTTGATGGTATTAAGGTACATGAGCAGGATCTCGTCTTTGGAGTACTGTTCCTCCAACTTGACGGAGAGGTACATCTCGCGCACCTTGCGCTTGAACGAGATATCGTTCATCTCGTCGGCCAGGATAGTGTTGCGCACGAGCTGCTGCGTGATGGTGGACGCGCCCTCCTTGCCGGAACCGGTGAGGTTCACGTACACCGCGCGCGCGATGCCCGCGAGGTCGAAACCGCCGTGTTCGTAGAAGCGCTCGTCCTCGGTGGCCACGGTGCCCTCGCGCACGTACTCGCTGATCTGGTCGAGCTCGACGGGGTCGCGGTACTCGACCTGGAAGCGGGCGAGCTCCGTACCGTCCGACGCCAGCATGATCGACGGCAGCGACGAGTTGAGCTGGCCGGCATCGGACACGTCGTAGTCCTCAAGGTCGCCGATCCACGACGAACCGAGGGCGTAGACGCCTGAGAAGCCGGCGACGATCACGGCCAAAAAGACCGTGAACACCGCAAGGAAGCCGATGGAAGGATGTTTTTTCTTGATCCCCGGCCTATTCTTTATAGAACGTGAAGCCACGTGTCACCTCCAAAAAACTCCGCCCATTGTAACATCGGGGGTTAGGCCCCCATGAAACAACACAAGTTTGTTGGAAAAAGGTCATAAGGAGAAATGCCCGGTCGGGAGCTCAAAACGTGGTTGATGCAAGCAGGGTGCAGCGCTTTTTTCTCGGGCGCGGGAGCCCGCTTGCGGTCCGTTGCGCGCGTGCCGCGCCGATTCGAGACGCTCGCAGCGTGCGATCGGCGCGGCGAAGGACGCTCGGGCCTCAGGCGGTGCCCCCGCGCCAAAAGGCGCTGCGCTTATCCCGCAAGCACCGCCTCGTCGGCCGCGAGGGCGTCTTTCGCAAGCGCCAGCTGCGCGCGCACCGCAGCATGGCCCGTGCCGCCCTCGGTGGTGCGTGCCGCGACGATGCTCTCCAGATCGAGCGAGGCCGTGATGTCCTCCTCGAACAGGTCGCTTTCGGCTTTGAAGTCGGCCAGCGTCAAGTCGTCCAAGTCGCAGCCGCGCTGTTCGCACACCAGCACGAGATGCCCCACCACCTCGTGGGCGCGCCTGAACGGCATCCCCTTCTTGGCCAGGTAGTCGGCCACGTCGGTGGCCGCCAGGTAGCCCTTCTTCGCCTGCGCCGTCATGGCCTCGGGCACCACGCGCATCGTCTCGATCATGCCGGCCGCGCACACGAGGCAATCCTCCAGCGTCTTGGCCGCGTCGATGGCGCCCTCCTTGTCCTCCTGGAGGTCCTTGTTGTACGCCAGCGGCAGCGCCTTCATGGTGACCAGCAGCGCCACGAGGTCGCCCACCACGCGGCCCGTCTTGCCGCGGATGAGTTCGGCGAAATCGGGGTTCTTCTTCTGCGGCATGATGGACGAGCCCGTGGAGAACGCGTCGGACAGCTCGATGAACCCGAACTCCGAACTGGACCACAGCACGATCTCCTCGCACAGGCGCGACAGGTGCATGCACGACACGCTGCACGCGTACGACAGGTCCAGCAGGAAGTCGCGGTCGGACACGGCGTCCAGCGAGTTCGGGATCACCCGCGAGAAGCCCAGCTCGGCCGCCGTCATCTGCCGATCGAGCGGGTACGTGGTGCCCGCGAGCGCCGCCGAACCCAGCGGGCTCGCATCGGCCGCCGCGCGCGCAGCCGCCAAACGCTCGAAGTCGCGCGCGAGCATCCACACGTAGGCCAGCATATGGTGCGAGAACAGCACCGGCTGGGCGTGCTGCAGATGGGTGTAGCCGGGCAGGACGACGTCGAAGTGCGCCTCGGCCTGCTGGACGAGCGCCTGGCGCAGCGCCACGTTCGCCGCCATGAGGTCCTCGCAGCGCTGCTTGGCGAACAGGCGCGTGTCGGTGGCCACCTGGTCGTTGCGACTGCGGCCGGTGTGCAGGCGCGCTCCCGCGTCGCCGATGTCGGCTATGAGCGCGCGCTCCACCGACATGTGGATGTCCTCGTCGTTGATGTCGAACGCGAAGTCGCCCGCCTCGATGCGCGCCTTCACGCGGTCGAGCCCCTCGACGATGGCCGCGGCATCGGCGGGCTCGATGACGCCCGCCGACGCCAGCATGCGCGCGTGCGCCTGCGACCCGGCTATGTCCTGCGCATACAGCGCCTTGTCGACCGGCAGCGATGCGCCGAAGCGTTGGGTGAACTCGCTCACGTTCTCGGTGAATCTGCCCGACCACAAAGCCATAGCGTCCCCCTTAAGCCTTCTCGGCAGCGCCCTGCAAGGCCGCTTCCGCTTCTTCGACGACCGCCGCGTTCTCAGCCTCGGCCACCTGCTTCCACACCGGCGTCACGTCCTCGTACGCACCCTTCGTCAACGGGCCGACCTTCTTCTGCGCGTCGAACAGCTCGGCCGGCGCGCCCTCCTGCCGACGGTTCGAGGCCCACGTCTTGGCAGAGAGCGTTTGCAGCTGGATGAAGCCCTTGGCCGCCGCGTGGTCGAACGAGTCGTCCTTGTCGTAGGTGGCCAGCGCGTAATCGTACAGCGAGTAGGCGCTCTTGCGGCCCACCACGGTGCAGGAGCCCTTGTAGAACTTGAGCTTCACCGTGCCGGCCACACAGCGCTGCGTGGAGGCGAGGAACGCGTCGACGGCTTCCTTGAGCGGCGAGAACCACTGGCCGTTGTACACGCACTTCGCCCACTCCTGCTCCATGCCCAGCTTGAAGTGCAGCACCTCGCGCTCCAGCACCAGGTCTTCCAGCGCCTTGTGAGCCTGGATGAGCGACAGCGCGCCCGGCGCCTCGTAGCACTCGCGGCTCTTCACGCCCACCAGCCGGTTCTCGATCATGTCGATGCGGCCGTAGCCGTGCTTGCCGGCGATCTCGTTCAGCGCGTAGATGATACCGAGGAAGCTCTTCTGGCTCCCGTCGATGACGTACGGCAGACCGCGCGCGAACTCGAGCTCCACGTACTGCGGCTCGTCGGGAGCTTCAGTGGGATCGACCGTCATCGTGTAGATGTCCGTCGGCGGCTCCATCCAGGGATCCTCCAGGACGCCGCACTCGATGGCCCGGCCCCACAGGTTATCGTCGATGGAGTACGGCGACTTCTTCGTGGTGGGAACCTCGATGCCGTGCGCCTGGGCCCATTCCATCTCCTCGGAGCGGGTGTGCAGATCCCATTCGCGCACCGGGGCGATAATCTCGATGTCCGGATCAAGCATGAGGATGCTCGCCTCGAAGCGCACCTGGTCGTTGCCCTTGCCCGTGCAGCCGTGCGCGATGTACTTCGCGCCGAACTTGTGCGCCGCGTCCACAAGGTGCTTGGAGATCAGCGGCCGGGACAGCGCGGACACGAGCGGGTACTTGTTCTCGTACAGGGCGTTGGCGGCCAGCGCCTTGGACAGGAAGTCCTGGGCGAACACGTCGCGCATGTCCACGACCAGGCATTCCACGGCGCCGGTTTTCAACGCCTTCTGCTTGATCTTCTCAAGGCCCTCATGCTCCTGCCCCACGTCGCCGACCACGGCGATGACGTCGAGGTTCTTCTCCTCCTGGAGCCACTTGATGCACACGGACGTATCCAGTCCGCCGGAATACGCCAGCACCGCTTTGTCCTTCTGCTGGGTTTGCTGAGTCTGCTGCTGAGCCATGGTAGGGTCCTTCCCCCGTGTTCGGTTGTCGTCGGGATGCCCGGTCATGGTGCGGCTGCGAAGGCGCCTCCCCCGGTGCTCGCCGGGCGGTAGGGGTATGCGCGCGCCCATCGCGGTTCTCACCGCGCAAGGCTGTCGTCGTGCGCACCACGGCTTTTCGTGGTGACAGGCATCAGAGCCGGGCGGCTCGGACGCTGTTGCTTGTACTAAGCGTGGGGATGAGTGCAGGGAGAAAAGCGTCCCCGCCAAGAAATATAGTCGACGACTAGCGTCGTCGCAGTCGGTCGATGGCGCGCTCGACTTCAACGGCAGCCTCAGGGCTCTCCGCCGCGATCATGATCGTGTTGTCGCCGGCCACCGTGCCGAGTGCTCCGCGCAGGCTGGCTTTGTCGAGCGCAGCAGAGACGCCGGCTGCTCCGCCGGAGAACGTCTTCACTACGACCATGTTGCCTGCCACGTGCACCTCTTCAACCAATTCGGATACCATGCGCTGGAGCCGCATTTCCTCAGGGAGAACGTAATAGCCCTCACGAGACTTCACCAGGCCCATGTCCATGATGTCGCGGGAGATCGTGGCTTGAGTGCATTCGTAGCCAGCGGCCTGCAGCTGATTGGCGAGATCGCGCTGCGTCTTGACATTATGTTCGCGAATGATGTCGCGAATGATGTCGTGCCGTTGTTGACGTTTTCTCATGCCCTCGATACTCTCTGTTCCCGTTCAAGAACGATCACATACGGTTCCGATCACAAGTACCTTCGCGGGGTATGCAGAATTGCGCAAGACCCAACGAAAATATGCATTAAATAGTACCCTATCCGTGAGCGTTCCGACCCCAGAATTTCAAAAAGTGCAGAAAGATTTTCGACGATCGTCCTTGCAGTCGTTATCCTGAACGAGCGCAGCGGCCCTGTCATCCCAAGCGAGTCGAAGGATCCCGCAAGGTGCCAACCGTGAGACTTCCTGCTGTCGCCGCTCGGGATCCTTCGACTCCGCGCTTCGCGCCTCGCCCAGGATGACAGCCTACGGCGCCTCGCTCAGGATGACAGCTGCCCTTTCAGGACAACAGCGCCGCAAGCTTCTGCACCAGCACGTCCACGTCCTCCTTCGAACACACCAGCGGAGGTAGGAAGCGCAGCGTGCGCGGGCCGGTGAAGTTGAGCAGCAGGCCCTCGTCCAGGCCGGCCAGCACCACGTCGGGGGCGCTCACGCCCTCGGCGAGGTCGCAGGCCACCATGAGCCCTAGGCCGCGCACCTCTTCCACCTGCGGCAGCGCCGTCAGCTTCTCGCGCAGGTACGCGCCCGTGCGCTCGGCATTGCCGGCGGCGTCCTCGGCGGCAAGCGCCCGCACGGTGGCTTCAGCCGCCGCGACGGCCAGGCAGCTGCCCCCGAAGGTGGAGCCGTGGTCGCCCGGATCGAACGACGCCGCCACCTGGGCGCGCGCAGCGCACATGCCCATGGGGAAGCCCGAGGCGATGCCCTTGGCAATGGTCACCACGTCGGGCGTGACGCCGAAGTGCTGGAACCCGAAGGGATGCGTGCCGCAGCGGTACATGCCGCATTGGATCTCGTCGCACATGAACAGCGCGCCGCACTCGGCGGTGAGGCGGCGCACCGCGGCCAGGAACTCTGCCGTGCACGGATGCACGCCGCTCTCGCCCTGCACGCACTCCACCATGACGGCGCAGATGCCGTCGCCCTGGGAGGCGAACAGCGACTCGAGCGCCTTGATATCGTTGATGGGCGTGCGGACGAAGCCGTCGGGCAGGGGCTGGAACGCCTCCTGCTTGGCGGGCTGCGCCGTGGCGGCCAGCGTGGCCAGCGTGCGGCCGTGGAAGCTGGCGTCGAGCGTGACGATGAGGCGCGGCGCGGCGGCTGCGGCGGCGCGCACGCCGTCCTCGTCGGCACCGGCCGCCTCGGCCGCGGCCATCGCGCGCTTCTTGGCGTGCAGTCGCGCCAGCTTGAAGGCGCATTCGTTCGCCTCGGCGCCCGAGTTCGCGAAGAAGCTCTGCCACGGCGTGCGCTCGCCTTCGTCGACGCACTCGTTCAGCAAGTCGGATACGAGGTGCGCCACCTCGCCGCGATGCTCGATGTAGTAGTAGTTGCTCACATGGACGAGCGTGCTCGCCTGCTCCTCGATAGCCGACACGAGCGCCGGATGGCAGTGGCCCAGGCTCACGGCGCCCACGCCCGACACGAAGTCGAGGTACGTGCGGCCTTCCGCATCCTCCACCCGCATGCCGCGCCCGCGCACGAGCTCCACCGGCTTGCGGGCGTACGTGCCCATCACGTATGCGGATTCAAGCTGCTGTTCCTCGATAAAGCCCATGGTCGTCCTTCTTTCGCTCGCTTAGAAAATCTTGTTGTTCGGCGTCGCGCTGGCAGCATGCTGGCGATTCTCCAGCAACTTGGAGGCGAAGTTGCCCAAAGGATGGGTGTCGAACGTGCACGACTCCTCCGTGGAGTGCATCGTGGTGCCCACGCCGGTGCTGGTCAGAAGCTCCAGCAGCAGCGAGTGCGGGGTGATGCCGTTGATGATGTGCGCGCGGAACACGCCCGAATCCAGCGCGTGGATGCACGACTTCAGCTTCGGGATCATGCCGGTAGACACGATGTTGTTCTCCACCATGTACTGCGCCTCGAACAGCGTGAGGTTCGAGATGAGCGAGTCCTTGTTCTCGAAGTTCTCGTACAGGCCGTCCACGTCGGTGAGGAACACCACCTTGTGCGCGCCGATGGCGGCCGCGATGTGGCCCGCCACCATGTCGGCGTTCACGTTGTAGAAGCCGCCGTCCTCGCCCAGCGCCACCGAAGCCACGACGGGGATGTAGTCGCCGGCAACGAGGTCGTCCAGAAGCGGGCTGTTGATGCGCGTGATGCGGCCCACGCGTCCCAGCTCCGGGCTGGCCTGTTCGGCCACGATGACGCCCGCGTCGGCGCCGCTGACGCCCACGGCGAAGTTGCCGTGCTCGTTGAGAGCCTCCACCAGCTCCTGGTTCACTTTGCCCATCAGCACGGTGCGCACGAGGTCCATGGCCTCGGGCGTGGTGACGCGCTGACCGTCCTTGAACTCCACGGGAAGCTGCAGGAAATCCATGGCCTCGGTGATGGCCTTGCCGCCGCCATGCACGATGACGGGATTCACGCCGACGATCTTCAGCAGCACGATGTCGTTCATCACGTCGGCGCGCAGCTGCTCGTCCACCATGGCCGAGCCGCCGTACTTGATGACGACGGTCTTGCCGGTGATGTTCTTGATCCAGGGAAGCGCTTCGACCAGCACCTCCGCCGCTTTGTTCGCTACGCCCTTCGGGCGGGTGTCCTTCGCGTACTTCATGAGCGATAGTCTCCGTTGATCGTGATGTACTCGTGTGTGAAATCGCATGTCCAAACCGTGGTCCTCGCCTCGCCTGCGCCGAGGTCGACGTCGATGACGATCTCGGGCTGCTCGAAACGGCGCAGCGCCTCGTCCTCGTCGAACGCTTGCGCAAGCCCGCCGCGGCACACCGGCAGGCCCATGATGTCGATGGACGCATCCTCCTGGCGGAAGACCGCGCCCGACTTGCCGATGGCCGCCGCGATGCGGCCCCAGTTCGCGTCGCGGCCGCAGACGGCCGTCTTCACGAGCGGCGAGTTCGCCACGGTGCGCGCGGCCAGGTCGGCGTCGGTGTCGTTGGCAGCACCGGTCACATGCACGGTGACCAGGCGCGTGGCCCCTTCCCCGTCAGCCGCCATCATGCGGGCCAGCGTCTCGCACACCTCGACGAGCGCCGCCTGGAAGCGGGCGAAGGCCGGGCCGTCCGGATCGAACGCGCTTGCGCCCGCAGGTGCTGCGGCGCCGCTGGCGAAGAGGAAGCAGGAATCGTTCGTCGACGTGTCGGAATCCACCGTCACCTTGTTGAAGCTGCGATTCACGGCGTGCACGAGCGCCCTGTGCAAGGCGGGCGCGGACACCGGCGCGTCGGTGGTGAGGACGGCGATCATCGTGGCCATGTTCGGCATGATCATGCCCGAGCCCTTCGACATGCCGCCCACCGTGAACGTGCAGCCGTCGTAGCCGATTCCGTCGCCCGAGAACGTGACGGCGGCCTCCTTCGGACGCGTGTCGGTGGTCATGATGGCGCGCGCCGCATCCGCGCCGCCGCCGGCAGACAGCAGCGACGCCGCCGCAGGCAGGCCGATCCCGAACGGCGCCAGGGGCAGCTGCACGCCGATGACGCCCGTGGACGCCACCAGCACCTCGGATGCGGGGCAGCCCACGGCATCGCCCGCGATGCGCGCCGTCTCGCGCGCGGCCTCCAAGCCGGGCTCGCCCGTTGCAGCGTTCGCATTGCCCGAGTTCACCACCACGGCGCGCGCCGTGCCGTAGGCGGGCTCGCCCGGCTGGTCGGCGCCCAGCTGCGCGCGCGATACGATGACCGGCGCCGAGCAGAACACGTTCTTGGTGAACACGGCCGCGCACGCGCAGGGTTCGTCGGCGACCACGAGCGCGAGGTCGAGGCGCTCGGGATCCTTACGGAAGCCCGCGTGCACGCCGGACGCGCGGAACCCGCGCGCCGCCGTCACGCCGCCTTGGGCGGGATGCGTTGCAGCGATCGGTTGGTCGGTCATAGCGGCTTCTTTCTGTTGCGGCTTGCGGCTAGTGCGTGGCGCGCGCGGTTCGCGTCACACGGGAACGGAGATCGGTTCGAGCCCGCGGGTCTGGGGCAAGCCCAGCACCGCGTTCGCGCACTGCACGGCCTGGCTGGCCGCGCCCTTGCCCAGGTTGTCGATGGCGCCCACGGCCACCAGCATGCGCGCCGTCGCGTTGACGGCGAGCCCCACGTGCGCGTAGTTCGTGCCCGCCACCGAGGAGGTCTTCGGCATGGCGCCGGCGTCCAGCACGTGGACGAAGGGGTCGTCGGCGTAGAAGTTCCGGTACAGCTCCACGATCTCGCCCGCGTCGGCGGGCGCGTCGGGCGCGAGCGGCAGGTTCACGGTGGACAGCAGACCGCGATTGAGCGGCGCGAGATGCGGCGTGAACACGAGGCGGCCTTCCAAGCCCAGGATCTGCTCGATCTCGGGCGTGTGGCGGTGCGTGGCCACGCCGTACGCTTCGAGGTTCTCGTCGGCGAAGCAGAAATGAGTGCGCGCCGAGGCCTTCTTGCCCGCGCCCGTGACGCCGGAGATGGCGTCGACCACCACGACGGCGTCGGGCCGCACGAGCCCGGCGCGGACGGCGGGTGCCGCCGCGAGCGACGTGGCCGTGGGATAGCAGCCCGCGCAGGCCACGAGCACGCCCTCGCCCGCCGCATGGGCGGCCGCGACGCGCGCGAGATCGTCGGGGAATAGCTCGGGCAGGCCGAAGGCGGCGCGTTGCAGCAGGTCGGTCGCCGTGTGAGGCGTGGCGTACCAGCGCTCGTAGACGGCGGGGTCCTTCAGCCGGAAGTCGGCCGACAGGTCGACCACCGTCACGCCGCGCGCGACGAGTTGCGGCGCCATCTTGAGCGCCGCGGTGTGCGGCACGGCCAGGAACACGAGGTCGCACGCGTCGAGCGCTGGGTCGTCGTGCGTGGCGAAGGCGAGATCGGTGGCACCGGTGAAGCCGGGGTATTCCGCGGCCACGGGCGTGCCCGCCAACTCGTTGGACGTGACCACGCGCAGATCGAGGTCGGGATGACGCAACGCGAGCCTGGTCAACTCGATGCCGGCGAAGCCGGCCGCTCCAACGATGCCTGTCGTGATCGCCATGTCGATCCCCTTCGTACCCGTCGTCCGATGCGCGGACGCGACGCTCAAGCCGTTGCGTCACCTACGATTTGTGCATATGCACAAAAATGAGGCGTTTTGAATGATGCATACCATCCTATGAAAGAAAGCAGCGTTTGACAAGATTCGGGCGCAAATTGGTACACGAGAATCAAACCGCCCGGACGAGGATCGAGCGCGGGGGCGAGTGGTGCGAGGGGGGTGTGGGATGCGCGGAGAGGTGCGGGGGTGCGGGGGTGCGGAGAGGTGCGGGAGGGGCGCACGTGAGGCATCGGGCGCGCGGACCAGCGCGCGAACGCGAGGGGCCGGGCGCGCGGGCCGACGCGCAAGCGCGATGCCCCCACACCGCGCCCGAACCGCGATTCTCTGCCCGGATTCCGGGTTCCCAAGCAACGCCGCCCCATTGCGCTACCGCACCGCGGGCCTCGTGTCGAGAAAACCGTGCCCGCGCGGTAAAATCGAAGCGGTTTGGTAATCCCCTGCCTCCGCTTTCTTCGCGCACTGGTTTTCCGACCTGGCAAAACGCGCGAAGACAAGAATCTTCGACCGTCGAGACGGCGACTCGAGCCCCTTCAGGGTTGCCAAACCGATCGATCTTTACCGCATGAGGCCGGATTCGCCTCACAAGCCGCAACCGACCTCGCAGCCCGACTGCGCGCGACGCGACGTCGGTTGCGCATGCCTGGTAAGATCCAACCGATATGGCTATCCCAATTCGAGAATGCATTGACAGGGAGTTCGTACAACCTGAGGTTCGGCGATCTGAACGACGAACATGACGAGCCGGAGGTGGGAAAAGGCTCCCGTATCGGCTCGACCTTACCAAGATTTAGCTACGCACGCATCATCGCCCGAAAAACATGCTTTTCGGGCGATTTCCGTGTTTTTCGGGCGATGATGCGCCGGGCATGCGACGCGTCCATGTTCGAACGCGTCTCGAAAGGAGCGCTCCTCTTTAGGATGTTTTGTTGGGGGTGTGGCGATAGGTGCAGACGGTTTTCTCCAGCACGTGGACGGCTTCCTCGTCGGTGAGGGTGAGTGCGGCTTCCAGCTCGTCCAGTTTCTCGGCCACTTCGGTGTAGCTGATCTCCTGGCCGGTGGAGATGAGGATGGAGTGGTTGTCGGTGGGCAGCGTGCTCTCTTCGTCCATGAGCAGCTCCTCGTACATCTTCTCGCCCTCGCGCAGACCCGTGAACACGATTTTGACGTCCACGTCGGGCGTGAGGCCCTGCAGCTGGATGAGGCCCTTCGCCAAGTCGACGATCTTCACCGGCTCGCCCATGTCGAGAATGAAGATCTCGCCGCCCTTCGCCATGCCGCCTGCTTGGATGACCAGGCGCGACGCCTCGGGGATGGTCATGAAGAAGCGCTCGATGTCGGGATGGGTGACGGTGAGGGGGCCTCCCGCGGCGATCTGGCGCTGGAACACGGGGATGACGCTGCCGTTCGAGCCCAGCACGTTGCCGAAGCGCACGGCGGAGAAAATGGTCTTCGACGTGCGCGCGTAGTACTGCATGACCATCTCGCCCATGCGCTTCGTGGCGCCCATGACGCTGGTGGGGTTCACGGCCTTGTCGGTGGAGATGAAGATGAAGCGCGCAGCGCCGTAGGCGTCGGCAGCGCGCACCGCGTTGAGCGTCCCGAACACGTTGTTGTGCAACGCCTCGCGCGGGCACTGCTCCATAAGAGGCACGTGCTTGTGGGCGGCCGCATGGAACACGGCGCCGGGTCGGTACTTCGAGAACACCTCGTTCAGGCGCGCCTCGTCGCAGACGTTGCCGATCTCTATGACGAGGTCGATGTCGTCGTATTCGGCCAGCAGCTCGTTGCGCAGCATGTAGGCGTCGTTCTCGTACATGTCGAAGATGACGATGCGCGCGGGCGCCACCTTGCACAGCTGGCGGCACAGCTCGCTGCCGATGGAGCCGCCGCCGCCCGTGACCAGCACGGTTTCGCCGGCGATGTAGCCCGACACGGCGCGCGTGTTGAGGATGATCTCCTCGCGGCCCAGAAGGTCGGCCACGTCCACGTCGCGCAGACGCACGTCGCCGATCTCGTCGAGCGACAGCTCGCGCACGTTGGGAAGGGTGCGCAGCTTGCAGTCGGTCTTCGTGCATTCTCCGTAGATGCGCTTGCGCTCCTCGGGCGTGGAGGACGGGATGGCCACGACGATCTGGTCGATGTTGTGCTTGTCCACGAGGTCGACGATATCGTCGGTGGAACCGGCCACCCTTACGCCGTGGATGCGCGAACCGCGCTTGGTGGGGTCGTCGTCAGTGGCCACGATGGGGATGCCCGGCATGAGCGGGTCCTTCGAAGCCATGCGTCCGATTGCCAGCGAGCCCGTCTCCCCCGCGCCCACCACGAGCGTGCGCGGACGGTCGCACATGCGCTGCGTGGAGACGAGCGCGCGCCTTTTCTGGCGCATGACGCGGAAGATCAAACGGATGCCGCCCATGAAGAATATGAGCATGAAGCACGAGACGAAAAACACGCGGATGGGAAGCCGCACGTCGATGATCCATAAGAACACCGCTCCCACCAGGGTGGACAGCACCACGGCCAGCACGATCTGGATGGCTTCGTCGACGCTGGCGTATTCCCAGAGGTTGTTGTACAGGTGGAACAAGCCCAACACGGCCACGTTGATGAGCGCGAGGATACCCAGCATGAAGTAGATCTCGTTGTTGACGAACACTTCGCCCTCAACGTCGGTGAGCAGCGATGCGAGCCAGTACGCGGCGTACGTCGCAACGATATCGAGCAGCAGCAGAATCGCTGTGCGTTTTGTGATATGAGCGTCCAAACCGGGCCTCGTCTTCGAGTAGGGCAGCGAAACGATATGGATTTGCCGACATGTCGCCATGCGCGGCGACCAAAGCGGTATTGTATACAAAGTAACGCACGATTGCACAGGACACGCGAAGTTCAGGAGCTTGCTACATGAATAAAACAGCCACAGCCGGGCAGGGGCGGCCTGCACGCGAAAGCAACATCAACGCCATCGTCAGCTACTTCGAAAGCGGCATCAAAGCCTTCGGCGGCCCGGGTGAGCTGGGCATCGAGCTTGAGCAGATCATCGTGCACGACGATATGAGCCCCGTCTCGTACAGCGGCGAACACGGCGTGGCGTGGGTGCTGCGCCAGCTGGAGGCGGACTATCCTCGCACCACCACCGACGAGCACGGCGACCTTTTGGGAGTCGCCCGCCCGAGCGAGGCGGTCACCATCGAGCCCGCGGCGCAGATCGAGCTGTCCGCCGGCCCCTTCGCCGATCTCGCAACCGCGCGAGACACGTTCGAAGGGTTCGCGCAGCGCCTTTCCGACGTGCTGGAGCCCGCGGGAGAGAAGGCGCTGGCGATCGGCTACCATCCCTCCGCCACGGCGCGCTCGCTGGAGCTCATCCCGAAGCGCCGCTACCAGTTCATGAACCTCTATCTGGGCGAGCGCGACATCTACGGCCCCTGCATGATGCGCGGCAGCGCCTCGACGCAGGTGTCCATCGACTACACCAGCACGGCCGACTGCCTGCGCAAGCTGCGGCTGGCGTTCGCGCTGGTGCCGATGCTCTCGCTTATGTGCGACAACGCACCCGTGTTCGAGGGCAAGCCGCGCGAGCATCAGCTGGTGCGCACGGACATCTGGCAGCATGTGGACAACGATCGATGCGGCCTCGTGCCCGACGTGCTGGACCCCTCGTTCGACCTGCGCCGTTACGCTGAGTACATCCTGGACACCGTGGCCATCCTCATCCCCTGCCAGCAGCAGCGGTGGTGCTACTCCGACCGCACGTTCGGCGATATCTACGCCGCGCGCACGATGACTCGTGCCGAAGTGGAGCACGCGGTGTCCATGTTCTTCACCGACGTGCGCCTCAAGACCTACATCGAGATCCGCCCCGCCGACGCCATGCCCATCCCCTACGTCATCGCCTACGCGGCGCTGATCAAGGGGCTGTTCTACGCGCCGACGAGCCTCGACGCGATGGATGGGCTGTTCGCCGACGTGCGGCGCGACGACTACCTGGCGGCGCAGGGCGCGCTCATGGAGCGCGGCTACGAGGCCGAGGTGTACGGACGGCCCGTCGCCGAGCTGTGCGACCGCATCGTGAAGATCGCGCGCGACGGCCTTGCCGACGAGGAGCAGGGCTTCCTGGAGCCGCTCGCCGACCTCGTCGCGCGCCGCGTGACGCTGGCCGACCTCGCGGAACGGAGCGAACGGGCGTGAGCAACGAGGATCGCATGGTGAAGGTGGCCTACCGCGGCTACTTCGACGACGGTGCCACCTTCATCGATCAGACGAGGCAGCCCATCGAGTTCCCCTGCGCGGACGGGTGGATGCCGCCCGCGTTCGTCGACGCGGTGCGCGACATGGCCGTGGGCGAAACGAAGCGCGTCCGCGTTGGAGCCGACGAGGCGTACGAGAAGCGCACCGAAGAGCGCGTCATCGAAGTGGAGCGCGCGAAGATCCCCGCCGATATCAAGCTCGCCGTGGGCGACGTGATGAGCCTCGAACGGCCGGACGGGCAGACGTATCCGGCACGACTCGTGGAGCTGGACGAGGAGCGCGCCGTGTTCGACCTCAACCACGATGTCATCGCCAAGGCGCTGAACTTCGAGATCACGCTGCTCGACGTGCGCGATCTCCCGAAACGGTAGCACCGCGGGAGACTGAAGATGGGGCGAGTTGTCATCCTGAGCGCAGCGGCGAAGGGAGCAGGGGCCTCGCAACCTCCTTCCAGGATGGCAGAAGGCTCGGTTACGGACTTGTGGCGACTTGGAGCAAGTTTCGCGCCGCGAACGGGAAAGCCGGAATGCCTCGGGTAGACTGATGGGCATTGCATTCTCTCGAAAGGAGCTCTTGATGAGCAACGAAGGCAAGAAGGTCAAGGTCCACTACACGGGCACCCTCGACGACGGCTCGAAGTTCGACTCCTCCGTCGATCGCGGCGAGCCCATCGAGTTCACCTGCATGGCCGGCCAGATGATCCCCGGGTTCGACTCCGCCGTGAAGGACATGGCGCAGGGCGACACGAAGAACGTGCACATCCCCGCCGCCGAGGCGTACGGCGAGCGCGACGAGGCCATGGTGCAGCAGGTTCCGGTCGACCAGATCCCGAACGGCGACCAGCTTCCCGTGGGCCAGACCGTGTACATGATGGGCCCGGGCGGCCAGCCCTTCCCCGTGTTCGTGCGCTCCATCGAAGACGGCATAGCCACCTTCGACATGAACCACGAGCTGGCGGGCAAGGACCTCAACTTCGAGATCACGCTCGTCGAGGTTGCCGACTAGCACGTCGACGGCATCGGCTTCGTTCGGGAACAGGCGCCTGCAGGCGCCTGTTCCCGTTCTCGCTCCGCTTCCCTCCTCTCCGACGAACGCTTCGACGAGCCCCTGCCGCTCAGGCCTTGCCCAGACGGCGCGCCACGTCGAGCAGCAGCAGCCAAAGGGCTTTGCGGCTGTCGTCGTTGAGCTGCGCGACTCGCACGATCATGCTATCGCGGTAGTCGAGCTCGAAGCGATCGGGCTCCACGAGCCCGAACCCCTCCGCCTGCCGGCGCCGCTCGTCGGACACGGTGCGCGGAGGCTCCGAGGGACGCTCGCCGGGCACGTCCTTCCCCACCAGACGGCGCGCCTTCTCCTCTGCACGGCGCGCGCAGACGCGCTCGTACTCGAACCCGAAGTACGTCATCTCCCAGAACGCCGACGCCAGCACGAGATAGCGCTCGCGGCAGCACCGAGAACCGCCCAGCCACACGCGGCTCGCAAGCGTCCGCTCCCACGGATCGAGCGTGTAGGGACGCGGCTGCGGCCCCTCGGCTTCTCCGGGCGGCGCGGCGTCGGAGCGCTGGACGGCCCTGCGCGCGAACGGCACGTCGTCGAGCGAAAGCAGCGCCGCTGACACGTGGCGCTCGATCAAGCCGCTGCGCGCGTGCAGCACGAACGACTCGTGCGGCAGCAGCAGGCTGCCCCGCGCGCCCTTCTTGTCGAGCGGCAGGCCCCGCATCGTGGCCAACGTGGCCGCCAGCCGCTTCTCGGCCGCCCGCTTGCGCTTCGCCGGAAGCGCATCCCAATCGCCGGCCAGAACCGCATGCTCTTCGACGATAGCGCGGACGAGCAGCCGCTCGTCGCAGCAGCGCAGCAGGGCTTGCAGCGAAGGAACCTGCTTGATGGAAAGCGCCTCGCGTTCCCAGGCGCTACCATCCGACATGACCGACCTCTTCCAGAAGCGCGAACGCTTCGGCGCACGGCATGACCACGGCGCATCGCAACGGGCGCGCGAGCATGCTTTCCGCTTCAACCTCCTCGTCGAACAGGGGAAACTCGGCCGGAACCTCCTCTCCCGGCCAATCAGACGCGAGGATGCGGCACAAAGGCAGCGCCTCGACGAGCACGAGCGTTTCAGGGTAGGAGCACGACGTTTGATTTCCGAATGCAGGCATAGTACGACACCTCGTTTACCGTGTTCCAGGGCGTGGGAGGATGCTCGATCCTGCAAGCGTGGTACGGATCGCGTGGAACACCGCGGTCATCTATGGGCTGCCCGTCCTTCGGGAGGCGTCGGGTTCAGCGCTTGCACTGGTTCTTTCGTTCGAGAACAGTATAGCATATGATACGAACATTTGTTTGTTAAATTATTCGAATAATCCCAGCAGATCGGACAGCTCGTCGCGCGAATGGATGTCGAGCTTGCGGTAGATATGGCGAATGTGCGTTTTGGCCGTGCCGTTCGCAATGAACAGCTCGCGCTCGATGGAGCCCACGGTCTTGCGCTGCGCCAGCAACAGCAGCACCTCTTCCTCGCGCGGCGACAGGCCGTACGAACGCGCCAGCTCCTGGCACCGGTTCGCCAGCTCTTGCTTCTTTACGATGGCCCGGTCGCCCGCCGTGCCATCCTCGCCCAGAAACGACACGCCCCAGCGGCTGGACAGCTCCTTTTCCGAGAAGAGGATCATCGTGGCTGCCACCACGAGGATGACCACGAGCCCGCTGACGACGGCATCCGATCCGGCCAGTCCGAACGACGGCGCGCCCAACAGCTGCTCGGTCTGGCGTCCGAACAGGGTAAACAACGCACGCACGCCGCGCTCGATGCCGAACAGCCACACGGCCGACATCCCGTAGCGATAGCACAGGTTAGCCATGATGAGCATGATGAGGATGGAGAACGCGGTGTAGGACGCACTCGTGCAGAAATCGGACGCGGCCTGCCCCAGGACGCCCACGTTCGGCAAGATGAGGAAAGCCGCCACCATGAGCGGCAACGCGATGCGGTAGATCACGCCGAAGTCGAACTTGCCGCCGCGCGCGATGACGCCGACGAACACGACGGCGGCCACCGCCAGCGTGCCGAACGCCGAATGCGGGCCGAACGTCGACTGGTACATCGACGATTCCTTCAGCCCGTACGCGAACGCGTAGATGGCCATGAGCAGCACGATCTTCCAAGGGAACGAAAACTTCGACGGCTTGGCGCGCGGAAGCTCGCCGGAGGGCAACGAGCGGAACCCCGCCGCGCAGGCGGCAAGCGACACGACGGGCAGCGCGAGCACGACGGCGCCGAGCCACGGTAACAGCAAGCCCCTGCACAAATAAATGAGGAGCGCCGCCGCTATCATGGACGCCGAATAGTACAGCGCGACGCGGAAGGGGTTCAGGCAGCCGTACAGCTCCGACCACAGCAGGATGACGAGCGCGATGCCGAACCCGCCCAGCAGCACCGCCGGCACGGCGAGCGCGCCCGCTGCGCCGGGCACCCAGATGGACGCGAACATGCACAGCGTGGACGCCGCCAGCGCAACGCCGGACACGGCGTACACCGAGCGCTTCCCGAACAGCGGGCCGATGCGCTTGGCAAGGGCGGCGCACAGAAACATCGTGGCTATCATCACGAGGTCGAACGCATCGTGGCCCGCGACGGAGGCCGCGGGGAACCGGACGAACGAGCCCACGAACACGATCTCGATCCACGCGCGGTACACGCCCAGCCCGAGGAAGAACAGCGGGATGGACGGCAGCCACGGCAGCAGCGGGCCCGGAGGACGCGCGCCTGCAGCGCCTCCGTCCTCGCGCGCGCCCGCGTCGGACTCCTGCGCGCCGGTCGCTTCGTCGTCGGCGAAGCGAAGCTCCGCATCCTCCTGGGATCGATCGAGCGTCCCGGATCCGTTCGTTTCGTCGTTTTCCATGGCATCGAGCCGACGCGCTGCCCTCGTCGGCGCCCCCTCCCCAGCGTTTCGGTGGTTCACCATTCTAGCGAAACTACGGCCCCCTGCCCAGGGAGCCCCGCGTCTCGTCTGGAGCAACCTCCCGCATACTGCCTGGTCATTGATGGGATGATAGACAAGGATGATGAAAATAATCCCTGTTTCCCGGCACGTGGACGAACGACAGGCGCGCGCCGCGGGGCTATGGTGCGTCTCGAGGGGTTCGCCTGAAACGGATCGGGCGAACGCGAAGGACCGACACGCTAGGAGGGCATCATGCACGAGCACGTCAACGGAATCAGCAGGCGCGATCTGTTCAAATTCGGAGGCATCGCGGCAGCGGGCGTCGTGGGCGCCGGGGCGCTAGCGTCATGCGCGCCGCAAGGGGCGGGCGCCGCAGGCTCGGCCAGCGCAGCGAGCACGACCGACGAGGCCACCACGGCGGCAGGGCACTTGCGCACCGGCATGCCCAGCTTCCTGACCGCACCCGAGGCCATCACCGACGTCAAGGAGACAAAGGACTACGACGTGGTGGTCATCGGCGCCGGCGCATCGGGCGTGCCGGCCGCGCTGTCGGCCTTCGAGGCAGGCGCGAAGGTGGCACTGCTTCAGAAGGAATCGCAGGCCATCGCGCAGGGCAACTCGGGCAGCGGCATCGACCTGGCCACGAGCGACCCGGCCGACATCGCCAACCTCGTATCGCAGCTGATCGCCGACAGCCAGCACCGTCCGAATCGCGAACTGGTGGAGCTGTGGGCGCAGAACTCCGGCGAGGCCGTGAAGTGGGTCATCGAGAAATCGCTCGAAGGCGGCGCCCAGGTGATCGACCAGGGCAACCAGCAGCATATGCCCCTCATCAACAAGAAGGGGTACGACATCAATTTCGTCACCTCGTTCTTCGGCCCCAAGCCCTATAACACCGGCGACGGCATGCGCGCGCTGGCCTCCACGGCCGAGAAGGAAGGCGTCGAGATCTTCTACTCCACTCCCGCCGAGCAGCTGGTGAAGGGCGACAGCGGGAAGGTCACCGGCGTCATCGCGAAGGGCAAGGACGGCTATGTGCAGTTCAATGCCTCGAAGGGCGTGATCGTGGCGTGCGGCGACTACCAGAACGACGAGGAGATGCTGCACTACTACCAACCCGACATGACGAACTTCGAGCCCAAGCAGACGAACAAGACCGGCGACGGCCACAAGATGGTAGTGTGGGCCGGCGGCAAGATCGAGGACCTGGCGCACACGAAGATGCTGCACGACTTCGACGCAGGCCCGGCCTCCATGTGCGACATGCCGTTCCTGGCCGTGAAGATGGACGGAACGCGCTTCGTGAACGAGACCGTGGAGATGTCGCTTCTGAACTGCTACCTGCGCTCGAAGGAGGATTCGGGGCACTACTGCCAGGTGTTCGACAGCAACTACATGGAAGCGGCGGCCGAGTGGCCCGGCAAGCTGGTGGACCCCGAGGGCCTCAAGGTGTACATGCCCGAAGAGGACGTGGAGCGCGAAGGGGTGTTCGAGGGACAGATCAACACGTTCAAGGCCGACACGCTTGAGGAGCTAGCCGACAAGCTGGAGATCACCGATAAGGCCGCGTTCGTCGCCAGCGTGAAGCGCTACAACGAGCTGGCAGCCACCGGCAAGGACGAGGACTTCGGCAAGCCGGCGAACTACCTGGTTCCCGTGGACACCCCGCCCTTCTACGGCATCCATCGCCACGTGCGCATGAGCGCCATCTGCTCGGGCGTGGACGTGAATGCGAAGCATGAATGCCTCACGCCCGAAGGCGAGGTCATCGAGAACCTGTACGCCATCGGCAACTGTTCGGGCCACTTCTACGGCGGCATCGACTACCCGCTGACCGTGTTCGGCCTGTCGCTGGGCCGCTGCTACACCGAAGGCTACGTCATCGGCCGCATGGTGGCCGAGAAGTAACAGATCGCGCGGGAGAGCCGACCCCCTCCCCGGCTCTCCCGCGACCGTCGTCGCCCCGAGAACGCGCCTCAGCGCGTCGAGCGCGTTTTCGGGGCGACGATGCGGTTTCGAACGCTCGGCCTGCTTCATGCGGGCCGAGCGTTCGTTTGCGCTCTACAGGGAAGAGTTCTCTTCTAGTGCATCCTGCGGCGCTTCGCGGCAAAAGCGGCGATGACAGCGCATGCGGCCGCCAGCGTGCCCAAGACGCCAAGCGCGACGCTCAGCGGGTCGCCCGTGGGCACGGTTCCGCCGCCGGAGGGATCCGGCAGAGGCTTGGGGCCGGGACCGGGCGCAGGACCGTCCGGGGTGGTGAAGCCGGGGCCGTCCACCGTCGCGGACTGCAGGCCGGGCGCCAGCACGTGGGTCACACGCCACTCGTAAGCGGTGGCGGGCAGCAAGCCTTCCAGCACTGCCTCGTTGCCCTCCACGCCTTCGATTGCGACCCATCCCGCGTGGCCGGTCGAGCGGTATTCCACCGTGAACGTGCCCTTGATCTGCGCATCGCATTCCCAGATCACGCGCGCCGACGTCGAGGCGAGGCCGTTCGCGTCCACCGAGAGGTTCGCAGGCGGCGCAACTTGGATGCGCTTCCACAACGCCGCCGCGTTGCTGACCGTGCTCTTCTCCCCGCCATCCTTGGCAGAGCTCACAACGCAGCGCACTTGCGTGCCCAGATCGTCCGAGCCCACCGTCAGCTCCAGGTGCGAGCCGTTCGCCCCGGGCACGTCGGCCCATGCGTCGCTTCCGCGCGGAGCCGTTTGCCATACGTACGAGAGCTTCTCAGACGCGTCGCCATCAACGTTCGTGGAAACGTCGAACGAGGCCTTCTGACCTTCGTCGGCGACGACGACCTCCGGGGTCACCTTCGCCTCGGAAAGCGCGCTGCCCGCCTTCGTGGTGAAGCCGGGGCCGTCCACCGTCGCGGACTGAAGGCCGGGCGCCAGCACGTGGGTCACACGCCACTCGTAAGCGGTGGCGGGCGCGAGGTCCTTGAGCACTGCCTCGTTGCCTTCGATGTCATCGATCGCGACCCACTCGCCGCCAGCCGCACGGTATTCCACCGTGAACGTGCCCTTCACCTGGGCATCGCACTCCCAGGTCAAACGAGCCGACGAGGCCGAGAGCTTCGTTTCGTCAATCGACGGGTTCGCCGGAGGCGCCACGTCGAGGCGCACCCACAGCTTGGCGACGTTGCTGACCGCGCGCCCGGCCGTGCCGTTCTTGTCGGATTCCACGATGCAGCGAACCTGCGTGCCCAGGTCGTCTTCGCCGACGGTCAGCGACAGCTGCGAGCTGGACACCCGCTCCACGTCGGTCCATGCGTCGGTTCCACGCGGAGCCGTTTGCCATGTGTACGTCAGCTTCTCGGCCGCATCGCCATCGACGTTCGTCGCGACGCCGAACACGGCCTTCTGCCCCTTGTCGACCACCGCCACCGGAGGGGCGACCGTCGCCTCGTACAACGCGCTGCCGTCCGGCGTGGCGAAGCCGGGGCCGTCCACCGCGACGGATTGCAGCTTGTCGGCCAGCACGTGGGTCACGCGCCATTCGTAGGCTGTATTGGGAACAAGCCCTCTCAGCACGGCCTCGTTGTGGTCGATGCCCTCGACCGCCGCCCACTCGCCGCCGGCCGCGCGGTACTCAACCGTAAACGTGCCCTTCACCTGCGCGTCGCACTCCCAGGTCAGGCGTGCCGACGTGGATGTGATGCGGCTCTCGTCCACCGCGAGGTTCGTCGGGGGAACCACGTCCACGCGCACCCACAGCGCAGCCGTGTTGCTGACCACCCTCCTCGTGCCGCCATCCTTGACGGAATCGACGATGCAGCGCACCTGCGTGCCCAGGTCGTCCTCCTCCGCCTTCAGCGTCAGCTCCGACCCGGCGGCTCCAGCCACGGTCGTCCACGCGCTGCTTCCGCGCGGAGCCGTCTGCCACGTGTAGGAACGACCCTCGGCCGTGTCGTCGTCCACGTTCGTCGTCACGGCGAACACGGCCTCATGCCCCTTGTCGACCACCGCGACCGCCGGGGATATCGTAGCCTCGGAAAGCGCGCTTCCCGCCTTCGTGGTGAAGTCGGGGCCTGCTACGGCAGCCGACTGCAGGCCGGATGACAGCACATGGGTCACACGCCACTCGTAGACGGTTCCGGACGTAAGCCCTTTCAAGTTCGCCTCGTTACCCTCGATACCCTCTACCTTCGTCCAATCGTCGCCGAACGCCGTGTCCTTCGCGCGATACTCAACCGTGAACGTGCCCGCGATCTTCGCATCGCAGTTCCAGGTCAAGCGCGCCTTGGCGACGGTGAGGCTGCCGGCATCCACAGCGGGGCTCGCAGGCGGCGTCACCTCGAGGCGCTTCCACAGCGAAGCGGCGTTGCTGGCCTTCTCCACCGTACCGCCGTTTTTGGTGGAGCTCACGACGCAGCGCACCTGCGTGCCCAGGTCGTCCGCACCAACCGTCAGCGACAACGTCGACCCGCTCTTCCCCGTGCTCGTCCATTCGTCGCTCCCGCGCGGAGCGGTCTGCCAATCGCGAACCATGGTTTCAGCAGCGTCGCCGTCCACATTCGTGGACACGGCGAACTCCACCTCATCTCCCTCGTCGGCCACCGCCGCCCGCGGAGTGACCGTTGCCGAGGTCAGCCTGCTGCCTTCCAACGTGGAGAACGTGGAGCCGACGGCGGTTTCAGACGAGACGCCGCCCGCTGCGGTGACGAAGGTCACGCGCCACTCGTAGAACGTGGCCGCATCGAGGCCGGTCAGCGCGTACGAGCCGTTGCCCTCGCCGTCGCGCTCGATACCCTCCACCGTCGTCCAGGAACCGTCGCCGCCCTCTTTGCCGACCGCACGGTAGTCCAACGTGAACGTGCCCTCGTAATCGGGCGAGCCCTTCCAGGAAAGCTCGGCTCCGTTCAGCGACGTATCGCCGACGGCAAGCTCCGTCGGGGCGGCCACGCGATGCCACAGGCGACCCGCCGTGCTCTCCTTGGTCACCGAAGCCGCGCCGTTGCCCCCAGCGCTCACCACGCAGCGGTACTTCGTGCCGTTCGCCTCGGTCGTGGAGGCGAAGACGGCCTTCACGGTCAGCTTGTCGCCATCCACGGCAAAATGGTCGCCTACGGTAACGTCCTGCCAATCGTCGCCGCCCGCCGCGGCCCGCTGCCACCGGTAGCCAAGCCCGGTCGCATCCGACGCGTCAGTGAGCACGCGGAACGATACATCGCCGCCCGATGCCGTGTCGTAGCGCACCAGCGCGGGCGCGACCACGGCCTTCGTCAACCCGCTGTCGCTCAAGGTGAGGAACGTCTGGGTATCCGACCAGTCCGACGTCAGCTCGCCGCCGGACAGGGAAACCACCGTGCACACGCGCCATTCGTAGGCGGTGCTGGCCTGCAGACCCGATGCTTGGCAGGTCACGATGTCGCCGGAACCGGCGTCCACGTTCTGCTCGACCCAGGCGTCGTCGCCGCCGTCCGCCGGACGGTACGCCACGCGGTACGCCGCGCCCTCGCCCGGCACGGCGCTCCATTGCAAGGTGGCGCCGTCCTTCTTCACGTCGGTCGCGGCAAGGTTCGCCGGAACGGCCGGCGCGAGCCGCACGCACGCCGCTTCGCTGGCAACCGTCCGCTCGTCGCCGTTGCACGCCGACGTGACCGCGCAGCGGTACTCGTCGGTCGTGAAGCCCTCGGGTGCCGGGGCAGCGTACGAGGCGCCGGTGGCGTCCGGGATGCTCTCCCAGAACCAGGTCCCCTCTTGCTCGCCTTCCCTCTGCGACCACACGTGCTTCTGCCATGCGTACGACAGCTCCTCGCCCTCGCCCACGGCGTTCGTGACGGCCGTCAGCTCGACCGCGGCCCCCGGATCGGTCAGCGTCGTGTCCGACGGCACGACGGCCACCCGCGCCAGCGCGCTGCCCGGTTGCGTCACGAACGCGGGCCCGTCAACGGCAGCCGAGGAGAGGCTGTTGCCGCCGCGCGCGGTCACGCGCCACTCGTACGCGGACGCGGCCGCAAGCTCCGAAACCGACAACGTCGTTGCGTTGCCCGCCTCGTAACTCCTCCACGCGTCCGTGCCCGCCGCGCTGATCTCCACGGTGTACGTCGTCCGCTGGGTGTCGCCCGTCCAGGAAAGCTCCGCCTGGGTAGCGCTCGTCGCCTGGGCGCTCAAACCGGCGGGGTCGTCGGGCCGCACGTCCTCCCACACGACGGCGTTGTTGCTGGCGAAGCTGACCGGCGCGACGCCCGTGTCGCCGCCGCCGGCGCTTGCGACGCACCGGAAGCGCGCGCCATACGTAGCCTCGGTCACGTCCACGCGGTAGACGGACTGGTCGGCATCGGGGATCGTCTCCCACACGCCGTTGCCGTCGGACACTTCCGCCAGGCGCTGCCACTCGTAGGACACCGCCTCCGACGCGTCGTCCTTGAACTGCGGCGTGGCCGCAAGCTCCACCGATTGCCCCGCATCGGCCATCGACCTCCGCGGCGCCACGCTCACGCCCTCAAGCGAGCTGTCCCGCAGCGTGGCGAACAGCGCCTCCTCGGACGGCTTGGACCACAGGCCGCCGGAGGGCGCGGCGACGACGGCTGCCTTGTACCGCGTGCCGGGCGTCAGGCCCGTGATGACGTATTCCGGCTGAGGCGTGCTGGCCAGGCCGTTCAGGATGACGCGGTTCCACGAGGAGAACGACGCGGGCAGCGACCTCGCATCGCCCGCCTCGGCGATGCCCGTCTCCAACGCGTCCAACGTCGCGGTCATGTCCTCGGTCCAGAACACTGCGTAGCGATCCGATTGCGCGGTGTTCTCCCAGGCCACCTTCGCGGACGTGGTCGCGACGTCGGACACGGCGGGCACGGGCCTCGCCGGGCGCACCACCACCGCAGCCGCCTCGGAGGCCCTACGCGACGTGCCGTCGCGGTCGTTCATCCTGTTCGACACGCTGAAGCGGACCGTCGTGTCGCTTGCCCAGCCGCCTTCCGGCGCGCTCAGCTCTTAGGAGAACGTGGTGTTGCCGTAAGCGTCAGTCGTTTGGCTCACGTTCTTGTCGAACACCCGCCACTCTCCATCGGCGTCTCGCACGTCGAACGTGGCCGAAAGGCTGGCGCCCTCCATGGCGGGCTTGGCCACCACGGTGGAGAACGAAACGGCATCGCTTGCGCCCGCCTCCACGAACGCGTTCTGCGGCTGCCCGATGAACACGGGGTACTCGGCGTCTTTGAGCGTGGTGGCCGTGGCCTGGGCCACCTCCCCCTCCTCGTCGAACTTGATGGGCGAAAGGGATATCGTGTAGGCTGTTTCGGGAGCGAAGCCGGTCGCGACGAAGCACGCCTTGCCGTCATCACGGAACGAGTAGTGAACGCCCGATGTGTGCGGGTCGGGCGGGACGACGACGTACTCCTTGTCCCCCCATTGGTCGGTGTAGGTGATCCTGTACGTTTCCACGCCTTCGAGCGGCTCCCACACGACGTCGATCGTGCGCACGTCGGGCTCGAGGGTCATGCTCGTCACAGCAGGAGGCGTGATGGGCACCGTGATCGGGTCGGACGCGCGCGTCGTCTGGCTGTCGGACGGATCGCCTTTGATGAGTCTATTGTACACCGTCTCGGTCACCACGCACCGCCAAGAGCGTCCGTAGTCGGCTACCGTCGCCGTGCGAGAGAAACTCTGCCCAGTCGCATTGGGCTCGTCCACCCAACCAATCGCCTCGTCGAAATACTGCCATTGGTATGCAAATGCAACGCGCCAATCGTCGGAATGTTCAGGTCCTGGCGTTTGGGTAGCTGAAGCCTCAAGGTAGAGATCAGAACGCTCGTCGCCGACGATCACCTTGTCGTGATGGTTCTTGATCTTCACGTTTCCGATAGCGGCCTCTGGAAGCGTCGTTGTGCTGTGTATCGAAGACCACGGCGACCTCATTATCAGGTCGTCAGTGAGCGCGCAGACCTTGTACTTGTACTTCGTTTCCGGAACGAGTCCTGCAACCCTTACATCGAAGTCCTCATCGCCGGAATGCTCCACCATTTGGTAGCTCCACTCCTCGCTATCCTCTTGCTTGTACGCCACAAGGTACTTGGAGGTGGAATCGTCCTTTAAGTTCCGAGCTAATCTGATATCCATGCTGTACGTAAGCGCGTAGGAAGAAATAACGGGGGGAATGTTGTCTTTAACCTGTTCAACCACGCGAACGAGGGGCGTTTCGAAAACCTCGCCGCTCACCGTGATGAGGCAGCGCACGGCGGCTGCATAGTGGGTCTCTCCTCTGGCCATCTCGAAACGATAAGTCTGCCCGTTTGCGTCATCGCTTGCATCGCGCCAATTGCCGCCTTCGGAACTGCTCGAGTATTGCCACTGGTACCCCTCTATCACGGAATCTGAATTGAGAGGCGTGAACAACGCCGTGAGCTCCACAGGTTCGTAGGCTTCGGCCGATACGACGCCCGGTGTGACGCCTGGCGTTCCGCCGGGGGTCTGAGGCGTGGTGAACTTGAACGTGTCGCTCACGGCGGCGTTGTCCTGCTCGTCCCACACCGTCACGCTCACCACGTAGGTGGTCCTCTCGGAAAGCGACGTCAGCGTCGCGCTGCGCTCTACGCCTTTGGCGGCGATGTTTCGCCGCGCGGACTCCTGCCCCTCGGGATAGTAGTCCACGCTGAACAGCTTGGCCGGATCACTGGGAGTGCTCCACTCCCAGGCAATGGTCGCGTCGGCATGGTGCACGACCGTCGCTTCGACGTTCGTGGGTTTCGGCACCAGGATGGACAGACGCGGCGATGGGCCGCTCACGCCGTAGTCGATGGACGCGCCCACGGTGGACACGACGGCGCGGAACACGCAGGGGGCGTACGTGCGCGGAGCGTCAAGCGCCAAATAGGCGCGCGACTGCCACCCGCCGGCGTTTTCCCTGGTGACGATGCCCGCATGGTCGGCATCGGAAAGATCGACGTTCGCCCAGGAGCCGCCGCCGTCCGTCGAGTACTGCCACAGCGTCTGCACGTCCTCGCCCGGATCGGCGTTCCACGTGAAATCGGCCACGGCGTTTATCGGCCGCCCCTCGTCAAGCGGTATGGCCAACGGATCCTTATCCTCCCATATGGTGTCGATGTTGTTCGGGTCGATATGCGCCTCGGTCAGCACGGCATTGCCCGACGTGACAGGAAGCAGCGAGCGCTCGGGAACCTTGAACGGGACGGACACCGTGTTCGACGCGGCGGAATAGCGCCCGTCGGGCATGCGGTGGTACAGCGTCACCGTGGCGGCCACGTCCTTCTGCGCGGTCAACCGCAGGTCGAACTCGCGCTCGATGGTCCTGCCCTGGTCGCTGCGGCTGAGATTTCCCTGCTTCACGTCGTCGCCCAGACGGATCTCGTAGTAGTTGACGTTGTCGTCGCCTCGAGGCACCGTGAACGAGACGGGGACGCTGTACATATAAGAGCGCCCGCCGTCGGGCTCTTCCTGCACGGTGTCGGCCCAGTACGTGATGCGGGTTCGATCGACCGTCGCATCCTGCGGGTCGCTGAGCGCGACGGTCGCGTGCGCGATGTCGGAGACGATCGTCGAGCGGGTCTTGTCGCTGGAGCGCGTCAGGGTGACCTCGCAATAATAATAGTAGTGGTTGTTGGCGTCGCTAGGATCGAAGGGGCCCACCACATGGCTCTTGTCATGGCTGGCGGTGCCCGGAACAGGCTTGAACCCCGAGCGGTCGTTCGGATCGTCGCCCTGGTACCACTGGTACTCGATCTTGTCCAAGTACTCCGGGTGGGAGATCTCGACCGCCATGCTCTCGCGGTCGTGCTTGCCGCCCTTCGGATCGAGGGTCACGTCCTGCGGCTGCTTCGTCAGGTAGAAGTCGTTCGGCGTCCACAGGGCGTACAGGTACAGGTCGTCGCCGTTGCAGTAGGGCTCCTCCACCACGAAGTCCGGGCCGACGGGCACCGGATCGTACTTGCTGCTGTTTTTCGAGGTCCGCCATCCGACGTGCTCATAGGACCTCGGTTCCATCGACGCGCTCGCCAGCGCCCCGATCTTCTCGCCGTAGGTCACGGTCTTCGTCGTCGGCTGCACCGTCACGCTCGTCCTATCGACGTCGTCGGGCCAATTCTCGCTGAAGCTCACGGTGATCAGCTCGGGCGTCCAGTAGGCGTACAGATGCAGGTTGTTGAAGACGCGGCTGGAGAAATCGTAGCGCTCGGGCGCGCTGGCGTACAGGCCGCCCGTGTACATGCCGTTTTCGTTCTTCTTGTCGGAAAGCGGGGTGTCGGGCGGCTGCGCCGTCCAGTACTGGAACTCGTAGTGCTCGCGGCTTGCGGGCTTTTTCGGCTCCTTGCCGATGCTCTGACCATAGTACATGCCGTCTATTGAAGAATGCTCGTCACCGTTCAGGGGATAGATTCCGATTGACACCTCCTGGCCGACGCCGACCCCGTCCAAGATGTAAAACCCTCCGTTGATGTCGGCGCTCGGCGATTCTTTGAACAATGAGGATCGCTCCTGATGATCTTGGGCGTTTTGGTAGAAATCGCACACTTGCAAATTTTCAAGGTAACCGTCGGCGGATGACAACCACTCGGGTTTCGCGACGCTACCGTTGTGCCGCTCGTCAGTCAACATATCATCCTGCCATCCATGCCCGTCCACATCAACGCTGTAGCAGCGAGAAATCGGCTCGCCGTATACCATCGATTTGTCGAACCAGGTGGTTTCGTAATCGCTTTCGCTCCAATGTACGATGCCGTGCGCGGTCTTGTTGTCGTCGGCCGTCACCGAACCGGCGCTGTAGCAACCCTGCACCGTCACCGCGCCCTTGATATGCGCGACGATGCCGGCGGCGTCTTTCGTGCCGCCGTCCACCGTGCCCGTGCTGTAGCAGTTGCGGATGATGATGATGTCGGAATGCTTCTTCGGAATCCCGTAGACGTATTCCTCGCGTCCGCCGGGATAGTACGCGCCCCAGTAGTCGCCCTTCTTGGTCTTATGGGCGATGGCCTCGCCGACGATGCCGCCGGTGTTCTTCTTCGTGCCCACCACCGTTCCCGCGTTGTAACAGTTCACGATGTCTATTTCAGGACGCTGGTCCTTGTCCTCGCCGTTGCAGTCGACAAAGCCCACGATGCCGCCCACGTTGCTGTCGCCGCTTTTCGCGCCCGTCGCTGTGACGATGCCGTGGTTCGCGCACTTCTCCAGGTACTGCCGGGCTTTTGTATCGGTCACTGTCAGCTGGCCGACAAAGCCGCCGACGTTGTAGGATCCCGTCACGTTCGCCCAGTTCACGCAGTCGACCACCCATGCGCCGTTGCCCAACGTGCCCGCGATGGCACCGACGTTGCCTTCGGAAGACGAGACGTTGCCCTGCAGGCGCAGGTTTCTCACGGTGCCGTACACGGTGTCGAACAGCCCGCGATGGCGCGTGAGGCTCAGCGTGATGGTATGCTCCACCCCGTATTGACCGTGTCCTTGGGCGTTGAGGTTCTCGTCTGCTTCCAGGGTGCGGTGGCCTGCGGCATCGAGATCGTCGTCGGTCAAGGTGATGTCGTTTTGCAGGGAGGCATGGCCGGGGCTGGGCTCATGGCGCCAATCGACGTAGTCGCTCGCGGAGGTGATGAGGAAGGGGTCGTCCTCCGTGCCGCTTCCCTCGAGCGCGTAGGCGGCATCCGGCGCCGCGAAGACGGCCAGCCCCAGCGCCAGCGCGCACGCCGCCAGCAGCGCTGCGAACGCCGTTTGACTGTTTCCCAGTTCCCGCTTGAACATCCGCCTCATACCACACCCCGATCTCGAAGGAAAACGCACTTCAAAATAAAGTTTACCGAGGTGCGAGGGCGAAAAACGCGCTTTGGCACGAAACGGCCCGATATGGCACGAAACAGAGTTCGATCCAAGGACAGGTATCCATTTCGCGGCGTGGGAGGCGATTCGCGCCCAAAGAAGAAGACCCCCGCCCACTCGGTGCGGGCGAGGGTCCTGCTTTTAGGGGCGGCGGCGCTTCCACCTGCATGCCATGATGGCGGCGCAAGCGCTTGCCAACGCCAAGCAGCCGATCAGCGGCAACGCGACGGTTAGCGGGTCGCCCGTGGGCGCCAGCTTCTTGCCTCCGTCATCCGGAAGCGGCGTGGGCGTCGGCGGATCCGGCGTGGGCGTCGGACCCGGCGGGTTAGGCGGATCCGGCGGGTTGGGCGTCGGACCCGGGTCGGCGGGAGCCACGGTGAACGATGCGGAAGCCGTGCCGTCGGTGAACATCGCCACCAGAGCATGCTTGCCCACCGCGAGCTTGGCCAGGTAGTCAGGCGACAGCGTCACCGTCATACCGTCGGCCGCTAGCGCGTAGTCCACGTCCTGCACGAGCTCAGCGCCGTCAACCACCAGCGACAGGAACTTGTCGCGCGGCGCGTCGACGGTGAACGACAGGCCCGGCTGACCCGGCTTCCACGTGCCGTCGGAGCCGGCGGTCACCGGGTAGGTTTTCATCGTCTGCGTGGTGAAGGAATCGCCGTACGCCCACGCCGACGCCAGCGCGTCGCCTTCCTCGACAACGACCGTCTGGACGCGCCACTCGTAGCGCGTGCCCGGAGCCAGGCCGTCCAGCTTATGCGCGGGCGCCGTCAAACCGGCGGCCTCCGTCCACTCGTCCGTTCCAACCGCACGGTAGGCCAACGTGAACGTGCTGTCGGGCATGTCGCTGGCACCCCACGAGAGCGCGGCGTCCCTGAACCCGACCTCGCCCACCGCAAGATTTTCCGGCGCGCTCGGCGTCACGCGCACGCGCGCTTCGTTGCTGTACACGACCACCGGAGCAGGAGCCGCCAACGTTTCGGCAATCTCAGGCACCGCGGGCGCCTCGTTCGTCTCGGCTGCGCCGAGCATTTCTTCCGGCACGTCGGCTTCAAGCGCCTCGTTCGCCCCAAACGATTCATTCGCCGCGAGCGCCTCGTTCGCCTCAGTCGTCGCAGACGTCTCGGCTGTCTTGGCAACCTCGCCCGTCTCGCCCACCTTGGGCGTCTCGGTCGTCGGAGCCACCTCAGCCACCGGGGCCGCTTCGGCCACCTCGACTGCCGGGACCACCTCAGCTGCCGGAGTTGCCGGAGTCGCTTGCATGGCAACGCAGCGCACGTAGCCGATGGTGCCGGCATCAAGCGTCACGACCCGCCCCGTCGCATGGGGGATGGCCTCCCATGCGTCCTCGAGGGAACCGAGCGCGCGGTACTGCCACTCGTACGAAACGTCCTCGGCATTCCCGCGGTTCGTGAATGCCGCGAACGTCGCCTGCTCGTTGGCCGCAACGATCACGTCGGGCGGCCAAACGCGCGCGATCTTCAGCGACCCGTTCGACAGCGTGACGAACCCGCTCAACTCGGACCACACGCTCGTCTGGCCGCCTTGCATCGCCTGCACCTGCCACTCGTAGGGCGTACCCGGTGCAAGGCCGTCGATGGTGCAGGTCTTATACGCGGCATCGATCTTCCCCGCGGGCACCTCCGTCCAAACCTCGGAACCCTCCTCGCGATACCGGACTTTGAACGAATCGGCCGCGCCCGGCCAGGCCCACGCCCACGTGAGCGTCGCCGCACCGTCCTGCACGTTCTGCGCGACGAGGTTGCGCGCTGCCATCGGAGACAGGGTCAACTCCGCCTCGTTGCTCTCGGCCGTCTCCGACTTGCCGCCCGGCGCCGTCGCGGTCACGACGCAGCGCAGGGTATGCACCCCGGCCTCCAAGTTGGCAACCGACAGGTGGGTGCGCTCGCCCGTCTGCCCGGGCAGGTTGGCCCACGTGTTGCTCGCCTTGTCCGTGCAAACCTGCCACTGGTACGCCAGCGCCTGACCCTCGCCGACGCCGGAGACCGCGGCGAGGAAGTCGTCGACCAGCTTGGCGTCCCCCGCCACCGCCGTTGCGCTCGGCGGCGTCACGACGACGCTTCCAAGCTCGCCGTCCGGCGAGGTGGTGGCGAATGCGGGGCCGGGAACCCAAGCGGACGTCAGCCCGTCGGCGGACACCGAGCACATGCGCCACTCGTACTTCGTGCCGGGAGCGAGGCCGGTCGCCTCATACGGCGACGCCTTGAGCCCCGTCGCCGTCATCCACTCGTCCGTGCCCACCGCCCGGTACGACAGCGCGAAGGAGTCGCCGCCGTTTGGCGCGCCGTCCCACGAGAGCGTCGCCGTCGTGTCGTCGATGCTGCCCTCGTCAACCTTCAAGTTGGAGGGAGCGGCGCCGGGCTGCACGCGCACGCGCGCCTCGTTGCTGAGCACCTCGACGCCGTCGTAGGTCGCCTTGCAGCGCACGTAGCCGCTCGCGCCAGCCTCAAGCTCGACCACGCGCGATTCCGCGCCGTTTATCTTCTTCCACACGTCAGGATCGTCGGGGTTGGAATCGAGCGCGCGTTTCTGCCACTCGTACGTAATAGACGTGCTCGTATCCACCCATTCGTCCAGGTTCGTGGCTGCCGTCAGCTTGGCCTTCGCATCCGGCGCGACTTCCTGGTCGGCCGGCTCGACGGCAACCGACTCCAGCTTCAAGGCCGGATGCTCGGAGGCCGTGACGAACAGGTTCGTGTCCGACGGGAGCGATTCCACGCCGTTCTGGACGGCCTGCACGTGCCACTCGTACACCGTCTCGGGCTTTAAGCCCTCAGGCGTGAACTCCTTCGAGTTGTCTGCGACCGTAGCCGTCGTCCACTCCTTCGCGCCGGCTTCCCGGTAGGACACGTTGAACGTGGCGGCACTCGACAACGTCCCCTGATCCCACTGCCAGGCGAGCTTGGCCTTGTCGGACTCGATGTTCGATGCCGACAGGCTGGTTGGCGCGACAGGCGCCAGCGTGCAAGCGACCTCGTTGGTCGTCCTCGTGTAAGAATTGTTGTATCCGAACGGCACCTTAACCACGCAGCGATACCTGCTCGCCTCAGCTGCGGTTGCGTCGTTCGCCACGATGCTCAGCGTGCTGTTCGTTTCGTCCTTGAGGTCGTTCCAGGTGGTAGAGCCGGCTGCCTTGCGCTGCCACTGGTACGTCACCGTGCCCTCGCTGTGCACGACGGCGTTGGACGTTACGGCGAACGTGATTGTGCGCCCGCTGCCGACGACCGCCGCAGCCGCCGCGGGGGTGGCCGCAACCTTCGGCATGGTGAACGCCGAGCCGTCCACCCACTCCGTATGCGGGCCTCCGGAGCCCCAACTCTGCTTCATGCTGTTATTCAACACGGTGCGCACGCGCCACTCGTAAGTCGCGCCCGGATCTAGACGAGCGGAAAGGGAGGACAACCTGTAATGATCGTTATCCCGATGGGATGAGGCGACCCACGGCACCTCCTCCCATTCGTTTGCGCCAACCATGCGATAGCTCACCTCAAAGCCGAGCACCGAATCGCTCGTTTTACGCAAGTCGTCGCATCCCCAATAAAGATCAACGCCACTGTCGCCGTATTGGCTACTGTATATCGACGTGCGAAGATCGTGCGGCGGTAGCGGCTCAACGCGTACGCGCGCCGGATTGCTGGTCACCGGGTCGCTGGCCACGCCGTTGATAGTCCGCGTCACCCTGCAGCGCACGTAGAGGTTCGCCTTGTTGTTGGTCGGTTTCTGCTCGTCCGGGGAAAGCGTTATCGTGTCCGAAGTTGTGCCCGCGATCGTCGTCCAAGCACTGTCGGGAGCCTTGCGAGGATCAACCGTGAGTTCGCGCCGCTCCCACCTATACGCGAGGGCGCCTTTGTTCTCCTTGCCGTCCACGTTCGTGGTCGCCTTCAGCGTGACCGAATCGGTCGCGCCCACCAGCTTGTCAGACGGCGTCACCTCCACCCAATTGAGCTCCTCGGGCTCTTTCAGCGTGGTGTTGAACGTGTCGACCTCCGACCAAGGCGATGCCACGCCGTTCTGCACAACCCGAACGCGCCACTGATAGGTGAGACCCTCATCGTCCAGCGACTTCGTCGTGTGCTCCATGCTCCCGTCGTACTCGAACGTTTCGGATTTCCACTCTGGATCCGCGACACCCTGTCCTGCAATCTGTCGATAGCCCACCTCGAACGCGACCCCCTCCGGCACGGGGTCCTTGCCCCACGTCCAGCAGAACGTGGCCGCAACATTCGTATGGTTAGGATCATCGGGGAAAAGCCTATGAATATCAGAGACGGTGAGTCCGGTGGGCGCGGCGGGCATCGCCGTCACGATCGACTCGTTGCTTTCGAGCGTCTTTTCCTTGCTGTCGCGCGCGGCCGTGACCTCGCAGCGGTAAGCGCGCAAGCCGACCGACATATCTTGCGCGGAAACCTCTAGCTCGGCCTCCTTCGCACCAGCCACATCGGCCCAGTCGGAGGAACCCGTCTTGCTCTGCCACTGGTAGGTCAGCGTTTCTTTAGCGGTATCCGCATCGGTGGTCGCCGTGAGCGTGACCTTGTCCTCAGTGCCCGCCATGACGCTGGGTGTGCTGGGCGCGACCTCCACCTTCGAGAACGCGAAGTCCCGTTCCGTGGCGAACGGCGAGCCGGCCACCCAGCCCGACGGCAAGGGGTCGTCGCTGTCAGCGTAGGCGACGGAGCGCACGCCCCACTCGTACGTCGTGCCCGGCGCGAGGTTGTCCAGCGTGATGCTCTTGCCGTCCCCGACGAACTCCCGGCTCCATGCGGTTTCGCCGATGGGACGGTACACCACGTCGAACACGGTTCTCGACTCGTCGCCGTTCCACGAAAGCTTGGCCGACGTCTGACCCAACGCGTTCGCGTCAACCTCCAGGTTGCTGGGCAGCGTAGGCGCGATGCGCACGCGCGGCTTGTTCTCGCTGGTCACCGGGTTGCTGCTCAGCGGCGCGAACGCGTTGACCGGCGGCGCGTACGTCACCGTACAGCGCACGTAGCCGTCCGTGTTTTCGGGGAGCGTTATCGCGTTGCCCGTGGCGGTGCCGGCCGTTACTTCCGTCCACGTCGTCGCCGGGTCATCGGGATCCTTGCCCAGGTCGCACGTCTCCCACTTGTACGTCCTCGTCGCAGATGCCATGTCGTCCACGTTCGTGTACGCCGCGAACGTCGCCTGCTCGCCCGCTTCGACCGCCTGGTCGACAGGGCTCACCACCACGCGTGTGAGCACCGTGTCGGGTGACAGCGATTGCGTCACGAACATCGACGCGGCCGAGCGCACCGACGGCGCGCCGCCGTTCATCACCTGCACGTACCACTCGTACGTAGTAGCGGGCATGAGGCTGCTCAACGCGTACGAGGCCTCGCGCCCGGTGTTCGCGCTCTGCCAGTCCGCAGTTCCCGACGCACGCCAGAACACGCGGTAGGACAGGCCGTCGTCCGCGTTCAAACCGTTCGTCCACGAAAGGTTCGCTGCAGCCGCTGTGACGCTGCTTGCCGCCAAGCCGGCGGGAACCTTCGGTCGGGACACGAAGCCGACCGGCTCGCTGGTTATGGTTTTCAGCGGGACGTCGTCCTTGCTTGCCGTCACGACGCAGCGGTACAGCCACGAGCACGGTTTGGGATTGGCCGCGGATGCCCAGAACGTGGAGCTCGTTTGACCGTCCATGTCGACCCATTCGTCGCCTGTCGCGCTTTGCTGCCACTGGTAGGACAGCGATTCATCGGTTGCGACGTCGTCCAGGTTCGTCATGGCCGTGTACTCGACTCCGTTCGAGCCGTCACCCGCCACAGCCGTGCCCCAGCGCGGCGTCACCGTCACCGTGGCCAGCGCGCTCGATTCCTCAAGCGTGGTGAACGTTTCGGCCAAAGCCCAGTCGGATTGCAACCCGTCACGTACCACGGCGCGCACGCGCCAGGAGTACACCGTGTTGGGCGTCAAGCCCTCCACGTCGCACGACGTGGAAGCGCCCACGTTCTCCACGGTCATCCAGGCGTCGTCGACCGGCGCGGAACCCTGCGCGTACTCCACCTCGTAAGTGACGGGACGCGCGTCGTCTCCCGCCCAGCTTAAGCGCGCCGAGTCAGTGCCCGGCTCGGCTGCAAGCCGCACCGGCTGCTCCACGGGAACGTTCGTCGCCAGCAGCTTGACGTCGCTGGTCACGGTTTTCCGGTCGTGCGCGTCTCCCCTCGTCGTAGTGGACGTCACGATGCAGCGGTAGCCCTCCACCGCGCCCCCGTCGGGCGCCGTGACGCTCAGCGTCGCCTCGGTGCCGCCGTCAACGTCGTACCAGCCGCCGCCGAACGTGTTGCGCTGCCAACGGTAGGCAAGCTCCTCTTCCGGCTTCCCGTCCGCATTCGTTGCAACCGAGAACGTCACCGGAGTACCGGGCTCCACCACCGCCTGGTCGGGCGACATCGTCACTGTCGCCGAGTCGAGCGTGCATGCAGGCGGCGTGTCGATGGTCGAAGTCACGTATACTCTGCTCGAGCGGAAACCTGCCTGCGGCGAGGCAAACAGCTCTACCGTGTAGGTCAAGCCGGGCTCCAACCCGTCAATTTGGCACCAACCCTCCGTCGCGTCATCGGCGATGGTGACTACCTTGGAATACTTGGGATACTCTTTGGCACCGGGAGGAGCCAAACGCTGGTGCGTTACCACGAAGCGACGCACCGCACCGTTCGCCGTCCAAGAAACCTCGCCGGTAGTCGGACCGGTCGCCCACGCCTTCGCGTCCGTCGGCGCAGCGGGGGTCACCGTCAGGTAGGCCGCCGCGCTGACGGCATCGGCCGTCTGGCCGCCTTCGCTGCGCGTCGCCACGCAGCGGAACGCCGCGCCCACGTCCTGGATGCCCACGTCTTTCACCGTGAGCCTCGCCACGCCGGCTTCCTCGCTCATAACGTATTTCTCGCTGCTCGCCAGCGGTGAGAACCCTTGCTCGCCTACGCCCTTGCGCTGCCAGGCGTACGAGACCGCGCCGGCGCCGTCGACGCTCGCCTGTGCGGTGAACGTCGCCTCCGCGCCGGCCTCCACCCACGTCGATTTCGGCGCCTGCGAGAAGACGGGCGCCTCGATGTCCGGCACCGCCGACGTCGTCACCGTCGTCGCGGCAGAGAACGCGCTGTTCACGCCGTGCGCGAACGCGGCGACGCTGACCTGATAGCGCGTTTCGGGCTGGAGGTTCGCAACCTCGTAGTGCAGCTTGCCGTCTTGGTCCGGCGTCAGGCTGCTCGCGGACAGGGAGTACGTCGTCGAGCTCGCCGGGTTGCCGTCGGCGCCCAGCTTCGCGCACTTGACCCAGTACCCGTCGACGTCGTCGAGCGCCGTCCACGAAACCGGGATGCTGGTGGGCGTGGGAACGCCGCACACTGCATCCGGCGTTTGCGGCACCACCGCGATCGTCACGATGTTCGTGCTGACGCTCACCGTCTCGTCGGGCGTGCCCAGCGTCGCAACCGCCTTCCACTGACGCCCGTAATCACCGGCGTCCACCGGGCGTTCGAACGTATCCTTCCACGTTTTCCGGTCGATATCCTCGCCTTCGAGCGTGACCGCCTGGCCCTCGGGCCGCCACGAGGAGTCGCCCTCGCCCCAGGAGTACCATTGCAGTTCTGCCTTCGTGAAGGTTCCCGAGTTTGCCGCGTACGTGGAGGTGAAGTGCAGCGTTTCGCCTATCGCATACGCGCTCTTGGATGATTCCACCGTCCAGGTGCCCGCCGCGGGCGCGGCCAGCGTGGTGAAGTCCCGCCCATAAGCCGTCTGAATCGCCGTGGAGTCGCTCAAGCGGGCGTCGTTGGTGGAGACGCTCAAGGCGTAGGACGTTTCGTTGGCCAGGCCGTCCACCTTCACCTCGTAGGTCGTCTCGGCCGTTTCGCCCCTCTTCGCAGAAACCACCTTGCCGATGCCGTCTCCCACGCGCACCAGGTATTCGCGGGCGGTACCCTGCGCGGGCGCGGTCCAGCACACCTTCGCGCTGTGCGAGCCCACGCTTTCCGCGCGCACGTCGCGCGGCGCGGTGGTTTCGTGGATGATGGGCAGGGCCGTCGAGGTCGCCCGGGTGCCATCCACCATGTCCGCGGGATGCCCTTCGTCGTCGAGCGTCCACACCGAGGCCACCACCTGAGCCCATTGCGCGGTGCGGGGATCCCACGGCCGACCGGCGTTGTCGAAGTCGTCCGGAAGGCGCACGGTGTCGGTTTCAGTGGTCATGAATTCGTCGAAAAGGCCCTGTTTCGGGCTGTCCAGCTCGTCGCACAGATACCACTGGTAACGGGCGGCGTGGTGGCCGTCGTTATAGTCCGACCAGTCGTAATCCACGTCGAGGTTGCTGGGCGAGCCGTCAGCGCGCATCATGCCGTAAGACGCGGGCCAGGTGAGCGAAACCGACTTCTTGTACGCGGTCTTGAACTCGCACGGCGCCGCGGTGCGTCCCTCCAGGCCGTCCACGTCGGCGCGCACGATCACCCGATAGGCCTTGTCCGAAACGAGGTCGGCGTCGTAGGTGCGCGTGTACACCCGCCCGGCGCTCGCGGTGCTCCAATCCTCGCCGTCCTTCATCTGCACGAGCACGAGGAAGCCGTCGGACGGCACGACGCTGCCCGCGCCGTCCATCCAATCCCACGTGACGCTCACGTGCGGGATGTCGTCGTTCACGTTGGCTTGCAGGTTCGTCACCTCGGGGCTGAACAGGTCCAGATCCTTCTCCGACTGCTCGCTTGCCGTGTCGACGGGCGAGGGCGGCGTGGACAGCAGCACCCGGAAGCGCGCGCCGTCAAGCTCGGCCGCGGCGTTCAGCGTGGCGTGCAGGCGCGCGGCGGTGCGATCGTCGCTCCACACCTGGCCGGCGATGGGCTTGCCCTTGCCGTCTTTGGCGAAGAAGTCGTCGGGCAGGTTCGTCCAGCCTCCCCCTTGCAGCTTGCACTGCCACTGCACGTCCACGTCGCCGGCGTGCTTGCGCGTCCATTGCGCGTCCGCGGCCAGGTTGAACGTTCCGTTGACGGGCGCCGAGTAGTTGGCCTCGAACTCGACCGCCTGCGCCGCGTCGCCGCTGCCCTGCACCACCGGCTGGTCCGTCACGCGCACCGGCGTGACGGAGGCGGGCACGTCGTCGGCGCGCGGCACCGTGAACTGCACGCGGTACGGCTCGCTTTCGCCCTGGTAGCGGCCGGCCCGGTAGTAATCGTCGAACACGCGCGACACGCACAGCGTGTAGGTTTGCCCCTCCTCCAAATGCCGGTTCTCAAGCGTGAAGGCGCGCGCGTTGTCGACGTACTGCTTGCCCGCAGCCGTGCCGTTCGCCGGCAGGATGTTGTCGGGGCCGCCCTCGATCCACGCTAGGTGGGCGAAGCCGCCCGGGACGGACTCGTCCATGAGCCGCTCGAGGTCGCTCGTTATCTTCCCGCTGACGTCGTAGGTGTGCGTGCCCAGCACCTCGTCGTCGGCGCCGTCGCCCTTCAGGACGACGGCGGCCGCTTCCGCTTCCGACTGCGGGATGTTCAGCACGATGTTCGCCGAGCTGGTGTAGACGGTGCCCTCGCGCGGCCACGAACGGTACTCTATCTTGAAGCGGTAATCGTAGCAGGCCTCGTCGGAGGACTCGATGTCGAAGGCGTATTGCGTGGCGTTATGCCCGACGGAGCACACGTCCTCCCAATCGTCCCCGGCGCGCAGCTTGCGCTGCAGCGTCGTTTCGAAGTCGTCCGTGGTGTCCGTCTGAAAGCTGGTGGCGAAATCGAACCAAGCGTCGTGGGGAACGCCGGCCGCAGCGGAGAGGGTGCAGTCTTCAGGCTGCCGGAGAATCTCGAACGCGGGAAGCCCCTCCTCGCCCCACTGCGCGAACAGCGTGACGGTTTGGCTCTCCTCGTCCATGTAGTCGTACAGGTTGGTGGAGCTTTCGCTGATCCATTCCGCCGTGGGAAGGCTTCCGTCCTGCTCGGTGGCCCATCCCAAGAAGGAGCAGCCGTCGCTGACGGGCGTGCCCGTGTAATAGCAGACGGGCAGCGCGCCGACGGGCTCGTTCTCCGCGATGGTCTTGTTCGGCATCGAGCCCTTGTCCCCCATCGGCTCCAACACGTACTTGCCGCTGTTGTTCTTTGGCGCGTTCAGATCGAACTTGACGTTAGCCGTAGCAGGCACGCAGTAGGCGTACAGCGTGACGTCGCCGTAGACGATGCCGAGGAATTCCTCGGGCGGCTTGCTCCAGCCGCTGCCCGCGTCGGGCGCTTCGCTCGTCCAATAGGCCAGGCGGTAGCCCTCCGGCGCGTACGCCGCAGCGGACAGCGCGTCGGGGGAGACGGCCGTGTTCCAATAGGCGTCCGCGTAGCTGACCTTGCCGGCGACGGGGCTCACCAGCGTCACCGTGAAGGATTCGCCAACGCCCGTGGTCGTGAACACCGGGAGGCCGGAATGCGTGTAGGAACCCGCGTTGTCCAGCACGTAGTTGTGGTCGTCCAGGTACTCCACGGCAAAGGCGGAGCCGATCTGGGCCTCGTCGACAACGGTGCCGTTGTGGTAGCTGTCGTCCATGGCGCCCGCCGGCATGCTTTCTCGCGAAGTCAGGGAATGGGCGATCCAGACGCCGTACCCCCCTGCCTGCGCGCGGCCGACGATGCCGCCGGCTTGATCGGACGAGGCCTGGGCCTTGATGAGACCCGTGTTGTAGCAGCCCGATATCTCGCCGTTTTTGTAGGCGGTATCGAGGTACCCCACCAGGCCGCCGGCGTATCCGAGGCCGCCCTGGCTCTCGATCGCCCCCTGGTTGTAGTTGCGGCCGAACGTGAAGTTGTTGATGCTGCCGTACGACAAATACCCCATCAAGCCGCCGGCGGATCCGCCGAACTCCTCGCCGTCCCTGTTCTCGAAGGTGCCGCCCTGCGACATGATGCTGCCGTTGTTCGAGCAGTACAGCACCCGAGCCGTGCGGCGGTTCCCTCCCACCTGCTCGACGCTGCCCGCCATGCCGCCGGCATGCGCGTTCTCGGACGTGACGTATCCGAAGTTCGCGCAGTATATGACGGAGATGTAGCCGTGCTCTTCGTCGTGGTACGAGCCGATGAAGCCGCCGGCGTTACCGTAGGCATGCACGGTTGCCTGGTTCGTGCAGTTCCACACGCCGATCCGGCGGTCATCCTCTTCGTCGCCTGGGGTGCCAACGCGCGCGAACACGGTGCCCGCGTTGCGGCTGTCCGACACCGAATTCGACACCGTGCCTACGAAGTTGATGTTCCTGATGGTCGCTTCGGTGTTCACGCCAAGCGGCATGCCACCGGTTTCGAACATGCCGCCGTGGGAATTGAGCCGGAGCTCGATGAGGTGGTTGTTGCCGTCGAACTCGGCTGCTTGGAAGTCAGGGTAATTCATGTCGGTGATTACCTTATCGTTGACGCAACCGTCATCGACGAGGTCGGCCATGAGACGAGCGTGCTGGTTGTGCTCTTCGGAGGACTTCATGTCCCTCAGCTTGTTGCACCACGCGATGAGATCGTCGGTGTTGTAGATGAGCGTGGGGTTGTCCTCCGTGCCGGAGCCTTGCAGCTCGGCCGCGTAGGCGGGCACCGGGGCCGCGAGGCCGGTCAGCGCGAGCAACGCGGCGAGGACGCCTGTGGCCAGCAGCGCCGCGATCATCGCGCGCTTGCTTCCGTATTCGCGCTTCAACACTTGACCCATACCGCACCCCGTTCTCGCAGGAAAGCACACTTCAAGCAAAGTTTACCGAGGTGCGAAGGCAAAAACCGTTTTCTGGCACGAAACGGGACGATGTGGCATGAAAGCAGGGCGCCCGAGCGGCGGGCGGCGAGGAGCGCTCGCTGTCATCCCGAGCGCAGGTGGCGGAGCCGTTGTCATCCCGAGCGAAGCGCGGAGGCTGGCTCCACAGGCCGCTCAGTATCCAGGATGGGAACCACTCCCACTTGGGACGTTTTGGGGCAGGACGAGGCGCAGGCGGAACATGCCCTCGGCAGCCTCGCAGGTCAGATGCGCACCATGCCGTTCGGCGAAAGCGGCGATGCTGCGCATGCCCACGCCATGGCCCGGCCGCTGCGGCTCCGGAAGCCCCTCGGCGTTCAGAGGCACCGTTCCGCGGCACGTGTTCTCCACCTCCAGCGCCAAACGCGGCTCGCTCACAATGCGTACCGCGATGCGTCGGCGCTCGCCCGCGGGCTGGTCGGCGCAGGCGGCTGCGGCGTTCTCGATGGCGTTCGCGCACGCGCCGGCGAACTCGAGCGCGTTCACCGGCAGGTCGCGCGGCACGTCGCACGACGCCTCCACCTGGACGCCGGCGGCCATGGCGCGGCCCAGGTACAAATCCAGCAGGGCGTTCACCCCTTCGTTCTCGCACCAGCGGCGCACGGCCGCCTCCTCCACCGCCTCGTCCACGCCTCCCAGCGCGGCGAGCGCCTGCTCGTCTTCGCCGGCGCGCACGAGCGTCGCGACGATCCCCAGATGATGGCGCAGGTCGTGGCGCAGCAGGCGCATCTTCTCGTCGGAGGCGCGCACGGCCTCGATCTGCCGCTCGAACGCTCTCGCCTGCTCCTCCAACAGCCGTTGCGCCTCGGCGAGCTGCGTGCGCCGCGCATGCTCGCGCAGGGCGACGAACACGATGGCGTAACCGGCCAGCGCCATGGCCAGCGCCAGCATCACGATGGCGATACGCATACCCTCGCCCTCCACCGCGCCCACGATGTACACGAGGTAGAACAAAGCGTAGAACGCCAAGGGTATCAGGCACAGAAGCCCCCATCCGCGCCGCATCGTGCGCGCGGCCTCCAGATAGTACGGCCGGAAGAAGCGAAACGTCGCCCATACCAACGGCACGGCGAGGACCGCACGCACGGCCAGGTTGACCGCCAAGGCCCGCGTCGGATCGACCGTCAGCGACGCGGCATGCCCCAGCATCCCGATGACGGCGTTCAACTGGATGGCCGTGAGGATGGTGAACGCCACGACCAGCGGCCGCTGCCGCGCGATGCCGAGCAGCAGCGCGAACGCTGCGACGTTGCCGGTCAGGGGGTAGAACCTCAGAAACGTCTCAGGACCAGCCAGCGAGAACACGGCGAAGTTGCCCAACGCGATCAGCGCCACGCCGCCGACGAACGCGACGAAGGTCGTCGCGCGGCCGAAGCGGCTCTCCGTCAACGCGTACATGATGAACAACGCAACGACAAGCCCGGCCAAGCGCAGCACGAACGTCGGCAGATCCCCTTCCATCGCCATCTTTCCCTTTCCGTCCGTCCACCCGTCCGCTCCAGGGCGGCGCGTTGCATTATACTGTTCGCCAGACGACCCGACCGCACGTAGGCGATTTCCGTCCATGCACAGTCTGGCACGAAACGCGCCGATCTGGCACGAAAACATCCGTCGCTTTTCGACGATACCGCCAAAATGGAAAGGAGGTTCCATGACGCGCCGCATAACCGATATGCGCCGTTCAGGCGAACCCCTCCCTGCCGGCATGTATCGAAGAAAGAGACCGATGAGAATCGCCATCGTTGACGACTGCGCACCTGATGCCAAAACCCTCGAAGACGCGATCCGTTCCCATCTGGACAAGCGGGGACGCACCTGCGAGATATGCCGTTTCCGCGGCGGCGACGACCTGTTCGAGACGACCGACGCGCTGGCCTTCGACCTCGTGTTCCTGGACGTCTTCCTGGACGGCGCCAACGGCATCGACATCGCCGAGCGGCTGCGGCGCGAGAACTACCCCGGCCTCATCATCTTCACCACCGTATCCAGCGAGCACGCCGTGGACGGGTTCCGCGTGCGCGCGTTCCACTACCTGACCAAGCCGTTCACGCCCAACGATATCGCCGCCGCCCTGGACGAGGCCATCGAGCGCCTCGCCGGGGACGAGACCATGCTGCGCATCCACGACGGATCGGCCGTGATCAACGTGCCGCTGTCGCAGGTGCGCTCCATCACCGCCGACGGGCACTACCTGAATCTCAGCACCGCGAACGGGCCGCTGCGCTGGCGCCAGTCGTTCGGCCGGCTGGCCGACATGGTGGCGCCGTACCCGCAGCTGTTCGCCTGCAACCGCGGCATCATGGTGAACCTCGCCCACGTGGACGACCTCACCGACGACGGCTGCTTCCTCATGGACGACGGCTCGAAGCTGCCCGTGCGTCGCTCGTCGCGCGCCGAGGCGCGCAGCCGCTACTTCGACTACCTGTTCAAGCACGCGCGGAGGTAGGCTTCCATGGGAGAGGACGTTGCCGGAGGGGTTCTGTGGTACGTCGTGCGCAACGCGCCCACGTTCCTGGCGATGTTTTACCTCATGCTGCTGGCCGTGCGCGGACGGCTGCGCTTCTCGCTCGGGGTCACCGTGGGCATGGCGCTGGGCATCGTCGCCGCCGTCAGCCTGGCCTGCGGTATCGGCGTGGCGGTCTTCGCCGGCGAGGAAGGGGTCTGGGCGACCGTTCCCGTGCTGGCCGTCTCGCTGCTGTCGCTGGCCGCGCTGACGAAGCTGCCGTGGGGCAAGCGCCTGTTCGTGTTCTTCAGCGCCGCGACTGCCGCCGCCATCGCCATCCTCGCCTACGACGTGCTGCTGCGCACAGTGGCGTTGGAATGGAGCTTCGGGGCGCGGCGCGTGCTGGACGCCGTCGTGTGCTCCGCGGGCCCGCTTGTGCTGGCGCCGCTGTTCGCCCGCACCATCTGCTGGGGCGTCGAGCAGGTGGACGACCCCGCGCTCTGGCGGCGCCTGGCCGCGGTGCCCGCGGGGTTCTTCGTCGCAGCGAACGCGCTGTATATGTTCGCGTACGCGGTGGAGTTCCTGTCGAGCGGCTCGGATGCGCTGTACGCGCTGGCGGTGGGCGTCCTGGCGTTTCTGATGGTGGCGTCGTACCTCATGCTGTTCTCGGCCCTGCGCACCGTCATGGAGAACGCGCGCCTGCGCGAGGCGGCCCAGCTGGAAGAGCTGCAGCACGAGCGCTATCGGAGCCTGCGGCGCACCCTGCGCGACACCGCCAAGGCCCGTCACGACTTCCGCCACCAACTGCTGGTCATTCGATCGTTCGCCGACGAGGACGACGTGCAGGGCCTGCGCGCGTACCTCGACGAGCAGGGTGCCGGCCAGGCGCAGCGCGAGCCGGGCGCCTACGCGCTCAACTTCGCCTTGGACGCCGTGGCCGCGCACTTCGCCGAGCGGGCGCGAGCCTGCGGCGCCGACGTGTCGCTGGCCTTCGCGCTGCCCGAACGCCTGCCGCTGCCCGAAACCGATTTCTGCATGGCGATGGCGAACCTGCTGGAGAACGCCGTGGAAGCCTGCGAGCGCGCGGAGCGCGGGGAAGGCGGAGCGGGTGAGCGCGGGTCGACAGCGCAGGACGGGGCGCGCCCGCTCTTCGTGGACGCCGAAGCACGGATCGAGGGCAACGCCGTGCTGGTTTCCGTGCGCAACAGCTGCACGCCGTCCGACGCCCGCGCGCTGGCCGCCGCAGCGCCGGACGGCGTGCTGTCGAGCGACGCGCGCTCGGCTAAGCGGGAGGGCGACGGCATCGGGCTGGCCTCGGTGGCTACGCTGGCGAAGCGCTACCGGGGCGAGGTGCAAGTTGAGATCGACGAGTATGCGGCGACGATCCGCGTGCTGCTGCGCACGGGCGGCGCGCGCTAGCATCCGGAACGTTTGGGATCGCGCGGGCCGCCCGGAGCAGCCCGCGTGGCGACCCGGTGACGCGCCGTCGCATCATCGCCCGAAAAACACGTTTTCGCCCGCGATTCCGTGTTTTTCGGGCGATGATGCGTTCCGCAGCGCCTTCCGAGATGCCGAGGATCCTACCAGCTCAGCAACTCGTAGCCGTCCTCGGTGATGGCGACCTGCACTTCCCACTGAGCGGTGTCGCTACCGTCGGCGGTGCGCACGGTCCAGCCGTTCGGGTCGCTCATGTCGATGGGTGCCTCGCCGGCGTTCACCATGGGCTCGATGGTGAACACGAGGCCCGGCACCAGCACCATGCCCGTTCCCGGCTCCGACACGTGGCTGACGAACGGGTCCTCGTGGAAGTCGAAGCCGATGCCGTGGCCGCCGAACTCGCGCACCACCGAGAAACCCTGCGCCTTCGCGTACGCGTTCACGGCCGCGCCCACGTCGCCGAGCAACCCCCACGGCTCGATGGCGGCAAGGCCCGCTTCCATGGCCTTCTTCGTCTCGTCCACGAGGCGCGCTCGCTCGGGCGACACCTCGCCGATGCGGAACATGCGCGACGAGTCCGAGTAGTAGCCGTCGAGGATGGTGGAGCAGTCCACGTTCACGATGTCGCCTTCGCGCAGCACCTCGTCCTCAGACGGGATGCCGTGGCACACCACGTCGTTGATGGAGGTGCACACGCTTTTCGGGTAGCCCTCGTAGTTCAAGTCGGCCGGGATGCCGCCGTGCTCCACCGTGTAGTCGTGCACCCAGCGGTCCACCTCCTCGGTGGTCGTGCCCGGTCCGATGCGCTCGGCCACGTAGTCCAGCACCCCGATGTTGATGGCCGCGCTGCGCTTGATGCCCTCTATGTCGGCAGCGCTTTTCAGCGAAGCGCGGTCGGGCAGTTCGAAGCCCTGCTCGTACATGCTCTGCAGGCGCTCGTCGAATGCGAGGTGGCACTTCTTGTACTTCTTGCCGCTGCCGCACCAGCATTCGTCGTTGCGGCCCGGGTTGGTTCGTCCGTCGTACATACGCGTATCCTTTCGTTTTGCCGGCTATTGTACCGCTTGTTAGACATCGCGAACATCGGAAAGAGAAGGAAGATCGGGAGATCGCATCCCACTCTGCCCGTCCCGCCCGCTCCGTGCGCCAGCAAATCCCGCGCCATGCCCCTGGAGGACGTTCAAAATTATGACCAAAACACCTATGGACGAAATGGGGAGTCTTCTCTAGATTCTGAAGACCGTCGCACCGCCCCGCTAAGCGCATCGTCCGCCTACTTCGCCGCTCCTCCCGCACCCCCGTCGCGCTGGCGCTTGAAGCGATGGTATGCGAGCGCACCGATCACCACGGCCGCGGCGGTGACGCTGAACACGATGGCGGTCGCCCGCCAATCGCCTGCGGCGGCGAACGACGATCCCAGCGTGATGGCCAGCACCGACGGCAACCGACCGGCCGTGGTGACGACTGCAAGATGCACGGGGCGCATGCCGGCGAACGCGGCGAGGTAGGCCATGAGATCCTTCGGCAGGCCGGGGATGAAGAACGCCGCGAGAATGGCGAAGTCGAACCTCTGCGCCCCGCGCAAGCGGGCCAGCCACTCGCGGCCCTTTCTCGTGAGGACGAGCTCGAGCACGCGATCGCCGCCGAAGCGCACTACCGCGATGATGGCGAAGCAGCCGACCACGCTGGCGGCAAGGTACACGAACGCGCCCTCCCAGAACCCGAACGCGTAGCCCGCGGCAAGCTCCAGCGGCTCGCTGGGAACGATCACCGTCACCTCTTGCAGAACGACCAGCAGGCCGAACACCACGGGCGCAAGCGGCCCCAAGCGCTCCACCTGCTGCTGAACGCGATGTCCGTCGGTCAGGAAAGCCAGCGCGTCGCGACCGAACAGCAGCGCCAGCACCCCGACGATGCCGGCGAACGCAAGCAGCGCCGCCGCCACGGCCATGCGCCGCTTGCGCAACTCCCTATCCTGCGTGCCTGCCGATTTCGCCATGCCGTTCCTTTCGCCGTACCGCATCCGATTGTCGTACGGCGGCGCCGCGCGCAGGTGTGCGTCCGTTGACGAACCGGTAACGGGATTGCGCTATACTGGGGAAACGGAACCGACGAGGAAAGGATGCCCCATGCGCCAATCCAACCGAGCGTCCCTTCTGACGACTAGCCTCGCCTTCGCGTTCGCGCTCGGTATAGCATCGTTTTCCGGATGCAGCGGGAGCGATCTCCCCGTCGAGCCTGAAACGCACGAACCGCTGGCCGTCATCGACAAGGCCGCACCGGCGTCGAATGCGACCAGTCCCCATGTGCCAGAAACGACCTTCTACGGCGTGAACCCAGCCGACATCGATTCGGCGTACGACCTCGTTCGCTTGCTCTCGCTCGATCCTGAGCACATCCCCGCCACAGTGGAGCGTCTGGGGTTCTCCTACGGCGCAGGTGCGCCCACAGGCGCTTGGGAAAGCACGTCGGCCGATACGCCGCTCTCACCTCCCGGCTCGACAACGCGCATCCTGTTCAGCCTCAACGGCGGCGAGACCACGTCCGATCTCATGCGCGCAGGCAAACGACCAGGCGCCATCACCATGAGCATCACCGCGCCCTATGCCGAACCGCCCGAGGCCGAAGCGGTCGGAGACGCGCTCCTGCAAGCTGCGGGCTTGGCAGACGAGGCATACCGCAACGCAACCGCCAGCGAGAAGTTCGACATGTCCTCAACTGTACGCATCGGGCGGTGCTCCGAGGGAAGCGCCGCAGCAATATGGCAGCTTGCCACGTTCAACGACCGCAACGAGGTGTTCGAGAACACCACCTATTCCTTGACCGTGCTCACGGAGGAAGGCGCGCTTGCGTACGAAAGCGATCAGATGATCGAAGCGCTTGCAATCATGGGGATGTAAGGCAGATACCGCGCTAGTCTTCGAGCAACCGCAGGCACAATTCCCGCAGGGCGGGAATGCTTGTTATAGCTGTTTCCCAAACAATCGCAGGCTTCAATTTTGCATAACCATGGGCGATTCGATTGCGCATGCCATATGCCTGAACCCACATATCCGAAGGATAGAGCTCCTGCAAAGCATCGAGGTATCCGCCTCCGCCGATCAGTTCCCCGATCTGAAATATCGGCATCAGCAAAAGATCGAGATGGTCGTCGTTCAGGCACACGCTTTCTCTGGACATCGAGTAGCGCGCGATTCGGTCGGATACGATATCGCAAAGCGGCACCATGAGTTCGATGCATTCGATCGCTTCAGGATTTCTCATAGATGAGCTTTCTGTCTCGCTCGTAGCGCTCGCGCGCACGCGGGTAAAACGAATCGTCCCCGCACACCACGTCGACCGGCACCCCCAACGCCTCTTCAAGATGGCTGCCGAAGCCTCCAAGGGAAAAGAGCGTGAACCCGTCGTCAGGCTCAATGCACAGATCCACATCAGATGCCGCATCCGCATCGCCGCGCGCGTGCGAACCGAACAGGTACGCTTTCACAACTCCGTAACCAGGAGCAATAGAGCGCACTGCCGAAGCGATGGTATGTTGGTCGAGCACTTTCATGGCATTAGTATACCACCGCCATCGACATGCCGGCCACCCGCCGGCCCCCTGCGTCCCCGTCGTTGCTGGACGGGAACGCAGGAACAGCCCGGGCGAGCCTGCGCTCGGGATGACAACCCGAGCGCCAGCCGCGCCTGAAGGGCGGCCCTACCCGCGGACTTCGGCGCCGGTGGCGCTGGACACCTTCTTGACCAGGCGCTCGTGAGCCTTGTCGACCTCCTCGCTGGTGAGCGTGCGGTCGGCGGCGCGGTACGTGAGCGCGTAGGCCATGGACTTCTTGCCCGCGCCCACGCGCGCCTCGTCGCGGTACACGTCGAACAGGCGCACGTCCTCCAAGAGCTTGCCGCCCGCCGAGGTCATGCACTGCACGAGCTTCTCGTGGGTGACGCCCTCGTCCACGACGAACGCCACGTCCATGGATACGGCCGGGAACGTGGGCACGTCCACGTAGTCGCGCGCGGGGCGCGCCGACTTCGCCAGGGCGTCGACGTCAAGCTCGAACGCCACGACGGGCGCCGTCGCGTCGAAGGCGTCCACGGCCAGCGGGTGCAGCTCGCCCACCCAGCCAAGCTCGGTGCCGCCCGACAGCACCGCGGCCGCGCGGCCGGGCTGCAGGTGCGGAGCCTCGTCGGCCGAGAGCGCCTTGAAGCGCAGCTTCGGCAGCGCCAGCTCGCGCGCGAGGTTCTCGATCGCGCCCTTGCCGTCGAAGAAGTCGAACGCGGCCGGAGCGCTGTTCCAGCCGGCGTCGCCCATGGCGCCCGCCATGACGCCGGCCAGACGGCGGCGCTCCTTCGGCTGCTTCTTGCCTTGCGTCGCGAAGAACACCGCGCCCATCTCGTAGAGCTGCACGTTCTTCACGCCGCGGCTTTGGTTGTAGGCGACGTTGCGCATGAGGCCGGGGACGATGCTCTGGCGCATGACGGACTGGTCGGCGTTCAGCGGGTTGATGAGCTCCACCGGCCGCCCCAGCCCCTCGTGGCTCATGCGCAGGCGGTCGAGGTCGCCCGGCTCGGCGAACGAATAGGTCATCGTCTCGTTGAGGCCGCTCGCGCACATGGTGCGATGGATGATGTCGGACACGTGCTCCAGCTGCGAGCGCGTGCCGTAGCGGCCGCGGCCGCCCGGCAGCGTGGCCGGGATGCGGTCCATGCCCCAGAGGCGCACCACTTCCTCGTACAGGTCGATCTCGCGCTCCAGGTCGGGGCGGAACGTCGGCGCCGTCACGGACAGCACGTCGGCGTCGTCGGCATCGGACACCTCGCAGCCCAGGCGGCTGAGGATGTCGACGACCTCCTCGCGCGGGATCTCGGCGCCCATCATCGCGCAGAAGCGCGGCACGCGGAACTTCAGGTCGACGGGCTCGGTCTTCTCCAGCCACACGTCCACCATGCCGGGGCACACCGTGCCGCCCGACACCTCGGCGATGAGCGCGGCCGCCATATCGGCGTTGAGGGCCACCGGGTTGTCGTCCACCCCGCGCTCGTAGCGCATGGACGATTCGCTGATCAGGCCCAGGTTGCGGCTCGTGCGGCTGGTGTGCGCGCGGTCGAACGCGGCGGCCTCCAGCAGCACCGTGGTGGTAGCCTCGGTGACCTCGGTCTCGAGGCCGCCCATGACGCCGGCCAGCGCCACGGCGCGCTCGGGCGTGGCGATGACGGTCATGTCGGGCACGAGCTGGCGGTCCTCGCCGTCGAGCGTGGTGAACTGCTCGCCCTCGGCCGCCGGGCGCACCACGATGTGCACCTTGCCGTCCGCGCCTGCCAGCTTGTCGAAGTCGAACGCGTGCAGCGGCTGGCCCAGCAGGAACAGGATGTAGTTCGTCACGTCCACGATGTTGTTGATGGAGCGGGCACCCGCGGCCGCCACGCGCTCGGCCAGCCAGTCGGGGCTCGGGCCCACCTGCACGTCCTTGATGACGCGCGCCGTGTAGCGGCAGCAGCGGGACGCGTCGGCGATTTCCACGCTCACCTGGTCGGCCGCAGGGGTCGCGTCGGCGTCCTCCACGAGGTCGATCTGCGGATACGTCACGTCGGTGCGGTACATCGCGCCCACCTCGCGCGCCATGCCCGCCATGCTGAGGCAGTCGGGGCGGTTCGGCGTGACCTCGAGGTCGAGCACCGTGTCGGACAGCTTGAGGTAGTCGGCAATGGGCATGCCCACGGGCGCGTCCTCGGGCAGGATCCAGATGCCCTCGTGGTTGCTGCCCATGCCCAGCTCGCGCTGCGAGCAGCACATGCCGCAGCTGGTGACGCCGCGCAGCTTGGACTTCCTGATCTTGAAGTCGCCGGGCAGCACCGCGCCGATGGTGGCCACCGGCACCTTGATCCCCTGTGCGATGTTCGGCGCGCCGCACACGATCTGAACCGGCTCGCCCGCACCTACGTCCACGGTGACCACGTGCATGTGGTCGCTGTCGGGATGCTGCTCGCACGTCTCCACGTAGCCCACGACCACGCCGTCGAACGCGTCGCCCGTCTTCTCGATCGCTTCCACCCCTGTGCCCGTCAAATCGAGCCGGTCGCAAAACGCCTTCACGTCCGAAGGCACGTCCACATACTCAGACAACCATTTCAAAGAAACCTTCATCAGCTCTTCCTCTTTTCCACCAAGCCCCCGTCTGACTGAACCCCTCGACCCGATACAGCCGAGGGCGCAGACGCAGCGCAGCAACGTTAATAGTGCGAAGGGTCGGCGGGCGGTGCCCACCAAGCGAGTTTCCCCTTCGGGGACTTGCTCGGCTTTGCCTCGCGGCTCCGCAGCGCAGCGAGGACTGTTTGAGCGACTGGGCGCCGCCCGCCGAACCGCCAGAAACCCTAGAACTGCCGCAAGAAGCGCATGTCGCCTTCGACCAGCATGCGCAGGTCGGGCACGTTGTACTTCAGGCAGGCGATGCGCTCCACCCCCATGCCGAACGCGAAGCCCGAATACTTCTCCGGGTCGATGCCCGACATGGACAGCACGTTCGGGTCCACCATGCCGCAGCCGAGGATCTCCAGCCAGCCGGTGCCCTTGCAGAAGCGGCAGCCTTCGCCGTGGCAGATGCCGCAGCTCACGTCCACTTCGGCCGACGGCTCCGTGAACGGGAAGTAGTGGGCGCGGAACCGCGTCTTGCGCTCCTCGCCGAACATCTGCTTGCACAGGTAGTCGAGCGTGCCCTTGAGGTCGCCGAACGTGATGCCCTCGTCCACCACGAGGCCCTCGATCTGCGTGAACTGGGGCAGGTGGGACGGGTCGGCCACGTCGCGGCGGTACACCTTGCCGGGCGCGATCACGTAGATGGGAAGCTCGTTGTCCTCCATCGCGTGCACCTGCACGCCGGAGGTCTGGGTGCGCAGCAGCACGTCGGACTCGCCGCGCACGGCCGCCTGCGCGCCGGAAAGGTCGCGCACGTAGAACGTGTCGGCCAGGCTGCGGCTGGGGTGGTCGGCCGGGGCGTTCAACGCCTCGAAGTTGTAGTAGTCGGTCTCCACCTCGGGGCCCGTGGCCACCGTGTAGCCCAGGCCGAGGAAGATCTCGGAGATCTCGTCGGTGATGCGGTTGATGAGGTGGCGCGTGCCCACCTGCTGCGAGCGACCCGGCAGCGTCACGTCCACGGCGGCCGCGTCGATGGCGGCGGCCAGCTCGGTTGCGGCCAGCTCCTCCTTGCGCGCGGCCAGCGCGCCTTCGACGGCGGCGCGCACCTCGTTCGCCGTCTTGCCCACGGCGGCGCGCTCCTCCTTCGCGATCTGCCCCATCTGGCGCAGGTACCCGGTCAGCGTGCCCGCCTTGCCCAGCACGCCGATGCGCACCTGCTCGAGCGCCGCGGTGTCGGCCGCCTGCGCGATCTGCGCGATGGTCTGCTCGCGCAGCGCCTCCAGTTCCTCCACGATTGCCATTCTGCCGTCCCTTTCCGTCTCTCGCCCCGCGCCGCCCGCCCGGCGGCGCACATGAAAAAGAGCCTTCTCTCGTCCTTGCTCCTGAGGGCATGCGCCCAAAGTCCAAGGACGAGAGAAGGCTCTCGCGGTACCACCTCGGTTGACGGCCGCTGTGCGGGCCGCCCGCTCGTTCGCTCTGTGACGGGAGCCCCCGGCGCATCCTACTTAGCGTCTCGCGGGGCGGCGACCAGGGTCGCGCCTCTGCGTCCGCGTTCAAACGCGCTGCTCGGAAGGGAATCGTCGCGCTTGCTGCCCGGGAGCTTTCAGCCGGTGGCACCCGTCTCTGCCGGCAGCCGCGTTGCGCGGCGCTGTCTTCGTCATCGCATGTAACGATGCAGTTTAGCACATGAGCGCACGCCGTGCGGGAAATTTCACAAGGACGCGTCGCGGCGTTCTACAGGAAGCGGTAGTTGACCGTGCGCAGACCCCAGTCGAGGCACGACGAGAAGCCGAAGGCCTTCCATACGCCGGGCTGCAGGTCGAGAGATCGGCTGCCCCCGCCCATGCCACCGCAATCGTTTACGGTGGCCAGCACGGTTTGCCCGTTGTAGGAGATCTCGACGGTGCGGCCGAAATACGAGCGGAAGTTCGGCCATGACATCGGGATGGCCACGCCCATGGAGTTGTCGTCGCACACCGACCCGTTCGCCGTGGTGCCGGGGTTCGGCGTGTACGGATCGGTGGAACCGCCGTACGCGGACGCGATGCCGGTCGACCAGCTGATGCCGGGATCAGGAGCGGGACTTGGCGCCGGATCGGGATCGGGCGAGGGCTCGGGAGCCGGCGCCGGAGGGTTCGGATCGGGGTTCGGCTGGACCGGGGTGTTGGAATCGACCACGTCCTCGCGGCCGATGGTATCCGCATTCTCGTCGATGACCGGCCCGGTGGCGCCATCGGCAGCCGCCAGCTCCTCGGCCTTCTGCCTGAGCGCTTCCAAACGCGCGGCCTGGTCGCTTTGGGCGTTCGACAGCTTGGAGCTCGCCTGGGACAGCACGGTTTCGGCTTCCGCGCGCTTCGCTTCCAGCTCTTCGAGCTTCTTCTCCTGCTCGTCTTTCTGGAAGTTCAGGTCGTCGATGAGCTTCTCGTACTTCGCCGAGCGCTCTTTTTGTGCCTCCACCTCGTCGGCGTGGAACTGCATGATCGAATCGAGATAGGTGAGATTGCGTATAAGGTCGCTGAAGCTTCGCGCCTCCAGCACCATGGTCACGAGCGACTGCGACGCTCCCCCGTTGAGGTACTCGTGCACCGCCGTCTTGCCGAGAGCCGCGCGGCCTTCGATGACCGCCTGCTGGGCATCCATGGCCTGGGCCGATATCTCGTCGACGCGCGCTTGCAGCTCCTCGACGTCCTGCTTGAGGGCGTCGTAGTCGCCCGCGATGCTTTCCATATGCGCCTCGGCGTCGTCGAGCGTGGCCTGCGCATCGTCGACGGCCCTCTGCGCCTCTTCCGCTTCGTCTGCCCAGGCGCGCGAGAAGACCCCGCCGCCGAAAACGGTTCCGCCCGAACACAGAGCAAGCGCCAGAACTCCCGCGAGCATCGCGTTCGGTACGCTCCAGCGTGCGGATCTCATGCTACGCCTCCTTCGAACAGCAGGCGATCGTGCGCCGCCCCCAACGCGGACGCAAGATCGACGATCAGGTGCTCGTTGTCGGTGAAGTATTCGTCATCGTAATCAGCATCAGACATGATGGCGATTACGTAAACATCAGTATCGGTGACCACGAGGCCAGCATCGTTGAGCGCGCCCATGTCGTACCAGGGCGTATCGATCTCGTAGCCGGGCTTCGACAAAACACGACGGCCCTCGCCCAGTGCCGTGCGCAGAAACGACAGTTCAGTCTGCTGCAGCACGTCGGCGAGCCACGGCGCGTTGCCCTGGCCCTCGGCCACGTATGCGCCGACGTTCAGCCACATCTTCGCCAAGTCGCGCGGCGTGTAATAGGGATACCATTCGCCCTGCCAAGCGGCGGCGTCCACGTCGGCCGCAGCGCACCAAGCCTGGAAATCGTTCTGATCGAAGCGTTCGCGCAACAGCCCGTAACCGGTGTTGTCGGAATGCACGATGGTGTTGGCCATGACGGTTTGCAGGTCGTAGCGATCTATATCGTCCGACGACATGATTCCGGTACCGTCGAGGATGACGTCTTCGACCACCTCTTCATCAAGAGAGGCTCGGCCGCCGTCCACCATATCCTGCGACGCGAAAGCCACGAACGGTGCCTTGACCGTGCTGGCAGAGAAGAACCATTGATCGGCGTTGTACCCCACACCCTCGTGCGTGGTCAGGTCGTACATGACAAAGCCCACCTCGTAACCCGCATCGTGGTATGCCGCGATGGCGCCTTCCACATCGGAGATCTCGTCGGAGGACAGGGTGCGCGCGATGCCGGTCACCGAATTGAACAGGTTCACGTCTTCGGTGCCCGATGCGGCGTCGAGCGCTGTGCGCGCATCTTCGGCGACGGCGCGCGGGTCGACGACATCCCCGGATTGCGCTTGCGAGGCCGCAGCCTGTCCCGTCTGCGCAGTCGCTTCGGGGAGCGCGGCAACCGCCTCGTCGGCCACGGCGACGGGATCCTCGGGTCGCACGGCGCTCGCAGCCATCGCGCACGCGCCGATGGCCAACACCGCCACGGCACCCACGATCACGCCCGCCACGAGGGCCGGCCGATGCTTCAACCGATGCTTGATCGTTTTGAGAATCCTTGCCACAACAGCCTTTCCGACGATTTCGCCTCGCCGCTTCGCGCTTCCGGGTCGTTCCGTCTGTGCAGTATTCCCTAACGAACAGGAGTATACAAGTACGCAACGGCCAAACAACATAGGAGCGCCACGGGGTCGTGCTAGTCGGAAGAGGCGCACGAAAGAGCTATTCGCCCAAGCGCATGTCAAGCTGCCTGCGGCGGCTTTGCGCGGATTTGAAAGCAACCCAAAACCCGAGCAGGAAAAGCGGTATCCCCGCCACGAGCGCGAACACGCTGCCGAACGCCACTGCTGGCCACATGATCTCCCCCGCGCCCAGCACTTGAAATTCCGCCAACACGCGCAGACCCGTCGTCAACACGTCCACGGCGACGGCGACGGCGAAGGCGATCGAAGCGATCGCATAGTAGCCGATGGGGAACTGCTCGGCTTCGGCGAACCGGTTGTCGTCCCCGAACCCCTTGCGAACGAGAAGCACCATGCCGACGATCATCGTCAGCGCGAACCATCCGTACAGGAACAAGTCCGCCGACGTGAATTCCATACGCCCCGCGCCGTTCGCCAGCACGTCGCGCATGCACATCGCCTGTTTGAGCGACCAATCGTAGTACAAATACACGAGCACGCCGAACGAGAGCATGACGAAGCCGAGCTTGTACACGCGGTTGCTTTCCGCCTCTACGCGCTCGTCGACCGACCCGCGGTGCTCCCTCCATCGCTCAATGATCTTCATGTCGCACTCCCTTCTTCCCAAAAAAGGTCGTCGAGGGTGCATCCCAGCGTTTTACAGATGGCGATGCACAGTTTGAGCGTGGGATTGTAGCCGCCGGCTTCGATGAGGCCGATGGTCTGGCGGGTGGCACCAACCGCCGCGGCCAGGTCGGCCTGAGACAGATCGGCGGCCACGCGGGCGGCCTTCATGCGCAGGTTCTTCCCCGTTTCGGCGGGGGCGGTCGACGACGCGCCCGCGACCGGCGCAACGCCGGCCCTACGTCCGATGCCGCCGGAAGCCGCCCACGATACAGCGCTCATCCTGATCGTTTCCCTTTCGCGAATCCACTCGTTCTTTTCCATAACTATACGATCTATCTAACATAATGTCAAATATATATTGCATTTCGCGAAAGAGGGGTAGCAAGGAGATCCACCGGGAACCCAATCATGGCCGTTCGACAGCACGGATGAAACCTCTATGCTGCAAAATCGAGTTTTTGGCAGTCGACCCCCCCTTGCAACGATGGTTTCGTCACCGCGAGAAAAACGTGATCTGGGGTTTTGTCCGAACCTTTTTCGATGGAGAGCGCCCAGCGTGCCAAAACCTCGATTTTGCAGCATATAGATGAGCGAAATCGTGCCAGCGGGGCCAACAGGCGAACAGGGCGCAGCCATCCTTCTCCGAAGCACGCTCGACGCAGGTTCGATCGGAAGCCTCGAACGCGCCAAACGAGGGCGCGGACGCCGGTTGCATGCTCGTGGTAGTATGGGGACGCGGTTCTGCCCAGACCGTGCGCACCGCCTTCCCTTCCGGCACGAAAGGATCGAACCGATGGACTTCTCCCCTTGTGCGACCAGCGCGAACGTACGGATCGCGGCGCGCGGCGACGCGGAAGCCATGCGCGCGGTGTACGCGCCGTACGTCGAGACGCCTGTCACCTTCGACACCGTCGCGCCCTCGCGCGCCGAATTCGCCGCGCGCATGGCCGACGCGATGGCCGCCTATCCGTGCCTCGTCCTCGAGCAGGACGGGCGCGTCGTCGGGTTCGCGTACGCACACGCCCAAGCCAGCCGGGCGGCCTATCGGTGGAATGCGGAGCTCTCGGTGTACCTCGAACAAGGCGCGACCGGGGGCGGCCGGGGGCGCACGCTGTACGACGCGCTGCTGAAACTGCTGCGCGCGCAGGGCGTGAAAAGCGCGTACGGCCTGGTAACCGTGCCGAACGAGGCAAGCGAGCGTCTGCACGCCGGCTGCGGGTTCCAGCGTTGCTGGGTGCAATCGCACGCCGGCTGGAAAGCGGGCTCGTGGCACGACGTGACCTGGTACGTGAAAGAGCTCGCCTCCTTCGACGACGACCCGGCGGATCCCGTTCCGTTCGGCGAACTGGCTCGCACGCGCCCCGACTTCGTGCAGCAGGTGCTTGACGAAGCGAACGCCGCGCTGGAAGCCAACGCCCCGACCGACTGTGCGTAAGGACGAAGCCATGCAGCCTCAACGTCTGTTCGAGATCGTCTACCTGCTGATGGATCGCGGCACCGCCACCACGGGCGAGCTGGCGCGCAAGCTGGAGGTGTCCGAGCGTACCGTGCGCCGCGACGTCGACGCGCTGTCGGCCGCGGGCGTGCCGGTGTACATGACGCGCGGCAAAGGCGGCGGCGTGCACCTCATGGACGGCTACGTGCTGGACCGCTCGGTGCTGAGCGAGCGAGAGCAGGACGACATCATGGCCGCGCTCTCCGCGCTCAACCGCACCAGGGCCAGCGACGATGCGAGCGACGAGACGGCCGTGCGCCTCGGCCGCCTATTCCAGCGCGAGAACGTGAACTGGCTGGACATGGACTTCTCGTTCTGGGGCGCGCCGCCGAACTACCGCGCCGCGTTCGACACCATCCGCGACGCCGCCATCGGGCGGCACCCGCTGTCGTTCGCCTACTTCGACGCCGAGGGCAACCGCACCGAGCGCACCGTGGAGCCCGCCCAGCTCATGTTCAAGGAATCGTCGTGGTACCTGCGCGCATGGTGCCGCGAGCGGGATGCATGGCGCATGTTCAAGCTGTTCCGCATCGACTGGGAAACGCTGGATGTGCTGCCGGAAACGTTCGAAGCGCGCGAGCTGCCTGCACTTGATGAAGGCAGGCACATGAAAGGCGACGATGTGCTGGTGATGCGCTTCGCCGCGCAGGCCGAGTCGCGCGTCCGCGAGGAGTTCGCGCCCGAGACGATAGCGCGCAAGGCCGACGGCAGCTGGCTCGTGACCCTTACCTGCGACATCACCGAACGCACGCGCTACTATCTGCTGTCGTTCGGTCCTCTGCTGGAAGTGCTCGAGCCGCCCGACGTCCGCACCTGGCTGCTCAAGCACGCCGAAGCCGTGGCGCGCACTTACGCTTCCGACGGCCAGTCGGCCAGCAGCGCGCCCAAGTAGGCCGCCGCCGCGCGGTAGAAGGGATGGCGCGCCTCGGCGGCCAGGCGCTCGGCGAAGGCTGGCATCCAGGCTTGGGCGTGCCCGGAGAGGAACCGCCCGTAGGCGGCGGCCGGGCTCCCTCCGGGGAGGTCGGCGCCGTCCGGGGCGCCCTCGGAAGCCGGGGCGCCGGCCGCGCGCAGGGCCAGGTGCTCGAGGAGCTCGCATTCCGTGGCGACATGGTCGAGGGGCTCGTTGGTGCCCTCGGGGCGGCCGAGGCCGCAGGACCTCATGAAGCGCTCGACCTCCATGGAGCGGGGGTTCACGAACAAAAGCGGCTGCACCCCGTCGGCCTCGGCGGCCCACACGCCCTCGTAGGGCGAGCAGGCTGGCCCGGGCGCGCCGACGAACAGGCGCGTGGCCTCGGGTCGCAGGGCGCGCAGGAGCGCATCGGCGCCCGCGGCGGCCTGGGCGTCTGCCGCGCGGGCGGCGGGAGGGCCTGCGGGATCGCCCGCCGTCGCGGGGACCTCCGCGGGCAGGCCCAGCGCGGCCAGGATCTCGCCCGCCGCCTCGTCCCACTCGCCGCCCGCGGCGGCCTCGGCCAGCTCCGAGCCCGGGTAGCGCAGGCTCAGCGCCGCCAGCTCCCAGGCGGCGGCGCGGGCTTGCCAGAGCTCGTCAACAGTCATCGTCATTCGCCTTTCACAGGTTCCAGTTTCAGCTCGCGGACGATGAAGCCATCCGCGGTTTCTTCCAGCACGTTGATCGATCGACACAATACGACGGGCAGCGCTTGCACGATAGAGATGTGACGCGGATGGAAAGCCAGGCTAAGGCCTTCATCCTCAAGCGAGAACGCGCCGACGCCGCACGCCTCCAGCGCGCGCCGCGCCAGGGAGACGTCGCCGTCGAACGCTTTCACCGTTTTCAGGAAGAAATCATGCGGATCGCGCTCGTACACGCCCGCATCGACGGAGCAAGCGCCGTTTTGAACGCAGATCTGATCGCGATGCTTGTTCTCGAGCGAGCAGTAATGCACGCCAAGGGACAACCCCTCGTCAAGCGCGTACTCCAACAACTCCAAGCACAAGAGCTCGCTGCCCGCCAGCGGCAGACCGCCTGCGTAGCCGTAGTCGTACAGCACGGGAAACGGCGGGTTCTTCACCGAAAAGCCGCGGCGCTCGAACTCGTCCCAAGCTCCCATGGGGTAGCAGAACTCAAGAAGGTTGATGCCGAACGCGCCGACTTGATCAAGACGATCCAGCAGACGACGCATCGCCTCGCCCGTGCCCGGCATCACGGGCATCTCCACCATCACCTGCGGGATGAAGCGCTTCGCGCGGGCAAGCACGTCGACGGCGTCATCGATGATCTCATCGGCGCGATCGACGTCGAGAACGTCCAGCTTGATGCTCATGCGCAGCTCGTCGAGCCCGGCGTCGCGCAAGCGATCGAGCAGCGGTTCGTCAAGGAAATCGCCGGCGGTGTACAACCTGATATGGGCACGGGGAAAGCGCTGGCGAACGTAAGCGCAGAACGCCACGGACTCGTCGGCATGGAGCAAGGGTTCGCCCCCCGTCAACCCTACATGGGTGACCTCGCCGCCGCACGCATCGGCGAAGGCATCGACCTCGTCGCGCCACGCATCGTTCACGCGCAGGCGATCGGCGTAGTCGGCCTGGTTGGCGTTGAAGCAGAAATAGCAAGATCGATTGCATGCAAGCGACAGGAAGAACGTCTTGCTCCCCCGCCCTCCCGTGCAGGCCACGCACGCCGACGACAGGTTGCCGCAGACGATGCCGGCATCGCCGTTGCGGAACTGCGCGCCCTTCTCCCGCAGCCGATCCTTCGCCGCACGGACCACATCCGCATCCGCATCACGCGGCGCGATGCGGATACCCCAATCGGCAAGCCGAGCCAGATAATCGGCTTCGATGGCGGCATATTCGTCAAGCCACGCGCGCAGCGTGGGCCTCGCCTCAAGCAGATCGGCGCTCATCGTCAAAACCTCCGTCGTCATGCGCGGCGGCCTTTGCAACGCCGCGACGTTTCAGCAGATTGTACAGCGAACCCGTATGCACGGCCATATGCACGAGAAGAAGCGCGAGCAACGCCTTCGCCGCCGCGGCATGCAGAGGCGACCACGTATAATACCCCTCGGCATACAGGCCGAACGTCTGCAGCACCGTGCCCGACATGCCCAATCCCGACACGAAGACGGTCGAGAGCGCCACGAGCAACGCGGCATCGAGCGCCAAGCGCCCGCAGTTCCGCAAACGCGCCTCGCGAACGCATCGCGGAAGGGCGCGCGCAACCCGATCGACATGCTGCGCGCAATGGACGAAAACGGGCGCCAGCAAGGCCAAACCAAACCATTCGTGCGCAGGCACGCCCGTCAACGAGGGAAGCGCTGCAAGCGCATAAGTCAGAAACGCCGAGAAATCAACAACGAGCATCCGCTTCACCAGGTCACTTCCCCTCTTAAAGCTTTCGCACGATCAGAACAAGCAGCCCGACGAGCACGACCGGCGCCAAGATCCAGAGGTTCAAGCTGGCATCGGACGCGCGGCGATAGCGCGTCGCCAGCGTATCCCACGCATGGCACTCGACGCTGGCGCAGCCCGCCTCGGGACAGGCCATCTCGTGCACGCCATCCGGCTCGGGCACATCGCCGAAACCATGGCACGACCCCGACGCGCACCCGACGACCGGGCAAGGCGAGTGGGGCTCGATAGGCCGGGGAAGCCCCACCGCCGGACTCGCAGCCGCAACAGCCCCGAGCACGACGACCCCCGCGAAAAAGAACGTCGCCAAGGTGATGATCGCTTTCCTCAGCATCTCGTTCGCCACCCCTCCATGTCGCACGGCGGGGCGCCCGATGGTTCAGGCGCCCCGCCGAAAAACGGATCGTATCTAGTGCGAACGCTCAGTCGGCTTCAACGGGAGGAACTTGAGGCCCAGCAGCAGCATGAGCGCGCCCAGCCCGAAAACGCCCAGCACGACGCCGAATTCGAGCATCGACGGAAAGTACACCATCGATCCGCCTGCGCTCTGCAGAGCCGCACCCGCATCCGTAAGAGCCGGACCGGACACGACGGCGGGCATATCGAGGTTCGGGATCTGGAAGCCGCCCACCAGCAGCTGCACGCGCTTGCAGAAGATGCCCACGATGGCCAGCACCGCTGCGATCACGATAAGCGGATTCGTGCGCAGCTTCGGCACGAAGGCGATGACCGCCGTGGCGGCGCACCCGACGACCTCGATCCAGAAGAAAGGAGCGAGCGGACCCGTGGTCAGCATGGCGACGACCTCCGCCCCCGATCCGGCCGGGAAGCCCTCGGTCAGCAAGTCGCAACCGAAGAAGTACAAATCCACCATCACGAACACCCCGAGGAGCTTGAGCATCTTGACGACGTGCTCCTGCGCGAGCTCCAGGTAACCAGCCTTGCGCAGCGCGATGACCACGACGAGCACGAGCGCCACGCCGCACACCAGAGCCGACGACACGAACCAGGGGCCCAGAAGCGCGGTATGCCACATCTCGCGACCCTGCTGCAAACCGAAGATCCAAGCGGTGACCGAGTGAACGAGCACGGCGCACACCAGAGCGATGGCGGACACCACGCGCAAGGCAGCGGCAGAGCCCTTGCCGCCCTCGAAGCGCAGCATAGCCCACAAATACACGATGGACAGGATCAGGTACGTGCCCAGCACGATGATGTCCCACATCAAAGGCGAGCCGAGATTGGAGTACACGAACAGCTCCCAAAGGCGCAGCGGCTGGCCGAGGTCGATCACGACGAAGCCGATCGCCAGCACCGTGCAGCAGATGGAGGTCCACACGGCGATCTTCGACACGCCGCCGAAACCCTCCATGCCGAACACGCGCGGAGCGCTCGAGATGATAAGGCCGCCGGCGGACAGACCGACGAGGAACATGAACATCGTGATGTAAAGCCCCCACGAGTCCAGATTGCGCATGTTGGTGTTCACCATGCCGCTGGTCAGCTGAAATGCCCACAAAGCCAAACCGCCGACGGTGAGGATAGCCGCCACCACGATGGCGACAGCAACCCCTTTGCCGCCGAATCCGGCAGCGGAAACCTTGGCGGACTTCTCCGCCGATACGTTCTCAGACATGATCAATCCCCTTACACGAGGTAGTACACGGACGGCTTCGTGCCTTCGCTGGCCAGCAGCTGCTCGTAGGAGCGCTCTTTGACAAGCTTCGACACCTCCGAATCCGGATCGTCGAAGTCACCGAAGTGACGGGCGCGGGCCGGGCACAACTCCATGCATGCCGGCACCTCCTCACGGGCAAGGCGCTGGTAGCAGAAGGTGCATTTCTCGACCACATGCTTCTGGTGCTTCGGGACGTCTGCATCGCCGACAGCATGGTCGACGGGGTACTTCGGCTCCTCCCAGTTGAACGAGCGCACGCCCGTGTACGGGCAAGCCGCCATGCACATACGGCAGCCGATGCACTTGTCGTAGTCCTGGCGCACGACGCCCGTCTCGGGATCTTTGTAAGTTGCCCCCACAGGGCACACCTTCGTGCAAGCCGGGTTCTCGCAATGCTGGCAGCCTACAGTGATGTAGCGCATCGACACGTCAGGGAAGACGCCGGCCGGCGTGTCGATCTCGTCGCCGCCCTCCGTGAGGACCCGGGTCCACCAATTAGTCTCGGGAAGGTTGTTCGTTATCTTGCAGTTCACGGAGCAGGCGTTGCACCCCACGCATCGCTTCGTGTCGATGACCATGCCGTAGCGGGCCATTACCTCACACCCCCTTCGTACTTCTCGACTTCGCAGAGGAAGTCGTAGAAGGCGCTGTTCGAGCAGAAATCGTTCATGTACACATTCGTCAGATCCTGCGTATGCCCCTCGACGAACTGGCTAGCCTGGAAACCGTGCGGAATAGAGACGACTCCCGGCTTGATGCCCTCGGTCACACGCGCCTTGAGCACAGCATAGCCGTGATCGTTGTAGACGCGCACGTAGTCGCCCTGCTGGATTCCGCGCTCAGCGGCATCGGTCGCGTTGACCTTCAGCAACGGCTCGGGCTCGAGCTCGCGCATGACCGGCGTGTACGCCAGCTGCGAATGCACGTGATACTTGCTGTGCTCGCTGCATCCGAACAGCGGATACTTGTCGCGCAGCGGATTCTCCTCGTATGCCTCGTTCGCGTGCTCGTAGTAAGGCAGACGCTCGCAATCGGCGATCTTCTGCCCGAAGTTGTTGCGCGGCGTGGGCTTCTCGAGGTAGTACTTCAAACGCTGCGCCTCGGCGCTGCCGAACTTCGGCACCATACGCGACTCGGTGTAAGAAGCATCGCGAACCAGCTTGCCCGTCTTGAGCTCGTCGAACGTGCAGCCCTGCTTGACGTTGGCCTCGGTATCGATGACTTCCTTCAAGAAATCATCGTCCGATTTCGGGTAGATGTCCATGCCCATCTTCGCGGTCACCAGACGCATGATCTCCAGATCGGTCTTGCATTCGTACAGAGGGTCGAGCACTTTCTGGGTGAACGTGGGATACGGCACCGAGCACACCGGGTCGAAATCCTGCACCTCGAACGAATGGGGCACCGGCAAAAGGATATCGGCCCACTGCGCAGTGTCGGTCATGTTGACGTCTGCGCACACCACGAAGTCGATCTTCTTGACCGCGTCGATGAGGTCTTGACGGCCCGACTCGCAGGACAGCATGTTGCCGTTGCAGCACCACAGAACGCGGATCTCGAGATCCTGCCCCGCCCACTTTTTCTCCTCCATGACCTTCGGGAGGTACATGCCGCAGAAGCTGGCACCGGGAGTTCCCAACATGTAGGCTTTCACGTTGTAGCCCACCATGCCCGTCGATGGGCTGCCGCAGATGGAAGCGCCCGGCTTGCCGGCGTTGCCGGTCAGAGCCGCGAGGAACGCGAGGTTCTTGAAGTTGTGATGGGAGTTCGCATGGTGTCCGAGTCCCTGGAACGTCATGACGTACACGGGGCCTTCGGTGGCATACACGCGGGCCAGTTCCTCGATCTGCTCCTTCGGGAGGTCGCAAATGTCCGCAGCCCTCTCGACGGTGTATTCGGAAATGCTCTCCATGACAACTTGGTAGACCGGTTTCACGGCGAAACCCTGCACCTCGAACGATCCTTCGATGGCGGGCTTCTGCGCGGCATCGGCGGTCGCAGGTGCGCCGGCAGCCTCGTCCCACACCGCAACCGGATCGATCACGGTGGGCTTGCCCGTGCGAGGATCCACCGGACCCTCGGTGGCAGGCGTGCCCAGATCGCTCATGTGAAGGTACGTGCCGTCCTCCTTCACCAAGAACGGAGACACCGTGCTGCTTCGCATGAACTCTTCGTCCATCAAGCCGTTCTCGATAATATGATTAGCCATGGCCAGCATGAGCGCGCCGTCAGTGCCCGGCCGGACGGGAACGTAGACGTCGGAGTGCATGGCCGACGCGGTGAACTGCGGGTCGATGGTGATGAGCTTTGCGCCCTTCTCGCGCGCATCGCACACGAACTGCCACGCATGCACGTACGCTTCCGCCGGATTGCCGCCCCACGAGATAATGGTCTTGGCGTTGGCGGCATCCACGAAGTCGTTGCCCGAAATCCCCAGCAGCGTCGACTGCTCATGCTGCTGCGCCGTATCGGCACCGGCTCCCAGTACCGAGCCCCCAACGGCCGTGATGAAGCGACCGTAGGCAACGGACATGTAGCCTGCCATCGCACCGTTCAGAACGCCGTACGAACCATACGAGGACCAAACGGCAACCGATGTACCACCGTAATCTTTTATGGCCGCGCCCATCTTCTCCGCGATGGTGCTAACAGCCTCGTCCCAGCTGATGCGCTCCCACTCGCCCGCTCCGCGCTCCCCGACGCGCTTCATGGGGTACTTGAGCCGGTCGGTATCGTACACGCGCTGCGGCTGGCTGAACCCCTTCACGCAGAAGCGCTTGCGGACGGCATCCTCGCCGGGCATATCCATGGGACGGGCTTTGACCACCTTGCCCTCGCGCACCGTCACCTCCAAGGGGCAGCGGCTACCGCAGTTGCCGCGGCATGCGCTCCTGAACGTCTGCTCGCCATCGGCGGATGAACTTCCCTCCGCATTCGCCGGCATCGGCGCCAGCGCAGCGCCCGTGCCTGCGACAGCCGCGACGGCCGTGACGGCACCCGTCGTCTTCAGGAAGCCTCTACGCGTGAGTCCGCCGAGCGGGCTCTTCGTTTCAGACATGTCTCCTCCTCCATTCATGTTGCAGAATGCCTGGGGATCATCGTAAGAAGGTGAGTGTTCCGCGTACGGGTATCCCCCTCCGGCTGCATGGGTGCGCGTGCGCTCCGATACAGGTTCCGATATTCCCCCTCATATCAGAATCGGCCGATTCCTTCTTGTCATAGTCTGCCATACGTCACTATGATTATCAATAACAATGTATGACAGGATATGACAGGAAGTTATACTATTTTGAGGATATAGAGGTTGAACTGGGAGTATAAAGGGTTATCATGGAGGTTATGGTATGAGAGCTTATAGCCGTCCCGCCGTCGCCTGCCGCACTTCGTCGGCTATCGTCCGCGCGCTCGACTTCGACAAGCCCGCCTTGACGCCCACGGAAACAAGGTCGTCCAGCCCGATTCCCTTGCCCTTTCCGTTCACCGTCGTGGCATGCTCGCCGTTCATGCCTGCGTTGCGCGTGAGATCGTACGCAGGCGACAGCGTCCAGACCGCCCGATCCTCGTCGTAAAGGTACGAGAAGTTCTTCGCATGATCGTCCCTGTTTCCCGCCAGCACGTTGAAGCACATGAGCCGGTACAGACGCACGACTTCCTCGAAGCTGTCCGTCAACTTGAGCGTGAGGCGCATGAGAGTCTCGTAGTCCAAGTTGGGGATTCGATGCGACGTCTCCAAAAGCGCGCCGGCGGAAACCATGTGCACCTTGCGCGCAACACCCGATGCATCGGGGACCCGATCGAAGCGGCGTACGCCGAAATAACCCGAGCAGCGCTTCGAGGGAAACAGGCGAACTTCGGGCATATCGATTCCGCACGCTTTGGCCGCGAGAGCATATCGGTATTCGCTTTCGCCGATGTCGCGATCATCCTGGGAAGAGGCGAACTTCACGATCCAATCCTCGCCATCGATGCTGATCAGCACCTTCGGACGCGCGCCGCCCGACGATCCGCCCATCGCGAACAATGTGTCAAGATCTTGGGAGCCGTCAGCAGCGAGCACGTTCGCGCATTCTTGAGCCAGCTCATCGAAGTCCGTCGAAGTCGCAGGACTCGTTAACGGTATCTCCGGAACATATTCGAGTGCGCCCATGCCGTTGGACCCCACGATGGCAAGCCGGGCGATGGGACTCACGGCGAACGGATCGATGCCGTGAGATCGAAGCAACCGATCGACCAGCAAACGCCCCCATCCGTCAGGCAGGCTATCGTCGAACACACCGAACACGCCATCGAGCGGATGTCGCTGCGCGACGAACACGCGCTTTTCCAACGGAAGGCTGAGCGGGCTGATGCTAAAGCCCTCCCCCAACCAAGCGTCGTCGTACTCGAATGCAAGCACGCCGTCGGCAGAAAGAGCGAGCGTTCCCACCGCACGACCGTCGCACAGAACTCGGACGGAACGAATATCGAGATCGACATCGCGTAGGGAGCTATCGCTCATCGAGAACCTCCTGAATCGAGGAGTACCCCTTCTTGGAGAACAGCTCGGAGAAATCGGACTCGCATCCCAAAGCTATCGACAGTTTGATGAGCGATTGCAGCGATATCTGATGGTCATGCTCGAAGCGTTTCAACGACCCGAGGCTCACGCCGGCTTTGCGACTCAGCTGAGCCTGGGTGAGCTTCTGCTCTTTGCGACGCATGCGAACGCGCTGAGCGAGCACCTCAGCGATATCGTCCGGAGTTTCTTGGTCAAGCAAGGTAATCATAGCTCGTATATTAGCTTAAATCTATCAATTTTGCAATTTTAGCTCGTATAGTAGCTATTGTTGATTATCGCCTACCACGTCTATTCCGATTGCCGGGACGCCTCTTGCCCATTCGGCGCGAAACCCTCGCTGAAGGCGCTGGGGATGACCAGCGTGCCGCCCGACTGCTCGACGCTTTCGTAGGCCAGATGCATCGTGCGCAGCTTCATGGCGTCCTGATCGCCGGCGTACACTTCGGAGGCGTCCTTCAGCATCTCGGAGATGTCCTTCTCGGCTTCGGCCAGCACCATGCGGGCGTTCTTCTTGCGCTCGGCCACGGCCTCCATGGCCATGGCCTCCTGCAGCTCCTTCGGAACGACGATGTCGCGCACCTCCACGTCGATGATGTCGATGCCCCAGGGGCTGAGCTTCTCCTCGATGGCGTCTTTCAGCTCGGCGTCCAGCTGATCGCGTCGCATGGCCACCTCGGCCACGGTGGCGCGCCCGATGGCCTTGCGCATGGCCGTCTGGGCCACCCAGGCCACGGCGGCCGAGTAGTCCTCCACCTCCACGCACGCCTTCTTGGCGCTGAACACCATCCAGAACAGCACGGCGTCCACGTTGATGGGCACGAGGTCGCTCGTGAGCGTCTCCTCGGCACCGAAGTACGTGGTGGCCACGCGCTGGTCGATGCGCAACGTGTAGAACTCGACGATGGGCCAGGTGAACACGATGCCGGGGCCCGCCACGCGGTTGAACTTGCCGAAGCGCAGCACCACCGCCTTCTCCCACTCCAGCACGATGTGCACCGACGAGGACGCCAGCCACCCGACGATGGCCGCACTTACGAGGGCGACGAGGCCGATCTCCCCGAACGCCGCCTGCGCTGCGGCCAGCACGATGCCGAACGCCAGCACGAACACCACCACGGCGAACACGACGGCCCCGTTGCGGGAGGCGCGGCTGCGGTTGGTCGCCGAACGGATGTTGTCGGGGGCGCTGCGGCCGTCGGAATACGCAGGCAAGGTGCCCGTCGGGAACCCCGCCGGCCCGACGCCCGCTTCCGCGCCTGCTCGCTTGTCGCGTTTCATCGTTCGATCTCCCTTCGCGTTCGGGCGCGGCCTCTAGCCTGCGTCCCGCTTGGTTTTCGCTTCGCTCAAGCTGAGCGCGAACTGCTGCTCGATGTCCTCCAGCGACATGCCCAGCTCGAAGCAGCGCTTGAGGTACTCGCTCGTGACGATCTCGGCCGTGGACGAGATGCTGACGCCCGGCTTGTCGGACACATCGAGGACAAACGCGCCCTGGCGGCGTTTGGACTGGATGTAGCCGTCCTGCTCGAGGCTCATGTACACCTTGCTCACGGTGTTGTAGTTCACCTCGACGTCCGCGGCGAGGCCGCGCACGGTGGGCAGCTGGTCGCCCGGCTTGTAGTACCCCGAGGTGATGAGGTAGATGAACCGGTTCTTCAGCTGCAGCCAGATGGGGATGCTGCTCTTCTCGTTTATCTCGAATAGGGCCACGTGTCCGTTCTTTCTATTCCAATCGAAGTTCGAGCCCGGTCGGCTCGCCTTCGGACGTTTGCTCCGCCGCCGCGCCTTCCAGCGCGAGCTCGCGATGCGATCCCGCCTCGGCCAGGGCGGTGCGCATGCTGAACCCGCCCACCAGCACGAGCACGGCAGCCACGGCCAGCCCCGTTCGGCACGCCTCGGAGAAGGAGCCGCGCGCTGACAGCACGCCTTCCACCGCCAGCGGCACGACGAGCCCGCACAGCGCGAAGCCCACCCACCACCACAAAGCCAAGTCGCCCTCCGCAAGACGCTGGGCGGACGCGACCGCCCCCGGATGGTCGTCGGCAAGCGCGAACGCAACAAACAGCGCCGCGGCCGCGGCCTCTAGCACGACGATCAGGGCGTCGACGCGCGCGAGCATGCGGAAAAGCCATGCCGTGGCCGCATCCGCCGGCGCGAAGTACGCCGCCAGCAGAAGCGTCGCGATCCCGCAGGAAAGCGACGACAGCAGGAACAGCACGGGCACGAGCGGAGAGCTCCACAAGGCCACCGCGCCCGTGTTCTGCAGCAGCAGGCCGGTGTACAGCATGACCACAACGGCCACGACCGCAGCCGCGGCCTCGACGGCTCGGACCGCTCCGCGCGGCACGCTGGGCAGATAGGCGAACCGCACGGCCACCAGCAGCGCCGCGCATGCCGCCAGCCCCGCGAGCGCGTAGGTGCCCACCGTGAGAAACGAGAGCGAGGGCCGCAGCAAGAGCGAGGCGACGCGATCGATGCGCCCGAGGTCGAACAGCAAGAACAGCATGCCGAGCGCGAGCGCCGCGAACCCGGCGAGCATGCCGACGGCCACCGTGCGCTCAAGCGGCGTCGCCTCCCCGATGCCGATGCGCGACGCATGCCCGAATGGAGCCCTCACCCACGCGAGGTCGAGGATCGACGCAACCGCGATGGCGCCTGCGCCCGCGCCGCCGAGGAACAGATAGCCCACCGCCAAAACGCTGAACATCGTCCCCCTCCTTCGCCTTCCGCGCGCCCGAGCGCTTTTGCGCTGGGGTCAGTATCGCACAAAACGGAAGCGTTTGATATGACAACGTGTCATACGCGGGGTGGGTCGCGCCAGTCGGCGGCCGCCCTTCCCCGCTGCGTGCCGGGCGCATGGCGAAGCCCTGACAGGTTCCGCACAAAGAGCGGCCGCGAGGTGGGATTGCGGCCCTCCCCGGCCATACTTGGCGAATCGACGGATCATCCCCGCAAGAAAGGCGACGGCTCATGGCGAAATGGATGGACCTGCGCCACACCTACAACCTCAAAGGCAAGCTGCTGCTCTCATGCCTCGGCGTCGTGTGCATCGCGCTGGGCACCACGGTGTGCCGCGTGGGAAACGTGGGCGTCGACCCGTTCACCGCCATGAACCTGGGGTTCAGCGCGCGCGTGGGCATGGACTTCGGCACGTTCCAGCTGCTGGTGAACCTGGCGATCTTGGCGGCGGTGTTCGCGCTGGACAAGTACCAGATAGGCCTGGGCACGCTCATCAACATGGTGGGCGTCGGCTACCTCATCGAGCTGTTCACGTGGCTGCTCGGCTTTCTGCCGAAGTTCGAAGGCCTGGTCAGCGCCGGCGTTCATTTGGTCGTCGGCACGCTGCTGTTCACGCTGGGCGTGTCGCTGTACCTGAAGACGCGCATGGGCGTGGCGCCCATCGACGCCATCGCGCCCATCGCCGCCGAGCGCCTGCCCTTCTCGTACACGGCGTGCCGCATGACGCAGGACATCTCCGTGACCGTCCTGGCGGTGCTGGCGGGCGGGCCTATCGGCGTGTTCACCGTGATCGCCGCGTTCTTCACCGGACCGTTGATCACGGCGTGGAATCGGTTCGCCACGCTGCCGCTGTACCGCCGCTTCGGAATTCTGAACCCCGAGGAACTGGCGGAGGAGCGCTCATGAGCGCCGATGTTGCTCCTGCCCTGCGGCGGCTGTTCGTCGGCAGCTACACCGACGGCGCCGATCGCGGCGGGATCCGCACGATCGTGTTCGGCGAAGGCGGCGGCGAGGCGCACGTCGTGCGCGCGGACGGCTGCGGGGCGAACCCAACCTATCTGGCGCAGCGCGGATCGCTGCTGTTCGCCGCTCACGAGCTGGACTCCTGCGGGCGGATGGCCGCCTACGCCATCGAGCCGGACGGCTCGCTGACCTGCCGCGGAGCGTGCACGGCGCCCTACGATGCGGGCACGTGCTTCGTGCTGCCCGATCCGAACGGACGCAACCTCTTCGGGGCGAACTATCTGAGCGGATCCGTCGCCTGCTGCGCGCTGCTGGACGACGGGCGTCTGGCGGCGGGCGTGCCGTCGCGGCGCCACGAAGGGCGCGGCCTGCGGGACGATCGGCAGGAGGGGCCCCATGTGCACTCGCTGAGCTTCGTGCCGGGAACGCGGCTGCTGGTCGCCGTGGACCTGGGGCTCGACGCGCTTGTGATCTACCAGGTTGACGCGTGCGGAATGCTCGCGCCGACGGCTGCGGAAACCGTGCGCGTGCCGGCAGGGTCGGGGCCGCGCATAGTGGCGTACCACCCGCGTCTGCCGATGGCCGCGCTGGTGAACGAGCTGGCGTGCGACGTGCTGGTGTTCCGAATCGACGAAGGCGGGCTGCATTGGCGGATCGTCGAGCAGCTGAGTCTGCCGCAGGCGCCGAGCGGCGACGCGCTGGCGGCGCATATCGCGTTCTCGCCCGACGGGCGGCAACTGTACGCGTCGGTGCGCGGAAGCGACCAGTTGGTCGTCTTCCCGGTGGACGGCCAGGGACGGGTTGCGGGGCGCTGCGACGTTGCGTCCGGAGGGAAGGGGCCGCGGCACTTCTCGCTGTCGCCCGACGGGCGCTTTCTGGCCGTCGCCAACCTCGCGAGCGACGACGTGCGCCTGTTCGAACGCGATGCCGACGGGATGCTGCGAGCGGTCGCGTGCGTGGACGTGCCACAACCGGCGTGCGTCATCTGGGACGCGTAAGCCGCGAGCGGCGGCCACACAACGGACGACCGAAACGCGCCAAATATTTCGCGCTTTCAACGCACGTGCGATTGCGTCGGCAGAATGTGGCAGAAAATCACGGACTGGGCACGACATAGGCCGACATCGAGATGCTTTACCAGGGATTTCCGCGTTATCAGGCTTCTTCGAAGCCACGAAGCACCCCGATCTGCGCCTGAACCGTGAATCTCTACCGGATTTCGCCGCCTCGACCGAACGCGAGACGAAGCGGCCGAACAGCCGGTTACCAATACGGTCGTTTTTTGCCACGCTTCTGACCAGGTAATATACATTGTTTTACCTGGTCAGATGATCGCGGCAAGATGGCTGGAATCGGCCGGTTTGGCAACGTCCTACCCGACGAGCGCCCCCAAGTAGGCCGCCGCCGCGCGGTAGAAGGGATGGCGCGCCTCGGCGGCCAGGCGCTCGGCGAAGGCTGGCATCCAGGCTTGGGCGTGCCCGGAGAGGAACCGCCCGTAGGCGGCGGCCGGGCTCCCTCCGGGGAGGTCGGCGCCGTCCGGGGCGCCCTCGGAAGCCGGGGCGCCGGCCGCGCGCAGGGCCAGGTGCTCGAGGAGCTCGCATTCCGTGGCGACATGGTCGAGGGGCTCGTTGGTGCCCTCGGGGCGGCCGAGGCCGCAGGACCTCATGAAGCGCTCGACCTCCATGGAGCGGGGGTTCACGAACAAAAGCGGCTGCACCCCGTCGGCCTCGGCGGCCCACACGCCCTCGTAGGGCGAGCAGGCTGGCCCGGGCGCGCCGACGAACAGGCGCGTGGCCTCCGGGCGCAGGGCGCGCAGGAGCGCGTCGGCGCCCGCAGCACTCCCGGCGTCGGCCGCGCGGGCGGCGGGAGGGCCTGCGGGATCGCCCGCCGCCGCGGGGACCTCCGCGGGCAGCCCCAGAGCCGCCAGGATCTCGCTCGCCGCCTCGTCCCACTCGCCGCCCGCCGCGGCCCCGGCCAGCTCCGCGCCCGGGTAGCGCAGGCTCAGCGCCGCGAGCTCCCAGGCGGCGGCGCGGGCTTGCCAGACGCTCGCGTCCGCAACTTCATTTCCCATGACGTTCCCCTTTCCCGTTCTTGAAGAAACCGACCAGCCAGCGCCAATGCGCCACGACGTGCACGAGCAGCAGCGCGAGCAGCGCCTTCGCCGCGATCGCGTGCAGCGGATCCCAAAAGTAGTAGCCGTCCGCGTACAGCCCCAGCGACGGCAACACCGCGCCCGACACCATGATCCCCGACACCGTCACCGTCATGAACGCGGCGACGATGAGAAGGTCGAGCGCAAGGTTCCCCGTCCGCGCCCACGAAGGCCGCGCGAACGCAGACCTAACTGCCTCGACGGCCCAGTCGACATGCATCGCGGCATGCGCGAAGAACACGACCAGCACGCCGAGACCCAGCCATTCGTGGATGCCGATGCCCGTGAGAGCCGGGCTCGCCGCGACCAGGTAAACCAGCAAGCACGCCGCATCGACGGCGAGAAGCTTCCTATCCATACGGCATCACCCCACCTTCCGCACGATCAGCACAAGGCCCACGACCAAGGCCACGGGCGCAAGCACCCACAGGTTCAGGCTCGCGTCGGACGCCTGGTAATAGCGCGTGGCCAGCGTGTCCCACGCATGACACTCGGTCGAGGCGCACGACGCCTCCGGGCACGTCATCTCGTGGACGCCGTCGGGCTCGGGCACGTCGTCGAAGCCGTGGCACGACCCCGACGCGCACCCGACGGCCGGGCAGGGGGAATCGGCCTCGATCGGCCGCACCCCCGTCGCAGGCTCGGCCGCGGCACCCGCCGCGAGCACGCACGCGCCCGCAAGCAGGAAGGCGACAAGCGTCACGAGCAGTTTCTTGAACATGGCTTCACCTCGTCAGACAAGGAAGGAGCGCGCGAAGCCGCGCTCCTTCCGAAGCGTCCGCGTCAGCGGTCATGATCAACCGGCTTGAGCGGCAGGTACTTGAGGCCCAGCAGCAGGAGCAGGGCGCCCAGGCCGACCACGCCCAGCACGATGCCGAACTCGATCGGCGTCGGCCAATACACCATGCCCTGGTAGGCGCCTGTCATGCCGGTAGCCCAGTCGGTCACCGTGTACTGCGTCATGGGACCGGCGTAGTCCAGGTTCGGGATCTGGAACCCACCCACCAGCAGCTGCGCGCGCTTGCAGAAGATGCCGACAATGGCCAGCAGGCTGGCGACCACGACGAGCGGGTCCGTGCGCAGCTTCGGCGTGAAGCACACCGCGGCGCACAGCGCGCAGCCGACGACCTCGACCCAGAAGAACGGGGCGAGCGGGCCGGTTGCGAGCATGGCGACGATCTCGGAGCCCGAGCCGCCCGGGAAGCCGGCGGTCAGCAGGTCACAGCCGAAGAAGTACAGGTC